>Ga0209577_10002120_pt1 | contig 19273 bp, 19 predicted proteins | sample GraSoiAngelo_109_FD_185874 | JGI IMG/M metagenome (GOLD analysis project Ga0209577, IMG submission 185874) | Grasslands soil microbial communities from the Angelo Coastal Reserve, California, USA - 14_0903_12_20cm (SPAdes) (version 2) | ecosystem: Environmental > Terrestrial > Soil > Grasslands...
GAAGGGGAGCAAGGGCCTGACGGCCCGGCCAGTTAACACGCCTCAACGTCGAACGCCGTCTTCGGCCTGAGCCGCGGGAGGAAAGAGTTACCCGCGGCTCAGGTTCTTTGCACGCGTGTGTCCCCGCGCAAATGCATTCCGGCGGCGCGGCGGGTATAATTATTGTTTCGTGCCGCGGCACTCATCTCAGCCTATGGAGTTCGGTTCGCCGGAATGATTAACTTCGAGACTTCGCCGGAGCAGTACAAGCACTGGAAGCTCACGTTTGACGGCGCGGTCGCCACGCTCTCGATGGACGTGCAGGAGGACGAGACGCTGGCAGAGGGCTACAAGCTCAAGCTCAATTCCTACGACCTCGGCGTGGACATCGAGCTATCGGACGCAGTCCAACGCCTGCGCTTCGAGCACCCGGAGGTACGCTGTGTCGTCGTCACCAGCCTCAAGCCGCGCATCTTCTGCGCGGGCGCGAACATCTACATGCTCGGCACCTCCCAGCACGGCTTCAAGGTCAACTTCTGCAAGTTCACGAACGAGACGCGCTGCGCAATCGAGGACGCCTCGCGCCATTCGGGCCAGCGCTACGTCGCCGCGCTGAACGGCACGGCTTCAAGGTCAACTTCTGCAAGTTCACGAACGAGACGCGCTGCGCAATCGAGGACGCCTCGCGCCATTCGGGCCAGCGCTACGTCGCCGCGCTGAACGGCACGGCTTCGGGCGGCGGCTACGAGCTGGCGATTGCGTGCGACGAGATTTACCTCGTTGACGACGCCGTCTCCGCCGTCTCGCTGCCGGAAGTGCCGCTGCTCGGCGTGCTGCCGGGCACGGGCGGACTCACACGGCTCGTTGACAAGCGCAAGGTGCGCCGCGACCGCGCCGACGTTTTCTCCACTCTCGCCGAGGGGTTGAAGGCGAAGCGCGCGAAGGAGTGGGGCCTGATTGACGGCTCCTTCCCGACGAGCAAGTTTCAGGAGGGCATCGGCGAGCGCGTGCAGAAGATTCTCGACGAAGCCGGGGAGAGCGGTGCGGGCCGGGGCATTGAGCTTCACCCGCTCGACGTTGAAGTGACGGCGGACGGGCGCGAGTACAGGCACGTCACGCTGAAGTACAACCGCGAAGGCCGCTACGCAGACCTGACAATGCGCGGCCCCGAAGCCGAGTTGCCGACGGGCGCGGACGAGATAGGAGAGCTGGGCGACTCGTACTGGCCGCTGCGCGCCTACCGCGAGATGGACGACGCGCTGCTCCACCTGAGACTGAACGAGCCGTTGATCGGCCTCGTGCTTCTGCACACCGAGGGCGAGATTGAAAACGTGCTCGCAGTTGATAAAGCGCTCGTCGAGAACCGCGACCACCGGCTCGTCCGCGAGATCATCCTGCACGTGGCGCGCGTGCTGCGCCGGCTCGACCTGACGGCCAAGAGCTTCTTCGCCTTAGTCGAGCCGGGCAGTTGCTTCGCCGGCAACCTGCTCGAACTCCTGCTCGCCGCCGACCGCGGCTACATGCTGAACGACCCCGAACAGAAAGTTGAGCTGGCCTTGAGCGAGCTGAACGCGGGCGCGCTCCCGATGCCGAACGGCCTGACGCGCCTTCAGTCGCGCTTCCTCGCCGAGCGGGAGAGGGCCGAAGAAGTTTTTGAGCACGCAGGGCGCTTCGACGCGGAGGAGGCCGAAGGTGCGGGTCTCGTCACGTTCGCGCCGGACGATCTCGACTGGGAGGATGAGATTCGCGTCGCCGTCGAGGAGCGCACGTCGCTCTCGCCCGACGCGCTCACGGGGATGGAAGCTAGTTTGCGCTTCGCCGGGCCGGAGACGACGGACACGAAAATCTACGGTCGCCTGACCGCCTGGCAGAACTGGATTTTCCAGCGCCCCAACGCCGTCGGCCCGCAGGGCGCGCTGACGAACTACGGCAAGCCGACGCAGCCGCAGTTCGATTTCAGAAGAACGTAAACCGTAAACCGTCAACCGTGACAAGTTAAGAGCGGCTCTCATCTCGTCACGGTTCGCGGTTTACGGTTCGCGGCTTTTCAAACGTCACTGCTTTTGAGGAAAAGCGATGGAGTTATACGAGCGCATACCGAACAACGTGAACTTGTCAGAGGACAAGCGACTCCAGCGCGCGCTTGAGAAGTGGCTGCCCGATTACCTCGACTGGTGGCGCGAGATGGGGCCGGAGGGGTTTCAGGAGAAGGACGTTTGGCTGCGCACCGCCGTCAGCGTCGAGCCGGAAGGCTGGGCGCACTTCGACTACGTGCGGATGCCCGACTACCGCTGGGGCATCTTCCTCAAGCCCGCCGAACGGGACGCGCGCGTCGGCTTCGGCGACAACTGCGGCGCGCCCGCCTACCAGGAAGTGCCCGGCGAGTTCCGCAACCCTCTGCGCCGCATCGTCGTCACGCAGGCCGACACCGAGCCGGCGTCGGTCGAGCAGCAGCGGCTTCTCGGCCAGACCTGCCCCTCGCTCTACGACCTGCGCAACCTCTTCCAGGTGAACGTCGAGGAGGGCCGTCACCTCTGGGCGATGGTCTATCTGCTGCACGGCTACTTCGGGCGCGACGGGCGCGACGAGGCCGACGCCCTGTTGGAGCGTCGTTCGGGGAACCCCGACAAGCCGCGGATACTCGAAGCCTTCAACCAGCCCTGCGACGACTGGCTCAACTTTTTCTGCTTCACGATGTTCACCGACCGCGACGGCAAGTATCAACTATCCGCGCTCGCCGAGTCGGGCTTCGAGCCGCTCGCGCGCACCTGCCAGTTCATGCTCACGGAGGAGGCGCACCACCTCTTCGTCGGCGAGACGGGCGTCGGTCGCGTCGTCCGCCGCACCGCTCAGTTGATGAAGGAGAACCGGAACGAGGACGTGCGCAGCCTCGGCGGCATCCCGTTCGACATCATCCAGCGCTACTTCAACTACTGGTACAGCTACTCGCTCGACCTCTTCGGCGGCGAGATCAGCTCGAACGCCGCCGACTTCTTCGCCGCCGGCCTGAAGGGTCGCTACCAGGAGCGGAAGAAGTACACGGAGCACCTCATCAAGGAAGACGCGTTCACGCTGCCCGTGGTCGAAGACGGAAGGCTAATCGAGCGCGTGGTGCCGATGCGGAACGCCTTGAACGAGGTGCTGCGCGGCGAGTACGTGCGCGACTGCGTGCGCGCGCTTGAGCGTTGGAACAAGTACATCGCCGACGAGGGCGTTGACCACCAGCTCACTCTGCCGAGCACGCGCTTCCACCGGCACGTCGGCGAGTACGCCGGCCACTTCTTCGACGTTGATGGCAGCCTCATCGCCGAGGAGGAGTTCGAGCGCCGTCGCGACGAATGGCTGCCGACTTCGGCAGACCGCGAATACGTCCGAAGCCTCATGCACCCCGTCACCGAGCCGGGCAAGATCGCCAACTGGATCGCCCCGCCCGCCACAGGCATCAAGGGCAAGCCGTTCGAGTTCGAGTACGTGCGACTGTAAGGCAAATGATGAATGCGGAACGATGAATGATGAATATGAAGGCGGTCGTGCCTTTTAATTCATCATTCATCATTCCGCATCCATCATTTAATTCTACGCCTCGAAGCGCAATACCGTCTTCGAGCCGTCGTCCGACTCGAACTCAAGGCCGCCGCCCGGTTCGTGGCTCAGTTTTTTGACGCAGCAGACGGCGTGCGTCAGGTTGCGCGCTTCGGCGCTTTCGCCGCCGAGCATGATCTGGACGCGCGGCGCTTCGTCGCCGTCCGGCTCGAAGTCTAGCCCTGTGAGCGGCAGGCCGTCCTCGATCCAGAAGTCCTCCTCGACGCCGTCCTCCATCCTGACGACGCCGAGCCGCGTCCGCCGAGCCCGGTTCCGCTCGCCGAAATCCTTGATGAACGACGACCAACTCGCCTGCTCGATCTCTCGCGCCATGCTCCCCTCCGCCGCGACCCGTCTGTTTTGATGAAAGCTTTCTGCCTTTATCCGACTCTTCGCCCCGCCTGTCAACCCGAAACGGGGCCGCACGGCGGACGGCGGGCGCTACTGTTTTGCTCGCGGCTTTTATCTTTCACCCTCCGTCGTGTATTCTCTTCGGCAACCCCTGATTTTATTCTCGTGAACGGGCGGCACGCGGCGGCAGTCTCGCTCCCGCGCGCGCGCCGCGCCAAGCCCGATTTGACGACGACTTTCCAACCGACCGTGATGAAGTTCGGCGGCACGTCCGTCGAGGACGCGCGCGCCTTCGGGCGCGTCGCGGAACTCGTCAGCCGCCACACGGCCTCCAGTCCAGTGGTCGTGGTCTCCGCGATGAGCCGAGTCACCGACGCGCTGCTCGAAGCGTTCGAGGCCGCGACCCGCGGAGAACACGAGGCCGCGCTCCGTTCGCTCGAAGTGCACTTTGAGCGACACGTCGCCATCGCCCGCGAGCTACTCACGGCGGAGGCCGCCGCCGAGTTCGGCGCGGCGGTCGAGGCCGCGCGGCGCGAACTCGAAGGCGCGCTGCGCGAGGCGTCGGGGCAGACGCGCCCGCTGCCCCTCCTGCAAGACTCGGTCGTCTCCTGCGGCGAGCAGCTTTCGTCGCAACTGCTCGCCGCGGTCTTGCGCGCGCGCGGCCTCAAGGCGAGCCATGCGGACGCGCGCCGCTGCGTCATCACGGACGACGAGCACGGTCGCGCCACGCCCCTGCGGGAAGAGACCGAGCGGCACACGCGCGAGCTGCTTGAGCCGCTGATAGACGAGGGCGGGATTCCTGTGCTCGGCGGCTTCATCGCCTCGTCCGCCGCCACGGGCGAGACGACGACTCTGGGGCGCGGCGGCTCGGACTTCACGGCGGGCCTCGTCGGCGCGGCGTTGCGCGCGCGAGAGATTCAAATCTGGACGGACGTGCCCGGCGTGTTGACCGCCGACCCGCGCGTCGTCAAGGACGTGCGCACCATCCCGCGACTGTCCTACGCGGAGGCGGCGGAGCTGGCCTACTTCGGCGCGAAGGTTCTCCACCCGAAGACCATCCTCCCGGCGGTCGTCCGCAACGTCCCCGTCCGCATCTGCAACTCGCGCGCGCCCGCCTCGCCCGACACCGTAGTTTACTTCGACGCGGAGATGACGCCGCGCACCGTCAAGGCCATCGCGCACAAGACGGGCGTCTCAATCGTCCACGTCACCTCGGCGCGCATGCTCGGCGAGTACGGCTTCCTGCGCGCCATCTTCGAGGTCTTCGAGCGCCACCGCACCGCCGTGGACATCGTGACGACATCCGAAGTCAGCGTCTCGCTCTCGCTCGAAGACACGTCGGCGCTCGGCCCGATCATCGAAGACCTCAGCCGCATCGCCGCGGTCAAGGTCGAATCGGAGCGCGCCATCGTCTGCATCGTCGGCGAGGGCCTGCGCAGCACGCCCGGCATCGCGGGCCGGGTCTTCTCGACGATCAAGGACATCAACGTGCTGCTCATCTCGCAGGGCGCGTCCACCGTCAACCTGACCTTCGTCGTCGAGGAGCGCCACGCCGCCGAGGCCGTGCGCCGCCTCCACGAAGCCTTCTTCGAGTGCGCTACCGCGGAGCTGCTCGCACAGATCGGCGGGCACTGACGTGAGAAATGATGAATGCAGAATGATGAATGATGAGTTGAAGACAGCCTGCTTTTTATTCATCACTCATCATTCATCATTCCGCATTTTGCGTCCATGAACCTTTTCGAGTTGACGAGAAAGTTAATTGACATCCCCTCCGTCTCCGGCGAGGAGCAGGAGGTCGGGCGCTTCCTCGCGTCGCGTCTCGAAGGACTCGGCTACCGCGTCGAGGCGCAGGAGGTCGAGGCGGGGCGCGCGAACGTCCTGGCGACGACCGGCGCGACGCCGCGCGTCGTGCTCTCGACGCACATGGACACCGTGCCGCCCTTCATCCCTTCCGCGGAGGACGAGACGCACATACGCGGGCGCGGCTCGTGCGACGCGAAGGGCATCATCGCCGCGCAAATCGCCGCCGCCGAGCGCCTGCGCGCCGAAGGCGTCGAGGGAGTAGGCTTGCTCTTCACCGTTGACGAAGAATTAGGCAGCCTCGGCGCACGCGCCGCAAACTCGCACGCGCTCGCGCGCGGGTGCGAGTACCTCGTCAACGGCGAGCCGACCGACAACCGTCTCGCCGTCGGCTCGAAAGGCTCTCTGCGCCTGCGCCTCTCGACGCGGGGGCGCGCGGCGCACTCGGCCTACCCCGAACGCGGCGAGTCGGCGATTGAGAAGATGCTCGACGTGCTCGGCAGCGTGCGCGCCTGTGTGTGGCCGCGCGACGAGTTCTTCGGCGAGACGACCTGCAACATCGGGACTGTCAACGGCGGCACACGCCCGAACGTCATCCCCGCGGAGGCGCAGGCCGAGTTGCAAATCCGCCTGGTCACTCCGTCCGCCGTCGTCAAAAAAATTCTCGAAGCGGCGGTGGCGGGCCGCGCCCGTGTAGAATATCTTTCCGCCGCAGAGCCGGTGCGGATGCACGCGGTCGAAGGCTTCGAGCGTGAGGTCGTCCGCTTCACGACCGACATCCCGTACCTGGCGAACTGGGGCGCGCCGCTGCTCGTCGGCCCCGGCTCCATACTCGACGCGCACACCGACGGCGAGCGCGTCTCGAAGCGCGAGCTCGAAGAAGCCGCCGCCCTCTACGCACGACTCGCGCGCACGCTGCTCGCGGGCGGCGGGCGCGGCTAAAACTGTTGGAAGGGACATCCGGATGAAGCTTGCTTTGATCGGTCACGGCGCGATGGGGCGACTCGTCGAGGCGCGTGCGCGCGACGAGGGGCACGAGGTGGCGACCGTGCTCGGATCGCGCGAGTCCGCGTTCCGCGCCGAGGAGCTGGCCGAGATACTCGGAGGCCACGACGCCGCGATTGACTTCACCATCGCCGAGGCCGTCCCGCGCCACGCCGAGGCGTGCGCGCTCGCGCGCGTCCCGCTCGTCGAGGGCACGACCGGCTGGCTCGCGCAACTCGAAGAGGTGCGGCGCAACGTCGAGCGCGCGGATGGTGCGCTCATCTACGGCGCGAACTTCTCGGTCGGCGTCCAAATCTTTTACCGAATCGTCGCGCGCGCGGCGGAACTCTTCCGCGGCGGCGATTACGCGCCCTTCGTCGAAGAGGCGCACCACTCGCGCAAGCGCGACGCGCCTTCGGGCACGGCCCTGCGGCTGCGCGACATCCTCGCCGCACACTTTGACGGCGACATCCCGGTCGTCTCGACGCGCGCCGGCCACATCCCCGGCACGCACCGCGTCGGCTTCGACTCCGCCGCCGACACAATCACGCTCACGCACGCGGCCCGCTCGCGCGAGGGCTTCGCCGCGGGCGCGCTCGTCGCCGCGCGCTGGATTCAAGGGCGGCAGGGCGTGTACGAGTTCTCCGAAACGCTTGGCGAAATACTAAAAGATGTAAACCGTGAACCGTAAACCGTGACAGGATAGAGGCCGGATTTCTCTTGTCACGGTTTACGGTTCACGGTTTACGCACCGGAGGTGCAGGATGAACGTTGAATGGATGCGGGGCTGCGCGACGGCGCTGGTGACGCCGTTCAAGGCGGACGGGGGCGTGGACATCGAGCGCATGCGGGCGTTGGTCGAGCGGCAGGTCGAGGGCGGCGTGCGTCTGCTCGTGCCGTGCGGGACGACGGGCGAGAGCGTGACGATGTCGGACGAGGAAGACCGGCAGGTCATAGCCGCGACCGTCGAGGTGGCGCGCAGGCGCGGCGCGCGCGTCGTCGCGGGCGCGGGCAGCAACTCGACCGCCCACGCCGTCAGCTACTCGCAGACGGCGCGCGACGTGGGGGCCGACGCCGTCCTCGTCGTCGCGCCCTATTACAACAAGCCGACGCAAGCAGGACTCTACCAGCACTTCCGCGCGGTCGCGCTGGCGGTCGCGCCCCTGCCCGTCGTGCTCTACAACGTGCCGGGCCGCACTTCTTCAAACATCGCCGCCGAGACGACGCTCCGCCTCGCGCGCGACTTCGAGAACATAGTCGCCGTCAAGGAGGCTTCCGGGAACCTCGCGCAGATCATGGAAATCCTGCGCGGGCGTCCCGAAGGCTTCCGCGTCCTCTCCGGCGACGACGCGATGACGTTCGCCATGATCGCGCTCGGCGCGGACGGCCTCGTCTCGGTCGCGTCGAACGAAGCGCCTGACTTAATGTCCCGGATGGTTGACGCGGCGCTCGAAGGGCGTTGGGACGAGGCGCGCGCGCTCCACTTCCGCCTGCTGCCTTTGATGGACGTGAACTTCGTCGAGTCAAGTCCCGGCCCGGTGAAGGCGGCGTTGGCTTTGATGGGCCTCGTCGAAGAGAACTTCCGCCTGCCGCTCGTGCCCGTGCAGGCGGGGACGCGCGAGCGCGTGCGTGCGGTGCTCACGGAGCTTGGGCTTTTGAAGGAGACGACGCATGTTGCTGCGTGAGCAGGTCGAGGAGCTGTTCGCGAAGGGCGGCGAGTTCAGCTCCACCGACCGCGAGGTCTTCGACGCGTTCAAGGCCGCACTCAACCGCGGCGAGGTGCGCGCCGCCGAGCGTGGTGATGCCGGGGAGTGGCGCGTCAACTCGTGGGTCAAGCGCGGCATCCTCGCAGGCTTTCGCATGGGCGCGCTCGCCGAGATGTCGGCGCACGCCTCCCTTCGCTTCTTCGACAAAGACACTTACCCGGTTCGCGCGACGACGATCATGGACAATGTGCGCATCGTGCCCGGCGGCTCGTCGGTGCGCGACGGCGCGTACCTCGCGCCCGGTGTGGTGTGCATGCCGCCGATGTACGTCAACGCCGGCGCATACGTCGGCGAGGGAACGATGATTGACAGCCACGCGCTCGTCGGCTCGTGCGCGCAAATAGGCAAGCGCGTGCACCTCTCGGCGGCGGCGCAAGTGGGCGGCGTGCTCGAACCCGTCGGGGCCGTGCCGGTCGTCATCGAGGACGACGTGCTGGTCGGCGGGGGCTGCGGCATCTACGAGGGGACAATCGTGCGCGCGGGCGCGGTGCTCGCGCCGGGGACGATCCTGACGGGCGCGACGCCCGTGTATGACCTCGTGCGCGGCGAGGTCTATCGCCGCACGGAACGTGCGCCTCTGGAGATTCCCGCGGGCGCGGTCGTCGTGCCCGGCTCGCGCGCGGTCGCGAGTGAGCGGGGCCGCGAGTGGGGCCTGTCGCTCTACGCGCCCGTCATCGTCAAGTACCGCGACGAGAAGACCGAGCGCGCGGTGAAGCTGGAGGACTACCTGCGTTGAGCGAGTTCGAGCTGGCGCGACGGCTGCGCGGCATAGAGAAGAGCATGATCCGGCAGGTCTTCGACCGCGCGCGGCCCGGTAGCATCAACCTGGGACTGGGCGAGCCGGACTTGCCGACGCCTGATGTCATTCGGCGCGAGGCCGCGCGCGTCGTCGTCGAGGAGCAGAACGGCTACACGACACACGCGGGCCTTCCCTCTTTGCGCGAGCACGTCGCCGCCGATTACTCACACCTCAAACTCTCGCCCGACGAGGTCGTCATCACCGCCGGCTCGCAGGAGGCGCTCTACCTCGTCCTGATGACGCTCGTCGAAGAGGGCGATGAGGTGCTCATCCCCGATCCGGGCTTCGTCGCCTACCCGACAATCGTCCGCATGGCCGGCGGCACGCCGAAGTTTTACCCGTTGCCCGCCGCGCGCGGCTTCGACTTCGACGCCGGAGAGTTCCGCCGACAACTTTCGCCGCGCACGAAGGTCGTGGTCTGCATCAGCCCCTCGAACCCGACGGGGCGCGTGCTCGCGCGCGACGAACTCGATGCGATGGCCGGCGTGCTCGAAGGCACGGGCATCTACGTCGTGAGCGACGAGATTTACCGCGAACTCTATTTCACGGACGAGCGCCCGGCGTCGGTCTCCGAGTTCCGCGCGGAGCGCACGCTGGTCATCGGCGGCCTGTCGAAGTCCATGAGCATGACGGGCTGGCGTCTGGGCTGGCTCGGCGGCGACGCCGACGTTGTCAAGAGCGCGCTCGTCCTGCACGGCTACACGACGACCTGCGCCTCGACCGTCTCGCAGAAGGCCGCGCTCGCCGCGTGGACTGACGAAGCCGCGGAGGCGCGCGAGCGTCACCGCCGGATTTTCCGCGAGCGACGCGACCACCTGCTCGAACTAATCTCGCGCGAACTCTCTTTGCGCGCCGTCCGGCCCGACGGCGCTTTCTACACGATGGTTGACGTGAGCGACTACGGCGACTCGATGACGGTCGCCGAACGCCTGCTTGAGCACGGCGTCGTTACTGTCCCCGGCGCGGCCTTCGGCGCTGAAGGCGAGGGCTACTTGCGCGTCTCCTTCTGCGCCGACCTGCCCGTCATCGGTGAGGGCGTGCGGCGGATGAGAGAAGCACTAAAGCAGTGACAAGTGATGAGTGGCGAGTGACAAGATGAAAACTTTGTCTTAACTTGTCACTCGTCACTTGTCACTCGTCACTGCTTTCGGAGGGTTATGGACAGGAAATACCGTGTCGGGATTCTGGGCGCTACGGGGACGGTCGGGCAGCGCTTCATACAGTTGCTTGAGAACCACCCGCAGTTCGAGTTGACGGCGCTGGCGGCGTCGGATCGTTCGCAGGGCAAGGCTTACCAAGAGGCTTGCGCGTGGCGTCTGCCGGGAGAGGTGCCGGAGTCTGTCCGGTCTTTGCCGGTCGAGCCGCCCGCGCCGCCGTTGGATTGCGAGATAGTTTTTTCGAGCCTGCCGGGAGAGATCGCGCGCGAGACCGAGGAATCGTTCGCGCGCGCGGGCTACGCCGTCATCAGCAACTCCTCGGCGCTTCGGATGGACGAGGACGTGCCGCTCCTGATACCGGAAGTCAACCACGAACACCTCGCGCTGCTGGATTCTCAGAAGTCTGCGCGCGGCTTCGGGCGCGGCGTGGTCGTCACGAACCCGAACTGCTCGACCATCATGCTCGCTCTCGCGCTCGCGCCGCTGCACGCGCGCTTCCAGGTTGAGGCGGTCGTGGCGACGACGCTTCAGGCGCTTTCGGGCGCGGGCTACCCCGGCGTCGCCTCGCTCGACATCACGGACAACGTGCTGCCCTTTATCGGCGGCGAAGAGGAGAAGATCGAGAGCGAGACTTTGAAGATTCTCGGTCGCTTCGACGGGGGCCGCGTCGAGCCTGCGCCGTTCAAGGTGAGCGCGCAGTGCCACCGCGTCGCCGTCAGCGACGGCCACATGGCCGCCGTGCGCGTCAAGCTCGCGCGCGAGGCCGGGCCGGAGGAAGTCCGCGAGGCGTTCGCGTCCTTCACCTCTCTGCCGCAGGAGCTGAAGCTGCACACGGCGCCCGCGCGCCCCGTCGTCGTGCGCGACGAGCGAGACCGCCCGCAGCCCAGGCTCGACCGCGACGCTGGCGGCGGCATGAGCGTCACCGTCGGGCGCATACGCCGTGACAGCGTGCTCGACTACCGCTTCGTCGCGCTCAGCCACAACACGGTGCGCGGCGCGGCGGGCGCGGCCATCCTCAACGCCGAACTCCTCGCCGCGACGGGGAGAATCTGACGGGGAGAGTGGGAGACGGGGCGACGGGGAGAAGGATATGACATCCTCGGCGCACAGTCTCCGCCTCACCACATCGCCCCGTCTCCCACTCTCCCCGCCTTCTCAAAGACTCAGTGTGCTCCCAGCCGAAATCTAAAACCCGCGCGGACGAAGAGCGGCGGGCCTAGCGTCAGGACGGGCGTGCGCCCGACCGCGTAGCGCCGGCCCGTGAGGTTCTCGGCGGCGACGAACGCCTCGACGCCTCGCGCGATGCGGCGCAAGGCCGTCTCGTCGCGGTCGGCGAGACGGACGACCGCGGTCGCGCCCGCGCGCGTGAGCGTGCGCGTCGTCTGCCGCCCGTCGCCGATGTGCCAGCGGTCGAGGCGCGCGCCGGGTGTCAGGATGAGGCGCGGCGTGAGGCGCAGGATGCCGCGCGCGAAGAGGCCCAGGCTGCGCTCGCGCCCGCCCGCGCCGACGAGCGAAGTCACGCGCCCCGCCGTGTAAACGATCTCGTCGCTCGCGCCGCGCTCCTCGCCCGCCTCGAAGCCCGCGGCGACGGAGTTGCGCGCGCCGACGGGTCGCGACCACTGGAGCGAGAGGCCCACGCCTTGCGCGGGCACGCGCTGAAGCCGCGTCAACGTCTCGGTGTTGCGGTCTGCGGAGATGGACGTGAAGCTCTGGTCGAAGACCTCCGCGCTCGCGTAAGAGCGGAGCGCGAAGTCGCCCGCGCGCGGCGTGTTCCAGTCTCCGCCCGCGACGAACTGGCGTATGTGCGTGCGGTTGAACTGAAGCGGCGTGCCGTTGCGGCGCGACTCTCCGTAGTAAGAGGCACGCGCGAAGAGCTTGAGGCCGCCGCCCAACTCACGCCCGGCGTAAGCCTCGCCGTCAGCGCCGCGCGAGGCGGCGGGCGTGTCAACGTGCCCGCGCTCGGCGCGGTCTGTGAGGACGTAGCCGCCCGTGCCGAAATCCTGCGCCGCGAGCGCGAAGTCCCAGCGCCCGCGCCGCGCGCCCGCATAGAGAGATGCGTCCGGCGTGTTCTGGCTGCCGTAGGAAGTTTCGAGGCGCAGCTCTTTATCTTTGGGTCGTCGCGGGACGAACTGCACGACGCCGCCGAGCGCGCCGCTGCCGTAGAGCGACGACGCGCCGCCGCGCAGGACTTCGACGCGGCTCAAGCTTTCGAGCGGGACGCGGCCCCAATAGACCCAGCCGCCGAAAGGGTCGTTCAGGGGCGCGCCGTCGTAGAGCACGACGGCGCGGCTCGCGCCGCTCGCACCGACGCCGCGCAGAGAGACGCCCTGCGCGGTCGGGTTCGCGGCGCGGCTGCCCGTGCGCCGGAAGAGTTGGAAACCGGGAACCTGACGGAGCGCGTCGTCGGCTGCGAGCGCGGCGGTGCTCTCAAGCTCGTCGGACGAGAGGACGACGACGCTCGCCGCCGTCTCTCCGAGCCGCGTCTCGGTGCGCGAGGCCGTGACCGTCACGCGCTCGGCGAAGGCGGCGGGCGCGAGGACGACGCGTAGCGGCGCGGCACTTCCCTCGCCCCCATTCACCTTCCTCTCGAACATCTCGAAGCCGCGCGCCTCGACCGTGAGCGCGAAGCCGCGCGACGGCGCGTGGTCGAAGTCGAACTCTCCCCGCGCGTCCGTCGTGCTCTGCTCGACAGATGAGGGGCCTGTCTCGCGCAGCGTGACGGTCGCGCCGGTGACGGGCGCGCCGTTCTGGTCAACGACGACGCCGCCCAAGCCTCGCGCCTTTGCGTCCGAACTCTGCGCGCTCACGAGCGGACAACCTGAGACGGCGAGCGCGAGAGAAAGAACGCGCGCGAGGACACACGCCATCTGGCCGGTCTGGCCGCTCAAAGCGAGTAACGTCAGAGCCGTTTACGAACTGCCGACTCATCGCATATTGCGGCCAGATTGCGCGCGACGCTGCGCGCAATTCGGGCGTGCGAACGGTCGCGCCTGACTGAAGGGCGTGTTGACACTGCGGACAGCTTACACGATTCGTCGCGGCGGACGTTAAGTCGTGTCGGTCGGGCGCGCTCTGTGCTAGTCTCGGCGCGTGGACGTGTGGAAGGAGGTCGTCGTCGCGGCGGCGGCGTTCGCGGCGGGACTCATCAACTCGATTGCGGGCGGGGGCACGCTCGTCTCTTTCCCGGCGCTCATCTGGACGGGGCGCGACCCCGTGCTCGCCAACGCGACGAGTACCGTCGCGCTCTGGCCCGCGTCGCTCGCGGGCGCTTACGGCTTCCGCCGCGAGCAGAGGGGCGGCGCGCGCCTGTTCCTGCTCTTCGCCGCGCCTTCGTTCGTGGGCGGGGCGCTCGGCGCGGTGCTGCTTTTGCGCACGCCCTCCGTAACGTTCGCGCGCCTTGTGCCCTTCCTCATACTCTTCGCGACGCTCCTCCTCGCCGTGCAGGAGCCGCTGTCGCGACGCCTGCGCGGCACGAGAGGCGCGCGGCGCGGCGCGAGTGACGACGAACCGCGCGGCGAAGGCGTCGGCGAAACGAGCGGCGCGGGCGCTGACGAACGAAGCGGCGGGGCTTATGGCGAGACGACCTCGCGCGCGTGGTGGGCGGGCGCGATTGTCTTTCAGTTCTTCGTGGGCGTCTATGGCGGCTACTTCGGCGCAGGCATCGGCATCCTGATGCTGGCGGCGCTCGGACTGCTCGGCTTCGCGGACATCCACCGGATGAACGCGCTCAAGAACCTGCTCGCCATCTGCATCAACGGCGTCGCCGCCCTCTACTTCATCGGGTCGGGCGCGGTCATCTGGTCGGACGTGCTCTTGATGACGTTCGCAGCCATCGCGGGCGGCTACTCCGGCGCGCGCCTCGCGTACAAACTCGGTCGCCGCTTCGTCCGCCTCGCCGTCATCGCCATCGGCCTGGCGATGAGCGCCTCGCTCTTCTTGAAAATGCTGAACGCGGAGTGATAAATGATGAACGAAAGGATGAACGCCAAACAGCGGGCCGGCTTCAAGGCGGTCGAGTTCGTAGAGGACGGGATGATCGTGGGGCTGGGCACAGGCTCGACCGCTTTCTGGATGGTCGAGCGCCTGGGCGCGCGCGTGCGCGCCGGGATGCGAGTGCGCGGCGTGCCGACCTCGCGCCGGACGGAGGAGCAGGCGCGCTCGCTCGGAATCCCGCTCGTCACCTTCGCCGAAGTCCAGGAACTCGACCTCGCCATTGACGGCGCGGACGAGATCGGCCCCGGCCTCGCGCTCATCAAGGGCGGCGGCGGGGCGCTCTTGCGCGAAAAGTTGGTGGCCGCAGCCGCGCGCCGCTTCGTCGTCGTCGCCGACGCGGGCAAGAAGGTCGAAGTGCTCGGAAAGTTTCCCCTGCCGGTCGAGGTCGTGCCGTTCGCCTGGGAGGTGACGGCGCGGCGCGTCGCCGCCGTGACGAGCGCCGAGCCTATCGTGCGCCGTGCAGGCGACGGCGGCATCTACGCCACCGACAACGGCAACTACATACTCGACTGTCGCTGCGGCGAGATTCGCGACGCGGAACGGATGGAGCGCGAGTTGAAGATGCTGACGGGCGTCGTCGAGTGCGGCCTGTTCGTCGGCGTGGCCGACCTCGCCGTCGTCGCGACGGACGACGACGTGGAGGTCATCATAAGTCAAAAGTAAAAATGCAAAAGGCAAAAGAGAAGTTCTTCGCGCGAGAGCGCGTCCACACTTTTGCCTTTTTACTTTTGACTTACTTTTGCCTTTTGCCTTTTGCCTTTTTACTTCCGCCCCGCATCGCCAGCCTGTCCCCGCGCTCGACACCCGCCGTGGCCGTCGCCCTTCGCTTCTTCGACGCGCGCACGCGGCGGCCTGCTGTGCTCACGGCCTCAACGAGTCCGTGCTCTTCGAGGCGTCGGAAGGCGTTGCGCACGATGTTGCGGCTGACGCCGAGTTGTTCGGCGAGCGCGCGCTCCGACGTGAGCGAGTCACCGGGGCTAAACTTCCCGGCGAGGATGGCGCTCGCGATCTGGTTGAAGATTTGCTGGGTCTTCGTCTCGTCCGAGCCAGTGCGGATGCGTATGTTCAAGACCGGCATGACCGCCTCCCCCTTGTAATGGTAGAGCGCAACTCCTCGCCGCGGGCGCAGGCACACAGGCCCGCCGAAGCGCGCCCGCGCCCGCGGCGTCGGCCTCAGCCCCTACCCGCGGCCCTCGACGCCCTGTCGGACGCGCCCACGTCGGGCGTGTCGGGAGCGTCGGACGTAATGGTCGTGTCGGTCGCGCCGGGCGCGGGCGCGGCCAGCCCGGTTCCGGTTCCGATCAGTCCGGTCGTCGTCGCGTCCGCCTCGTAGCCACGCACGCGCAGATTGTTCTGCACGTTGGTGACGCCGGAGACCGAGTCGGCGATGTCCTCGGCGAGACGCTTCGCGTAGCGGCTGTCAACCGTGCCCGACAAGACGGCCTCGCCGTTCTGGACGTTCACTTCAATGTCCGAGGCGTCGAGCCAGTCGTTTTCGGTCAGGCGGTCGCTGATCTCCTCGCGTATGCGCTCGTCGGAGCGGCGGTAGTTCTTCGGGCCGCGCCCGCGGAACTTCCCCGCGCCCTGGCCGCGGCCTTCGCGCATCTCGTCAGTGCGACGGCGGCGCTCGGCGTCCGAGTCGCCGAACCACGAGAGCACTTCGTCCGCCGTGCGATCCCACCAGCCGCGCCCGCCGCGACCCCGCCCCGTCCCGCGTTCGTCAGGGCGGTCGCCGTAGGCGCTCCTGCCGTAGTCGCCGCGCGTGCCGCCCCAGACGGGGCGGTCGTAGTCGTCGCGCCCGTACTCGTAGCCGCTGCGACCGTAGAAGCGGCTCGTCGTGCGCCCGTAGTCGGTGTCGAAGCTGCGGACGCGGTCCTGGTCGCGCCCGTAATCGCGTGCGGACTCACGCCCGTAATCGCGCGACGGCTCGCGCCCGTAATCACGACCGTAGTCGCGCGCCGGTTCGCGCACGTAGTCGCGTGGCGGCTCGCGTTCGTAGTCGCGCCCGTAATCCTCGTAGTCGTAGCGGCGCGGCGACGAAGCGCCCGCGTAGCCGCCGAGTATCCCTTCGCGCCCGGAGCGCTCGCCGTAGTCGCGCGAGCCGGCGTCGCGGTCGTAGCCGTAGTCCCGACTGTAATCGTAGTCGCGGCCCGCCCCGCGCGCCGTCGCGCCGTAGTCGGAGCGCTGGCGGCTGCGCTCGTAGTCCGGGCCGCGGCCCGCCTGGCGTTCGTAGTCGCGCCCGCCGTAGCGTTCTTCGTCCGCGTCTTCGTAGCGGTCTGGGCCGCGGTCGCCGTAACGTGTTGACATCTTCATCCTCCTTTTCTCGTTCGCAATAAGCCGCGCGTGGGGCGCGGGGCAAGGAAGAAACTTTCGATGAGAGCGTTAGCGTATGACTACCGCCCCCGACGCCCACGCGCATTTGAAAGAGACTTCACCGAAACACAAGAGACTTAATCTGAAACACTCCGGGCGCGTGCGACGCGCGCGCCGTCAAACGTGAAAGCGGTTCGGCCCGGACGGCTCTCACTCGTCCGTCCGGGCCTCGCCGTTTCAAGTCCGGGCGGGGCTGTCAGTGACGCCCGCCCTTCTCGCCGCCCTCGCGCATCGGCTCGTGGTTCTCCGGCTTGCCGTAGCCGCCGCCGCCCGGCTTCTCGCCGCCGTGGTGGACGGCGTTGACGGTCGCCCACGCGCGCCGCTCCGCCTCGTCCTTCGACACGCCGCGGGACTCGTACCCTTCTTCGATGTGCTCGGCCTGCCGCTTCTCCTTGTCCGTGTATTTGTCCTTGTCGCCTCTCGGCATGATTTCACCTCCTTGCGTGTTTGGTCATCACCTCTTCTGGTCGCCGCGGTCGCCCTGCCCGGCCTTGACCTCCGTCTTGGCGTGCTTGCGCACGTCCTGCGCGAGCGAGCGGCCCACGTCGTCCGATTCCTCGAAGCGGCCACGCTCGTCGCGCCGCACGTAGCGCTTGTCCGTGCCCGTGTCAATCAACTCGCGGTCGTGTTTGTGCGTCTCTGCCATGAATCCCCTCCTTGCCTTCGTTCAAATGATTTCCCTCACCTCGTCCGGTCAAACCTGTTCTCCCGCGACGAAACCTTACGCGCGACCTTACGCGCGCGCGCCGCGCGCCCTGCCGCCTTCGAGGAGTCCCCCCGCCCGCTCGAACGCCTCGCCGAGCGCCTGCTTCTTCTTGAGCACGGGCCTGAACAGGTCGCCCTTGCGCCCGATTCGCTCCATCATGTTCTTAATGTCGAAGTCGCCCGTGCGTATCTTCTTGCGCTCGACCTCCGCCCATTCGAGCGGCGCGGAGACGGTCGCGCCCGGCTTCGGCCTCACCGAGTAGGGCGCGGCGACGGACTTGCCCCGCGCGTTCTGCATGTGATCCACGTAGATCATGCCGCGCCCGCGCTTGCGCTTCGAGCGCTCCACGGTCGCCGCGTCCGCGCGCTCGCGCGCGACGGCGGTCGCCACCTGCTCGGCCAGCCCCGCGATCTGCTCGTAACTGTAAATCGCCTTGACCGGCACGTAGATGTGAAGCCCTCGCGAGCCGGAGGTCTTCGCGTAGGATTCGAGGCCGAGCCTCGCGAGCACGTCGCGCGTTGTCAGAGCGACCTCGCAGATGGTCTCGAACCGGACGCCCTCGCCCGGATCGAGGTCGAAGACGAACCAGTCGGGGTGATCCAGGTTCTCGACGCGCGAGTGCCAGGGGTGGCGCTCGATGGCTCCGAGGTTCGCCATGTAAAGGAGCGTCGCCTTGCCACTGCCGACGATGTAATTAACCTCGTGGCCGCCGCCGTCCTCGACTTCGAGCGGGACGGTGCGGACGAAGTCGGGCGCTTCGTTCACGTCGTGCTGGTGGAACGACTGCCCGCGTATCCCTGAAGGGTAGCGCTTCATAATCAGCGGGCGACCTTCGAGATAGGGCAGGATGTACTTCGAGATTTCGTCGTAATAACGGACGAGATCGCCCTTCGTGAGCTTCTCGTCCGGCCAGTACACGCGGTCGAGATTCGTCAGTGGCACGACCTCGACGCCGACCCTCACGTTCACGTCGCCCTTCAACTCCTTCGCCTTCAGCGCGCGAGAGACGGGCACGACGCGCTCGCCCTTCGTCTCCTCCCCCGTGTCAAACTTCCTCACGCCTCGGTCGCCCGCGCCGCGCGAACCGCGCGCGCCCTTCGCACTTCTTCCTGCTCCTGCCTCCTGCTCCTGCCGTCCGCCTCCTGCCTTCCCCTTCGCCTTCGCGTCCAACGTCTCTTTGCCGCCGACGGGTTTTCGCAGACGCAACTCCCAGCCCGCCTCGGCGAACTCGTCCTGCTTCTTAATCAGCAGCCACTCGCCCACGCGCCCCTTCATGCGAACGAGTGTGAACGTGCCGCGCAAGCGTTCGCCGTCGAGTTCAAACTCAAGCTTCCCGCGTTCGAGCTGACTGAGCGCGTCGCCCTCGCCCGCGAGCCTGTACGTGCCGCTGTCCCAACGCATGTGCTCGCCCCCGCCGTACTCGCCCTGGGGTATGCGCCCCTCGAACTTCAGGTACTCGACGGGGTGATCCTCGGTCTCGACGGCCAGGCGCTTCTGCGCCGGGTCGAGCGAAGGCCCGCGCGGCACAGACCAGGACTTCAGGACGCCGCCCATCTCCAGGCGGAAGTCGAAGTGGAGCTTCGACGCGTGGTGCTCCTGCACGACGAAGCGGCGGCGGTTCGCCTTCGACACACGCCCCCGCGGCTCCGGCGTCCGCCTGAAGTCGCGCATCTTTTGGTAAGTCTCAAGCCCCATGTCCGCTCGACCCTTCAAAGCTTCTTCAACTCGCGCTTCAAGAGCGCGAAATCTTCCTTGACCTTCTCGCCCAAGTTTTCCCTGT
>Ga0209577_10002121_pt1 | contig 19270 bp, 14 predicted proteins | sample GraSoiAngelo_109_FD_185874 | JGI IMG/M metagenome (GOLD analysis project Ga0209577, IMG submission 185874) | Grasslands soil microbial communities from the Angelo Coastal Reserve, California, USA - 14_0903_12_20cm (SPAdes) (version 2) | ecosystem: Environmental > Terrestrial > Soil > Grasslands...
TCGTGGCCGAGCTCAAGCCCGCCTACCTGGTGTCCGGCGACGACGACGCCAAGATCGATGCCTGGCGCGCACGGGTGCGCAAGCGCGCCGAGGACGAGAACGGCCCCGGCGGCCTCGAGGCATTCGACGGGCGCACCAGCGGCCCGGACGAGGTCGCCGCGGCGCTTTCGGCGCTCACCTTCGGAACCGGCAGCCGGTACGTGATGGTCGACGGGATCGAGGCATGGAAGGCCGGACAGCTCGACGCGGTGGAGCGCGAGCTGGCCTCGCCGGTGCCGGGCACGGTCCTTGTCCTCATCGCCCGGGGCAAGGCGCCGGCGCGGCTCGCCAAGGCGGTGGAGGATGCGGGCGGCGAGCTGCGCGAGTACGGGGCACCCAAGCCGTGGCAGCTGCCCAGGTGGGCCGCCGAGCGCGCCCGGGACGAGGGGATCATTCTCGACAAGGAGGCCGCCAAGCAGCTCGTGGAGCGGGCCGGTCCGAGCCAGCAGCGCATCGCCCGCGAGATCGAGAAGCTCGCGCTCACAATCCACCCGGAGACCACGCTCGACGCCGACGCTGTGGCGCGGCTCGCGTCAGGGGCCGACCGCGGCCAGGGCTACGACGTCGCCGACGCGGTCGTGGCCGGCGACCGCGAGACCGCGCTGCGGCTCGCGGAGCAACTCACCGCGGCGGGCGAGGGGCCGTCGAAGCTCGTCTGGCCGGTCATCCGCCGCCTCCGCGAGGTCCATCGGGCAGCCGAGCTCCTCGACGCGGGCCTGTCAGACAAGGAGGTCGCGGCCGCCCTCGGCACCGCGCCGTGGATCGCCAAGCGCGCCGTCGCTCAGGCGAAGAAGGCAGACCGGACGGCGCTGGCCCGCGCGCTGTGCATCTTCGCCGACCTCGAGGTCGAGGTTCGCGGCGGCGAGGGCGTGGACGAGAACACCGGCTTCACGCGCGCGCTCGCGCGCGCGGCGGCTTAGGACGGACTAGGAACCCGCGCGGATGCGAGCCGCGCGCGCCTTCTTGCGCGCGCCGTTGTTGCGGTGAAGCGCGCCGCGCTTGACGGCTCGGTCGACCTGCGAGATCAGTGCGCGCTGCTCGGCGTCGGCCCGGTCGGCATCGCCGTCGGCAACGGCGGACTCGAGCCGGCGGAAGTAGGTCTTGATGGTCGAGGTGTAGCGGCGATTCTCGAGTCGCTCGCGTAGCGACCGCTGGATCCGCTTTTCTTGTGAGGCGATGTTTGCCATAGACGCGAACGTGCCGCGACGCGGCCGGGCCGCTCGCGGCGGGCGCCTACTATAGCCGTCCCGTGGCGGTCGATCAGCCCACCGCGGCGGTCGTAGCGGAGCGGGCCGCAGCCGCCGGCGAGACACCCGCGAACCGCGGCCGCCGCCTCGCACTCAGCACGGCGTTCTTCTCGTTCGCGACCGGCATCTCGCGCGTCGCGGGACTCGCGCGCGAGATCTACGCGGCCAGCCTCTTCGGCGTCAAGGGGCCGATGTCGGCGTTCACGATCGCCTTCCAGGTCCCGAACCTGATCCGTGCCCTCTTCGCCGACGCCGCGCTCCAGGGCGCCTTCGTCCCGGTCTTCACCGAGCTGCTCGAGAAGAACCGCAAGCGCGAGGCGTTCAAGGTGGCATCGGGACTCGTGTCGCTGATCTTCCTGATCCTGGGGAGCCTGACGATCGTCTACTGGCTGGCCGCGCCGCTCCTCATGAAGCTTGCGGCGCCCGGCTTCGGCCCGGTGCTCCGCGACCTGACCGTTTCGCTGTCGCGGATCATGTTCCCGATCGTCCTGATCATGGCCGTGCAGGGCGTGTTCGTCGGCATGCTCAACTCGTTCGAGCGGTTCGGGGCGCCCGCCTTCGCGCCGGTCCTGTGGAACGGCGTGATCATCGCCGCGCTCGCGGTCCTGCCCGGCCTCTACGACCCGAGCAAGCACATCTACGCCTACGCCTGGGGCGTGCTCGGCGGGACGGTCGTGCAGCTGCTGTTCCCGATGCCTTGGCTGCGCGGGCTCGGCGGCCGTTTCACGCTCGAGTTCAACTGGCGCAACCCATACGTGCGGAAGGTCCTCAAGCTGATGCTGCCGGTGACGATCGCGCTCGGGCTGATCAACTTCAGCCTGCTGATCAACTCGTTCTTCGGAACGCTGGTCAGCAGCCAGGCCCCGGCCGCGATCGACAAGGCGTTCCGGATCTACATGTTGCCGCAGGGGATCTTCTCGGTAGCCATCGCGACGATCCTGTTCCCGACGCTCGCGCGCTTCGCGGCCCGGCGCGAGTACGTGAACCTGCGCAACACGATGGCCAACGGCATGCGGCAGATCTGCCTCACGCTGATCCCGTCGGCCGCGTTCATGGCCGTGCTCGCGCACCCGATCACGCGGCTCATCTACCAGCGCGGCCAGTTCAACGCGCACGCCACGAGCCTGGTGTCCGAGGCGATGGTGGTGTGGGCGTTCTCGCTCCCCGCGCAGGGCGTGAGCCTGCTCCTGTCGCGCACATTCTTCAGCCTGCAGCGGCCGTGGCTGACCACCGCGCTGGCCGGCGGCAACCTGGTGGTGAACGCGGTCGTCGCGCTCGCGCTCTACAGCCCGTTCGGGGTCACCGGGGTGGTGCTTGGGACCGTGGCCGGCACGGTGGGCATGGCGTTGGCCCAGGCCGCCGTGCTCCGTGTGCGGCTCGGAGGAATCGACGCGGCGCGCACGCTCGACGCCATCCTGCGCATGCTCGTGGCGACGGCCGCCTTATGCGCGGCCGCCTACGCCGTCTGGTGGGGGCTCGACCACGAGCTCGGGCGCGCGCTGTGGGCGCAGTGCGTGTCGGTGGGTCTGGCGATAGCCGTGGGCACGGCCGCCTACGCCGCGGGCGTGTGGATCCTGCGCGTGCCGGAGGCGCGCCAGATCCGGGCGCTCGTCGCGGGCCGCCTGCGTTCCTCCTAGGGGCTCAAGCGGAACGGCGGGTACTGGTCGGTTGCCAGCACGAAGGCGTAGCCCACGACGCGGTTGTGCCAGCGGCCCACGCCCACGAGGTAATCGAACAGCCCGCGCGGGAACCGGCCTGTGAACAGGATCGCGAACCAGGCGCCGATCACGGCGAAGATCGCGCCTATGTACAGGGCGATCAGCACGAGGTAGTGAGGGATCGCGAGAAGCCACTTCACGAGTGGCATGCCGCGGCCCAGGTCGCGTTCCACGTCCGGGTAGTCGATGTCCAGGTGGACGGACTGGTGCTCGTCGGTCGACGGATAGGTGTCGGTCATAAGCGCGAAGTACACGCCGACCCGCGCCTCGAACCGCAGCAGCTCGAGGTTCCAATCGAACCACCAGCGCGGGTACTTCTTGCGGAACAGGATCATCAGGAGCGGCCCAAGGGCGAGCAGGCCGCCGGCGCCCGCCGCTCCATAGGTCCCGTGGTGCCCCGCGGTGACCGAGAGGCTTCCTGCGCCCACGGTCCCGGCCACGATCGCGATCGGTATGACCGTGAAGATGCGGAAGGCCGAGGTCAGTCGGTTCAGGTCCCGATCCGGATAGTCGACGGAGTAGCGGACCGGGTACTCGCGCGGGGTCGCGGTCGATGGGGGGTACTGAGCTTCCACTTTCCCTCCTCGTGTCTCGGGTTGAGCTGGGTGTCCTCCTAGGATCTTCGCTCGTGAGCGGACCCGCGAGCAACATCCGCAACTTCTCGATCATCGCCCATATTGACCACGGGAAGTCGACGCTGGCCGACCGCATCCTCGAGACGACCGGCGCGGTGGATCCACGCAAGCACCGCCCTCAGCTGCTCGACTCGATGGAGCTCGAGCGCGAGCGCGGGATCACGATCAAGGCGCAGGCCGTGCGCGTGGAGTACCGGGCCCGTGACGGCGAGACCTACCGCCTGCACCTGATCGACACCCCGGGTCACGTGGACTTCACCTATGAGGTGTCGCGGTCGCTGGCGGCGTGCGACGGGGCGCTGCTGCTGGTCGACGCGTCACAGGGCGTGGAGGCCCAGACCGTGGCGAACACCTATCTGGCGGTCGACGCCGGCCTCGAGCTCATCCCGGCGGTGAACAAGATCGACCTGCCCGGCGCCGAGACCGAGCGGGTGGCGAGCGAGATATCGGAGCTCCTCGGCGAGCCCGCGGACAGCGTGCTCCGCGTCTCCGCCAAGACCGGGAGCGGGGTGGAGGACGTGCTCGAGTCGGTCGTCGCCCGGATCCCGCCGCCGGAGGGGGACGCGGACGCCCCGCCGCGGGCCCTGGTCTTCGACTCCGAGTTCGACCAGTACCGCGGCGTGATCGCCTACGTGCGGGTCGTGGACGGCGAGTTCTCCAAGGGCGTCGCGATCCAGGCCATGCAGACCGGGACCCAGGCGGACATCGACGACATCGGGTTCTTCGGCCCGGAGATGACGTCGATCGACGGGCTCCGCGCGGGCGAGGTGGGTTACGTGATCACGGGGGTGAAGGACGTGTCGCAGCTGCGCGTGGGCGACACCCTCACCACGCGAGCGCGGCCGGCCACGGAGCCGCTGCCGGGCTACCAGGAGGTCAAGCCGATGGTGTTCTCCGGGCTGTTCCCCGTGGACACCGACGAGTTCGCCGACCTCCGCGACGCGCTCGAGAAGCTCGCGCTGAACGACGCCGCGCTCACCTGGGAGCCCGAGACCAGCCAGGCGCTCGGGTTCGGTTTCCGCTGCGGGTTCCTCGGGCTGCTCCACATGGACATCGTGCGCGAGCGGCTCGAGCGCGAGTACGACCTCGAGCTGCTCGCGACCACCCCGAACGTGGAGTACGAGGTGTCGCTCACCGACGGCGCGGTCGTGACGGTCCACTCGCCGAGCGACATGCCCGACCGCGCCCGGATCGCCGAGATCCGCGAGCCCTACATCCGGGCCACCATCCTGTGCCCGAAGGAGCACGTGGGCGCCGTGATGGAGCTGTGCCAGGAGCGGCGCGGCCAGCACGTGGACATGGGCTTCCTGTCGGAGGCGCGCGTGCAGCTGCGCTACGACCTCCCGCTGGCCGAGATCGTTCTCGACTTCTTCGACCAGCTCAAGTCGCGCACCCGCGGCTACGCGTCGTTGGATTACGAGCTGATCGGCATGCGGCCCGCCGACCTGGTGCGGCTCGACATCCTGCTTGGGGGCGACGCCGTGGACGCGCTGTCGATGGTGGTGCACCGCGACAAGGCCTACCCGGCGGGCCGCGCGATGACCGAGCGCCTCTCCAAGCAGATCCCACGCCAGCAGTTCGAGGTGGCCATCCAGGCGGCGATCGGGTCCAAGATCATCGCCCGCGAGTCGGTCAAGCCGGTGCGCAAGGACGTGATCGCCAAGTGCTACGGCGGGGACGTGACGCGCAAGCGCAAGCTGCTCGAGAGGCAGAAGGCCGGCAAGAAGCGGATGAAGCAGGTGGGCCGGATCGAGGTGCCGCAGGAGGCGTTCCTGTCGGTGCTCGAGATCGGCGGGGACGGCAAGTCGTAACCCGTAACAAACGGCCGGCCCTCGGGACGTAAGATCAGAGCGATGCTGTTCTTCCGCGAGAAGATGAAGATGATCGAACCGGAGCGTGCGCTGCCCGGGCGGGATCAGCAGATGCCGGTCGCCGACCGGCACGTGGTGCTGGGCAACCCGCTGCTGCCGCCGTTCCCGGAGGGCTTCGAGCGCGCCGTCTTCGGCATGGGCTGCTTCTGGGGAGCCGAGCGGCTGTTCTGGCAGGCGCCCGGGGTGTGGACCACCGCCGTCGGCTACGCGGGCGGCTACACGCCGAACCCCACCTACGAGGAGGTCTGCTCCGGAAGCACCGGCCACGCCGAGGTGGTGCTCGCGGTGTTCGACCCCGCCCAGGCGAGCTACGAGCAGATCCTGAAGATCTTCTGGGAGGGGCACGACCCGACTCAGGCGATGCGCCAGGGCAACGACATCGGGACCCAGTACCGGTCCGGGATCTGGGTGGCCGACGACCGGCAGCGCGAGCTGGCCGAGGCATCGCGGGCGATGTTCGGCGAGCGGCTCCGCGAGGCCGGCCACGGCGAGATCTCGACCGAGATCGCCGACGCCGGGTCCTTCTACTACGCCGAGGACTACCACCAGCAGTACCTGGCGAAGAACCCGAACGGGTACTGCGGCCTGGGCGGCACCGGGGTGTCCTGCCCGGTGGGCCTGGCGACTTCCTAGGGCCCGAAACCAGGGACTAGACTGAGGCCCGTCGGGGCGTGGCGCAGCCTGGTAGCGCGCACCGTTCGGGTCGGTGAGGTCCCCGGTTCAAATCCGGGCGCCCCGATTGCCGAGCCCGCTTCAGAAGCGGGCTCGACGGGTTTTAGTGCAGGCTCGTGGTACCAACGACCCGAGTGACGTCGGGCCACGCTGCTTCCGCTTTCGTGCAAAGCGGCAGCGAGCTGAAGGCTCTGCGGACCGCTCGCAGAGTGCTGCTTCGATCGAATACCGGCACCGCGCTCGGGAGCCTTGGCCAGCGGCGGGCTTCACGTTCCCACGCGACGCGCCTCTGAGCGCTTGACACCCTGCGGCAGCGCTGGGAGGGTTGTGCCATACGTGTCAATCCGTCCACGGGACTACCGTGAAGCGGATCTGATGGAACGGGGTTCTGGCACTCTTCACGCGGGCATCCAGGGTCGTCGTCGCGACGATCCTGCAAGCCGCGAATCCCCTCGCTTTACTTCCGCCTCCGAAAGGGGCTATGGTGCAGCTAGGACAACGCACCGAGGGTTCTCTCTAGCTTCCCGCTCAGCCCCCGACGTGCCTTGCGCGAGAGGGAGCCAGAGAGCAGGTGGCCGTGCAAAGCGCACCCTTTCAGCCTCAGGGCTCATCGGCAAGACGGACTGTTCTACCTCCGCATCGGAGGTGACTTCGAGCGCGCCAGCGTCGGGCACGTGCAGTCGGCCCTCGCCGATCTCCGGAGTGAGCCTCCCCGGCGGGTCGTCTTCGACCTGAGCGGCGTGACCTTCTTGGACTCCGCCGCGCTGACAACGATCCTGCGCGCCGATCGTCGCGGCCGAAGCGAAGGCTTCGACGTCGTGGTCGTACGCCCCCCGTCTCGAGCGGGTCGCCTGTTCTCCCTCTCGCGGGTAAGAAAGCACCTGACAATCGTGAACCACCCACGCGAGGCGGTAGCCGACGAGCAAGGGGGACCATTCGGCTCGCAGGCGAGACCCGCCGCCGCGATCGAGTTCCGGCGGCTCGCGCTTGAGGATGTATCGACCTGCGTCCGGTGCCGTAGCAACCTGGCCGTATGGGACGCCGGTCAGGTGATCGATGGTCCGGTCACGCTGGTCTCGCGAGCCGGGCCGATATGCCGCGGCTGCGTCACGAAAGACGAGCAGATTGAGCTCGGCGAAGCGATCCTCGCGGATCTTCGCCTCGGCCAACCGCAAGACGAAGCGAAGATCAGGACGTTTGAGGAAGCTCTGGCTGAGCTGCGCACCTCAAGGCGAGCCGACTAGTAGTAACGACCGGAGCCGCTCGGGACAGACCCGCGAGCCGGTACGTACAGAGGTCGGATCACCACGCCCATGCGGCCCCAGCGTGTCGCTTCGGGAAGCATCGGAACGTTTCTCTTCCGCTTCCGCGGAAAGCGCTAACGAGCTTGAGGTCGATGGGAGCGCTCAGGGTGGTGCTCAGATCGAAGACCGCCACCGCGTCTGCGCCGCGTCTGCGCCGCGTTCTATCCCGTCCTTCTGTTCGCAGCCCAACGAGCGGGCATCCGGACCTCGGGCGACGACCTACTCAGGCGAGTTCCGAGCGGCTGAGGCGCCGGATGGTGAACCCCATTGCGAGCAGCACAACACCGGCGGCCACCACGAGGCCCAGATCGAGACCCGTGAACGGCAGTCCTTCGCTGCTGTGGACGGCGACCTGCGTCGCACCGGAAGGGTGGCCTTGCGCAGCTGGATGCTGCTCTGTACCACCGAGCTGCTGCTGGATGCTGCCGGCCGGCTGGCTGTAGCCCCCCTGTGCCGCTGTCTGCGCAAATGACGACGGAGCGGCAAGGAGCAGAGCAGAGCAGACGACGATGACAACGCTGAAGTACTTGAGTTGCATAAGACCTCCTCTTGGGCGTCAGTTCCCTGGGCGAAAAGCCCAGCGGACGCGAATCCACTGAGGTAGGGACCCACTGAGGCGGTGGGCAAGTAGCCGGCTAGTCAGCGTCGGCTCGTCGACGAACTCGCAACCGTCTAGAGCGCACCATAGGGGGAGTTCCGCTTGAGCGGTCTCCGTGACGAACTCTGTTCAACTACACGGTCCTATGCGTGCCAAAAGTTACGCATTTGCTGGCATTTCCCGAGCCTATGTGACCTCGGTGGCGGGCTCCGGGTACAGACAATCCGAAGTATGGGATTGACGGTCCTTCGATCCCTGACGACAGCGGTGGGACCCGCCGCTGGACGGACGCGAAGGAGGCACGGCTTTTCATGGTGTACCCCAACAGCCCCGCCGCGGTCTTGGCGCGGCATGTTGCCCTCCGCGATGCACGTCCTCATCGCCGCGCGTTGCCATACAGAGGCGTTGAACGTGGCTGACCGTCGCGCGCAGCAAACCGACGTCATCCCCTTGGAGGCGTGGCTTGCCTCGATAATCCAGTGCTCGGCCCTCGGGATACTCGGCAAGACACCCGAGGGGCTCATAACCAGCTGGAACGCGGGAGCAGAGCGGCTCTACGGCTACTCGCTGGACGAGGTGATTACCCAGCCGGCGAGCTTGCTGGTGCCGCCCGATCACCTGCGCGACGAGGAGGAGATTGACCGGCAGGTCCTCGCCGGAGGGCGCGTCGATCACTATGAGACCGAGCGGCTCAGGAAGGATGGCGGCTTGATCTCGGTCGCGGTGAGCGCCTCTCCGATCAAGGACGTGCAGGGCGGCGTCGTAGGGATCTCCGCGATCGAGCGTGACATCACAGATCGGAAGCGCGCCGAGTCGGCGCTGAGCGATGCCGAGGCGCGCTTCAAGAGCACCTTTGAGGATGCTCCAATCGGGATGGCGCTGGTGAGCATCGACCCGGCCAGCACCGGGCGCCTCCTGCAAGTGAACGAGGCCTTTTGCGAGCTCACGGGCTACTCGCGCGCGCACCTAGAGACGCTTGACCTCAGGACTCTCATCCATCCGGAGGACGTAGAGGAAGAAGCGTCGCTCCTGGCACAGCTCGTAGCAGGGGAGATCCATAGATACGAGATCGAGACGCGATGCATTCATGCTGAACGTCAAGTCGTCTGGGTCCTGGTGACTGCCTCGCTCGTGTGCGACGACTCCGGCAAGCCGCTCTATTGCATTCGCCAGACGCAGGACATCCAGGAGCGCAAGCAGTTCGCCGGCCACTTGGAGCACCTCGCCGACCACGACGCGCTCACCGGCCTGTTCAACCGCCGCCGGTTCGTCCGCGAGCTCTCCCGTCAGATGTCGTACGCCCGGCGCTACGGCGAGGGCGGCGCCGTCCTGTTCCTGGACCTCGACAACTTCAAGGACGTCAACGACACGCTGGGGCACCAGGCCGGCGACGAGCTGATCGCGAGCGTCGCCCATCTGCTAGGCGCGCGTCTGCGGGACACCGACGTCTTCGCGCGACTCGGTGGCGACGAGTTTGCGGTGCTTCTGCCGCGGGTCGGGCCCGACGAGGCGGAGGCGGTCGCCGACGACCTAATGCAAGCGGTGCGGAAGAATCCGTCACCGACCGCGGGTCGATCGATGCCTCTCACCGTCAGCGTCGGGATCGCGCCCTTCCACGCCGACGCCGCCGTGACGGCCGACGATCTGCTGATCGAGGCCGACCTTGCGATGTACAACGCCAAGGAGACGGGGCGTGACCGCCTCATCTTCGCGAGCCCCGAGCAGCAGGCGCAGATGGAGAACAGGCTCAGCTGGACGGAGCGGATCCGAAAGGCGCTCGACGAGGACCTGTTCGTCCTCTACTGCCAGCCGATCTTGGACCTTCGCAGCAACGAGATCTCTCAGTACGAGCTTTTGCTGCGCATGCCGGGCACTGGTGGGGAGCTTCTGCTTCCGGCGAGCTTCCTCTACACCGCCGAGCGCCACGATTTGATCCGCGGCATCGACCGCTGGGTCGTGAGCCGGGCGATTCAGTTGATCGCCGATGCGCGCCGCGCCGGGCGCGAGCTATGTCTCGAGGTCAATGTCTCCGGCAGATCCGTCGCCGATCCCGAGCTGCCCGGATTCATCGTCGAACAGCTCAAAGCCGCGTCGGTCGATCCCGCCCAGCTGATCCTCGAGGTCACCGAGACGGCCGCCATCGGCAATATGGACGAGGCCCGGAGATTCGTGGCCACGCTCGCCGACATCGGTTGCCGCTTCGCACTCGATGACTTCGGCGCGGGCTTTGGCTCCTTCTACTACCTGAAGTACCTGTCGCTCGACTACCTCAAGATCGACGGGGAGTTCATCCGCAACCTTCCTGCCAGCACCACCGACCAACTGATACTGAGGTCGATCGTGCAAATGGCGAACGGGCTCGGCAAAAAGACCATCGCGGAGTTCGTGGGCAGCGCTGAGAGTCTCCAGCTCGTGCGAGCTCAAGGGGTGCGGTATGCGCAGGGCTACCACGTTGGCCGACCCCGTCCGTTGACTGAGCTGCGGGCGCCGGTTGCCGAAACCGCCCGCTGACGATCCGGAGCGCATCGCGAGAAGACGGGTCATCAAGCAGTCCGTCAAGGCGGGGAATGATCCTGCCGGCGGCCGGCAGCCCGGTCGGCGTCACCGTCGGCAAGAAGAAGTGATCCAGCGGCTGCCGCGCGCGCTAGGCGAGACCCACCGGTCAGCACCGTACGATGCCGGCCGGCGGGAACTCGCAGGCGAGCGGTCGCCTAGAGCGCTTGTACGTTCGCCGCGTTGGGGCCCTTGGGCCCGGTTTCGGCGTCGTAGCTGACCTTCGCGCCCTCGGCGAGCGACTTGAAGCCGCTGCCGGCGATGCCGCTGTGATGCACGAACAGGTCCTTGCCCTGATCGTCGGGCGTGATGAACCCGAAGCCCTTGTCGTCGTTGAACCACTTCACGGTTCCGGTTGCCATCTGTTTCCTCCCGGGAGGTTGTGTGCTGCGAGACGCGGGAGGTGCTAAGGCAACAACTACGAACGCTGGCACTAGTTAGCCGGGCTGAGTGCCCCGGCACGATGAACACGAGTGTAGTTGGCGGACCTGGCTGCGTCAGCGCTTCCCGTTCGGTGGGCAACCGGCACGATCCACCCGGATGCCCGTTCCGCGAAAAGCGGAACCTTCGGAGGTTGGCCGAGGCCGACATGGCCCAGCACATGCATCGCGCGCACGCACTGGTCGGCTGTTGCACTCAGGCTGGGCGAGTCGTGACCGATCCGCTCACTTCGGGCGCCTGCGAGGTACGATCCCGCTCGGGGTCCGAATCCGCCTAAGAGAGGGGAGCCCACTGTGCTTCGCAACAGGCTCGTGGTGTTGCTTTTGGTCGTGGTCGCTGCAGTCCTCGTGGCCTCGACATGGGCCGCATCCGCCGGTGCCAGTCCTGGGAGTCAGCCGTGCCAGTCGAGCGACAACCTCGGTTTTACGCATCCCGGGTGGTGCGTGAGCGAGTTCAATACGAACAGCTTCGTTCCGGCCGAGGTCCATATCTGCCAGCAGCGGGCGGTTGAGGCTGCGGCCCCTCCAAGCGTGGGAGAGTGCCGTCACACGCCATAGCTGAACGGCCCACACACGTTTTGTGAACGCCTGAGAGGCGACGCGCGCCGCGGGCCCGAGGTGGCGAGGGCCGGAATCGGACCGGCGACACCACGATTTTCAGGGACATGCTCCTGGGCGGCGCTTGTCCTCACGTGGGGTTCCCGGTAGGGGACTGGTCGCCTCCCGACTCGAGACAACCGGCATAGAGGTTGACGGTCGAGCTGGCCATGGGGGGACCGCTCAGATCGAGAAGCGGCAGTCGGGCGGTCTCACTAGGTCTTGTCTGTGCCGCGCACAACACGGTCGGCGAGGTCGAAGTCGGGACGGCGAACATCTCCAGCGGCAGTCCGTCCGACCAGGACTTCTACATCGAGGTGTTCAAGTAACCAAAGTGCGCGTCTGGAGTGTCAACCGAGCCCGAGCGCTCTGCCGTGAAGATCGCGAACGATCGAGGGTGGTGCGGAGGCGCTCCATACTCAAGCGCGATCGACACCACCGGTCCGGCCGGCCGGCTGGCAAGGGCCCCGGGCCCGCCTCAGCTGGTGGAGCGCCTCGGAGGCGTCTTCCCTCTCCAGAGAAACGTGTCTTGCGGACATCGCCATGGCGGCGTTGCAGCTGGGCAGCTGGCGCATTTCAGGTGGGCAGGTCGGGGTCGTGGGGTTCCGCCGCAACAAACCCGCGTCGCGCTTGGAACGGTGGTACCGCCGTGGTACCGGATGCATCGTCCTATGCGTCCAGAGCGTTCGGGGCCGTGTACAGGACGGACGCCCCGGACGCGGGCGGACGCATCGACACCCCCTGACCACCGTTTCAAATCCGGGCGCCCCGATTGCCGCGACAAGCCGCTCAGCGGGCGGCTTGTCGCGCGGGAGAGAAGTCTCTCTTTAGAACCGGGAGGCCACGCCCGCCGCGCGCAGCGCGTCCGCGACCGACACAGCGACTCCGAACGCTTAACGGGATCGCGATGTCTAACGCAGAAGCAGGCCAAAGCCTCCGTCGACGCGTAGCACCGTGCCCGTGATGTACGCGGCGGCAGGCGACAACAGGAAGCTGACGGCCCCCGCGAGCTCCTCCGTCGTGCCGAACCGCCCGAGCGGAATTGCTGTCTTTGCTCCATCCTGCACCTCGGCGGGCATCGCGAGCACCTTGGGCGTCGCGATGAACCCCGGCATCACGACGTTGCAGCGGATTCCTTGCGATGCCCATTCCGAGGCGAGCGTCCGCCCCATCCCGACCATGCCCGCCTTCGACGCACCGTAGGCGACCTGGCCAGGGCTCCCGACCTCCGCCCCGACGGACGAGATCAGCACGACCCGGCCGTCGCCCGACTGCCCCAGCGCATCGAACGCCGCTTGGACGACGAAGAACGCGCCGTACAGATTCGTCTCGAGGTCCTTGCGCCACTCATCCTCGGAGAACCGCTCGGCGCGGTGGATCGTGTCAACGATCCCGGCATTGGCGACGACCGAATCGCAGCCGCCCAGCCCGGAGATCGCTTTGGCGACGTTGTCCTTCACCGCGGCACGATCGCGGACATCAAAGCTGAACGGCGCGTCGGTCCCGGGCGCATCGCACGCCGCGACCGCGCAGTCGGCCGAGCCGAGCGCTTCCACGATCGCCCTGCCGATACCTCCGGCCGCACCGGTGACGATCACCCGGCGTCCGGAGGGCAATGTGCTAGCCGGAGGCATCGCTCACGCGGGCCGGACGCTCGAGCCCATATCGACGCCAGTGTCGCTCAGGGATGTCGGCCGGGTCCTTGTACCAGTACCACGTGCACGGATCCCGGCCGTAGTCGTCGGGCGGATCGCTTGGATACAGCGGATAGCCGATCCAGCGGATCGGTAGCGATTCGTTCATGAACGAGCAGTGCGTGCAGTAGAGCGGAAAGTTCTCGCGCCCGTAGCTCCAGTCGTGCGCGCGCTTGGTGACCCCGAGCGCGTTCGGGCCCTCGTAGCGACCCATGCGCACGAGCCGCTGACCGGATCCGCACGGGTTCATCGAGAACGTGAACTTCTCATCGTCCTCAGCGATCGTGAACGCGCCAGGGTGAGGCCCCGTGCCGCTGCACGAGTGCGCGCGCCAGGTGGCAGCCAGCGCGTGAACGATCTGCTTCCGGTCCCGCCCGACGATCGTCTCGACGTCCCGTTTCCAGCCACGGCCCTGCCCGCAGGACCACGCCTCAGCGACGGCGTCCTCGCCCATCCGCTCCTGGACGAACGTGATCAGGCCGCCGATCCCCTCGACCATCAGGTCGTGGAGATAGCGCCATTCGTGCTTCATCGCCTCGCACAGTGACCGCGCCTCGTCAAGATCGCCGCGGTCGAGCGCCTCGATCGCGCGGTCCATTGTCGGGCGCGACATCTCCGCCAGTTCCTCCTCGGTGAACCACCGCTCTCCCATCCAACCTCCAGTAGTCGCCGACAAGACGCGATCGTATGCCGTAGTGCCAACCAGGAGAAGAGCAGGCCGAGCCGGTCACGACGCGCACCGACTCGCAGAGCACAAGTCCGTCTCGCGCCTTAAGACCTCTGCTGCCACCTTCAGAACAGATCGGGCACGGATTAGGCACCGTCGCGAAGCTGCCGGTGCAGCCGCTCAATAATGCTCGCGTGGTTCAAAAGCCGTCCTATCGCCCCGATTTCCTCCACGAGCTGGCGCCTTGCGCTCGTTGCGGGCGTCAGTCGGTGCCGCGTTTCTTGATAGGCCGGCGGGGCCGCGAATCCACGCCCGAACCCGACCGTCTATCGGGGCCCTCAGCGGCGGGCCGCTCGACCGGGTTAGGCTCGGCAGATCGCAGCATCGATCACAACCAGCCCGACGGTGCGCTACGCGAGGAACGGCTCAGTGCACATCGCCTATCAGAGCTTCGGCGAAGGAGGACGGGACTTCGTCCTCGTCCCTGGGGTGGTCTCCAACCTGGAGTTCGCTTGGGAGCATCCCCCGTATCGCCGCTTCATGAATCGGCTCGCCTCATTCTCGCGCGTCACGGTTTACGACAAACGCGGGATGGGGCTCTCCGACCCGCTGGATGCCGCCGCCGGCTTCGACCAGCACCTCGACGACCTTGCTGCGGTGATCGATGCCTCGGAATCCGCCGATCCGGCGGTGATGGGATGGTCCGACGGTGCCGCGGTCGCGGCGCTCTTTGCCGCGCATCACCCGGGGGTCGTCCAGTCACTCGTGCTGTACGGCGCATTCGCGAAACTCCTTGAGTCGTCGGACTACCCGGAGGGCGGGCCGCCAGAACAATTGGAGGAGGTCCTGGAGGGCGTGGACCAGGGGTGGGGAGAGGGAGTCAGCCTGTCCTTCCTGGCCTTCGAGAAGCTGGGAGACGAAGACTTTTGTCGCTGGTGGGGTCGGTACGAACGAGCCTCGGCGAGCCCCGGCCTTGTCCTCTCGGCTCTCCGGCTCGACTCCCAGTTCGACATCCGTGGGACGTTGCCGGCCATACACGTACCCACGCTTCTGATCCACCGAACGGAGGATCCCGTGATGAGCGTTGAGGCGGCGCGCTTTATGGCGCGGCGCATACCCGATGCGCGTCTGGTCGAGCTCCCCGGAACGCTGCACTGGCCCTGGCTGGGCGACACCGAAGCGGTGCTCGCCGAGGTCGAGGAATTCCTGACCGGCGCGCGCCCGTCGGTGGAGCACGATCGAGCGCTGGCGACCGTGCTCTTCACGGACGTCGTAGGCTCGACCGAAATGGCCGCCAAGCTTGGGGACCGGGGGTGGCGCAGGCTGCTCGAGGACCACGACGCTACGGCGGGTCGCGAGCTCCGGGCTCACCGCGGCAAGCTGATCAAGAGCACGGGGGATGGCCTGCTGGCGACGTTCGACCGTCCGGCCGCGGCGATTCGCTGTACGCAGTCCCTGCGGGAGTCGCTCTCGCGCCAGGGACTCCAGATTCGAGCCGGCCTGCACACGGGTGAGATCGAGCTCATGGGCGAAGACGTCGGTGGGATGGCCGTGCACATCGCCGCGCGGGTGAGCTCGCTTGCGCAGGCCGGTCAGACCCTCGCTTCGCGGACGGTCAAAGACTTGGTCGTCGGCTCGGGCATCCACTTCGAGGAGGCCGGCGCCAGGCAGCTCAAAGGGGTGCCTGGCGAATGGGAGCTGTTCGCCGTCAAGGGTTGATGTCGTCGGCACGATGAAGTTGACTGATCCGGCGAACGGACGTTTGGTTCAAAAGCCGTCTCATCGTTCCGATTGCTTCTAGGAATCGCTGAGTTGCAGGACTTTCCGGACTGTCTGGATCCGAGGTCCTAGCGCCTTATTTGAACCGCGACCGGAGCTCCATGCCGCACCCTTGCAAGCCGGGACGCAAAAGAGCGCGTTAGCCGGCCGTCTTCGCTGCCGCTTGGCCTGGCGGCGCTGGTACCCGAGCCCAACGAGCCCGCGACAAACACGCAGGGGTGACAGCAGCGACTGGCGGGCCCGCGCGGTCGCGCATAGGATCGCCAGGCGGGAGGCCCCGATGTCCGATTGGAGGACGCACCATGCCGCATCGCTTCCGTCCCCGGCTGACGTTCGCGAACGTCACCTCCGTGAGTGCGTTATTCATCGCGCTCGGTGGCAGCGCCTACGCCGTCACCGAGCTGCCGAAGAACAGCGTCGGCACGAAGCAGCTAAAGGACAGCGCGGTCACTACGAAGAAGATCACGAACGGCGCCGTCACCGGCGCCAAGATCAAGCTCTCAACGCTAGGCACCGTGCCGAACGCCAGCAGCGCGAACAACGCCAGATCACTCGGTGGCCTCAGGCCGAGCGCGTTTCAGCAGCGCGTTCGCTGGGCGATCGTCAAGGGCGACGGCACGATCGCCGCGCAGTCGGGCGGGATCACCAACTCCGGGCATGATCTCTACTTGAACCCTGGCTCCGATCTCCTCAACTTCGGCTCCAGTCAGGCCGGCAAGGCGATCATTGCGACCCCCAACGGGGACTCGAACGGGGAGGAGTCCGCTTCGCTATGCGGTGGCACATCTAACCCAGGCGGCATCAATTGCACCGGCGGATCCGTCCCGCCGGGTACCAATGACACGAGCCACATCCTCGTGACCTCGGGCCAGTTCGATGGATTCGCTACCAACCAGACGTACTACGTCGCCGTGATCGGGTAGCGGCCCGCAGGGGCAGCCGGGCGATCCCGCCCAAATCCGGGCACCCCGACTGCTGCGAAGCCGGTGCGGCGGGAGCGCCCCTACGCGGCGGGCCCGCGCATGATCTACTCCGGCCGGACCGCGGCTAGGGCACGACGTTGAAGCTCCGGCTGGCGGGAGTCGCGTCGAGGTTCCCCGCGCGGTCACGGGCCCGCACGTGGAACACGTGCGGGCCGAGGCCGAGCTTTGCGGTCTTGTGAGGCGAGCTGCATGTGCGGTACGGACCGGCGTCGAGCGCGCACCTGAAGGTCGATGCGGACTCCGAAGATCTGAACTTGAACGTCGGCCTCCGGTTGTGCGTCTTCCCCGAGGGGCCGGACGTGATCGTCGTCTGCGGCGCGTGCGAATCGACGTTGAAGCTGCGTGCGGCGGGCGTTGGGTCAACGTTGCCCGAGGGGTCGATCGCCCGTACCCGGAACGTATGGGGCCCCTGGCCCAAGCCCTTGTAATTAGTCGGCGTTGCGCAGCTCGTGAAGGTGGCGGAGTCGAGACGGCACTGGAATGTCGACGCCGCCTCGTTGGACGTGAAGGAAAACTGCGCGCTCGTCGACCGCCGGAAGCCGGACGGCCCCGACGTGATCGTGGTCTGGGGCGGGATGTAGTCGAGCTCGAAGGCCCCGATGTCGCAGGCCGGGCCCTGGGGGCGCTGGAAGAGGCGCTGGTCGGTCGCCGGGCACCCGGCGCCCGCGTCGAGGGCGGCGCTGGTCTGCGGTATGGCCATCGTCTGGGTGGGCCCGCCGTTGTCCTGGAGTGAACCCAGCTGTGGGTCGGTGAACACGTTTCCGCCACCCGCGCTGAAGCAGGGATGGGTGTCGCCGCCCGAGTCGAAGCTCAGGTTGTTGCCGAGCGAGGTCGGGGCGAGCCCGCCGCAGTTCCCGCTGGTCAGCGCGTTCGCGGTGATCGTGTCCTTGGCGTTGACGCCCGGGGTCGTGCTGTTTCCGTCGTAGAGGTTGCCGCCGTCGCCCGCTGAGAAGCTGGCCTCATTGCCGGCCACGGTTACGTTGGCCAGCGAGAGGCTGCCGCCGTCGCTGAAGATCCCACCTCCCCGGCCCTTGGCGCTGCTCTGTCCGTTGCCCGTGATCGTGACGTTCTCGAGCGTGGCCTGGCCGGTCGCCATGAAGAACCCGTCCCCGTTCAGTGCGTTATTCCCGGCGATCGTGCTCCTGGTGAGCGTCAGCGTGCTGTCGTTGAAGATCCCGCCGCCGAGCCCGCTCCCGCTGCCCGCCGAACTGCCTGCGGTGTTCCCCGAGAACGTGCTCTCGTCGATCGTCATCGGACCGTCGTTGAAGACTCCGCCACCCTTCAACACGGTCCCTGTTGCGCTGTTGCCGGTCACGAGTACGCGCGTCAGCGTCGCCATGGCGGGGCTCGTGGCCGCGTTCTCGATCCCGGCGCCGAAGCCGGCCGTGTTTCCGCTCACCGTCACGTCGGTGACCGTCAGGTCGCCCTGGCTGTAGATCCCGCCGCCGTCGTTCGCCGAGCCGGTGTTCCCGTCGACGGAGCTCTGCGTGACGATCCCGCTCGACCCGGTGCCGATCCAGACGCCGCCGCCCTCCTGTGCCGTGTTGTCGGCTATCAGGCTGCCCGTGACGGATGCGGTGCCGCCGCTTTGGGCCAGCACGCCGCCGCCGATGTTTCCGTCGCCGTGGTTGTGGCTGATGGTGCTGTTCCGGACCGTCACCGAGCCACCCGTGGTCAATACGCCTCCGCCCTGGAAGGCGTCGTTGTCGGTGACGATGTCACCCGACAGCGTCAGGTTGCCGATGTTCTGGATCCCGGCGCCGACGCCCATTGGGGTCCCCATCAGCAGAGGCGGCGCGTTCCCGCCGCGAATCGTCAGCCCCGCGATCGTCACCGGCACGTTTGCGACGACGTCGAAGACCCGATCGAGCCTCTCCGCGTCGACTGTGGTCGTTACGGCGCCGGCACCCTGAATCGTCATCGGCGTCTTGATGTCGAGGTCGCCCTGGAGGCCGTTGTCCTCGCTGCCCGCGAGCGCGGCGCTGAAGTCGTAGCTGCCGGCGGGCACCACGACCGTGTCGGCGCCCGAGCCCTTCGCGCAGCCGTCGATCGCCGTATCGGTGTTCGCCGCCTGCAGCGCCTCTCGCAACGAGCAGTTGCCGTCGGTTGCAAGCTCGTCGGCGGTCGTGTTGACCGTGATCGTGGCCGCGTGAGCGGGAGAGCAGGCCAGGAGCACCGCAACCCCCGTTGCGACACCCACCGTCCACCGTGGGGGCACGGCGCGACTCTAGCCCTGCGGCGCGGGAGCGGTCAAGCGGGAACATACGGCGCCAGCCGGAGACCGGGCTTACGCTGCTCTCATTCGAGCCCGTATAACGGGCTGCCTGGAGCGGCGGGCGCTGCGCTTCCGACGGGTACACTCGCCCGCGGGGCAGGGGGATGCGCGGATTCCAGTGGAGACGAGGCACGCTCGTTCTCGCCCTGCTCGGGATCCTGGTCGTCAGCGCGGTGCTGTCGTGGCCGGCTGCCGCGC
>Ga0209577_10002123_pt1 | contig 19256 bp, 15 predicted proteins | sample GraSoiAngelo_109_FD_185874 | JGI IMG/M metagenome (GOLD analysis project Ga0209577, IMG submission 185874) | Grasslands soil microbial communities from the Angelo Coastal Reserve, California, USA - 14_0903_12_20cm (SPAdes) (version 2) | ecosystem: Environmental > Terrestrial > Soil > Grasslands...
CCAGGACCCAATCGAACGAAGCGTCGGCGAAGGGCAAACCGCGTGTGCCGTCGTAAGCGAGCAGATGAATCGATTCGCAGCCTTGCAGGATTGCCAAGTCTCGCAGAGTGCGCAAACGATGCTCATGCAAATCGCCGGCGACCATCATCGCTTGGGGCGCCATTGAACAAAATAGTGTCGTCTTGCCTCCGGGAGCGGCACAAACATCGAGCACGCGCTCGTTCGGTTGGGCGGCAAGAAGATGAGCAACCAATTGCGAGGCTTCGTCCTGAAAATAAATGAGACCTGAATGCGCGAGCTTTCTTAACAGCTTGCTATCACCGGTCACGCGCCAGGAATTGGGTGTTAGTCTGGATGGCTCGACACGCGCACCTGACGTCTCCAACTCTTGAATGACTCGCTGCTGTTTGTTTTCTCTAGTAGTTCTTGCCGTCAAACGAAACGACATCGGCGCGGGTTCGTTGTTCGCTCGCGCCAGGGCAGTGCTCTCGTCGAGGCCAAACGAGTTGACCCAGCGTTCAATCAGCCACGGCGGGTGCGAAGTTTCAATTGCTAGTTTCTCTAGCGGATCTACAGCGCGCGTCGCAGGATCATAATCCGGTTCACGAGTTGCCCGACGCAGCACGGCGTTAACAAAGCTCACCGCGGATTTCAAACGGGCTTCGCGTACGAGCTTGACCGACTCATCAACCGCTGCCGAAGGCGGAATCCGCGAAAGAAAACGAAGCTGATAGAGGCCCAGGCGGAGCGCCAACTTCACTTCCAAATCTAACGTTTCAATCCTGCGATTAGCGAAGTGTGCCAGGGCATAATCAAGCCACAACTGTTGCCGGAGAACACCAAGCACTAACTCGTGACAAAGCGCACGATCGTCATCGCGCATGGTCTCACTCAGGGACGCTAGTAAGGACGACGCAAAGGCGCCTTCCTTTTCGACGCGCTTTAGAATCCGGAGCGCTGCTCGTCGTGCAGGCGAAGACGTCATTGATGATGTACGCGGTGAGTTTTACGGAGTTTGAATCGGACACGCCTGCATGGCGCACAACTGCCAGTATCCATCGCGAAGAGTGTAGATCATGATTACTTTGTAGTGTCCGGAAATCTCGCGCCCGTGATAGAGCCACGTCGCCGCATCGCGCGCCATCAGAATAGCTGTGTGGCCAAAAACGCGCACGCTTACTTGTTCGCGGCTGAGGTGTTCGATTTTGAGGTCGCCTGAGGTAACCCCGCCGATAAAGTCTGCTTTGTCGTCGCCTTCGAGCGGATAAGTGAGAATGAAGTCATCCGCCATGATCCTGTTAAGCGTTTCACCATCGCCTCGCACCAGGGCTTTGACCCACTCGTCATTCAGTTGACGAACTTGCTGCTCGACTTGAATCTGATTTGAGATTTCCATTTACCGGCGCTGAAAGATTTCAACCTTGGATTGGGAGCAGTGTAAACCTGAACTCTGCATGGTATCAACTCACCTTCTGCGGCCCATGTCGTCTAATCTGACACGATTTGGGATAGCGCACGCCCTTCGTTCGATATTTTCGTCGTGAGAACGAGAATGGCATGTTCATTGCGAAGGGGCTCTGGCGGAGGTAGTAATATGAAACTCATTAATGTGACGAAACTTGGAGGGTCAATCCTGGGACTTCTGTTGCTGTTGGGCGTTGGCGTGATGTCGAGCACGACAGCCCAGGCACAGTATCCATATCCGAATCAGGATCAATATCGCCGAGATCGTGACCGCAACAATGATCGCTATCGTAACCGCGACTATGATCCTTATCGTGACCGCGACAATGATCGTTATCGTAACCGCGACTATGATCGTGGTCAGGATTATGGCGGCACCTATGAACTGCGGCAGACGGCACTGAATGCCGGCTATAACGAAGGCGTCAAGGCGGGCCGGAACGATCGGCAGCACGGTCGAGGTTATGACTTCCGCGACGCGAGCGCCTATCAGAGGGCGACGAAGGATTACAACCCGCGCATGGGCGACCGTTGGATTTACCAGCGTTACTTCCGTGACGCGTTTGAGAATGGTTACGCGGACGGGCTTAGGGGTTACTAAGCCTAAGGAAACTTGATTGAATCAGGGCGGGAGCGGAGCATTGAAGTTCCGCTCCCGCTCATTTTGTTTGCTTTGCGGATGGGATCGCATTAGTGTATATACGCTAAGTGTTCGAATGGGATCCGCAGAAAGCGATTGCCAACTTCCATAAGCACCGTGTCTCGTTTGAAGAAGCGGCAACTCTATTTTCAGATCCCGACGCCTTGAGTGGTTGGATGAAGAACACGCTGAGCGCGAGCCACGATTCAAGCGGCTTGGGCGACTGCAATAGGTCGAATCGATATTGTTGTTTACACCATAAGGAGATCACCCGATGGTCAGGAATCAATCCGCATCGTCCATGCGCAGCAGGCGTCCCGCAAGGAACGTCAGGCATATTTCGGACGATAAGACAGACTTCAGCGACATTCCTGAGTCTACGGATACTGAATTAGCAAAAGCCCGACGCGTCGGACGACCACGGACCGGGCGTGCCAAACAATTAATAGCTGTTCGTATCGATCCCGTGGTGTTGACGAAGCTGCGAAAGCTCGCCGCGAAGATGCGTCGGCCATATCAAACTGTGCTGCATGAGATTCTCGAATCTGCCGTAAAAAAAGCTGCGTAGTACGAAAGGCCCTTTGCTTTTAATTAGGGGTGTAAACCACCAGGCTTTGCCTAATAAAGCGCTGTTCTGACTGACTTCTTGGGCAGGATAGGTAGTTTTTGGGCAGACTTTTCGCGCGGGGTTCTTAGTGGTCAAAACAAAGAGCAGGAGTCGGCGAGCCTATGATGCCCCCGTTCAAATTACGGCAATACTATACTTGACTGACCGTGAGACGATTACCTTTGCTTCTTCAAGATACCAAGGCTTTCGAGTCGTTTCCGCGTGGGCTCCACGACGTTTCGTTCGTACTCATCGAGAGCGGCCTGAAGAAATCCCTTCGCTGCCTCCATTACCTTGAGTTGATCCGCATCTGATAGAGCTTCGTAGGCTTTCTGACCTAGCCGACGCGGCCCGTTTGTGAGTAGGTCTATAATCCGTTCAAGGTCTTTTGGTGCCGCTGCCCTTTTTTTCTTCGGCGCTCGTTTTTGGGCTTTCTTGCGCTTTGACTTCTTCGATGATTTCGTTTTCGCCTTAGTCTTTGATTTTTTTGTGGCCATGTAGTCCTTATATCACCAATCCACCGCTCTGAAAAGCAAAAGCGGCGAGACTGAGATCTCCGCACTCTATGTTCCACGTGTAATCAAGGCGCGAAAACCATCACCACCGAGAAACTGAGTACAATCTGGCTTCTGACTCAAGTCCGGCGCGCCGGGCAGGACGAACAGCGCGCCGTTTTCGATTGGCTATGCAAAAAGTTTGATTGATGGACAAGCTCACGCCGCAACGGCGAAGCGAGAACATGCGGCGCATCAGAAGCAAAGACATGGAGCCTGAGCTTGAAGTGCGAAGATTAGTCCATCGCCTTGGTTATCGTTTCCGCCTCCATGACACGAACCTTCCCGGCAAACCCGACCTCGTTTTCCGTTCCCGCCGAAAAGTTATCCAAGTTCACGGTTGCTTTTGGCATCAGCATAATTCCACTTCATGCGAAATCACTCGAAAGCCAAAATCAAATATTCACTACTGGAAGTAAGCTGTAAGCATTTCCAAATTGCACCTTCGAGACTATCCTATATAGCCGCTAACGCTCTGGTAATAGCATTTTCGCGGGATTTACTCGTCTGACGTGTCGAAAAATCTGAAACTTTTGGTCCCGGTGGCGCACTAACACACCGGAACACGATGAAACGGCTAGCCCAAGAATTGAGCCTGGAAGGGCAGCCCGGAGCGTTCGCAGGATCTCTGATGAACAGTTCAGCAGACCTAGTTGCGCGCGCTTGCCAGGGCGAACAGGAAGCGTTTCGTCTGATCTTTGAACGGTATTCGAGACCCATAATCAGTTTCATCTACGATCTGGTAGGCGATCGCGAGTTGGCGGAGGACCTGACGCAGGAAACGTTCGTCCGCGCGCATCGCGGCCTGAAGGCGTTACGCGAAGAGGCGAAGCTCTCGACCTGGCTGTTCGGGATAGCCAAGAACGTCGCGCGCGAGTCGCTCCGATCGCGCACGCGTCAACAGCAGCGAGTTGAGCTTGACGATAGGACGGTTTTGGATTTGAGCGATCGCGGACCGGCACCCGTCGATCAACTTCTTGACCGGGAACTGAATGGAGTAATTCGGCGCTCGCTGGCGGCTCTTGACGATGATAAGCGAGTGGTTTTTACGTTGAAGATTTTTCATCAATGCAGCTATGAAGAGATTGCCGAGATCACCGGGTTCTCGATTCCGAAGCTGAAGACGGATTTGCACCGCGCGCGCATCGAGATGCGGCGCCGAATCGGTCCGTACGTGAGGGTTTAAGCAATGAAGTGTAATGAATGTCTCAATTTGATCGAGCAGTACATCGATGGCGAAGCGCCAGAGCGTGACGCCGAGCAAGTCAGCGCCCACCTGATAACTTGCGGCGATTGTGCGCAAGAGTTTGAGATGTTGACTGCCGAGCAGGAAATCTACGCGTGCTATGACCGCGAACTCGAGATTCCGCAGTCGATGTGGGGTGCCATCGCGGCGCGCACCGCCGTAGAGTACGGCGCGATCGAGGCGAGATCGCGATCTGGTGCGCGTCAATGGCTCGCCGGCCTTTTCGCTTTGCCGCGCATAGGATTCGCATTTTCCGGCGCGATGGCAGTTTTGGTTGTCGCAGTTGCGGTCGGAGTCATCTATTTGCGAAACCATCAAGAGCCGAACGCGCCGTTTATTGCTGGAACGAACAACGTGAATCCGTCGCCACCGCCGACTAAGGTGCCCGAACAGACGAATCCGCCGACAGAACAAACGAGCAAACCTTTGATTTCGCAAAGCCCTATCCAAGGGAAGACCTTGAAAGTTAATCAGCCGGCCCGCAAGAAATCTGTCGCCGGCGATCAGGGAGGTGTGCTGTTCACTGACGCCGCTTACCGCGACATTGAAGATCGCGATACGGCAAGCCATCTTGAGCAGGCGCAAAACCTGCTGCTCTCGATCAGAAACATCAAGTCTGATGACGACGAGGAAATTGATGTTACTTACGAAAAGTCTGAGTCCCGCCGGCTGCTGAATGAAAACATCGTGCTGCGCCGCGACGCAGAAATGGCGGGCAAGTTTCCAGCTAAGTCTGTGTTGGGCAGCTTGGAACCTTTCCTGATCGATATCGCAAATCTTCCGGACAAAGCACCGGCGCCCGATGTGCGCCAGATCAAAGAACGGGTGCAGAAGACTGAAATTGTTGCCGAATTGCGTGGCTACTGAAATCTCTTAACCAAAAATACCGAGGACGAAAACTAATGAAATACGATCTAAGACAACTCAACCGAATCCCTCGAAGTCTGGCTCTCGCGGTGGCGATAGCATTGGCCCTGATTGCAAGTGGCACGATGCGCCAGGCCGCCGCCCAGCGATACTCTGCGGGACCTAAACTGAGCAAGTTCGCCCAGCAGGGAAGTAACGCTGCCGCGAACACGATGTTTAGCAGCGGTCGAGACCTAATCGACGACGCGCAGTGGGCCAAGGCTGAAGCGCAGTTCGCTCAATACCTCTCGGCATATCCACAGGAGAAGAACCTGGATGCGGCGATGTACTGGATGGCTTACTCGCAGTACAAGCTGCGCAAGTTCGATCAATCCAAACAAACAATCGATAAGCTCTTGAAGGCTTATGACAAGACGGCGTGGAAAGATGATGCTGAGCTGCTGCTTGCGCAGTTGCCTGGCGCGCTGACCGTTAAAGTAGATCCCGTCACCGTAACGGCCGATCCGGTCGTTGCAGCTCCGCCCATCGCCGTGACGATAGGTCCGGTAGTCGCAACTCCGGCGCGCGTCGCTGTCGCCGTGCAGGATCCGATCGAAGTACAGGTGCGCGCGCAGGATATTCAAGAGAGAGTTGCCGAAGCGAAGGCGCGCGCGCAGGAGCGAGTCCGCGAGTCGCAGGAGCGAATGCAAGAGCGCCTGGCCGAAGCGCAGGCGAAAATGAAAGACAAGACCGCCTTCAAATACAACAACTTCGATTTCGATTTCGACTTCGATTTTGATTTTGACGGAATTGGCAAAGGTGTTGGCAAAGGGAAAGGAGCCGCAGATGACGATCCGTGCGAGTTTAAGATCGTCGTGCTCCAGGCCTTGTTCGAAAGCGATCCGCAGCGCGGGGTTGCCGTCGCGACTCAGTGGCTGAAGCCGAACTCGGGTCAAACCGTAACGTGCAAACGCGCCGCCTTGTCTCTGCTGGCTCGTCATGGAGGCAAAGCCGTTACGCCGACGATCCTCGACGTCGCCCGAGGTAACGACGATCTGAAAGTTCGCACGCGGGCGATCTCGCTGCTGGGCTCGACCAACGACGATAGCGTTCTTGATACCTTGCGTGACTTTGCTTTGAACTCGACCCAAACCGAAATCTCCGAAGCGGCAATTTTCGCCCTGAGTCAAAACACCAGTCCGCGAGCGACGACTGTGCTGGTGGATATCGCTCTCAGCAACAAACCAGTTGCGTTGCGCAGGAATGCCATCACGAACATTGCCAATCGGACGGGCGAGCCGGCACTTGATGCTTTGTTCAAGATTTACGATTCGACTCAGGACCTTGAAATCCGCAAGTCGGTAATTCGCGGCTTCGGGCAGCGTAAAAGCGAGCGCGCTGGCGCAAGATTGCTGGAGATCGCTCGTAGCGCCGACAACATCGAGCTGCGCAAGGCGGCGATCAGCGCCTTCGGCCGCCGTGGGGGCGAACAAGCGATCGATGCCTTGATGAGTCTTTACGACTCCGAGAAGAATGAAGAGATCAAAGATCAGATCCTGAATTCGCTCGCATATTCCAACGACCAGAAGGTCATAAACAAGTTGATCACTATTGCCAAAAATCCCCAGACACCAAACGAACGCCGCCGCCGCATCGTGATGATCCTGGCCGGACATAGTAAGAATCCGGAAGTGATTCAGTTTTTCGAGGATCTTCTGAAGCAGTAGTAGTAGCGGCGACGCAAACCAACCGCAACCAGTTTACGAGTCGGGTTCGGCCCGACTCAGCGGGCGGAAGCTCGCTGGCAAAAACAATGCTTGACGTTCACGAAAAGCGGAGGACGGCTGTGTACAGATTCCCCAGGATACTTGCTGCGATTACGTTCGCGTTGACGATCGCCACGATCACAACCGCGCAGACGAAAAGCTTCACGCCCGTTGAAGGCGCGAGCCTGAAGGCCAAGATCGATAACGCGATTGTCCAAGGTAAGGCTGGCGCACCCGCCGGACTATTTTGGGTGGGCTATCAATTTGAAGTTCGTCCCGGCGTGGCCATCGATTTCGAGATTGTTGACAGCAACGGCACCTTCTCGATTTCGAATGATGGCTGGTCGATGATGTCGGATTCGCGTTACGAAACGCGCGAGTTGGGTTTGTTCCTGCTCTTTGAAACTCAGCGCAATGTATTCACGCGCGCCGAAGTCTACAACCTTCGCCGCGAACATCAATTCAGCGGTTACCCCGTTTATTGGGCTGGACGCGCAACGAATGAAGAAAGTCTGAACTATCTCAGGTCGATCATCGATTCAACGGCCCCCGAGATGAATCGGATGAACGATCGCGCGGCGTTTGCAATCGCTCTGCATGACGATGCCCGGGTCGAGTCAATTCTCACTGAGCTAATCAAAAAACCCGTCACGGATTCGATTCGATCGCGGGCGATCTTTTGGCTGGGTTATACGCCAGAGAGCCAGGCGAAGAACACGTTTCTGGCAGACATCGTCCGCAACCCGCAGGAGTCGAGCGAGGCGCGGCAGCAGGCCATGTCGGCGTTGGGCATGAGCCGGGCGGCGACGACTTTGCCGTTGCTCGAGAATTTTTACGAGACGATGACCTCGGGGGACTTAAAGCGACGCGCGCTAAGCGGCATAGCGCGCAACGACAACCACGACGGCGCCGCGACGTTTTTGATCCGCGTGGCTGAGAACGAAAAAGAGCTCGAGTTACGAAGGAGCGCGATTTCCAGTTTAGGTCGCGTCGCCGGAGAGAAAAGTTTGGGAGCGCTGACGAACCTGATGGATGCAGATCCCGAAACGGAAATCCAGAAGCAAGCTGTGACTGCAATTGGCCGCCGTTCAAAAGACGAAGCAATCCCAATTCTGATTCGCGCGGCGCGCACTCATCCAAAGATGGCTGTGCGGCAACAGGCAATTCGCATCCTCGGGCAGACCGGCGATGAACGGGCCGTGGCTCTCTTTAGAGAGTTGCTCGGGAAGTGAGCCCTTCAAAAAAAGATCAAGGAGGCAACGAATGAGGACCACGATTTGGAGAGAAGATCTTTCGCCGTCCGTTGGAATCCACGCGGGCACTCTGCTCCACGAGGCCACGCTTGACAGCCGGCTCGACGCATTGAGAGATGTGGCGCTAACTCTCTTGCATGAAGTTGAATCGCTCAGGAGCTTGCGACCGCCGCGCGGCAGCGAGCAGCCGAAACTTTCGGAAGCGGTGCGCCGGTTTGAGACCCAGCTAATTCTGACCGCGTTGGAGAAGACCCGTGGCAATCAGTTTCGCGCGGCTCGTATACTCGGGGTCAAGCACACGACGCTCAACGCGAAGATCAAGCGTTATGGCATCTCTATCAATGGCAACAGATCCGGAAATCAGTTTTCCGATCAAGAAATAGCCGCGTAAAAATCCCAAAGTTTCAACGGGCTGCAACCGTTGAATCGTTGATATCAATGTACTCGACTGTTCAGTTCTTAAGACGCGCTTCAATAGTCGCCATGGTGATGATGTTTCTGGCGAGTCAGCTTTTCGCGCAGCAGGTTCGCGGAGCGTTGCGCGGAGTCGTCAAAGATGAGTTCGGCGCTCTGATTACCGGCGCTACAGTTGCTGTCTCTGACGCGAAGGGTGAGCGAAAGACGGCGACCACAAGTGGAGACGGCACCTATGTGTTCGACGGGTTGGTGACGGGTGCGTATACGGTGAGCGCCACTGCGCCTGGATTTGCCACGTCGGTCGAGACGCCGATCGAGATCAGGGCAAACCAACGCGCAGCGCTCGAGATAACTTTGAAGGTAACCATCGCGGAACAAAGGGTCACAGTCCAGGCCACAGCTCCGATTAGCACGGATGCGGCCAACAACGCCGACCAGATTGTCGTCGGCGGGAAAGATCTCGATGCGCTGCCGGACGATCCGAACGAACTCGCCGCAGCCCTGCAAGCCTTAGCTGGCCCACCCGTTGGACCTGGCAACACCGAGATTTACGTCGATGGGTTTTCTGAGGGGACCGTGCCGCCAAAAAGCTCGATTCGCGAGGTGCGCATCAATCAAAATCCGTTCGCGGCCGAAAACGATCAGCCATCCACTCGCACTGATATATTTACCAAGCCCGGCACCGATAAGTTTCACGGCGGCGGCTTCTTTAACTACAACGATGAAAGCCTGAACTCGCGCAATCCATTTGCAGGCCACCGGACGCCGTTTCAAATTCGGCACTTCGGTGGAAACTTCAGTGGTCCAATCGTGGCCAGGAAGGCATCGTTCTTCTTCAACGGCGAGCACCTCGTCACTGATGACAATGAATTAGTAAGGGCGACGGTGCTGGACGCAAACTTGCATCGGTTGGACGAAGGTTTTGGTGTGTTGGTCCCGCGCCGATCGCTTAACTTCAGCCCGCGTCTCGATTACCAGTTGAACGAGAGCAATACACTAGTGGCACGCTATCTTTACTATCATCAAAGCACCGAGAACAGTGGCGTCAGCGGATTTTCTTTGCCGGAGCGTGCTTATAACTCATTGTTCACGTTTCAGAATCTGCAGTTGACAGAGACGGCAGTGTTGGGGCCAGCAGTGATCAACGAAGCGCGCTTTCAGTACAATCGCGCCCGCAGCGAGAGTCTCGGCGATACCACCAAGCCGACGCTTAGCGTTAGCGGCGCATTCACTGGCGGCGGTTCGCAAGTGGGCCACGCGATCAATACCTGGGGCCGTTGGGAATTTGGTGATTTCATCGGCTGGCAAAAGGGAACTCACGCGTTGAAGTTTGGCGTGCGCGTGCGCGGCGTGCATATCGATGACGTCAATCCGGCAAATTTCGGCGGCGCTTATCTCTTTGCCGGCGCGCTCGTGCCGCAGTTGGATGCGAATAACAATCCTATCGCGGGCGCCGCGCCGGTTTTTGCGGATAGTTTAGAAAGATATCGGCGAACTCTGCTGTTTCAACGAATGGGATTGTCAGCGACGCAGATTCGCGCGCTCGGAGGCGGCGCCGCCCAATTCAGCATCTCGGTCGGCAATCCACTGGCGACGGTTTCCCAAATCGATGGCGCCATCTACGCTCAGGATGATTGGAAGATTCGGCCGAATCTGACCTTCAGTTATGGATTGCGGTACGAGGACCAGTCCAACACACACAGTCTGACCAACTTTGCGCCCCGCGTCGCTTTTGCCTGGTCACCGCCGGCACGCGATACTTCGCATCCGCCGAAGACGGTGGTGCGCGGCGGCGGCGGGATTTTCTACAATCGATTCAATGAAAGCAACACGTTGCTGGCGCGTCGATTCGATGGTGCGACGACGCAGCAGTTCACTGTCAGCGAAGCGCCGCTTTTCGTTAACGGCCAATTCATTCAACCGGCACTGTCGCCTTTAGACGCTTTTCCATCTGTGCCTTCCGTAAGCGCGGTGACGCCGTCACGGCAGATCGTGTGGCGCGTCGATCCTCTGCTGCACACACCGACGTTTTTCTTTCAGGCCCTGCAACTCGAACGACAATTACCGAAGCGCACCACCGTGACCACCGGCGCTTACTGGCTGCACATCGCCCACGTGATTCGCGCCCGCGACATCAACCAGCCGTTGCCGGGGACGATCACGTCGACGAATCCCGACGGCGTTCGCCCGTTCGGCAGTGTGGGCGAGATCTATCAGTACGAATCGACTGGCTCTTTCAATCAGGAACAGATTTTCATCAACCTGAATAGTCGCTTGAGCAAAAGGATTTCATTCTTTGCCAGTTACAATTGGAGCAAGTCGAACAACAACACCGATGGCCAGGGCGGAACGCTGTTTCCGGTCAACACATACGATTTGCACGGCGAGTATGCGCGCGGTATTTACGACATTCGTCATCGCTTCAACTTCTTCGGCACGGTCAACTTGCCCTGGAAAGTTGCGCTCAGTCCCTTTGTCAACGCCGGTACCGGCCGGCCTTTCAACATTACCACCGGCCAGGACACTAACGGGGACGACATCTTTACTGAACGGCCAGCATTCGCTCCGGGGGGCGTGAATTGCGCGAATCCGCCGGCAAACATCGTCTGTACACGCTTTGGCAATTTCAATCTTCGGCCAGCTTCAGGCGAGACGCTAATTCCGCGCAACTACGGTCAGGGTCCCGGCTTCTTCGTCGTAAACCTGCGCATCGTCAAGTCCTGGAGCTTTGGCGCGATGCCATCTAACAGGGCTGCTAATTCTTCGCCGCCAAACGAGAAGACCGGCGCGGCCACTGCCGCAAAGGCGAGCGGATCCTCCGGCGGCTCGGAAGCGAATCGTTATACACTGCAATTCTCTTTGAGCTTTTTGAATCTGCTTAATAACGTAAACCTGGGGACTCCGGTAGGAAATCTGTCGTCGCCTTTCTTCGGTCAGTCGCTCAACGTAAATCAGTATGGCGGCTTTGGACCAACCGGCAGTTCCGGCGCCGGCAACCGACGCGTCTTCGCGCAAGTGCGTCTGAGTTTCTAGTTACGCGTCGAATGGGACGCAATCGCGAGTTACGCAGCATTACATTTAGATCTCGCTCGCACGTCAAGCAGAATCAGTTTTGCTCATTGTGTTGACCTTCATGAAGAAAATGCCTCTTCTTCTGATCGTTGTCGCGCTGAGCGCGGCGGCCGCCGTCGCGCAACCCGCGCCCACTCCGAAAGCGACGCCATCGGATTCGCCAAAGACTAATGGCGCGCCTGCTAAGCCTGCGATTGTCTTACCAGCAGAAAAATCGCAGCCGGTCAAGATGCCCCGGTTTGATAAGCCGCCCGTGATCGATGGGAAGCTTGACGATGAGGTTTGGAAGCATGCCATCGTCCTCAAAGATTTCTATCAGGTACAGCCGGGCGACAACATCGCTCCCTCCAAGCCCACCGAGGTTCTGCTGGGGTACGATTCAAAATTTCTTTACGTCGCTTTTCATTGCTACGACGAGCCCGACAAAGTGCGGGCCACGATTCCCAAACGCGATAACGTCTGGAACGACGATTACGTCGGTATACTGTTCGACACCTTCAACGATTCGCGCAAGGCTTACGAATTCGATTTTAGTCCCTTAGGGGTTCAGGCAGATGGAATCTGGACTGATGGCCAGGACGAGGACTTTAATCCTGACTTTGTCTTTGAGTCGAAGGGAATACTAACTTCCGATGGCTGGACAGTTGAGGCCGCTATTCCGTTCAAATCCCTTCGCTACGTCGCGGGCAAGGACAAACTTTGGGGCGCGCATTTCTGGCGGCGCATCAAGCGATTCAATAACGAACTTGATATGTGGATGCCGCTCAACCGCGACATCTCGAGTTGGCTGGCCCAGGAAGGCCATTTGGCCGGTCTCGAAGGAATTTCTACAGAGCGCACGCTGGAATTGATTCCGAGTTTAACTCTGTCAGAGACGGGAAAAAGGAAGGCCACGCTGACCTCCGATCAAGTAACTGCCGGAATGAAAGATCCTGGGCGCTTCGTTAACGAACCAGTGAAATTCGATCCAGGGCTGACGGGGAAGTTCAGCATCACTCCGAATGTCACGCTCGACTTCGCCATCAATCCTGACTTTGCTCAGGTCGAGTCCGATCAATTGGTCGTCACCGCAAACCAAAGGTTCCCAATTTTCTTCTCCGAAAAGCGGCCGTTCTTCCTCGAGGGCATCGACATCTTCAACACGCAGATTGCTGCAGTGCATACGCGGACAATTATCGATCCTGATTACGCCGTAAAGCTTACGGGCAAGGTGGATCGAAACACCTTCGGCTTGCTTCTGGCTTCGGATAACGGGCCGGGAAACTTCAGTCCCGAAGATCGCCTGACTGCAGATCCAAGATTCGTTGACAAAAATGCGGCGATTGGAATTCTCCGTTTGAAACATGACATCGGGAAGAAGGATTCATTCATCGGATTTCTCGGCACTTACCGGAGATTCGTGGATCAATACAACGAATTGGGAGGATTTGATTCACGGCTTCGCGTTAATAAAACCACGACCTTTAGCGCGCAAGCCCTGGCCACGCGTTCGCGCCGCAATTTCTTTTATCCGGATCTTGGTCAAACTCTGGATCGCAAAGAAAATGGATTCATCTACGCTACCGATCTCAACATGAGCGGGCGACATCTTGGCTACGATTATTCCACCGTTGGCCGCACGCGCTACTATCGCGCCGACGTTGGTTTCAACCGGCGCACGAATACTAACAATCACAATTTCTTTATTCAATATCGTTCTGAACCGAAACCCAAAGCCAAATTAGTTTCGTGGCGGGTTTATAACGCGGCCGGCACGAACTTTGATTGGCAAGGCCGGTCCCAGTCTTTCAACAATGAATCCCAGATTCAATTCAACTTCCAGCGTCAGACTTCGATTGGGATTGGCTACGACCAGGGATACGAGCGCGTCTTCGAAGAAGAGTTTGGCGCCAAGCGACAGCCTGGATCAAATTGCGCGCTCTTGAATACCTGCACCTTTTGGGGGAACGATAACGAACGCTCAGCGTCAAATGGCGGCCTGTATGTTTTCGCCAGTTCGACTGTGAACAAGAAAATCAACTTCAACGTCTTCGCTGATCAAGCTTATGGAAGTCTGGACTTCGATTTTGGCGCCGGTTCGCGCTACCCGCGGGTGAGCATCCCCGCAGTCGCAGCGCGCGAGGCTCAGGCCGCGGGCAAGTGCAACGGAACGACGCCTCCGCCGGTTTGCAACGCTCCTTTGGATCCTGGTCCCGGGAAGTCTTTCAACCTCAATGGCAAAGTCAACTACACTCCGTCGTCCGCATTGAATCTAACGCTTAACTTTACAAAGCAAAACTTGCGCAGAAACGATACGCACCTGCTCGCCTTCGATGAGAATATCGTCTCACTACGCGCCACGTATCAATTTACCCGCTTCGTTTTTGCGCGCGGCCGCATCGACTTCGATTCGCTCAGTTCAAATTATAAGGGCCAGTTTCTCTTCGGCTGGACGCCGAAGCCGGGAACCGCCTTCTACGTTGGTTATAACGACGATATCAATCGCAATGGATTCAGTCCCTTCACTGGGCAGCTCGAGCCCGGCTTCCGCCGCAACGGACGCACCTTCTTCATCAAGATGTCCTACCTCTTTAGAAAAAGTTTCTAGATCACATTACAGATCCGGGAGCAGTAGCGACCGAATCATTTTCCATTTGTCATTTCACAGTTGTTATTCGCCATTTAGGGGAAAGATTAGATCTCCGTCTAGATAGCGGGCTGGTCCGCTGCACACGGGGCAAGCCGCCAATCTAAACCAAATCCCGTCCAAAATGGCCAAATGAAAAATGTCAAATGACAAATGATAAATGATCCGGTCGCTACCGCTCGCGGTTCTGTAACGTGAGCCCAATCTAAAGAAATCAGAACCTATTGGTCGTCTGGCGCGTAAAAGTGGAAGCGGCAGCAGGGCAGTAGCGTCTAAGTGATCTAAGCGCGTCGCTCGTACTCTGGCGCGGAAACGCGTATAAACGAAAAAGCCGGGACTTAAATCTGGCCGACGTTCAAAGTCACCTCGATGACATCAAAGCAAATGATCGTGCTCGGGTGCGTATTATGCCTTTTTCCCGCCCTGGGAATTGCGCAGTCGAGCAATGGCCCGACTCCGGCTTCCTCACCTTCGACCAAGTCAAAATCCGACACGAAGACGGCAAATGTCCTCAAGCACGCGCTCGTGATTCCTCCTGAGAAGGCTAAACCGATTCGCGTGCCGCGATTTGATAAGCCTCCCGTGATTGATGGCAAGCTCGACGACGAGGTTTGGAAGCAGGCGGCTGTGTTGAGGGATTTCTACCAAACGCAGCCGGGCGATGACATTGCGCCTTCGAAACCGACTGAGACCATGATCGGCTACGATTCGAAGACGCTTTACCTGGCTTTTCATTGTTACGACGAACCCGACAAAGTGCGCGCGACCGTCGCGAAGCGTGATGAAGTCTTCGGCGATGATAACGTCCGTGTCTTTCTCGACACGTTCAACGATCAGAGACGCGCCTACGTGCTCGGGTGGAACGCACTGGGTATACAGCAAGACGGAATTATGACCGAAGGCTCAGGAACGGACTTCAGCGTCGATATCGTCATGGAGTCGAAGGGAATGATTACCAGCGACGGATGGAGCGTCGAGGTCGCCATTCCGTTCAAGTCGCTGCGCTACGAAGCGGGCAAGGACAAGCTCTGGGGCATTCACATCTGGCGGAACTTTTTCCGTTTCAATGATGAAATTGACTCGTGGATGCCTAACTCGCGCGATATAGCTTCACTGCTAAATCAGGAAGGACATCTGACGGGTTTGGAGGGAATCTCGACCGAGCGTACGCTCGAAGTCATTCCGAGTCTTACCGTTTCGGAAACCGGCAAGCGCGTCGCCGCATTGCCTGCGGGCGCGACCGGATTGGATTCGGGCCGTTTCGTCAACGAACCAATGAAGTTCGATCCCGGCGTCTCGGTTAAGTTCGGGCTGAGTCCCACCGTGACTCTCGACCTGACCTTAAATCCCGATTTCGCGCAAGTCGAAGCCGATCAGACGGTAGTTACCGCAAATCAGCGTTTCCCGATCTTCTTTCAAGAGAAGCGTCCGTTCTTTCTCGAAGGCATTGACATTTTTCAGACACCGATGCGTGCGGTGCACACGCGGGCGATCGTAGATCCCGACTTCGCCGCGAAACTTACCGGCAAGCGCGGGCGCAATACATTCGGGTTTCTCATCGCCAGCGACAACGCGCCGGGAAATTTCACCGCCGAAGAGAAGACCAATCCAGTGAACACGCGCTTCCTCGGGAAGAACGCCTACGTTGCGGTGCTGCGTTTGAAACGTGATATTGGAAAAAAGGATTCAAACATCGGCTTGCTCGCCACCAGCTACAACTTCATCGAAAAACACAATCAACTCCTCGCTCTTGACGGTCGGTTCAGGATCGATCCCAAAACAATCGCCTCATTTCAAGTTGCGGGAACGACATCGCGCCGTTGCTTCTCGGAACCGGCTAAAGACGAACATACACCGACCGCAAGCGAACCGTGCTTCGTAAATGGCTCGACGCGTGATTACTATCGCACTGGCAAAGGCTTCGCTTACTCCGCTGTCTACGACTTCACGGCTCGGCACGTTGGCTGGGTTTACGAAGGCTCAGGCCGCACGCAGGATTATCGCGCAGACGTAGGGTTCACGCGGCGACTGAATACGAACAATCACGGTTTCTTCATCAGACTCAGCAACGAGCCGAGACCAAAAGCCACTCTGATTTCCTGGCGCATAATGAATGGGGCATCGACGAACTTTGATTGGCAAGGCCGGATGCAGAATTGGGAAACAGATCCTCACCTCGGTCTACAGTTTTCACACAACACGTTTATCGAGGCAGGCGCGAACTTTGGTTACGAACGACTCTTTGAACAGGAGTTTGGGGCCAGGCGAACGGCAACCCAAACCGGCGCTTTTTTTGGTGGTCCTGAACGATCGACTTATCAACACGGGCTTTTTGGCGGAGTCGAAACCAATGCTTCAAAGAAGTATTCAGGTTCCGTTTTTTTCGGCGTTGGCTGGAACAGCTTTGATTTTGATTTTGGCGGCGGCTCAAGATTTCCGCGCGTCAGTCCGGCGGCGTTGGCTAATCCCGATGCTGCGCTTGATCCGGGACCGGGAAGGAGTCTTGACATCAATGCCGGGTTTTCGTATCAACCAACGAACGCCTGGCGCGCGTCCCTCGACTATACCAAGAGCCGGCTGAGACGCAACGACACGGGACTGCTGGCCTTTGATGAGAACATTTTCTCACTTCGCTCGACGTATCAGTTCACGCGATTCATCTTTGTCCGGGCGCGAGTCGATTATGATACGCTGGCTTCAAACGTACGCGGTCAGTTCCTTTTTGGCTACACGCCGAGTCCGGGAACTGCGTTCTATGCCGGCTACAACGACGATATGAACCGCAATGGCTTTAATCCTTTCACTGGCCAGCTTGAACCCGGCTTCCGTCGCAATGGGCGCACCTTCTTTATCAAGTTGTCCTATCTATTTCGCAAGAGCTTTGGCGGTTGAGTCCAATTGTTACAGAACCGCGAGAGGTAGCGACCGGTTTCTTGTATGGTTTATAGCTCTGACAACACGCGAAGCCGGTCGCTACCGCTCGCGGTTCTGTAACGAATGGAGCGAACAATGGAAAAACCTGCCCAGACAGATTATCCAATCGAAGAAATCTTGAGGCGCCGTTGGAGTCCCCGGGCTTTTTCAGATCGAATGGTCGAATCGGAGAAATTGCAGAGCTTGTTCGAAGCGGCGCGTTGGGCCCCATCCTCGTTCAACGAGCAACCCTGGTCCTTCATCGTCGCTACGAAACAAAACTTGGAAGAGCATGCACGCCTGCTTAGTTGCCTTGTGGAGAAGAACCAACAGTGGGCACGGCTGGCACCGGTGCTTATGGTTTCGGTAGCCAAGCTAAAATTCGAAAAGACTGGCAAACCGAATCGTCATGCTTTTCACGATGTTGGCCTGGCCATGGGAAACATGCTGGTCGAAGCGACCGCGTTGGGTTTGTTTGTTCATCAGATGGCAGGATTTTCTCCGGAGATAGTGCGAGAGATTTATGGCGTGCCGGAAGAGTTTGAACCGGTCGCGGCGATCGGCGTTGGTTATGCGGCCGAGGTCGAGGTGTTACCCGAAAACTTCAGAGGGCAAGAGCTCGGCCCGCGAAGCAGAAAACCGATCAGCACTTTTGTGTTTCAGAGAAAATGGGGAGGAATTTCAGCGCTGGTCTCGTGACGGAGCGCAATAAAGGAGCGCACGCATCCTGCGTGCGGACCGCCGGCATCCCTGCCGGCGAATTAAGCAGCGGGCAAATTGCCCGCGAACCGCCGACAGGATGTTGGCGCTCTTACTTCCGATGCTTCATCGCTTCAATGATGAAAGCTTGAACTTCATCGCTGAAGGGCTTCGGCATCGATGCCGGCCAGCTTGGTCGGTCAGCGTACATCTTGTTAAGGCCCTTTTGTATCTCCGGATTGCCGCCGGTGAACCCTTTGAGTAGTTCAGACCAACGAACCGCCAGTCCTTGCGCCAACTCACTTGCGGGATCCACGCCGGACGTGACAGCCGCATCCACTTCCTTAATCAAAACTGCCCAGTCGCGCTGACCTTGTTCGATTACTTCGCGCGGAATGGTGACGGCACGCTTCTCGATTTCTCTCTGTGCATCCTCGGAATAGTACTTCTTAGTCCAGCTCATGTCCTGTTGCATATTGATCACCTCGATTATTTTGATGAACATTTCCCAGCCCGGCTCGCGGCTTGTGCCAATAACGTACTCGGCGCGCTCGATTGCCTGAATGGCAAGTTCCAAACGCTTTGTTTTTTCCGTAAGCGCCTCCCGCTGTCGGCGAAGCGCCGTCGCCAAATCGATGGAATTCCGGCTGAGAATGTTCTTAATCTCTTCCAGAGAGAAACCGATGACCTTCAACGCCACGATTTGTTCAAGCCTGGTCACGTCGCTCGCGCGATAGAGCCGGTACCCCGCGCGGGAGTAGCGGCTCGGCTTGAACAGATCCAATCGATCGTAATGATGCAGGGTCCGCACTGTGACACCCGTAAGTTCAGCGAATTCACGGGCCTGGAATAATTTATCGTCAGCGTCTTTCACCGTTGAATCTCCCAACTGAATTATGCTAGAGCCTGACGCAACGTCAGACGCAAGTGGTTTTTCAGCAACCGACACGTCGATATTCTGAGGCTGTTCGTAACCCCATACAGCTTCACGCCGTCTTACATGCTAAACTTGCTTCCGGGTTGCCTGGCATAAATCGTACATGTTTTCTGTAACCGCTTCATCCCAATTTAGAGTCTGCACCCGCGCGAAGGTTCTCTGTTTACTCTTGCTGCTCACTGCGATTTTGTCTGCTTGCAAGAGCGATTATCCCTC
>Ga0209577_10002124_pt1 | contig 19254 bp, 15 predicted proteins | sample GraSoiAngelo_109_FD_185874 | JGI IMG/M metagenome (GOLD analysis project Ga0209577, IMG submission 185874) | Grasslands soil microbial communities from the Angelo Coastal Reserve, California, USA - 14_0903_12_20cm (SPAdes) (version 2) | ecosystem: Environmental > Terrestrial > Soil > Grasslands...
AGATCGGCGACTCGGGGCCGCCGGTCGAGGCGCTGCAGGCGATCGGCGCGGTGCAGAAGTCGGCCGAGCTGTCGCTGGCGCTGCAGGAGCTGACCCAGAAGCAGGCCACGTTGCGGGCGCTACGCTATCGCTATACCGACGCGAGCGAGCCCGTCCAGCGGGTGCGCGGCGAGGTGCAAACCCTCAGGCAGAGCACCATTCCCACGTTGGCACGCGGGCTGGACGCCGACCTCGCGGCCCGGGCGGAGCAGCTCGGGCGCCGGGCCGACGCCGCGTTCGGCTACTTGCACGACCTGCCGCCGCTGGCGTTGGAGGAGGCGCGGCTGCAGCGCGACGTGACAATCGCGGAACAGTTGTTCACGACCGTGCAACAGAGCTACAACCAGACGCAGTTGGCGGCCGTGAGCACGCTGCCGGACGTCCGGATCCTCGACCGCGCCACGCCCCCCGACCGGCCGGACCGGACCTGGACGCCGCTGCTCGCGTGCGCGTCGTTCGTGGTGAGCCTCGGTCTGGCCGTGTTCGGTGTGGTCCTGCTGGACGGGGTGGATCACAAGGTGCGCTACCCGGAGCACGTCACGCACCAGATGCGGCTGTCCATCCTGGGCGCTGTTCCCCGGTTCGACTGGCGTCACCTGGGCAACGGCAAGACGGCTGAAGCGGCGGCGCCGGTGGTCGAGGCGCTGCGCGGCCTCCGGCTGCGGCTGAGCAACGCCGGGGGCTCCGGTCCGCTGCTCGTGACGGTGACCAGTCCCGGTGTGGGGGAGGGAAAGTCGTTCCTGTCGTGCAACCTCGCCCTCGCCTTCGCCGACGCGGGCTATCGCACGCTGCTGATCGACGGCGACGTGCGGCGCGGCGGCCAGCACCGCATGCTGGGCCTGCACCGGGAGCCGGGGTTGATCGATTTTCTCGTCGGCGACCTGCCGTTCGAGACGGTGGTTCAGGCCACACGCCACCCGAGTCTGTCGTTCATCGGGTGCGGAGCGCGCCGCGCGAGCGCGCCCGAACTGCTCAGCTCGGACGTGATGACCGACCTGATCGACCGCGTGCGCGCGGAGTGCGGCGTGGTGCTGGTCGACAGTCCGCCGCTCGCGGTGGGCGTGGACCCCTACGTGCTGGCGACGCGCACCGGCAACGTGCTGATCGTGCTGCGGGCGGGGGTGTCCGATCTCGACATGGCCGCCGCGAAGCTGGATGTGCTCGACACCCTGCCGGTGCGCGTGTTGGGCGCGGTGTTGAACGACGTTCGGCCCTACGGGGCGTATCGCTACTACACCTACGACGCGGCGGCCTATGCGGAAGCCAACGGCGCCGCCGGCCGGCGCCGCTCAGGGTCGGCGGGCGTGCTATGGGGGCGCTCATGAGCAAGCGAACGAGCCGGTGGTGGCGTGGAGCGGTGCTCGCGGGCATGTGGTGGCTGGCCGTGGCGCGGCCCGCCGCGGGCCAGGAGGACCAGGCGCCGCCGCCCGCGCCTCCATCGGCGCCGCCCGAGCTGGCGGCGGGACACCCGCTCGCGACCCGAGCCGCCCTGCTCGATTCAGCGCAGCGCAGCGCGGCTGGCGGCGATACCCTACGGGCCGCGGCGATTCGCACGCGACTGGCGGCCGGGGACTTCCAGCCCGGTGAGCGTATCTGGATGCGCGTCGACAGCGAGCCCGCGCTGAGCGACACGTTCACGGTCACCACGGCGGGCACCGTGTCCCTTCCGTCCCCGGTCAATCACGAGATCCCGCTCCGGGGCGTGCTCCGGTCCGAGCTGCAGAGCTACCTCGTGCAACAGCTGTCGCAGTACCTCCGGAGCCCCGCGGTGCGGGCCCGCGCCCTAGTGCGCGTGTCGGTGCAGGGCGGTGTGGTGCGGCCCGGTTATTATGCCGTGCCGGCGGACGCCCTCGTGGCTGACGCCCTCATGGCAGCCGGGGGTACGCTCCCGACTTCGAAGCCGGGCAAGATGCGGCTGGAACGGGGCGGCGAGCGCTTCCTCCAGGGCAAAGAACTCGCCCAGGCCATCGCGCAGGGGCGCACGCTCGACGATCTGAACGTGCAGGACGGCGATCAGCTGGTGGTCCCGAAGGAAGGCGCCGGCATGGGCGACAACCTGCGGTTTCTCTGGGTCGTCATCAGCATCGCCGGAGGGATCGTCGGGCTCACGAAAGTCTTTGGGCACTGAAAAGGCAGGTTGGGGAGGTTGGTGGAGGTTGGTGGAGGTTGCCCCGCTGACGTGACAACCTCCCCGAGCCTCCCCCACCTCCTCCGTCCTCCCCAACCTGCCGCCGGGTTCGCAACAAACTCACACCGCTCGCAACGAAATGGTTCGCCCGCGCCGGGCGAAGCTATTAGCTTGGACGCGTGAGGAGCGGGCTGCGGAGCGATCCAGCGCAATGGAAGGACGAGCGCCACCGGCGCGGCCTCGCGGGGGAGGAGCAGGCGATCCGTTACCTCCTGTCGCGTGGGTGCCACATCGTGGCGCATCGATTCCGCGTGGGTCACACGGAAATCGACCTGATCGCGCGTCAGGGAAACCTCGTGACCTTCGTGGAAGTGAAAACGCGCCGCGGGACCGCGTTCGGCAGCCCGTTCGAGGCCATCACGGGGGCCAAGCGCCGGGAGCTGGTGAAGGCGGCGCGTGTGTGGGTGGACCGTTTCGGGAAGCCCACCGACATCTACCGCTTCGATTGCATTGGGATCGTGAACGGCCGGCTGGAGCACGTGGCAGACGCGTTCCGCCCCGGGTGGCGCTAGCCTGGGCTTCGGTATATATTCGGGCCTCTCACGCGGAGGCTCCCAACCCATGTCGAGGATACTCATGGCGGCTGAAAACGAAGCTCCCAGGCTCACGGAGGAGCGCCGCAAGGCTCTCAACCTGGCGATCACGCAGATCGAGAAGACGTGCGGCAAGGGCGCCATCATGCGGATGGGAGCGGACTCGCCCCAGGTGCGGGTGGAGGCGATTCCCACGGGCGCGATCAACCTCGACGCGGCGATCGGCATCGGGGGAATTCCGCGGGGCCGGGTGACGGAGATCTTCGGGCCGGAATCGAGCGGCAAGACCACGCTGGCGCTGCACGTCGTGGCGCACTCACAGCGGCAGGGCGGGGCGGCCGCGTACATCGACGCCGAGCACGCGCTCGACGTCGAATACGCCAAAAAGCTGGGTGTCGACATCGACAACCTGCTCGTGTCGCAGCCGGACACGGGCGAGCAGGGGCTTGAGATCACGGAGATCCTGGTGCGCTCGGGGGCGGTGGACGTCGTGGTCGTCGACTCGGTCGCGGCGCTCGTTCCCAAGGCGGAGATCGAGGGCGACATGGGCGACTCGCTCCCGGGGCTGCAGGCGCGGCTGATGAGCCAGGCGCTGCGCAAGCTCGCGGGGGCGATCAACCGGTCGCGCACGGCGGTGGTGTTCATCAACCAGTTGCGCGAGAAGATCGGGGTCATGTTCGGCAATCCCGAGACGACCACCGGGGGCCGGGCGCTCAAGTTCTACGCTTCGGTGCGGCTCGACGTGCGGCGCATCGGGCCGGTTAAGGACCGCGAGGTGGTCATCGGCAACCACGTGCGGGTGAAGGTCGTGAAGAACAAGGTAGCGCCGCCGTTCCGTCAGGCCGAGTTCGACATCATGTTCGACGAGGGGATCAGCCACGAGTCGCTGCTGGTGGATATCGCGGCCGAGGCGGGGATCATCGAGAAGTCGGGGGCGTGGTACGCTTACGGCAAGGAGCGGATCGGTCAGGGACGCGAGAACGCGAAGCTGTACCTCAAGGATCACGCGGATCTCGCCGCGGAAGTCGAAGCCAAGGTCAAGGAGCACCTCGGGGTGAAGCCCGCCGCGGTGGCGGCGGACGAGGAGGCCTCCGCTCCCGAGGAGTGAGTGCCGACCCTCACCGGCATCGCCCCCGATCCGCGCCAGCCGGGCTATCGGCTGGTGGAGGTGGATCGGGGGCGGTTTGCGTCATTGCCGGCCGACGCGCTCGAGCTGCTGGGCCTGCGGGTCGGCGCGCCGCTGGCGCCCGCGGCGCTCGATCGACTGAGCGAGCTGGCCGACGTGGAAGCGGCCCAGCGCGCGGCGCTGCGGGCCCTGGCGCGCCGCGCCCACGCCTGGCGCGATCTGGAGCGGCGGCTCGCCAGGAAGCAGCATCCCCCCGCGGCGGTGAGGGCGGCCCTGGAGCGCCTGGCGGCGCGGGGCCTGCTGGACGACCGCCGATTCGCGGAACAATACGCCGCGGTGCGCGCGACGCGCGGCAAGGGACCGGCCCGGATCCTCACCGACCTGCTCGCCCAGGGTGTGGAGCGCGGGGTCGCGGAGGCCGCGGTAGCGCGGGCGCTGGAAGAGGAAGGGATCGATCCGCAGGTCGAAGCCCGTGCCACGGCCGCCAAGCGGGCACGGCAGCTGGGGGGCTTGCCGCCACCGGTACGGCGTCGCCGGTTGCTCGCGTTCCTGGTGCGCCGCGGCTACTCCGGTCCGGAGGTGAAGGAGCTGGTAAAGGAGTTGTGCGGGTAGGGGCCGGCCGTCCTGGCAACCCCGGGGCATGGCCCCGGGGGTTAACCTGTCCCGCCATGTGGCACTGATGAACCCCGGGGCATGGCCCCGGGGTCGGTCTACCCGGTCTATGGGCAATGAGCAAACCTGGACATCGAAAGTTCGCACTCTACGCTCACATCACCTGGCACACCTACCGACGTGAGCCGCGCATCCGACAGGAAGATGTGCGAAGTGTGACGGATAGCATCTCGGCTGCGGCGGCTCGAAACTCGGTGTGTGTGCTCGCGCAAGCGGTAGTCGCCGATCACGTCCACGTCTTGGTGAGCTTCCGGCCAGATCGCCCCTTGATGCCGTTCATACGGGATGCGAAGTCGGAGTCGGCGCGAGTGGTGACGACGGCTGGAGGGCGATTGGCGTGGGCTCGCGGTTATTACGCGGGCTCGCTTTCTCACGGCCACATACCTGCCGCTCGGATTTACATCGCTCGGCAGCACGTGCGACACGCCGATCGCTTGCCGGTGTGAGTAGACCGACCCCGGGGCCACGCCCCGGGGTTCATCAACTGCGCGGCTGACCCCGAGCCGGCGGCGGGGTCCCGTCGGAGCGGCTCACGGGGCGGCGCCCCCGGGCTCTCGGGCGCCCGCTCTGCTGCGGGACCCGGCAGCCGCAGGTAACTCCGCGCTCGCCTTTCAGTTGCCCCGTGGCGCGCGCTATATTCCCCCCATGACTTCCGCCGAAATCCGCCGCAAGTTTCTGGCGTTCTTTGCGGCCCGGGGGCATCGCGAGGTGCCGAGTTCCTCCCTGGTCCCGGCGGACGATCCGACCTTGCTGTTCACCAACGCCGGCATGGTGCAGTTCAAGCGGGTGTTCCAGGGGCTCGAGCGGCGCGACTATACCCGCGCCGTCACCTGCCAGAAGTGCGTGCGCGCCGGCGGCAAGCACAACGACCTGGAGCAGGTCGGCCACACCGCCCGCCACCACACCTTCTTCGAGATGCTCGGCAACTTCTCCTTCGGCGACTACTTCAAGAAGGAAGCAATCGCGTACGCCTGGGAGTGGGTCACCGGGAAGGACTGGCTGGGGATGGACCCCGAGCGGCTGTACGTCACCGTCCACGACAGCGACGACGACGCTCGCCGGCTGTGGCGCGAGGTGACGGGGATCGCCGATGCGCGCATCTACGGGCTCGGCGACAAGGACAACTTCTGGCAGATGGGCGACACCGGGCCGTGCGGTCCGTGCTCGGAGATCCTGGTGGATACGCGCGGGAAACGGGAAACGGGAAAGGGGAAACGTGAGCTGAGCCGCGACGAATTCGTTCGTCTGAGCGAGGCGGGCGAGGTGCTCGAGATCTGGAATCTCGTGTTCATGCAGTTCGACCAGCAACCCGACGGGTCCCGGCCGCCGCTGCCCGCTCCCTCCGTTGATACGGGAGCCGGTCTCGAGCGGATCGCCGCCGTCATGCAGGGCGTTGCGTCCAACTTCGACACCGATCTGTTCACCCCGATCATCGAGCGGGCGGTGGAGGTCGTGGGCAGAAAATACGACCGCGGGCCGGCGGGAGCCTCCTATCGCGTCCTGGCTGACCACGCGCGGGCGGTCGCGTTCCTGCTGGCCGACGGCGTGTACCCGTCCAACGAGGGACGTGGCTACGTACTGCGTCGCATCCTGCGCCGGGCGGTGCGGCACGCCTGGCTACTGGGTCGCCGCGAGCCGACGCTGGTGCATCTGGTGCACGCGGTGGGCGGGGTGATGGGGAGCGTGTATCCGGAGCTGGTGCAGAAACGCACCCACCTGGAGAGCGTGACGCGCGCCGAGGAGGAGCGCTTCTTCGACACGGTCGAGGGCGGTCTGGAGCGGCTGGAGCAGCTCAGCGACGCCAAGCGGATCTCGGGTGCCGAGGCGTTCAAGCTGTACGACACGTACGGGTTCCCGATCGATCTCACGCAGCTCATTGCCGCGGAGCGTGGTCAGACGGTCGACGTGGTGGGCTTCGAGCGCGAGCTCGGGCAGCAGCGCACCCGCTCGCTCGAGGCGCTGGAGCGGAGCAAAGCGGGACGCGCGGGGAAGGGCGCCGTGCCTGTGAAGCGGAGCGGCGAGTGGCGCACCGTGAAGCCCCGGGCCAAACAGAAATGGGTGGGCTACGACACGACGGCGGCCGAGACCGATGTGCTCCGGTTTCGGCAGGCGAGCGACGTGGTGGAGCTCGTCCTCCAGGAGAATCCGTTCTACGCCGAGTCGGGCGGGCAGATCAGTGACACGGGGCAGGTGAAGGGAAAGGGGTGGACCCTCGACGTCGAGGGCGTCGAGAAGGTGGACGGCATGAGCGCGGTGGTGGGGCACTTCGCGGAGGAGTTCGAGCCCACGCCCGTGCTGGCCCAGGTCGACGAGCCGCGCCGCAAGAACATCGAGCGCAACCACACCGCCACGCATCTGGTGCACGCGGCCCTGCGCCGGGTCCTCGGCCCCCACGTGCGCCAGCAGGGCTCGGTCGTGGCTCCCGAGCGGTTGCGGTTCGACTTCGCGCATCACGGGCCGGTGGACGACCCGACGCTGGCCCGGATCGAGGAAGAGGTGAACCACCATGTCTGGGAGAACCTGCCGGTCACCACGCGCGAGATGAAGTACAAGGAAGCGATTGCCGCGGGCGCGATGGCGTTCTTCACGGAGAAGTACGGCGACATCGTGCGCGTGGTGGACGTGCCGGGCGTGTCACTCGAGCTGTGCGGCGGCACCCATGTGACGAGCACCGGGCAGATCGCGCTGTTCCGGTTCACCCACGAAACGGGGGCCGCGGCGGGAGTGCGGCGCATCGAAGCCGTGACCGGCCCGGGGGCGTACGCCCTGATCCGTACGCTCGAGGGGGAGCTCGAGGACGCGGCGGGCGCGCTCAAGACGCAGCCCGAGCATCTGGTGCGGCGCATCGAGCAGCTGCTGGAGGAAAACAAGAAGCTCGAGAAGCGAGTCGAAGACCTCTTGAGGACGGGCAGCGGGAAACAGGAAACGGGAAACGTCGAGCGCATCGGCGATGTGGAGCTGCACATCGCGGACTCGGATCTCGAGGATCGCGATCAAATCGGGCTCGTGATGGATGCCTTCCGATCGAGCCATCGGCGTGCGGTATCCGTCTTGTTCACCAACGGTGAGCGACCAGGGATCCACGTGGGCGTGACCGACGACCTGGTGGCGCAGGGCCTGAAGGCCGGCGACATCGCGGCCGCCCTGGCGGCCGTTTCGGGCGGCAAGGGGGGCGGCCGCCCGCACTTCGCGTCCGCGGGCGCGGGCGATCCCGCCATGCTGGGCCAGACCCGCGCCCAGACGGCGGCCATCGTGCAGCGGTTGCTCGCACGATGACCCGGCGCGAGCTGCTCGCCTGGCTCGAGGCGCGCCGCCCAGCGCCGCCCGACATGCTGCGCCCCCGCCTCGTCGCCGCCGTGACCGACGCCGATCTCCCGCTTCCGGATCACCTCGCCCTGCTGGGGCAACGCCTGCTGGCGCGGGTCGCGGGCCGACCCGAAGGCGGACGCGAGCTGGCGCTCGACCTGCTCGCGGCCGACGCATTCGTCACCTACGCGTTCGAGGCCCAGGCCGAAGCCGACGTGGCCGGGCTCGCGGCGCTCGCGGGACGCGTGGGAGCCGCGTCCGGGTCGTGAGCACGCCGCTCGGGGCGGGACCGGGCCTGCTGGTGTTGGTGGACCCGAGTCGCACCGGGCCCGCCGAGGCTGCGACGGTGGCGCGGGCGGCACACGCGGCCGGCGCCGCGGGCATCCTCCTGGGCTCTTCCTTCGACGGCACGCAGGACACGGAGCTGGTGGCGCGGGCGATCCGGCAGGCGGGCGCGGGGCTGCCCGTGGCGCTGTTCCCCGGCTCCGCGCTGCAGCTCACGCAGGAAGTCGATCTGATCCTCTTCCTTTCGCTCGTGTCCGGGCGTAACCCGCAGTATCTCATCGAAGAGCACGTGCGGGCCGTCCCGTTCCTGACGCGCCACGCCGTGCCCACGCTCTCGACCGGCTACATCCTGGTGGACGGCGGACGTGTGACCAGCGTGGAGGCGGTGAGCCAGACGCGGCCGCTCCCTGCCGATAAGCCGGAGCTGGCGCGGGCGCACGCGACGGCGGCGCGGCTCATCGGCATGCAGGCCATCTATCTGGACGCGGGGAGCGGCGCTCCCCGGCCCGTGTCGGCGGAGGTGATCCGGGCCTGCCGTGAGGGGGTGCCCGGTCTGACGTTGTTCGTGGGCGGCGGGATCCGCAGCCCGGAGCAGGTGCGGGCGGCGCGACACGCCGGCGCGGACTTCGTGGTGGTGGGGACGGCGCTGGAGGAGCGGGGCGCGAGCGGGGGCGGACCCCAGGGCGATCTGCCAGCGCTGGTGCGGGCGGTCGCCGGGTGACGCCGGCGGAGCAGGCGCGGGTCGGCCTGGCCGGCCTGGCGGCGCTCGCCTCCCGCGTGGCCGAGCTGCATGCGGCTGACATCGCGCGATTGGCCGCGCTCTACGTCGACACGCTGCGCGGCGGCGGCACGCTGTGGTTCGCGGGGAACGGCGGCAGCGCCGCCGATGCCCAGCACGTGGCGGCAGAGTACGTGGTCCGCTACGGCCGAACCCGGCGGGCCCTCCCCGCGGTCGCCTTGACCACCGACACGTCACTGCTCACCGCGTGCGGCAACGATCTGGGGTTCGAGATGGTCTTTGCCCGGCAGGTAGAGGCGCTGCCGCGGCCCGGCGACCTGCTCGTCCTGCATTCGACCAGCGGTGAGAGCCCCAACCTGCTGCGCGCGGCCCAGGCGGCGCGCGCCAAGGGCGTCCGGGTGGTCGCGCTGCTCGGCAAGGGCGGCGGCGCCATGCGGCGCTTGGTCGACGACTCGCTCGTCATTCCGGCCGATGAGCCCTCGCATATCCAGGAGCTGCAGCTGGCGATCGAACATGTGATTTGCGGGATCGTGGAGACACAGGTGAGCACATGATTGCGGATTTCGGATTGCGGATTGCGGATTCGACGGGCGGTCTTCCAATCCGCAATCCGCAATCCCCAATCCGCAATGGGGATGGGTGGTGATCGACTTCTCCGGGAAGCGGGCTTTCGTGACCGGCGGGGGCCGCGGCATCGGCCGGGCGACGGCGGTGCTGCTCGCCCGGGCGGGCTGCAGGGTGGCGGTGGGTTATCGCAGCCGCAGAGAGGACGCGGAAGAAACCCTGAGGGCGGTAGAAGGCGGCAAAGGGCGGCAGAGGGCGGTAGCGATCGCGGGCGATCTGGGAGATCCGGCCGCGGCGCAACGCGCGGTCGCCGAGGCGGCACGCGCGCTCGGCGGGCTGGACCTGCTGATCGTGAACCACGGCATCTGGCCGCCCGACGAGGTAGCGCTCGAGCGCATGACCGACGCGCAGTGGGATGTCACGATGCGCGTCAATCTGGACGCCGTGCTGTACGTGTGCCGCGCGGGCGTGCCGCTGCTGCCCGACGGCGGGAAGGTGGTGCTGGTCTCGTCCACGGCGGGGCAGCGGGGCGAGGCGTTTCACGCCGATTACGCCGCGACCAAGGGCGCGGTCATCGCCCTCACGAAGTCCCTCGCCGTGGAGCTCGCCCCGCGTCAGATCAACGTGAATTGCGTAGCGCCCGGGTGGGTCGACACGGAGATGTCAGCGCAGCCGTACGGGCGGGACACGGGAGAGGGGAGGCGGGAGATCGAGGACACGATTCCGTTAGGGCGGGTCGCGAGCGCCGAGGACGTGGCCGGCCCGATCGTGTTTCTCTGCTCCGATCTGGCGCGCCACATCACGGGCGAGGTGCTGAACGTCAATGGGGGAAGCGTGCTGTGCGGGTGAATCAATTGCGGATTGGGGATTGCGGATTGCGGAATGGCATTGAAAGGTCGCTCGCTTCGCGACCCCCACATGTACAATCCGCCATCCGCAATCCGCACTCCGCAATCTGCCCCGTATGAAGTTCCCCGACCGTCTCCCGATTCCCGACGAGGTTCTGAAAATCGCGCAGACGCTCGAGCACGCCGGCTTCGAAACGTGGTGCGTGGGCGGCGCGATCCGCGACAATCTACTCGGACTCGAGAACCACGACTTCGATCTCACCACGGCGGCGCCGCCGGAGGACGTGCAGCGCCTGTTCAAGCGCACGGTGCCGGTGGGGATCGAGCACGGCACGGTGGCGGTGCTCGACCGGAACAAGCAGGCCCACGAGGTCACCACGTTCCGCCGGGACATCCGCACCGACGGCCGGCACGCCGTGGTGGAGTTCGGCGTCTCGCTCACCGACGACCTCGCCCGGCGCGACTTCACGATCAACGCGATCGCCTACCATCCGATCCGGCACGAATGGCGCGACCCCTTCAAGGGCGCCGACGACCTGGCCAAGAAGCTGATCCGCTCGGTGGGCGACGCGAATTGGCGGTTCCAGGAGGACTATCTCCGGATCCTGCGGGCGTTGCGCTTCAGCGCGCGCTTCGATTTCCGCATCCACGGCGGCACGCTCGAGGCGGCGAAGGCCAACGCGCAAGGGCTGTCACAGCTCTCGGCCGAGCGGGTGCGGGACGAGTGGTTCAAGGGGATCCGGACGGCGGGCCGCGTGTCGAAGCTGCTGGCGCTGTGGATCGATGTGGGGGCGGCGAGGATCTGGCTGCCGGAGATTCCGGGAAACGGGAAACGGGAAACGGGAAACGTGGACAAGCTGCCACGCGATCCGGTCCTGGTCACCGCCTTTCTCGCGTCGGACCCGGTCTCACTCTTGACGCGTCTCAAGAGCTCCAACAAGGACATCGAACGGGCCCGTGCGATCGGGGAGTGGCGGGAGAAGTATCCCGATCCGACACACCTTCCCGAGGTCCGGAAATGGCTGTCGCAGGTGGGTGAGCACGCCGACGACTTGCTGGCCCTGCTTGCGGCGTTTCCCGTTTCCCGTTTCCCGTTTCCCGTGTCCCGCCTTCCGAAGGTCGTGTCGTCGATCCGCGCCGCCAAGGACCCGCTGACTCTGAAGGACCTCGCCATCAGCGGCGACGATCTCATCGCGGCGGGGGTGCGACCCGGCCCTGAGGTGGGCGAGACGCTGGCGCGGCTGCTCGGCGACGTGCTCGACGACCCCACGCGCAACACGCGGGAGCAGCTGCTCGCTCGTGTCTAGCGCGCTGCTGTACGCCCTGGTAGCGGCCCTGGGGAACGTCGCCGGCGCCCTCGCCGTGACGCGACGCGCGGCGCGCGAGCTGGCCCTGATCGAGCACTTCGTGGCGTTCGGGGCGGGGTTCATGCTGGCGGTGGCGCTGGTGGAGCTGCTCCCCGAGGCGTTCGCTCGCTCGGGCGCGGCGGCCCCCGGCCTGGTGCTCGCGGGCTATCTCGCGGTGCACCTCACGCAGCATACCCTCACGCCCCACTTCCACTTCGGTGAGGAGACGCACGCCGTCAACCGGGTGGCCGGCACATCGGCCCTGGTGGGTCTGCTGCTGCACACCTTTTTCGACGGCGTGGCCATCGCCAGTGCCTTTCTCGTGCGGCCGGCGCTCGGTGTCATGGTGTTCATCGCGATCTTCCTTCATAAGCTGCCGGAGGGCGTGACGGTCTCGAGCCTGATGCTGGCGGGCGGGCGCTCGGGAGGGCAGGCGATCATGGCGGCGGCGATGCTGGGCGGCGCGACCCTCGCGGGGGTCGTGTTCACGGACCAGCTGTCCTTCCTGGTGCGCCATGGGCTGGCGCTGTCTGCCGGCGTCACGATCTACGTCGCGGCGTCGAACCTGGTGCCGGAGTTTCAGGGGAAGCGGGGGTGGAAACTGCCGGCGGCGTTCTTCATGGGAGCGGCCGCCTTCTACATCACCAAGCTGGTGCTCGATCAAGTGTCATGAGCTCAATGGGACGAGGAGACCTGGTGTGGGTGGACCAACCCCGGGCCCATGGCCCGGGGAATAACGCGACCCGCCACGGGCACCGTGCGGCCGGCGCACAGCAGGGACGTTGGAGTTTCGGCGAGCCCCGGGGCATGGCCCCGGGGTTGGTCTACTCGCGCTGGATGAAGAGGCCGTAAATGTCTGATCCCACCCTCTTCTCCCGCTCCGCCGAGCCCCTCGCCGCCCGCATGCGGCCGACGCGGCTCGAGGAGTTCCTCGGCCAGGAGCACCTGCTCGGGCCCGGCAAGGCGCTGGGCGAGCTGATCCGGCGCGGCGACGTGGGGTCGTGCATCTTCTGGGGCCCGCCCGGCTCGGGCAAGACGACCCTCGCCCGGCTGATCGCGAATCACACGGATGGCCACTTCGAGCCGTTCTCCGCGGTCACCGAAGGGGTGGCGCGCGTGCGCGAGATCATCAAGCAGGCGGAGGAGCGTCTCAAGTACGAAGGACGCGGCACGATCCTGTTCTGCGACGAGATCCACCGCTTCAACCGGGCACAGCAGGACGCGTTTCTCCCCTGGGTCGAGAACGGCGTCATCATGCTGATCGGCGCCACCACGGAGAACCCCAGCTTCGAGCTGACGGCTCCGCTGCTGTCGCGCTGCCGGGTGTTCGTGTTCGAGCCGCTGAACGACCAGCACATCCGGATGGTGATCGAGCGGGCGGTGGCGCACGTGGGACGGGTGACGGGGGACGAGGGACGGGTGGAGCTGCTGTCGGGCGCGGCCATCGACAAGCTGGCGCAGTACGCCCAGGGCGACGCGCGTCGCGCCCTCAATGGCCTGGAGGCGATCCTGAAGCACGTAGGCTCGGCCCCGTCCCCCGTCCCTCGTCCCCTATCCCCCGAATTCGTCGTCTCCGTCCTCGAGCGCCCGCTCCCCGCCTACGACAAATCCGGCGAACAGCACTTCAACCTCATCTCCGCCCTGCACAAGGCGGTGCGTGGGTCCGACGTGGAAGGCTCCCTCTACTGGCTGGCGCGGATCCTCGCGGGGGGCGAGGATCCGCTGTATGTCGCCCGCCGCCTGGTGCGCATCGCCGCCGAGGACGTGGGGCTGGCGGATCCGCGCGCCCTGTCCGTCGCGCTCGCGGCCAAGGACGCCTACCATTTCCTCGGCTCGCCCGAGGGAGAGCTCGCGCTCGCCCAGGCGGTCGTGTATCTCGCGAGCGCGCCCAAGTCGAACCGTGTGTACGTCGCGTTCGACCGGGCGATGGAGGCGGCGCGGCAACATCCCGCCGAAGCGGTGCCGTTACACATCCGCAACGCGCCCACGAAGCTCATGGAGGACCTAGGCTATGGGGCGGGGTATCAATACGCCCACGCGTTCCGGGACGCGTACGTGCCGCAAGAGTACCTGCCGGAGGTGCTGCGGGGCCAGAAGTGGTATGAGCCGAGCGACATGGGCTACGAAAAGACTATCGCCGAGCGGATGGAGTTCTGGAGGCAGTTGAAGGATCGATTGTTGCGGGATGCGGGAAGCGGGATGCGGGAGGGGTAAAATGCACCAACGCATCTCGTATCTCGCATCCCGCATCTCGGTTGTAGCGCTCGTCTGCCTGTCTTGCGCAACGATAGGCCGTCTCTCGTTCACCGAGCCCGACGTCACGCTTCAGGAGATCGACGTCACCGGCATCGGACTCACCGGCGGCACCTTCGATCTGGTGTTCGACGTCTGGAACCCGAACGACTACCGGCTGCGCTCCACGCGGCTCGAAGTGGGCGTCGATCTCGAGGGCACGCACTTCGGCGACGCGCTGCTGGATCGCCCGCTCGACCTGTCGCCCACCAATCACAGCCGGGTGGTGGTGCCCGTGCGGTTCGCCTGGGCGGGGTTGGGGGCCGGGGCGAAGGCCCTGCTCACCAGGCAGGCGCTGGGATATGCGGTGACGGGCCGGGTGTTCCTGGACACCCCGCTCGGGACCAAGACGGTCGGGTTGACGGGGAAGGGGAACGTGCCGCTCATGAAGCTCTTGAAATAGATTTGAGGAGCACAATGACGAGGAGTTCGGTCAGATCCGACAACTAATCGACGTCCAGCCGCCGGTCGAGCGCGCCTTCCTGGTCGGCGCGCCGCGCAAGGGCTCCGCGGACGCGGCCCAGGTGGACGACCACCTCGACGAGCTCGGCCGGCTCGCCGACACGGCGGGCGCCGAGGTGGTGGGCAGGACCCACCAACGCGTCGAAGCCCCCACCCCCACGTTCTACCTCGGTCAGGGAAAGGTCGACGAGCTCAAGGGAGTCCTCAAGGATACGGGCTCGACGCTGCTGTTGTTCGACGAGGCGCTCTCACCGGTGCAGGGGTCGAGCCTGGAGAAGGCGCTCGCGGTGCGCGTGATGGATCGCACCGAGGTGATCCTCGACATCTTCGCGACGCGCGCCCGCTCGGCCGAGGCGAAGATGCAGGTGGAGCTGGCGCAGCTCCAGTACCTGCTGCCGCGACTCACGCGGATGTGGACGCACCTGTCGCGCATCCGCGGCGGCATCGGACTGCGCGGGCCGGGCGAGACCCAGCTCGAGACCGACCGGCGGGTCATCCGGCGCAAGATCTCCAACCTGAAGCGGCGCCTGGAGGAAGTCGCCCACCATCGCGCCAACCAGCGGCAGGGGCGCCGCGACCTGCCCAGCGCCGCGCTGGTTGGCTACACCAACGCCGGCAAATCGAGTCTGCTGCGCGCCCTCTCGGGGGCCGAGATCCTGGTCGAGGACCGGCTGTTCGCCACGCTCGACACGCTCACCCGGGAAGTCGATGTGGGCGGGGGCTACCGCTTCCGCCTCACCGACACGGTGGGGTTCATCCGCAAGCTGCCGCATCATCTGGTCGCGTCGTTCCGCGCCACGCTCGAGGAAGCCCGCGACGCGGACCTGCTGCTGCATGTGATCGACGCGGGAGCCCAGAATTGGGAAGAGCAAGTCGACGTCGTGGATCGCGAATTGCGGATTGCGGATTTCGGATTGCGGATTGGCAATGAAGGAGTCGAGCGGCAGCGCGTGATCTACGTGTTCAACAAAGCGGATCTGCTCCCTGAGCCGGAAGTGTTTCTTGCGGGAGTACGGGAGCACTACCCGCACGCGGTCCTCACGGCGTCGGATCCGCAATCCGCAATCCGCAATCCGCAATGGGGCGGCGTGGATGGGTTGCGCGCCGTGCTCCGCACCTCCGCCCAAGCGCTCCGTCCCATCGCCCGGATCCGCGTCCCACTGGGCGATGGGAAGCTGCTCGCCGCGCTGCACCGCGACTCGGAGGTGCTGGATGAAACGCAGGTGGATGGCGTGGTGGAGGTCACGGCCCGGGTGCAGGCCTGGATGCTGGGCAAACTGCGGCGCGACGGAGTGGGCGTGGACATCGGTTGGTAGCTCTGCGACGCCAGCCGTTTCCGCTCGCAACACCTCTCGTCGTTTCCCTCTCGCAGTCCCGGACTCAGTCACACGCGCGACACGCGCGGTACCCCGCGTGTCGTGACTCATGTCACCGCCGCTCCCGTGATGCGGCCGATACGTTCCCAAGGGACCGCCGATTTCTTCGGCGCATAGCATGAAACGCGCTGCTCAGAGCAAACCCGTCGAAAGACGGCGACGCAGAGCTACGGGGCTATAGCGGACACACGCCGCCACGCTTGCCGGGCCGCCAGCGATCGCCCAACGCGGGTCGAGAGTTGACGGCCCGGCTTGCGTTTTGATCCCCGGAGGCTTTGCGATGCCGTTCAGCTACAAGTTGGCCTATCGCCTGGCGCGGCTCAAAAACCTGGTCGTTGGCGGCGCCGCAGTCGTGGCCGCCACGGTGATGCTGAGCTGCGAAGTGCCAATCCGTAGCACGGCCCCGGAAGCCACCGTCGATCAGCTGATCATCCTTCCCAACGCCGTCACGTTACAACTCAATCAGGTTCAGGATTTCATGGCCGTCGGCCTGAACGCCGCCGGCGACACGACACCGAGCTCGGTGACCTGGAGCGTCTCGGGCGGGACCGTCACGGATATGGGCTCGAGCGGCGGGCGCCATTACGGTCGCTACCAGGGTGGGGCCTGCGGCAGTTTCCGCGTTTCCGCGACGAGTCACCCAGACGGCACGACGGGCAACGCGACGGTGACCGTCGCCGGCTGTCCCACGCCCGTGGCCGCGGTGACGGTGAGCCCGGCCGCGCCGACCGTGCAAGTCGGGCAAACGGTGCAGCTCGCGGCGACCCCGAAGGATGCGAATGGCAATCCGCTGTCTGGCCGCGTGGTGACCTGGTCGAGCAACAATACGGCGGTGGCCACGGTCGACGGGAATGGGTTGGTGACGGGCGTGACGGCGGGCTCCGCGATCGTCACGGCTACCAGTGAGGGGCAGAGCGGGACGGCGTCCGTGACCGTGTCGAGCATCCCGGTGGCCGCGGTGACAGTGAGCCCGTCGCCGGCGAGCGTGCAGCAGGGCGCGACGGTGCAGCTCACCGCGACACCGAAGGATGCCAACGGGAATCCGCTCAGCGGCCGGGTGGTGACCTGGTCGAGCAACAACACGGCGGTGGCCCGGGTGAACGGCAGCGGGCTCGTCACCGGTGTGGCGGCGGGCACGGCGACCATCACGGCCACGAGCGAGGGGCAGAGCGGCACGTCCGACGTCACGGTGACGCCGGCGCCCGTGGCCTCGGTGGCCGTCACCCCGTCGCCCGCGAGCGTGCAGGTCGGGTTGACGCTACAGCTGACGGCGACCCCGAAGGACGCCAATGGCAATCCGTTGTCCGGCCGAGTGATCACCTGGGCGAGTGACAACACCTCGGTGGCCACGGTCGACGGCAACGGGCTGGTCACGGCCGTGGCCGTGGGGTCGGCCACGATCACCGCGACGTCGGAAGGCAAGAGCGGTACGTCCGCGGTCACGGTGACGACGGTTCCCGTGGCCTCGGTAACCGTGAGCCCCTCGCCGGCGAGCGTGCAGCTGGGCTCCACGGTGCAGCTCACCGCGACACCGAAGGACGCCAACGGGAATCCGCTCAGCGGGCGCGTGGTCACGTGGTCGAGCAACAACACGGCGGTGGCCAGGGTGAACAGCAGCGGGCTCGTCACCGGTGTGGCGGCGGGTACCGCGACGATCACCGCGACGTCGGAAGGCAAGAGCGGTACGTCCACCCTCACCGTGACGGCGGTTCCCGTGGCCTCGGTAACAGTGAAGCCCTCGCCGGCGACTGTGCAGCAGGGCTCCACGGTGCAGCTCACCGCGACGCCGCAGGATGCCAATGGGAATCCGCTCAGCGGCCGGGTGGTGACCTGGTCGAGCAACAACACGGCGGTGGCCCGGGTGAACGGCAGCGGGCTCGTCACCGGTGTGGCGGCGGGCACGGCGACCATCACGGCCACGAGCGAGGGGCAGAGCGGCACGTCCGACGTCACGGTGACGCCGGCGCCCGTGGCCTCGGTGGCCGTCACCCCGTCGCCCGCGAGCGTGCAGGTCGGGCAGACGCTGCAGCTGACGGCGACCCCGAAGGACGCCAATGGCAATCCGTTGTCCGGCCGAGTGATCACGTGGGCGAGCAACAACACGGCGGTGGCGACCGTGAGCGGCAGTGGGCTCGTGAGCGGTGTCACGGCCGGCTCGGCGACCATCACGGCAACGTCGGAAGGCAAGAGTGGTACGTCCGGCGTCACCGTGACGACGCCCGGTACGTCGCAATTCGGGCACGTGTTCATCGTGACCGAGGAGAACACGGATGCCGTCGACGTCACGAGCTCGTCGATGCCGTACCTGATGGGCCTGGCGCAGCAGTACGGGCTGTCGACGCAGTACTACGCCAACACACATCCGTCGATCGGCAACTACTTCGAGCTGGCGACGGGCCAGGTTCTCACCAACAACGACGGCTCGTCGACGATTGAGAACGTGCCCAACATCGTGCGCAGTCTGGTCGGCGCGGGCAAGACGTGGAAGTCCTACGCCGAGAGTATCCCGCGCGCCTGTTATCTCGGTGGCGACACGGGGGGCTACGCCCGCAAGCACAACGTGTTCGCGCTCTTGTCGGACGTGGCGAACGACCCGACCGGGCAGGCGTGCAACATTGTCCCGTTCACGCAGTTCGCGACGGATTTGGCGAACGGCACGCTGCCCACCTTCTCGAACATTGTGCCCAACCTGTGCAACGACGCGCACGACTGCTCGTTGAGCACGGCCGACAGCTGGCTCAGCGCGAACATCGCGCCGCTCCTCGCCAGCCCCGTGTTCCAGCAGGACGGCTTGTTGATCATCACGTTCGATGAGTCGGGCGGCGACAATACGCTGGGCGGCGGCCGGGTCTTCTGGGCGGTCATCAGTCCCAAGGCGAAGCGCGGGTACCAGTCGTCGATCACATATCAGCATCCCAGCACGCTGCGGCTGATCCTCAAGGGGCTCGGCGTGACGGTGTATCCGGGCGCGGCCGCCAGCGCGCCCGACATGAGCGAGTTCTTCACGCCGTGAGTACGCGACTGGGGCCGCGTCTGGACGAGGCGATGAGTGGAAGTGCAATCGCCACTTCACGATGCAAAGTGAGACGACACTCGATGACCTGGATCACGGTCGGCGTGTGTGTGGCAGGTTACACTGCTTGCCCTCGGGGGACGAGCGCGTCGGCGCGGATTCCCGCAGGGCACGCTGCTCAGAGCAAAGCCGTCGAAAGGCGGTGACGCAGAGCCACGGGGCTACCGCGGTTTCGCCGCCACGCTCGCCGGGCCGCCAGCGCCTCGACACGGGTCGACGTTGGCGGCCCGGTCGTCTTTGGAACCCGGTGGCACAGGGCTCCTGGAGCGCGTCCGCGTGGCCCATCGCAGGCGCGACCGTCCCCGACGCCGGCAGTGGCCCCGGCCACTGACGCACGACTGAGGAACCCTATGCGTAAGCCCCGCATCCTGTCGCGCCCGTTGTTGGTTGTTTCGGCCACCGTGG
>Ga0209577_10002125_pt1 | contig 19250 bp, 19 predicted proteins | sample GraSoiAngelo_109_FD_185874 | JGI IMG/M metagenome (GOLD analysis project Ga0209577, IMG submission 185874) | Grasslands soil microbial communities from the Angelo Coastal Reserve, California, USA - 14_0903_12_20cm (SPAdes) (version 2) | ecosystem: Environmental > Terrestrial > Soil > Grasslands...
CTCCTGATACTCGAGCAGATCCATCTTGTTGATTGCCGCCACCACATTCGGAATTCCCAATAGAGATGCGATGTAACCGTGTCGGCGGGTCTGCGACAGCAACCCACGCGTAGCGTCCACTAGAATGACCGCCAGGTCGGCTGTCGAGGCGCCCGTGGCCATATTGCGGGTGTACTGCTCGTGCCCCGGCGTGTCCGCAATGATGAACTTTCGCAACGGCGTCTCGAAATAGCGATAGGCCACGTCGATGGTGATGCCCTGTTCTCGTTCGGCGCGCAGTCCGTCGGTGAGCAATGCAAAATCGATCGGGCCTCCAGAGCGGTTGAAACGGCTACTGCGCACCGAAGCGAGCTGATCTTCGTAAACTGCTTTGGAGTCGTGCAGCAAACGGCCGATCAAAGTCGATTTGCCATCATCAACGCTGCCCGCGGTAGTCAGCCGCAGCAGGTCTTTATTCAGGTGATGCTCGAGCAGCGAAGTCAACCCGTCGTGCCGATCGCTTGGAGCTACCGGGGCCATTAGAAATAGCCTTCTCTCTTTTTCAACTCCATCGACCCCTCTTCATCGTGATCGATGACGCGGTTTTCCCGCTCCGAGCGACGGAAGGAAAACATCTCTTCAATGATTTGGGGGACGGTGTCGGCCTGCGACCGTATGGCGCCCGTGCAAGGCACGCAACCGAGCGACCTCATGCGGCACTGCAAGAGCTGCGGACGTTCGCCTCGGCGCAGTTCATCCTCGGAGTGAATCAATACGATCGACCCGCTACGCAACACCACGGAGCGTTCCCGAGCGAAATACAGCGGGACGATCGGAATTTGCTCCGTGTGGATGTAGAGCCACACATCGAGTTCTGTCCAATTCGATAGAGGAAAGACGCGGATACTCTCGCCCTTGTTGATGCGGGAATTGAAGATGTTCCAGAGTTCCGGGCGTTGATTTTTCGGATCCCATTGGCCGAGCGAATCCCTAAAGGAGTAGATTCGTTCTTTGGCCCGCGATTTCTCCTCGTCGCGTCGCGCGCCGCCGAATGCGGCGTCAAACCCGCCTTCGGCGAGAGCATCGAGCAGCGCTTTGGTCTTCAGCAGTCCACAACACTTCTGCGTTCCCAGGACAAAGGGATTGGCGCCCTGTTCGAGAGCCTCGCGATTTTGATGAACGATCAGGTTTGCACCGATCTCGCGTGTGTAGCTGTCGCGAAACGCGATCATTTCCGGAAATTTGTAGCCGGTATCGATGTGAAGCAGAGGAAATGGGATCTTGCCGGGGAAAAATGCCTTCTGCGCCAGCCGCAGCATGACGGAGGAATCCTTGCCGATCGAATAAAGCATCACGGGACGCGCAAATTCGGCGGCAGCTTCGCGAAGGATATAGATGCTCTCGGCCTCCAGGCTTTTCAGTTGGTTCAGCCTCCGCCTTGCGGCCTGATTGACAATGTCTTCGTCTGAGAGCGTCATGTTCTCTGAACCAATGAATCGCGATGTAAAACTCGTACTCAAGGCAGCTCCGTGATCGACAGAGTTTCGGCCCCAAAACAAAAAACCCACCAGCCAGTTTGTCTCTGGCGGTGGGTTAGGAGCCGGCGGTCTAATCTAACTTGCTAGATTGCGCACCTCGGCACGCCAGAGAGGGGTGACTTACAACAGAGACAACAACACATCTGGCGGCAAGCAAACTTGGCGGTGGCGCCTGCAATCATGACGACATAATCTAGCCTTTTTATGTCCAGAGATCAAGTGCATAATTTCGATTCCCTCGTACCATTGGGACACCAAGCCCGGCAGGAGCCGCGCCTAGATAATTCGAGGAATAGCGCTTTTCGATACCATTCGTCGCGCGGCGAGGGTGAGGACTAGTAGATGCAGTACTTCGCCCCAAGGGCCGAATCAGCAAATTCAGCTATGGGCTGGTTGGGCCTTGAGGAACGCGTTTGGACCAGATCGCGATCGCGTCAGGATCACCAGCGGCTAGTGAAACTGCGCGGCCATCGTCCACGATCTGCTCCACAACGTCTGACGGCGCACGGAAGGTAATGCCCTGACGGTAGGCTCGCTCCAGGATCCCAAGGGCTTCGACGTAACGCTGCTCACGAAAGTACACGACGGCGAACAGGTTTAGGGCCATATCCTGCGACATACGAAGCTTATTGGCGCGTTCGTTCTGCATGGGATCCGGACCCGATGTGACAGCGAGTCCAATCTGATCGTCGAAGATCGTTACTGCCTTCTGCAAGGACTCCTCCGCCGCCTTCCAGCGCTGCTGGCCCATCCGGGCCATGGCGATCGACTCGAAGTTGATTGCGGAGTCCGAGTTTTCCATGCCGGGCCGGATGGGGAGGTATTCGAACAACCTCTGGAACGTCTCTTCAGCTTCAGCGAAGCGTGACATGGCTAAATAGCAATTACCCAATCCCCTGTAGCTGAGGAAAAGGAATTTCCTTCTCGTTATATCAGAATGCGTTGTCTCCGCCATGGGGATGACAAGCGATCGGTACTTGTCGGCCGCTCCCTCATAATCACCTTGCAAGTGAATTTTGACGACTTCCTGGTACAGGTCATTAATCTTGCTCTCTTCGATTTGATCTGAAGTGAGCCGTGTATCGAGGATCGATTGTTGAGCAGAGACACGCTTTCGCGAATCGATCTGGCTTGGAGAGACTGGAAGCTCGTCAGATTTGAGGGCCCGCGCATGCGAAACTCCGCTGCCCAGACCAAGTACTACCAAGAATGTTGCCGCGGAAGATCTCAGGCTGGGGAACATCCTTGCCTCTTTTACGTTTGGAAGTGACAACGTCCGAATGTGTCAATACACCTTAGCAACCAAGGATTTGAGAAGAAAGCATCGCGAAGGACTGCCATGTTGTAATGAATAGCTGTCCCGGTGTACAGGAGCGCGATGAGAGGAGAATCGAAGTCGCAGGCTTTTGATGGTATTGGTAAAAGAAGCTTGCCATCCTGGTGTATGCTTTAACCCGCTTGGTGAGAAAAGTTTGGGAGCGAATGCATATGAGCAATATGAGCAAGCAGGTCAGCGCAGCTCTACTGTTCGCGTTGTTGGCCGGATTGCGGGTTGCCGCGCAAGCGCCGAACCCGACTTCGGTTCCCAATGGCCTGCCCACCTGGGCCTATAACATCCCGGACAAGGATCAGCCCCCGGCTAAACCGTTGTCCGGGACGATCCATGTCCCGAGCAGCACCAAGGAATACGACGCGGCCCAGGTCCGCAGCACGACAAACCCGCCGGATTGGTTTCCTGACGAGCACCCTGCGGCACCCGGGATCGTGAAGGGCCCCAACGCACCTCCAGGGGCGGTATGTGGCACCTGTCACCTGATGTCGGGGCAGGGCCACCCCGAATCGGCCGATATAGCAGGCCTTCCCGCCGAGTACATCGTACGCCAGATGAAATATTTCAAAAGTGGAGCCCGGCGGGATAACGAGCGTATGACTCCGATTGCTACAAATGTCTCCGATGAAGATGTGCGCCAGGCGGCAGATTATTTTGCGGCCATCAGGCCGATTCCCTGGGTGAAGGTGATCGAAACCACTACTCCGCCGAAGACCTACGTCAGCAGTGACGCCCGGCATCGTGTTTTAGTTCCGGACGGCGGCACGGAGCCGATCGGTCATCGCATCATCGAAACGCCGGTGGATCCAATGCAAACATCGATTCGGAATCCACACTCGGCCTTTATCGCTTACGTTCCGCCCGGCAGCATCGCCAAGGGCGAGGCGCTGGTGAAAACCGGCGGCACCGGCAAAACGATTCAATGCGCGATCTGCCACGGGGACGATCTGAAGGGCCTCGGTGAAGTGCCCCGACTAGCTGGTCTGCAGCCGGTCTATGTCGCTCGCCAACTGATCTGCATGCAAAACGGAGCGAGCGCGGGCACCGCCGTGGCGCTGATGAAGAAGGTGGTTGCGAACCTTTCCGAGGACGACATCATTTCGATCTCGGCGTACCTGGGCTCGCTGCCGCCCCGGTGAAGAGCGAGGAGGGATTCCCCCGCAAGGGCAGCGGGAGCAAAACCGCACTCCGCTTCGTGGCCGCGCGGCCCAAACGACGGCCGACCAAAAGCGCGTGTCCACTTCGCTCACAAAGACAGTAGCAATGAGCAGCGCGTGAGAGGACTTGGTTCAGGCGGGCGCCCTGGGCTACGGGGAAACGGCCCACACGTGGAAAACGACGTAGGAGGAAGACAATGCTTGGTACAGGTCGCATTCGATACGCACTCGGCCTCGCCCTCATTGCGGCGATCGCCGTGCTCCCAGAAGGAATCTTCGCTGTAGGCGGAGCCGACCCGAATTCCGCACCGAATCCCTATCGCGTTGACGAGGGCTGGGCGAAACTGCCCCAGGGACGTAAGTGGGGGGCGGCCATCGGCGTGGATATCGACCGAGACGGCAAGAGCGTCTGGGTTTTTGACCGCTGCGGCACACTGGATGATTGCTCCGGCTCGGATCTCGCGCCGATCCAAAAGTTCGACGCCTCGGGCAAGCGCGTGACCAGCTTCGGCGCCGGAATGTTCAATTACCCGCACGGCATGTTCGTGGATCAGGACGACAACGTCTGGGTATGCGACGGCAGGACGAAGAACGGCAAGGGCCAAACGGTAATGAAGTTCAGCCCGGAGGGAAAGCTTTTGATGACGTTGGGCAAGCCCGGCGTTTCGGGCGATGGCCCGGACACCTTCAACGGGCCTTCCGACGTTCTAGTTGCGCCGAATGGCGACATCTTCGTCGCCGATGGACACGGCGGCGAGACCAACGCGCGGATCGTGAAGCTGACGAAAGACGGCAAATTCATCAAGGCCTGGGGCAAGAAAGGGTCTGGCCCCGGCGAATTTGACACGCCGCACGGGCTGGCTATGGATGCCGCGGGACGGCTCTTCGTTGCCGACCGCGGGAACAGCCGCATTCAGATCTTCGACCAGAACGGCAAATTCCTCGAGGAGTGGAGGCAATTCGGACGGCCGAGCGGCATCTTTATCAACAAAAAGGACGTGATCTACGTTTCCGACTCAACTTCAACTGATAAAACGAATCCGGGATTCAACCAAGGCATCCGAATCGGGAAGGTCAAGGACGGCAAGGTGGCGGAGTTCATTCCGTGGTCGGAAGGGAACACGATTGAGGCTGTCGCGGCAGACGACCAGGGAAATGTCTACGGCGGCTTCACCAACACCATGAATTTTCGAAGGTTCGTGAAGAAGTAGGGCGCGTTCGAACTGCCGCTGATGCCGGCGAGGAAAATCGCGCCTCTTCCTCATACACGGGCAAGTGGTGTAGCATCCACGAAACCGCTTCGTTTTTGTAGCGGTGGTCTTAGGCCGGCATCTTGCTTTTGATGCCGCCGGTTGCAGGTCTTAAGCGAATCACTTGGGCTCACATCACGAATTATGCTGTACCGTTCGTGCTTGTGCATAAATACAAAAGGGGAAATGAACCCATGAAAACGAACCACAAGTTGGTGCTGGCAGTGCTCGCTGGTGTCGCCCTGGGCGTCGTTGGCGCGATGGCCATTCATGCGCAGCAAGCCAAAACGCCGGCTGGCTACGTGATCGCAGAAGTTGATGTCCACGACGCCGCTACCTTCGCGAAATATGGGGCGAAGGTTCCGGAGACGCTGGCGCCTTTCAACGGTCATTACCTTGTTCGCGGCGGCAAGATTGAGGGCGTCGAGGGCACAGCGCCCAAGGATCGCTTCGTGGTGATCGCTTTCGACAGCGCGGAGAAAGCCCGGGCCTGGGAGAATTCGCCCGCCTATGAAGCGATCAAGCCCATTCGGATAGCTCGGGCGACGAGTCGCGTATTTATCGCCGAGGGCGTCGCACCCTAGTCGCGACCGATTTTTTTCATCCATAGATCTGAGTCGTCGCGGGGCCTTGCTGGGGGGACTACAAATTTCTCGCGGTTAATCTCTGAGCCCGCGCAATGTCGATGCAACTAGGTGGCCACGCGAGAGCTCGCTATCGGCACGATTCTTACTGGAGGGGAGCATGAGGAAGATGGTTTGGATTCTTGCGATTCTGGGGCTTATCGCAGTGTTGCCTGGAAGCCCCGCATGGGCTCAGCTCGCCGACCCGGGTAGCGTGGGCGTGGCGATGGGTCACGTGCATTTCGCCGCGCAGGACGTCGATAGCGCCAAGAAGTTTTGGATCGCGGTCGGCGGCACGCCAGTCAGCAAGTTGGGCGCAAACGAAGTGGTGAAGTTCCCCGGGGTGCTAATCTTAATCCGCAAGGCTATGGACCCGACGGCCGGCAGCGTCGGCTCGACCGTGAATCACATCGGGTTCCTGGTGCCGAATGTGGAGCAGGCCAGAGCCAAGTGGAAGGCCGCGGGGCTGATCATGGAGCCCCCAAACCCCGCGAACGCGAAACAGATCTATCTGCATACGCCCGACGACCTTGTGAGAGTCGAGATTCTGGAAGACGTCATGCAGACCGTGCCGATTAAGTTTCACCATGTCCACTTCTTCGTCGCGGACGCGGGCGGCACCAACTCGGTGTCGGCCATACAGGCCTGGTACGCCAAAACATTTGGCGCCAAGCCGGGCAAGCGCGGGCAGTTCGAGGCCGCCGACCTGCCGGGAGTGAACCTGACGTTCGCGAAATCCGATACTCCGACCGTGGGCACCAAAGGACGCGAACTCGATCACATCGGTTTCGAGATCCAGGGCCTGGAGGCATTTTGCAAAAAGGCCGAAGCAGCCGGGATCAAGTTCGACATGCCCTATACCCATCGGCCTGATCTGGGCATTGCGCTCGCGTTCATCACGGATCCGTGGGGAACGTATATCGAGCTGAATGAAGGCTTGAGCAAGTTGTAAGTAGTAGGAGCGTAGAATGCGAGGAGTGGCTGTTCGGGCAATCATTGGCCCGGCGGCGGTGTTGGCTATGGCGGCGTTTGCCGCGGCCCAAAGGCGCGATCAGCAAACCGATCAGGTGCCACGGAGCCGTAGCCTTATTGAAAAACTAAGCGCCGAAGCCAAACCGGCGGCCCCTGCTCCTAAACATGATCTGAATGGCGCCTGGGCGGGTCCGGTTGATTCCGTTGGACGCAATTTCGCACCGTATACGCCTCTCGGCGAGGAGCGCAGAAAACTGAATAAGCCCGAGCCCGTATTCCACCTTGCGAATACCAATGATCCGCTGACGACCTGCGATCCACTCGGGTTTCCGCGTAATGTCCTCAACGAAACAAGAGGCATGCGCTTCGCTCAGTTACCGGACCGTATGATCTTGCTCTACCAGTACCAGAGAGTCTGGCGGGAAATCTGGATGGATGGTCGAGAGCTTCCCAAGAGTATTGACACCAAAGATGGAGCGCCTTCGCGCTGGTATGGCTATTCCGTGGGCCATTGGGAGGGAGACTACACATTCGTGATCGATACAGTCGGCATGGATGAAAGGACCTGGCTTGATACGGCCGGTCATCCGCATAGCGCGGATATGCGTGTGCAAGAACGCTACACCCGAGTAGATCATGACACCCTGCATATGAGCGTTACGATTGACGATCCCAAAATCTATACGATGCCCTTCGAAGAACTCACCAACATAGTTTTCAAGTGGATTCCCAACCAGGACCTCGAGGAGCAGATCTGCGTGCCGTCCGAAGGCATCGCATATATGAACATCATTGGGCATCCCGGTGGCACTGCCGATCCCGCCAGGTAAATCGGAACTCCGAGCGAGGCCAACGACCATTCGTGCGACGTCGATCGCGTTTCTGCTGAGCATCGGGTTCGCAGGCGTACCGGTCCGCGGCCAAACGACTGATCAAACGGGCGCTCAAACGGTCGTACAACAAACCGGTCCGCAACTACCCGCACAGAAAGAATTATTGGCGGAAGACGTCTACAAGAATATTCAAGTGCTGAGAGGAACTCCTGAAAATCAATTCCTCGCCACGATGGGTTTCTTTTCAGCGTCGATCGGGGAGAGCTGCGAATTTTGCCACGATGATGAGAGCAGTTGGGCAGGCTATGCCAAAGACAATGCCCATAAACAGACGGCGCGGAAGATGATCCTGATGATGAACGCCATCAATCAAAGCTATTTTGGCGGAAGTCGCAAGTTGACCTGCTACTCCTGCCACCGCGGCACCGATCTCCCCAAGGTCACTCCAAATCTGGCGGAGCAGTACAGCGCGCCGGTTGTTGAGGAACCGGATGTCATCACGGAGCAGGCTGCGGGGGAACCGCCAGCGGAACAGATTCTGGACAAGTACATTCAGGCGCTTGGTGGCGCGCAGCGCCTGGCTAGTATCACCAGTTTTGGTGCCAAAGGCACTTATCAGGGTTACGCAGAGATCGAGAAAAGCCCTATCGAAATCATCGCCCAAGCTCCCAGGCAACGCGTCACGATCATTCACACATCTAATGGTGCTTGGACGACCACCTACGACGGCCGCGCGGGATGGGTGGCAGAGCCGGGCAGGCCAGTGCCGCTACTGGAGTTGACGGGCCAGTTTCTGGAAGCGGTCAAAGTGGATGCCAACCTTGCTTTTCCAGGGCGCATCAAGCAGAGCTTCAGCCAGTGGCGCGTCGGCTATCCGACGACCATTAATGATCGCGAGGTCGAGGTCGTTCAAGGAGACAGCGGCGGGATTTTCCCGGTAAAGCTATATTTCGATAGAGAATCGGGGCTGCTCGTGAGGCAGGTACGCTATACGAATTCTCCGGTTGGGCTCAGCCCGACGCAGATTGACTATACCGATTATCGCGATGTCTCCGGGGTGAAAATGCCTTTCCGTTGGACGACGACGTGGACGGACGGAAGATCAAGCACCGAGCTAGGCGAAGTTAAAGCGAATCTGCCAATCGACGCAGCTATTTTCGCCAGACCTGCGGCACCGGCGTCGGGCAGGCCGGTAACCCGATAGCAGCTTAACTTATACGGTCGGGCGAGGTAGAATTTTCTTGCAGTAGGGGCATAATCTTACTACGCTTTCGGGAGCAGCTCGCCCTGGACAAGGCTTTAGGCAGAGACTCTATATCTTTGAAGGAGAAGGCATGAAGAAGCTACTGATGTTGGTTGTAACGCTTATGCTCGGAGCCAGCCTGGCTATTGCGCAGGACTCCGGAAAGTCTAGTGGCTCGGCCGACAAACCGGCGGCCGGATCCACCAAGACCAGCAAGAAGACCGCGAAGAAGGCCCCGGCCAAGAAGGACACCAAGAAGGCCTCTTCCAAGAAGGACGCAAGCTCGAAGTAACTTCGCGGGCTTGTTTCCACCAAAAAGCGGCCGTAGAGGGCCGCTTTTTGGTTTTAGGCTCCGAGAATGTTTTCCTGCCCGACGCGCTTAGTAGGTTGCGGTAGGGCCTTGGTATCGGCGCGAAGCAGGTACACTTGAGGCCGCGAAGAGAAAACGCCAGACGAAGAGGCGGTAGAAGCTGCGGCGCCAAAAGCAGCGCATTCTCGCAGTCCATATAATTCCTGCCCCGACAATTTTTAGCATCCCTCGATTTCCTTCGAAAAGTTGCTCTCCGACTTTGCCGAACATCAAGACTCGATTATTGTGAGCTGACCAGCCGCGCCGGCCTCAATCCTTGGGATTTGTGGCGAAGATCGATAATTCAGGCGTAAAACCGCGATCATCCATCTCCAGGACCGCTTTCACCATATAGGCGATCTCCTCGCCTCGCAGCTTGGTGGCATTTTCCTTCTGAGATAAGCCAGCAGCAGCGAAGAAGTTTGTGAGAACTTCGCTTGGATTGATCAGGAAGACGCGAATGTTATAGCGGCGAAGTTCGGCCCGCCAGCACTCCGTCATGCCGCGCAAGGCGAATTTGCTCGCATAATAGGCGGTGCCAGTCGGAGCCCCACGCAAGCCTGCCGTCGAGGCGATGTTGACGATATTACCTCGCTGGCGTGGGATGAAGTGTTTCGCCGCTTCCCGAGCCATGAGCATGGCCCCGGTAACATTGGTGGCAAAGACAGACTCAAAGCTGGAGCGGTCGAATTCAACCAAATTCTTGAACACACCCACGCCCGCGTTGTTGACCAGAATATCCAGTTCCCCCAACGCTTTGAAAACTTCTCGATAAGTCCGCTCCACGTCCGCTTCATTCGCCACATCTGCAACGATGGACAGAGCCTTCAGAGCCTGAGCGGTCTCTGAAAGACGGACTTTGTCACGTCCGGTGATGGCTATTTGCGCTCCGCTAGAAGCGAGCATTTGGGCTATGGCACGTCCGATGCCGCTACTTCCGCCAGTGATCAAAGCAGTCGCATTTCGCAGGTTCATCTCTCCTCCAGAGATCTGCCTCTTGCTGAATATCGAATGTTAACATCAGGAAAAATGGCGCATTCACATTGACTCTGACCGCGTATCTTGCCAAGGTTGATGACCAGCAGGAGCGCACTCGTCTGAAGAGGAAAGAGGAACAGCACCGATGACGCGGATCGCGCGCGAGGACAGTTACCGGTGACGGCTGAAACTAGCCGCATCGAAGCTTTTTCCGACGGCGTCTTCGCCATTGCCATCACGTTATTGATTCTAGAGATCAAGATTCCACCAGCTGGAGGCGGTACATTGTCTCGGGAATTGCTGAGGCAATGGCATGGCCCTCTTACCTTTCATTCCTCATCAGTTTCACTTTTATTGGAATTATGTGGATGAATCACCGCAGGCTTTTTACGCACATTGCCCGTTCCGACGACATGCTTCTCATTTTGAATCTGCTCCTCCTGCTGGGTGTGATCGTCGTTCCGTTCCCGACGGCTGTGCCCGCCACGCATCTGGGAGAGCCCGATCAACGAGCCGCCCTTATTCTGGACAACGCAACGTACGTTTTTATCGCCGTTGTCTTCAATCTGCTCTGGAGGTATGCCTCTTCGGCCGAGCGCCGCCTCCTGGCGAAGGATGTGGACCCCGCGGCCGTGCAGAGGATTTCGCGCCAATATTTGCTCGGCCCTTTCTTCTAGCTCGTCTGTCTCGGTTTGTCATGGTTGAGCCCTCCCGCAAGTTTGACTCTGAGTTTCGCACTCGCTTGGTTCTTTGCGCTACCACCTCATCTAGTGACATCCAGGCGAAGATAGCCCGGAATAATGAGTGGCGCGCGACGTGCAGTACTGGCGGCTTACACGGACAGGTTCTGTCTATGACACTCTAAGCGCACAAACTCGTCCCCTAAAAGGCAGCGAGCCATCAGAATAGTAGACGAAATGCAGATACGGTATTCCCGGAGGCACAATCTCTGTTCGGGCCCTGCCGCGTTCTTCCGGACGCTGATTCTGGTGTCCCTTGTCTTGGCGACCGGGCGCGCACAACAACCGGCGCGGCCTTTGCCTCCTGCGCCTGGACCCGAGCCTCAGCAAAAGGCGCCGGAGCCGCCCCTGCAAAGCGGCTACACAATTCAGAGCAGTGTGGACCTGGTGGTGCTCCACGTTTCGGTCACAGACGAGCACGGACAGTTTGTGCCGGGATTGAAAGAAGAAAACTTCCGGGTATTCGAGGACGATTCCGAAGCGAAAATCTCGGTCCTGCGTCAGGAGGACGCGCCCGTCAGCATGGGCCTGCTGATCGATAATAGCGGCAGCATGGGGGACAAACGCGAAAAGGTGAACGCGGCAGCGTTAACTTTCGTCAAGACCAGCAATCCCGATGATGAGGTTTTTGTCGCTCACTTCAACGACAAATACCATTTCGACCGCGACTTCACCAACGACGTCAACGAGTTGAAAAAGGCCCTGGAGCAAGCTGATCCCCGTAGCAGCACGGCTCTTTATGACGCCACGGCAGCCTCACTGGACCGCCTCAAGAGCGGCTATTTGGATAAGAAGGTGCTTCTAATCGTGAGCGACGGCGAAGATAACTCCAGCCATCGCAGTCTGGAGGCAGCTCTCCAGGAGGCGCAAAGGTCGAGCGCCTTGATCTACGCCGTCGGGTTACTCCGAGAGGAAAAACCGGAATCGGCCGAGCGCGACCGCCAAGCGCTTCTGGCACTGACCCGTGCCACGGGCGGGTGGGCCCTCTTCCCAGAAAACTTAGAGGATGTGGAGTTAACCTGTATTCAGATCTCACAGGACATTCGTCACCAATATACGCTCGCCTACTATCCGACGAATACGCGCAAGGATGGCTCTTTTCGCTCCCTACGAGTGCAGGTTTCGCCTGCTTCGGGAAGTGGCACCATTTCTGCGCGAACTCGCACCGGCTATTTTGCGCAGCGCGTTTCCTCGGGCAATTAATCCGCGAACATCATCCGAGCCTTCCAGCCAAGTAACTGTATCTCTGCAACATCGATCACCCCCGTCTTTATTCCTCTAGCGTTCTGGCTCTTTTTCTAGAATATTTCTAGCGTTTGCGGGCTAACTTGGTTCGACAGTTTGCGGGTTTTGAGAGGCCGCCTATGGTTCAAACGGTAAAGGCGAATTCCCTTGCTCGGGCTCAGCTCGAAGAGTTACGCCAGCTGAGTACCTGCGTGACAGCGAATGCCATTGAAACGTTCGGCGTTCGTATGCATAACACCGGCTTCGCCGATTCCAGTTGCAAATGTCGACCTGGCACAATCGCAGCTACTTCTGATTCAGGCGCAAAACAATCTGCAGGCCTCGTATGCGGATTTGACCAGGGCGCTCGGTCTCATTCAGCAAGCCATGATGAATCGGCCGGAATTGGCTCTGGCGTCCTTCCTCTGCAAATCTCGATCCGCTGCTGCCGGCCGCGGGAAGCCCACGGCCGAGCCAAGAGCTGTCGCCTCCATTTCCTTTGACAGCGTCTCCGCTGTTGTGATAAATGCCCTGCGTAAGCACAAACGTGGCAAGCAACGCCTGACGCTGCCCAGTTGAGGCGATACGACGTTCCTACCGGGCGATCTCGACTCCAAAAAAGAGGTGGGTTATGTCTCCATTTCACCAAGGTTCCGAATTTTTCGCAGGCGATAAGAAGAAGCAGGACGGGGCTGTGGGACTGAGCCGGAGATCGCTACTAAAGAATGCGGCTGGAGCCGCTCTGGGCGCGGCCGCAGTGGGCCTTACGGGCCTAAGGGGTGCGCGGGCGCAGGTGTCCGGGCTTTATACCTCTAATGAACCGCCCGAAATTCCTCTTCCCATGGGCGCGCTGACTTATTTGGACCGCAAGCCGTACGTCCACAATATGGAGATCCACGCCCATCTTTCTGGCACCACAATTACGGGTGGCGAGCCGCTGTGCGTCATGTGGGCGCGAGGCAAGCAAAGGTTGTTGCCGGGAGGCGCCGGTTTTGTGGATATTAGCGACGCCAAGAATCCGGCCGTGCTAAACAAAGCAGTAACTCAAAGTTCCTTTGCCTCGTGCACCTACAACACGAAAATCAAAAAATGGATCATGATGGTTACTGCGGCGCAGCCGCTGACCTCCGCTACTCCTCAGTATCCGCACGGGCAATACGATAAGGAATTGCGCGATAAGGTGCTCGCCTATAAGGGCCTCAGGGGCATTCGCACTTACGACGTCACTGACCCACACAAGCCCAATCTCTTACAGGAATACAATACCGGGGCCAAGGGAAATGGCACTCATCACAATTTTTATGATGGTGGCCAGTATGCCTACCTCGATTGCGGTTGGGACGACCAGCTGCGTCTGGAGAATCACCAGCGCCCCTACAGTAATGCCCTGATGATCGTGGATATGTCCGATCCCGCCAACGTAAAAGAGGTCTCGCGTTGGTGGGTGCCCGGACAAAGATTAGGCGAGGAAGAGGAATACAAAAAATATCGGTTTGCCGGCGACCGTACTTCCTGGACCGGTAACCATGGCGCGATCACCGTTCCCAAGCGCGTCGAAGACGGAGGCACCGTGGGCTACGGCGGCTTTGGGGCTTTCGGCATGTACGTGATGGACCTATCGGATGTCAAGCATCCCAAGCCTTATGGGCATGTGCAGTATGAATTCGATACTTTCGGCACCATCCCGTTCCATACTTGCTTGCCCATCACTGTCGATGCGACCCACCCTCGGCTGCAAAATATCGTCGTCGGGACGCATGAGGCCATCGAACCCGACTGCCGAGAGAATTACCACACCCCTTACGTAGTCGATGTAAAAGATCCGCGAAATCCAAAGATCATCGGTTTCTTCCCCCGTCCGGCAGCTCCGCCCGACGCTCCCTACACGGACTTCTGCTTCGCACGTGGGCGCTTCGGCTCGCATAACACCCACTGCTGGTTGCAGCCCGGCGCCGCGAAGCCAAACATTGTCGCCATGACCTGGTTTAACGCGGGCATTCGCATTTTCGACATCTCCGATCCCGCTGCTCCCAAAGAGGTCGCCTGGTTCGTGCCGCCCCGCGATGGGGAGATAGACAAATACGAATCCTGGTGGCGGGGAACCACGGAGAACGTGTTTATCGAGTGGGATCGCAACCTGATCTGGATCGGCACACACGAGGGTACGTATTGCCTCTCCACGCCAGCCCTGGGCAAGCCCGTGCTCGAGCCTACCAAGGTCCAGAGGTGGTCGATCCCGTTTTGTAATGTGGGCTGGGACGAGCAAACTCCCACCACTTTTTACTTTGGAAGAGGGCTCAGCCAGATGAGCTGAATCGCCGCCACTCGGTATTACGGCCCCCCTTCCCGATTGCCGACCTGGAAAAGGTGCAGGAATAGCAGTAGTCCCGCGGCGATTTCCTCCGGTCAGACCCTTAGAGAGCGGTTGAGCATCGGATGTTCGGGTGGCTTGTTGCCAGTCGACCAACTGATCTAAGGTCGGAATGAGCCATGATCAGAGTTCTGGTTGTCGACGATAACCAGGAGTTCCGCGCAGCTGTTCGAGATCTGCTCGAAGGCGACCAGCAAATTCGAGTCGTCGGCGAAGCTTGCGATGGCCTTCAGGCCATCAGTTTGATGGCGCACCTGCAGCCTGACCTGATTCTCATGGATATTGCCATGCCCCTGATGAACGGTCTGGAGGCTACTTCTGCCATTCGGGAGAGATGGCCGAAGGTCATCGTCATACTCATCACGGCCATACCTAGCAACTCCTATCAGCAAATTTCAGATCGCTGTGGCGCGAATGCTTTTTTACCCAAGGAAGAGATGGGCTCGCGTCTTATTCCCACGATGCATCGCCTCACTTGTGCGACCTTGCCCGGATAGTCCGGGAGATGGGCGTTCGAAGCGTGGCCCCGCCTTCTCTTACAACGTCTTGCTACCTTTTGTTCCTTGCGCGTGTTTTCTACAGCGACCTAGATCAATTGCTACCGGTTTTATTCTGCCTATCTACAGAAATTTCGATTGTCTGCAGAATTCCGCCGGCTATCTCACTAAGTGACGCCCCTGACTTGCAGTACCTGCCCCACCGTTCCCCCTAAGCCGGTGGGGCTTTTTTTATCTGGCCCAAGCTTCTCGCGGAGAGTTGTGGAATCGCTGCTCGACGTTCAGACCACGCCGTCCTGCCGGAAACGTTGAATCTGCTGCTGCGTGTATCCGAGTTCGGTAAGGATCGCGTCGGTATCTTGGCCCAGCGCCGGGATCGCTTCCATGCGAGGGTCTGCTCCATCCAGGAGAATAGAGGGGAGAAGGGCTTGCAGTGGCCCCACCGGGGAAGCGACGTTTCGCCAGCGTCCCCTCGCGGCATGTTGCGGGTGAGGCAGGAGCTCTTGCACCGAATTCGCGCGCGAGTGAGCGATGCCGGCGTGCTCGAGCCGCTCTACAATTTCCTCCAGGGTCAACGTGCGGAAAATTTCTGCAATCACAGACCGCAATGCTTTGCGATTTTCGGAACGCTGCGAATTGCTATCGAAGCGCGGATCAGCCGCGATTTCCCGGTTTAGTAGCACCAGCGCACAAAATTGCCGCCACTCCCGTTCATTTTGAATCCCGATATTGATCTGTTTGCCGTCACCGGTGAAGTACGGCCCGTAAGGAGCGATCGACGCGTGCTCCGCCCCGCTTCGCGACGGGGCCGACCCGCCGTACAACCCGTAATACGCCGCTGGCAGCACCCATTCGCTAAGGGCATCGAATAGAGACACCTGCACGACGCCTCCTCGGCCCGTTTTTTCGCGCCGGTACAGGGCCATCAGTATCCCGCTGAACGCATACACGCCGGCTGCGATGTCTGCTGCCGAAATTCCCGCCTTGCTTGGCGAATCCGGCGTTCCAGTGATAGAAACGAGACCGGTCTCAAACTGCACCAGGAGGTCGTAAGCCTTCTTGTTTTTATAAGGGCCCTCTGACCCATAACCGCTTATCTCACATACAACGAGCCTTTCATTCCTCGATAGCATTGCCTTGCTTTTTAAACCAACTCTGTCGGCAGCGCCGGGCGCCAGGTTGTGTATGAATACGTCGCAGTCCGCCGTCAGTTTATCTACGATTTCTGTGGCTTCAGGGCGCTTGAGGTCCAGGCTGAGACTTTGCTTTGATCGATTGAGCCAGACGAACCAGCTCGACATTCCGCGCACTTTGTGGTCATAGTCACGAGCAAAGTCGCCGCCTTCTGGACGCTCGATCTTAATAACCCGGGCGCCAAAGTCGGCCAATTGGCGGGATGCGAACGGGGCCGCTACCGCCTGCTCCACAGACACAATTTTGATGCCTTCGAGCGGTAGCATTAATAGCTAAAGTTTACGAGGAGACGGCACAGAGAAGACAGCGCTCCACTCATGGTTCCAGGCAATCGCATTACGAATGTCGGGCAGAAATCCGAGAGCCGCTCCGGCTCTCGGATTGTAGCAGAGTCGGCCTGACTAAGGGTCGCCGTTACCTGACGTTTGATTTATTTACGCGGCGATAATGTGATTTCGGATGGCATAGCGAACCAGTTCCGTCACCGAGTGGCAATCGAGCTTACGCATGATGTTGGCGCGATGTGTCTCGGCAGTTTTCACGCTCAATCCCAAAACGGCGCCGACTTCCTTGCTGCTTTTTCCTTCCGCCAATAGCTGCACAATTTCGCGCTGCCGGCTGGTGAGCCGCAGACGCTCCGGTTCGCCCTCCGCCTCTCTTTCTTTGGGACGCTTATCGAGATAGCCGTCGAGCACCATCCGACTGACCTTGGGGGTGAAGAAAGTCTTATTGCGGCGCAAAGCGTCAATCGCGGAGACGAGGTCGCCGCCCGCATCCGATTTCAGCAGATAGCCTCGGGCGCCGGCCTGCAGGACCTGTTGAATCAAGGGATCGGAATCGTACATGGTGAGGACCAGCACCTTCGCGTGCGGCACCCCTTTTACGATCTGCCGCACCGCTTCCAGTCCGTTCAGTGAAGGCATAGCGATGTCGATAATGACAGCATCTGGCTTGAGTCTGCTGGCTTTATCTACCGCGTCGCGGCCGTCAACAGCTTCAGCGACGACTTCCCACCCGCTCTGCTCCTCCAATAGCGCACGAAGGCCAGCCCGCACGACTTCGTGATCGTCAGCCAAGAGGATTCGGAAAGGCGCCATGATCACCTCCGATTCATGTACTGCGGCCTCTGCGCGCACACCGGCTGGGCAGACATCTTCCAGCCCGCCGTGGGCAGCACCGGCTCTGAATTAAAGGTGACAGTATGTGGCCATGAAAAGCGTTGGCAATACAGGATTTAATCCATGGTTCGTGTCTGAACGCTGTAGATACGGGGCGTCACTTACAACGCTGACTCCCGCCACGTTCCGGCGCTTTTGCCCGGTCTCCGCAACTTAAGACCCGCGTAACGCTGCGATCCGGTTTGACAAGATGAATCAGGGCTTTGCTGTTCCCACAGCAGCGTCCCTGATTTTATCGTTGAAGTGCTCCTCTTCGGAAGGGACGCAAAGCTCCTCAAAGATCGCCGCTTTCGCACGCACAAACGTAATTGTGTCGCCGACCCAAGGCGCCGTGTACGCCTTTGGATCAGTGATCGTCATGTCGAGTGTCAGCGTATCGGCATCAGGGTGGCGCCAGCGCTCGAGGAGGACCATCTGATCGCTATGAGGATTGCCGAAGTGATCGAGCCAGGTGCGATCGTCGTAGCCGGTCGACGTTACAACGAAGGTGTCTGCGTCCCATTTTCCAATGGAGTATCCCATCCAGGCGGCATCTGGATCCTTCGGAAGTCCTCGGCCGTCGATCCAAATTTGGCGCCAGATATCGTGATACTGCATGTGTATCAGCACTCGGTCCGGGCCTTGAATTATCTCGAAGGGCCGTAGATTTGCCTCATATAGGTCGCGGGGATAGCCCATCGGGTCGCAGGTGGAAACTGCGTCATTCCCCAAGCCGGGTGCAACTGATCGGGGGCCATAGCTCGGCTTCGTCGCTTCAAACTTGGCCCTGCCCCATTCCGTGAGGGGAGGAGGATAAGTCTGGGACCTCATCTGGTCTGGAATACTCTTGTCTTTTATGTCTAGCCATTTGTCATTGAGGGCATGCCTTTCGAAATAACCAGCCTTGGTGGGCGACGACCAAACTCCGGACAGGTCATGTGCGTTATAAGGCTTGGGCTTTGACAAGTCCTTCGACAACTCGTCCGGTTTCCAGGCCCCTGGCGCGTATCCCTTGGTGCCATAGGTCTGCGCGAACGTGACGGTCGAGATGGCGAGCACGGTCGCGAGGACGGCGAATAAGTCCATGAAGCGATTTCGCATTTTCCAACTCCCTCCTCTGATAGGCAGCCCGATTTGCTTGCGCTCGCCGGCCGCAGTCGGTTTACTGGCCAGGCTCGTCCGTGAGTTTGGCGCCGTTCCCCTTATGGCCTTTTTCCGGCAGAGTTCGCCCATCGGCGGTAGTGAACTCCTGAAGCTCGATGCGTGGTGCGCCCGACTTGGCCGGGTGCCCCGAAAGGGTGATCTTGTCGCCCGCCTTCAGGATATCTTTGCTCATGCCGGCCATGGAGAGTGCATGGGGATTCCCTAGCTCCGCGCCCCAATGTTCGACGCTACCTTTGTCATCCATGACGTCGAACAGGATGCCGCAATGGGGGTTGGCCCAAATCCATTCGGTTACAGTTCCCTTCAACGTAACTACCTTTTCTATGTCATAAGCCACGCCTGTTCCGTGGTGCGCGAAGAGCGGGACCCTTGCCAACAGAAGGCCGGCGATTAACGCCAAGCATATTAGGGGCTTAAGCTTCATCCATTCCTCCCCACTGCATTCACTAGTATGCGCATTAATACTGGCTATTAGCACAGAATCACGGGCCGAGGCAAGGACATGACTGTCGGATAGGTCGATTCCTATGGCCTCTTACTACCTCCGCTTGTTAGATTCGTACCCGGCGACAACTGAGCCGCTCACACTCGCAGGATCATAACTTCTGTGGACTTGATCAGCGCGGCAACCGTCTGACCCTTTTGCAGTCG
>Ga0209577_10002126_pt1 | contig 19250 bp, 18 predicted proteins | sample GraSoiAngelo_109_FD_185874 | JGI IMG/M metagenome (GOLD analysis project Ga0209577, IMG submission 185874) | Grasslands soil microbial communities from the Angelo Coastal Reserve, California, USA - 14_0903_12_20cm (SPAdes) (version 2) | ecosystem: Environmental > Terrestrial > Soil > Grasslands...
CGTTCCCAAGCGGCATAGATCGAACGCACGAGGTCTAGGTTGGCCGACATCACCTCTCCCGTTCGGCGGCGATGCGTTCGGCGGCACCGCGCGCTTCGTCCGCGTTGGGGTAGGCGGTGATGCGAGCGATCTGGCCGTCCACCCAAGCAATTGCGAACCCGTACACGCTATGAACACGCGCCCGCGCGGTGCTCCCACGAGGAAGCGCGCTCTCGCGCACAGCCGCAAACGCGATCCCATGGCCGAGGTCGATGACCTCTTGCATCTCCTCCTCGTACTTCTCATAGCTGGTCATCCATCCCGTCAGGAAGGCACGAATCGCGGCGCGACCTTCGTACACGCCGATCCCCATTGGCGAGAGGTCGTATACAGGGTTGGGGCCGTAGAAGGCCATTTCCCCGTCAACGTCGCCTGCGACCTTGCCAAACGCCCGCGTCAAGGCGACCACGTCCTGGTTGGCTCGGTGCTCCGGCATTGGACTCGCTAAGTATCCGCCCGGTGCGGCTAGGATGCCGCCGTGATCGAACCCGGCGACGAGGCGCCCGACTTCCAGCTCCCCGACCAGGACGGGCGCTCGGTCAAGCTGTCGGACTTCCGCGGCACGCCCGTCGTCCTGTACTTCTACCCCAAGGCCGACACGCCGGGCTGCACGACGCAGGCGTGCGGCGTGCGCGACCATCGTGCGGACTACGCGAAGTTCGGCGCGACGGTGATCGGCGTCTCACCGGACTCGGTGACGCAGGTCAAGCGCTTCCAGGAGAAGTTCGGCCTCGACTTCGTGCTGCTCGCGGACGCCGACCACGGCGTCGCGGAGGCGTACGGCGTCTGGGTGCAGAAGTCGATGTACGGGAAAACGTACTTCGGCAACGAGCGCACGACGTTCATCATCGGCACGGACGGACACGTGACGCACGTGTTGCGCAAGGTCAAGCCCGCCGAACACGACGAGCTCGTGCTCGCGGCGCTCGCGGCAGGCGCACCTCCGACCGTCTGACCCGGCGCGGCGGAAGCGCTGCGCTTCGACGTCGTCGGCTAGCGGATCAGCCGGTCGAGCCGAGCCTGCGTGATCGTCTCGCGCAGCGTGCCGAGGGCGTCGTGCTCGGGGTGCCAGCGCAGCTCGCGGTTCGCCTTCGCGGTGTCCATGATCACTGGCTCGCGGAACGCGCTGATCCACTGTGCCTGCGCGGGCAGGAAGCCGAGCCGCCCGATCATCTCGGCGGCGGCGTCGACAGCGAGCTCGGGCACGGGAATCGAGTACCACCCGAGCTCGTCGGCGAGCTGGGAGACGGTGAGCTGGCCGGGGCCGGCGAGGTTGTACATGCCCGCCTTGCCGCGGCCGAGCGCGGCGGCGAGGACGGCCGAGGCGACGTCGTCGTGGTGCACGAGCTGAAACCGCACCCCCGGATCGGGCAGCACCGGCCGGAGGATCGGGACGCCGTCGAGGAGGTTGAGCACGGGTGTCGGCAGGCGCCCCGAGATCTGCGTGTAGGGGAGGCTGTCGATGAGCAGCGGCGCGTCGGGCCCGGCGACGATGCATGGGCGGAAGACGTACGCCTCGGTCGTGCTTCCGTCGAGCGTCTCTGACAGCAGCGCCTCGACCTCGGCCTTCTGCGCGGAGTAGGGGTGTGTGTCGGTGCCGCGCGCGGGCACGTCCTCGGTGAGCGGCTGCGGGTTGTCGCGGTGAAAGCCGTACGCGGCGACGGAGGAGGTGTAGACGAGGCGCTTCACGCCCGCGTCGCGCGTGGCCTCGAAGACGTTGCGCGATCCGTCGAGGTTGACCGTGCGGCTTTCCTCGGGGCGGCCGACGATGATGAACGCGAGATGGATGACGACGTCGGCGCCGTCGACGAGCGCGTCCACATGCTCGCGGTCGAGGACGTCGCCGCGACGATAGAAGAACTTCTTCCACCCGCGGTCCGCGGGATCGAACGGGCGGCGCGCCATCCCGAGCACGCGCGCGACATCGGGCGAGCGCTCGAGAGCGCCGACGACCGCGCGTCCGATCTCGCCCGTGGGCCCGGTGACGGCGACGGTGAGGCCCGGCGGGCGTCTGCGGCTCGGCGGCATCGCACCCCGAGTTCTAGCGCACGCGCGACGGGCCCCTGCGTTGTGCGCCCTCGCGCGACGGTGAGGCGCGCCGCGCGCGCCCCCTCGCCCCCTACGCTTCCTCGATCGTGCGCGCGCCCGTCGCCTCTGCCTCGATCGGACACAGCCTCGACGCGTTCTTCGACGCGGCCGGGAAGTTCTTCTCCGATCTCGCGGAAGTCCACTGGGGGCTGCTGATCTTGGGGCTGGTGTTCTTCGGGCTCAACCTCACTCTGCGTTCGCGCGCGTTCTTCAATGCGCTGCGAGCCGCATATCCGCACACGCGCTTTCAGTGGCGACGCGTGTGGGGTGCGTACTTCGCGGCGGTCGGCTTCAACAACACGGTCCCGGCGCGCGGCGGCGACGTGATCAAGTTGTTCCTCACGCGCTCGTCGATCCCCGGGTCGAGCTACCCGACGGTGGCGGCGGCATTCTTCGTCGAGTCGGTGTTCGACGCGTGCGTCGGCGTGCTGGTGCTGATCTTCGCGTTCACGCAGGGCGTCTTCCCGAAGCCGCCAGACTTCTCGAAGCTCAGCTCGTTCGACATCTCCTACCTCGCCGAACACTTTCGCTTCACGCTGTTTCTGATCACCGTCCTCGCGATCGCGGGCATCGCGCTGTTCGCGTTCCTGTCCTCGAGGGCGCGTGCGTTCTGGGGGCGCATACGCCAGGGCGTAACGATCTTGCGCGACCGTCGCCGCTACATGCGCGAAATCATCCCGCTGCAGGCCGCAGCGTGGCTGTCCCGCGGCGCCGCGTTCTGGTTCATGCTCGAAGCGTTCAGGGTCGGCGCGTCCGTGAAGAACGTGCTGCTGGTGTTCGCTGTCAACCAGGTCGCGGGCGCAGTGCCGCTGTCACCGGGCGGAGCGGGCGTGCAGCAGGCGCTACTGGTGAAGGTCTTCAGCTCGGCGGCGCCGACGACGGTCGTCGCCGCGTACTCCGTCGGGCAGCAGCTCGCGATAGCTGCCTTCACGGCGATTGTGGGCCTGGGCGCCGTCGTGTTCATCTTCCGCTTCCGCTCGTTCGGGGAAGTGATCCACGCGGGGCGCTCCTCGCGCGAAGCGGAGCGCGAGGCGCACGCGTGGGAGGCACGAGGCGAAGAAGAGCCTGCCGGACGACCGTCGCCGCGCCGCGACGCGGGCTCGGCGCGATACGGCGTGCGCGCGCGCTACTAGCTGCCAAACACGCGCGGGCGGACTAGCGGGACGCGGTTTCGGCGGCGCGCTACTGGAGCCCCGCGCGCGCCTCGCGCACGAGCGTGACGGCTTCGGGAAACACGCGCGCCATGACGGTGCGGATCTGTTCGGCCTGCGCCTCGGCGTTCCCCTGCAGGTTCACGCGCTCGATCGCCGCAACGGTCATGTCGACGGCGAGCTTGATCGCGTTGTCAGCCCACGCGAGCCGCTGCTCACCCTGCATTTGTTCGGCGAACTCCGCGAGCCGCCGCTGCAGCTCCTCGGGGTCCCCGAATATGTCGCCGAGCCCACCGCCCTCCATCGGGGCATCATAGACTGGGCCGCTCATGCCGAGCGCATCCGAGGTACGCGAGCAGGTCGCGCGTGAGAGCGAGCAGCGCCGGCGCTTCGCGGTCCCGGCCTTCGCCAGCGGAATCCTCTACCTGCTGAGCGGCATCATCGTCAGCGCGAGCCTCAGCGGCACGCCGACGGTGGGGGTGATTCAAGGGCTCGCGCCCGCTCTTCACGGGGAAGCGAATCCCCGCGTGAGCCCCCGTACCCCCACGGTCAAATTCGTCAGCCACCATGCGCTCACGCTGATCGCAGGCAGCGTCATTGGCGCGCTCGCGATCGCGGTGCTCACGCTCGTCCTGCTCGTGATCCTCGACGCGACGCGCTTTCGCCGGCCGGAGACGTGGCGCCCCGCGCGGCCGCTGATTATCGCGGGGGGAGCGGGAGTCGCGGCGCTCAACCTCGCGCACTCGGTGATCCTCGGGATCACGAGCCACAAATTCGCGGTCGGCCATGACTTCACAAATCACGCGGTCGACCGAGCTCTGCTCACCGCGGGCGGCGTCGGCGTCGGCCTCGGTGCCGCGGGGCTGTTCGCCTCGCTCGCGCTCGTCGCGGGGATGGGGACGACGATGGTCGCATCGATGGGCGTGGGGCTGACCGCGCGCTGGGTGAGCTTTCTTGGAATCTTCGCGGCGGTGTTGTTCGTGTTGGGTGGGGCCTTCGGACGCGTCCTGCCGGAAATCGTGACGGCGTTCTGGCTCGTGGCGATGGGCATCCTGTTCATCGGCAAATGGCCGAACGGAGATCCGCCCGCGTGGGCGTCGGGCGAAGCGCGGCCGTGGCCGACGGGCGCGGAAATGCGCGCGGCAAGGCGCGGCGAAGCTGTGGAGCCCGCGCCCGCAGCCGCGGGAGCGGACATCGCGCCCGCTCCGGCGCAGCCGGCGGGCACGCGCAGCTCGCGCCGCCGCAAGCGCGGCGCGCGTCGTTGATCGCGTCGGCGGGAAGGAACACGATGGAACAATGTCGCGGTCGCGGCAGGGGGCCCGCGGCGCGAGTCCGAGCGAGAAGGAGCTAGAGCTGTGTCAGGCGAATTGCAGACGGACGTCCCCGACGATCTAGAGGCGGAGCTCGCGGCGCTGCTGGAGCGCCAGACGTTCGAGCCCTCGGAGGAGTTCCGCGCGCAGGCGCTGCTTGCCGACCCGAGCGTGTACGAGGAGGCCGAGCGCGACTATCAGGAATGGTGGGCGGGTGAGGCGGCGAAGCTCGACTGGTTCGAGCGCTGGGAACACGTGCTCGACGACTCGAACCCGCCGTTCTACAAGTGGTTCGTGGGCGGCAAGCTGAACGCCTCTCACAACTGCCTCGACAGGCACGTCGCGGCGGGCCACGGCGATCGCGTCGCTCTGCACTGGCGCGGCGAGGAGGGCGAGGAGCGCGACATCACCTACGCGGAGCTGCTCGCGCAGGTCAAGCGGCTCGCGAACGCGCTCAAGTCGCTGGGTGTGAGAAGCGGCGACGTCGTCGGGATCTACCTGCCGATGATCCCGGAGGTGGTCGTGTCGATGCTCGCGTGCGCGCGCATCGGCGCGCCGCACAACGTCGTTTTCGGCGGCTTCTCCGCGGAGGCGGTGCGCGAGCGCATGGAGTTCTCCGACGCGAAGCTGCTGATCACGGTGGACGGTGCGGCGCGCAAGGGCACGACGGCGCCGGTGAAGGACCGGGTCGACGAGGTGATGGGCGACCTCGAGTCGCTCGAGACGATCGTCGTCGTGCGCAGCAAGGGGACGCCGTGCGAGATGCGCGAAGGTCGCGACCATTTCTACGACGAGGTCGTAGCGGCGGCGGACGCGGAGTGCGAGGCCGAGCACCTCGACGCCGAGCACCCGCTGTTCATCCTCTACACCTCGGGCTCGACGGCGCAGCCGAAGGGCATCTTGCACACGACGGGCGGCTATCTGACAGGGGTGACTGCGACCCACCGCTACGTCTTCGACCTCAAGCCCGAGCGCGACGTGTACTGGTGCGCGGCCGACGTCGGCTGGGTGACAGGCCACTCGTACATCGTGTACGCACCGCTTGCCAACGGGGCGACGTCGGTGATGTGGGAGGGCGCTCCCGACTACCCGGACAAGGGCATCTGGTGGGAGCTCGTCGAGCGCTACCGCGTGAGCATCCTCTACTGCGCGCCGACGGCGATTCGCGCGTGCATCAAGTGGGGCGCGGAGTGGCCGGAGGAGCACGACCTCTCGTCGCTGCGCGTGCTCGGCTCGGTCGGCGAGCCGATCAACCCGAAGGCATGGCTGTGGTATCACAAGGTCATAGGCGGAGAACGCTGCCCGGTCGTGGACACTTGGTGGCAGACGGAGACCGGCGCGATCATGATCACGCCGCTGCCGGGTATCACAGCGACGAAGCCGGGCTCGGCGACGTTCCCGTTCCCGGGCGTGCGCGCGGACGTTCTCGACGAGACGACGGGCGAGCCGATCTCCGAAGGACAGGGCCTGCTCGTGCTGACGCGGCCGTGGCCGTCGATGCTGCGCACGCTGTACCGCGAGGAGGAGCGCTTCGTGGAGACGTACTTCAAGCGCTTCGGCAAGGAGACGTACCTGGTCGGCGACGCCGCGCGCCGCGACGCCGACGGCTACCTGTGGGTGATCGGGCGCATCGACGACGTCGTCAACGTCTCGGGCCACCGGCTCTCGACGGCGGAGCTCGAGTCGGCGATCGTCGCGCATCCGCACGTGGCGGAGGCGGCGGTGATCGGCCAGCACGATCCCGAGACGGGCCAGGCGATCGTCGCGTTCGTGACGCTCGGAGGCGACGACGTGGGCGACGAGGAGGCGATCGAGGGCATTCGCGGAACGGTCGCCGAGCGGATCGGCAAGTTCGCGCGGCCGAAGCGGATCATGTTCACCGACGACCTCCCGAAGACGCGTTCGGGCAAGATCATGCGCCGTCTGCTGCGCGATATCGCGGAGGGGCGCGAGCTCGGGGATGTGACGACGCTGCGCGACCCGGTGGTGATGGCGCGCCTGCAGGAGCGCGTGAAGGAGCTGCAGGCGCAGGAGGACTAGAGGAGTCTCATCGAATATTAAGCCGGGTCTAGCGGCGGGCGGACTGGACGGCTTCCACGATGCGGTGCGCATCGTCGCGCTCTTCTTCGGGCCGCTCGCGGCGATCCTGATCGGGGTCGAGGGCGGCACGGGAGACGCGGCAGCGGGCGTGCTGCGCGACCTGGTCGCGACCGGCCGCTCGCGCCTGGCGCTGTTCGCGACGCGCGTTCCCGCGGCGCTCGCGCTGAGCTGGCTCGTCGTCGCGGTGTCGTACGGCGTGCTGCTGATCGGCACGTACGCGTTGGCGTCGGGCGCGCCGACGCCGGACGCCGCGCTCGTGCTCAACGGCCTCGGCTTCTCGCTGCTCGCCACGGGCGTCATCTGTGCGATCGCGGTCGGCTTCTCGTCGCTACTCACATCGCGCCCTGCGGCGCTGACGGCGCTGATCGGGTGGCACCTCGTCGCGAGCCCGGTGCTCGTGAGCATCAGCTCGCTCGGCAGCTCGCGCAAGCTGATCCTCTCGCAGGCGATCGCGCAGTTCAGCCCGGTGCACCTGGGCAACCGCGGCTCGGCGGTCGCGATGTCTCACGCGAGCGCGGAGATCGTGATGGTCGTGTGGATCGCCGTGTTCGTCGCTCTCGGCGCGTGGCGGATGCGAACGATGGATACCTGAAGCGCCCGCGCGGGCAGCCGGCGAGCTCGCGTCAGACCTTGTGGAACTCGGGCACCCACGAGCCGTCGTCGGCTCGCGCGAAGTCCTGGAAGAGGCCGGGCGCCTCGCGCTGCATGATCTGCGCTACCTGGTCGAATATGAGGCGCAATTCCTCCTCGGCGCCGGGCGCGGTGCGCATCTCGATGACGTGCCGCAGCGTGCGCGCGTTGGCGGTCCAGATGATGTCCGTCGAGAGGCCGATCGGCGCGATCCGGCGCAGCGCGGAGGTGACCTCCTTCTTGACGTGGAAGGGGACGCCCTCGTCGTCGATGCGGAGCTCCTTCGCGGCGCTCACCTGGAACTCCTCGAGCTGCTCGACTATCGAAAGCACCTGCTCGCGCACCGGCTCGAGCGCGGGCGCGACGCGGAAGCCGATATCGGTGAGGCGCACGTAGCGCAGGCTCTCCTGGCTGAAGGCGGAGCCGGCGCGGTGCCTAACAATCTCGTGCGTGGCCACGCGAGCGACGTTGCGCAGCGCAAACGAATAGTTCGCGTGCTCGAGCACGCTGCCGTGCGCGGAGCGCAGGATGTTCGCGAAGTACTCGCGCTGGTCGCTGCGCACCTTGCTCACGTTGGGATTCAGACCGGGCTCCCAGCTGCGGTAGCACGCGCGGCCGCCGAACTCGACGAGCAGCTCGCCTGCGTTGGGCTCGTCGTCCGAGGCTTTCAGCCGGCGCTCGAGCCACGACTCGCCGCCGACGTCGCCGAGGTACCGCCGCATCCCCAGCACGTCGATCGAGGGGCGTGCGATGAGGAAGACCTGCGGCGTCGTCTCGTGCATCGGGTGGCCGATGGTAGGCCCTCGCGCGGACGTCGCGGGCGGGTGCGCGCGCAGGCGCGGCACCCCGCGGCGGGGTCGCGGAGACCGGTCGTGCGCGCACGTGCGCGCGCGCACACAGCACCCCGCGGCGCAGGCACAGCACCCCGCGGCGGGGTCGCGAAGACCGGTCGTGCGCGCACGTGCGCGCGCACACAGCACCCCGCGGCGCAGTCGCGGGGCACCAGGCGGCAGGCACGCGTATACGCGCACGCACACTCGCGCACTCACGCGCAGCACCTCGATCGAGAGTTGCCTACACCCTCCGAGAATCGCCCCCTCAAGGCGGCGGCGGCGTCGATAAGCTGGCGCGGCGCATGGCCAGCGAGCCCGCCAACCCCACAGGCTCCGCGACGGCGCCCGCAGACGAGGAGCTCGCGCGGACGGCATGGGACCTCGAGCCGCTCGTCGAGGGCGAGGGCGCAGACGGCGTCGGGCGGCGCATGGACGAGGCGCTCGAGCGGGCGCAGGAGTTCGCGGGGCGTTACGCGCGCAAGCTGGAGGAGCTGGACTCGAGCGGGTTGAAGGCGGCGATGGAGGAGCTGGCGGAGATCCAGGAGCTGGTTGCTCGCGCGGGGACGTACGCGGCGCTGCGCTTCTCGGCGGACACGGCGGATCCGCAGAACGGCGCGCTGCTGCAGCTGGCGCAGGAGCGGGGCACGGCGATCGAGACGACGCTGCTGTTCTTCGAGCTGGAGTGGGCGGCGCTGGCGGACGAGCGCGTGGACGAGCTGCTGGGTGGCGAGGGGCTGGAGTTCTGCAGCCATCACCTGCGTAGCGTCAGGCGCTACCGCGACCACCTGCTCTCGGAACCGGAGGAGAAGATCCTGGCGGAGAAGTCGCTGACGGGCGCGAGCGCGTGGGCGCGGCTGTTCGACGAGCTGACGTCGGCGATCGAGGTCGAGCTGCCGGGCGAGGCGGCGAACGGCGCGGCGCAGCCGTCGACGCGGAAGGTGGCGCTCGACGTGGCACTGGCGCGCCTGGCGTCGGCGGATCGCGAGGTCCGCCGCGCGGCGGCGGAGGCGGTGACGGCGGCGCTCGCGCCCGGCCTGCGCACGCGCGCGTATCTGTTCAACACGCTGCTGATGGACAAGTCGGTCGACGACAGGCTGCGCAGCTATCCGCACTGGCTGTCGGCGCGCAACCTGTCAAACGAAGCGAGCGACGAGTCGGTGCGGGCGCTGATCGAGGCGGTGCGGGGGCGCTTTGAGATCCCGCGACGCTGGTACCGGCTGAAGGCGCAGCTGCTGGGCGTGGAGCAGCTGGCGGACTACGACCGCATGGCGGCGGTGACGCAGGACGAGGTCTCCTACCCATTCGCGCACGCGAGAGAGATCGTGCTCGACTGCTACTCGTCGTTCTCGAGCGAGCTGGGCGCGGTGGCGGGGCGCTTCTTCAGCGAGCGGCACATCGACGCGCCGCCGCGGCAGGCGAAGCGGGGCGGAGCGTTCTGCGCGTCGGCGGTGCCGTCGGCGGTGCCGTACGTGATGCTCAACTACACGGCGCGCCGCCGCGACGTTCTGACGCTGGCGCACGAGCTGGGCCACGGCGTGCACTTCGCGCTGGCGGCGCGGCAGGGGATCTTCCACCAGTCGACGCCGCTGACGCTGGCGGAGACGGCGTCGGTGTTCGGCGAGACGATCGTGTTCGGGCGGCTGCTAGAGGAGGACTCGGCGCCGGCGTCGCGCCTGGCTTTGCTGGCGGAGAAGCTCGAGGACACGATCGCGACGGTGTTCCGGCAGGTCGCGATGAACGGCTTCGAGGACGGCGTGCACACGGCGCGCCGCGAGGAGGGCGAGCTGTCGGTGGAGCGCTTCGGCGACCTGTGGCGCGAGACGCAGGCGCAGATGCTCGGCGACTCGGTGTCGATCACCGACGGCTACCGCTCGTGGTGGTCCTACATCCCGCACTTCATCGGCAGCCCGGGCTACGTGTACGCGTACGCGTACGGGCAACTGTTGGCGCTGTCGGTGTACGAGCGCTACCGGATCGAGGGCGAGGAGATCGTGCCGCGCTACCTCGAGCTGCTGGCGGCGGGGGGCTCGAAAGACCCGCAGGAGCTCGCGCGGATCGTGGGGATCGACCTCGACGACCCGGGCTTCTGGGACGCGGGTCTCGACCTGGTCGAGCGCCAGCTGACCGAAGCAGAGGCGGCGGCGCACGCATCGGGGAGGATCGAAGAGGCCGCCTGACGGCGGCGAGGTGACCGCGCGCGCCGCGGCCTCGCGTCGCGCCGCAGGGCGAGGGGCGGCTCAGGCTTTCGCTTTGAAGCTGAGCACGCTCGAATTGCAGCTCGCGCCGCTCGAGAGCTTCTGCGCGAACGTGAGCGTGCCGCTCGCGGCCTTGGCGCTCGTGAAGCTCCCGCTCACCTTCGTCGTGGTCGTAGTCGTGAAGCCGGAGACGGTGAACTTGAAGACGACGCCGGAGGCGGAGAAGTGCCCGGAGGCGGAGACCTTGACGGTGCCGACCTTGATGATGTTGCCGGCCTTGGTGTAGTAGTCGACGCCTTTCTGAAAGCCGCCCGAGCCGAAGCACCCGAGCGTCGAGTACTGAAGGCCCGTGAGTTTCTTGCCGTCCTTGGACACGGTGAACGAGACGGGCGCTTTGAAGCCATTGATCCCGGTGAACGAGAACGAGCCGCTGAAGTGCGCGCCCTTCTTCGGGTGCGCGGCGAGCGCGGAGGCGGCGCCGGCGAGCAGCGCGGCGCAGGCCAGAGCTGCGACCACGGCACGGTTTCTCGTTCCCGGCATCTGATCCCCCGATGATCGAAGACTGCGTGTGCGCGGAGTCTAAAAGAGACCCGGGAACGACGCGCCGGCGCCATGCACGAGCTCGAAGAGGGGCTGGGGGATGATGCCGAAGAACAGCGTGCCCGCCCCGGCGACGAGCGCGACGAGCGAGACCTCGATCGGGGTGCGCGCGTCGAGCTCCTGCGAGCCGCCGGCGAGGTGCGGCAGCGGCGCGGGACCTGCGGGCGGAGGCGGCGGAGGCGGCGCGTGCTCGGCGGCGCTCGCGCCGCGCATCCACAGCTGGGCGACGACGGGGAGGTAGTAGCCGAGCGAGATCATCGAGCCGACGACGATGACGACGCCGAGCCACGTGTAGCCGCCGGAGACGGCGGCGTCGATCAGGTAGAACTTCCCGGAGAAGCCGGCGGTGGCGGGAATTCCGGCGAGCGCGAGCATCGACAGGGTCATCGGCCAGGCGAGCAGCGGGCGCGTACGTCCGAGCCCCTCGAGCGATGCGATCGAGTCGCCGAGGCCGGTTTCGCGTTCGCGGGCGACGATCACGGCGAACGCGGCCATGTTCATGAACACGTATACGGCGAGGTAGAAGGCGGTCGCGCGGATGCCGAGCCTCGTCGCGACGACGACGCCGGCGAGCATGTAGCCGGCCTGGGCGACGGAGGAGTAGGCGAGCATGCGCTTGAGCGAGGACTGGCCGAGCGCGCCGACGTTGCCGACGATGATCGTGATCGTGGCGAGCGCGGCGAGCGCAGGCCCCCAGGTCGACTGCGCTTCGATGAGGGCGGTGTCGAAGAAGCGCAAGAAGACGCCGAAGGCGGCGACCTTGGTGGCGACGGCCATGAACGCGGTCACGGGTGTGGGCGCGCCCTCATACACGTCTGGCGTCCACTGGTGAAACGGCGCGACCGATGCCTTGAAGCACAGCCCGGCGATGCACAGCGCGATGCCGACGAGCGTGAGCGAGTCGCTGGCGAGCCCGCCGCGCGAGAGCGCGCGCGCGATGGTGGCGAAGTCGGTGTCGCCGGTGGCGCCGTAGATCATGGCGATGCCGTACAGCAGCGTGGCCGAGCCGACAGCGCCGATGATCAGGTACTTGAGGCCGGACTCGAGCGAGTGCTCGCGCCGCAGTTCGCTGGCGCACAGCACGTACAGCGGGATCGAGAGGAGCTCGAGGCCGACGAACAGGGCGACGGTGTTCTGAGCGGCGGCGAGCAGCGACATGCCGCCGATCGACGTGAGCAGCAGCGCAAAGAACTCGCCGTGCTGGGTTTCGTGCGCGGCGCGCGAGCGCCACGCGAGCAGCACCGCGCAGGCGCCGCCGGCGGCGAGCGCGTAGTTCAGCAGCAGCGAGAGGTCGTCGACGCGCAGCGCGCCGGAGACGAGCGCCTCGTCCGAGTGCCAACGCCAGATCGAGAGCCCGACGCTCGCGCCGAGCGCGGCGAGCGACAGCAGAGGCACGCCGTGCGTGCGCAGCGCGCGCGAGGGCGCGAGGCTCACGAGCAGCACGATCGTCGCGCCGCCGAGCAGCGCGATCAGCGGCGAGAGCGCGGCGAAGTCGACGTGCGGGCCTTTGAGGTGGGCGGTGGCGAGGAGGGCAATCACTGTTCACCTTCCGCAGAGCTCGTGAGTCTCAGGCATCCGAGCACGTTGGGGCCGCGGCAGTTGAAGGTCGACGCGATCGCGGTGGCGCTGACGGGTGCGACCGCGGTCTTGATCGACCCTTCGCTGCGCTTGAGCGCGAGCTGGGGGTAGACGGCCATGAAGATGATCACGGCTACGAGCGGCGCGAGCACGAGCCCGTCGCGCAAGCGCATGTCGCGCGAGTCGACGCCGGCGCCGACGCGGTTGTGCATCGAGCGGATGAAGAGGCGCAGCGCGTAGACGCTCGCCATGACGACGCCCGCGAACGCGATCACGGCGATCGCGAGCTTCGCTTTGAAGACGCCGAGCAGGATCATGAACTCGCCGACGAAGTTCGACGAGCCGGGCATCGCGAGCGTGGCGAACGCGACGATGAGGAAGGTCGTCGCGAGCAGCGGCGCGCGGAACGCGATTCCGCCCATCTCGCGGACGTCCTCCGAGCCGCCCGCGCGCCGCGCGAGCACCGCGACGATGAAGAACAGCGGAGCGACGACGAGGCCGTGGTTGACCATTTGCAGCAGCGCTCCCTGCGCGCCCTGTGGGTTCAGCGAGAAGATGCCGAGCGTGATGAAGCCGAGCTGCGCGATCGAGGAATAGCCCGCGATCAGGCGCGCGTCGGTCTGCGTGAAGGCGACGACCGAGCCGTACAGGATCGACAGCAGCCCGATCAGCAGCATCAGCGTCTGGAAGTGCACTGCAGCTTGCGGGTAGAGCGGCAGGACGATGCGCAGAAAGCCGTACGCGCCGACCTTCGAGAGCACGCCGGAGAAGACCATCAGCACCTCGATCGGCATCGCGCGGTAGCCGTCGGGCAGCCAGCCGTGCAGCGGGAAGGCGGGCATCTTGACGAGGAAGGCGGCGGCGAAGAACAGGAAGATCCACTCCTGCGATGAGCGGCTCAGCGGCAGCGCCTTCAGTTCGGAAAGCACGAACGTGATGTGGCCGCCGTTGCCCTGCGCGGCGAGGACGCCGGTCGCGACGGCGGCGGCGAGCATCAGCAGCGAGCCGACGAGCGTGTAGATGACGAGCTTGAGCGTCGCGCGGATGCGCCCGGGTTCCCTGCCCCACACGCCGATGAGGAAGTAGAAGGGGATCAGCATCAGGTCGAAGAAGACGACGAACAGCGCCAGATCCTGAGCGAGCAGCGCGCCCAGCACCGCCGACTCGGCGAGCATGAGGGTCGCGTAGAAGAAGCGCGGGCGCTCCCAGCGGCGCAGGTTCGCGGCGAGTGTCGCGGCGGCGAACAGCAGCGCGGCGAGGCCGACGAGGAAAACGTTCAGGCCGTCGACGCCGAGCTTGTAGTGGATGCCGAGTTCCGCGATCCACACGACGTCGGTCACGTGGCGAAGCCCCGACCCGGGCGAGTAGTCGGCGATGTAGCCGATCGCGAGGCCGAGCGTCGCGAGCGCGCCGAGCAGCGCGCTCGCGCCGGCGACGCTGAGGATGGGCCTCTCGAGCGGTTCGTCGCCGCTCGCGCCGCCGGCGATGCCCGACCTGCGCAGCACGAGCGACAGCAGCGCGCCCACGATGCCGGAGGCGGCGGGGAGCCAGAGCATGATCGAGAGCGGCGGCATCAGCTCACGTCTGCAGGAGGAAGTAGAAGCTCACGCCCGCGACGCCGAGGATGAGAAGCGCCGCGTAATAGCGCACGAAGCCGCTCTGCGCCGCGCGCACCGCCGCGGAGCCCGCGCGCACGATCGCGCTCGTGCCGCCGACGAGCGCCTCGTCGACGAACACGCGCTCGATATCTCCGCGCGCTAGGCGCCCGAGCGCGACCATCGGCGCGACGACGACGCGCTCGAGCGCGGCGTCGAAATACCACTTGTTCGCGAGCAGCCTGTACAGCGCGGGGACGCGCTCGCGCACGACCGTCGCGGTGCCGGGCCGCACGACCCAAGCGAAGTAGGCGATCGCGATGCCAACCAGCCCGATCACCGTGCCGAGCACGAGCCCGACGGTGAGCAGGCCGTTTTTGGTGTGCGTCGCGTACAGCGAGGAGTTGCCGAAGCTCGGGCGCAGGAAGTCGTCGATGACGAAGTCGACTTTCGGGATCTGGATCAGGCCGGCGCCGATCGCGCCGAGCGCAAGCAGCCACATCGCGACGCGCATCGGCAGCGCGCGCTCGGCGATCGCGTGCGTGGGGCCAGGGAAGCCGACGCCGGTGTCCTCGGGTTCGCCGGTCGCGGGGTTGGCGGGGTGCGCGTGGGGCACGACGCCGGCTTCGAGCTTCCTCGCCTCCTCGACCGGCTCGCCGAAGAAGGCTCGGAAGATCATGCGGAAGGTGTAGATCGCGGTCAGCAGCGCGCCGATGTAGCCGAGCACGTACAGCGCCCAGTGCCAGCCGCCGCGCTCGCCGGTCACGAGCAGGATCTCGTCCTTGGAAAAGAACCCCGAGAACGGCGGGATGCCCGACAGCGCGAGCCCGCCGATGACGAAGGCCGCGAACGTGAAGGGCAGCGCGCGGCGGAGCCCGCCCATGCGGTCGAGCGACTGCTCGCCCGCCATCGCGCCGATCAGCGAGCCCGCGCCCATGAACAGCAGCGCCTTGAAGAAGGCGTGCGTCATCAGGTGGAACATGCCGGCCGCGTATGCGCCGACAGACACGCCCATGATCATGTAGCCGATCTGCGACATCGTCGAGTACGCGATCACGCGCTTGATGTCCGGCTGGGCGAGCGCGATCGTGCCGGCGACGACCAGCGTCGCGACGCCGACGATCGCGCCCACGTCCTGCGCGCTCGGGGCGAGCTCGAACAGCGTGTGCGTGCGCGCGATCAGGTACACGCCGGCGGTCACCATCGTTGCGGCGTGGATCAGCGAGCTGACGGGCGTCGGGCCCTCCATCGCGTCCGGCAGCCAGGTGTGCAGCGGCAGCTGCGCCGACTTCGCAAACGCGGCCACGAGCAGCATCACGCAGCCCGCGACCAGGTCGCCGTTGTTCGTCGCGTGGCCGAACGCGCCGCCGCTCGCCGCGTGGAAGCTCCCGAGCAGGTCGAGCGTGTGCGTGTGCTTGAAGATGAAGTACGTCCCGAGCACCATCCCGACGTCGCCGACGACGTTGATCACGAACGCGTAGATCCCCGCGCGCGTCGCGGTCGAGCGCCGGTACCAGAAGGAGATCAGCATGTAGGAGGCCGCGCCGACGAACGCCCAGCCGACTGTGAGCAGCAGGAAGTTGCCGGCGAGCACGAGCAGCAACATCGCGAAGACGAAGAAGTTGAGGTAGGCGAAGTAGCGTGCGTAGCCCCTGTCGGATTCCATGTAGGAGACCGAGTACAGGTGGATCAGCGTCGAGACGCCGCTGACGACGAGGATCATGAACACCGACAGCGGGTCGACGAGGATCGACATGTCCGCGTTCACGCCGACGGTCGAGGCGTAGTGGTAGAGCGTCGAGACGATCTGGCGGTGCGCGGGAGCGTGCTGTTGCAGCGAGATCAGCGCGCCGATCGACGCGCCGAACGAGAGCAGGATCGCGCCCGTCGCGATCCAGCCCGCACCGCGGCCCCACACTACGCGGAAGCCGAACGCGACGATCAGCATCCCCGCGAGCGGGAACGCGAGCACGAGCCACGCCCACGCCGCGGTCGACATCAGCCGTGCAGCTCGCGCATCTCGTCGACGTCGATCGGCAGCCTGCGGCGGTAGATCGCGACGACGAGGCCGAGGCCGATGCAGACCTCGCAGGCCGCGACGGTGAGAACGACGATCGCGAGGATCTGCCCGTCGCCGTCACCCCACATGCGCGAGAAGGCGACCAGCGCGAGGTTGCCGCCGTTGAGCATCAGCTCGAGGCACAGCAGCACGACGAGCGGGTTGCGCCTGGTGATAACGCCGATCGCGCCGAGCGTGAACACGATCGCGGACACCGCGAGGTACCACGCGATAGTCATGCGCGTTCCCCGCTCATGCGCTTCCGCCGACCCCCTCGGCCATCGAGCCCGTGATGGCGGGCACCCCCATCGGTTCGCTCGGACTCTCCGGAGGCGGTCCGTCCCCGGGCGCCTGGTCGCTGTCGCGCACCGCGCCCGTTGACCGTCCCGCCAACACTACGCCGCCAACGGCGGCGATCAAAAGAAGGAATGACGCGATCTCGAAGGCGAGCAGGAAGCGCGTCAAGAGCAGCTTGCCGATGTACGCGGGCGTTCCGTACGCCTGCGGCCCCGGCGTGTAAGCCGCGCCGTGGCGGTTGATCGCGGACAGTCCCGTGCCGAGCAGCGCGATCAAGAGCTCCACGAGCAGCGCCGCCGCGAGGATCGCGCCCGCGCGCCGCAGCGCCGCGCCCGTCGGCCCGGCGCTGCGCAGGCGCGCGCCGATGTTCTCGGCCTCGCCGCCGACGTACGCGACGACGAACACGTACAGCACCATCACGGCGCCCGCGTAGATCACGACCTGGATCGCCGCGACGAACTCCGCGCGCAGGAGCAGGAACAGGACCGCGAGCGCGACCAGGTGTACGACGAGCGCGAGCACGCAATAGATCGGGTTGCGCAGCACGACCACGCCGATCGCGCCCGCGAGCACGCCGATCGCCGCGATGAAGAACAGGACGGAGCTCACTCGCCCTCGTTTCGCAGCGGCGTGCGCTCGAGCGGCTCGGCGAGCAGCATCTCCTTGGTGAAGATCAGGTCCGTGCGGTCGTAGTCGGAGAGCTCGTAGTCGTGCCCCATCGTGATCGCGTCGAACGGGCATGCGATCTCGCAGTAGCCACAGAAGATGCAGCGCGACATGTTGATCTCGTACACCGCCGCGTAGCGCTCGCCCGGGGAGACGCGGTGCTCGGGCGTGTTCTCGGCGGCGACGACGCGGATGCAGTCGGCGGGGCAAGCCGCCGCGCACAGCGAGCATCCGACGCACTTCTCGAGGCCGGTGTCCTCGAACCGATGCAGCTTGTGGCGGCCGCGAAAGCGCGGGTACACAGCGGTCTTCTCCTCGGGGTACTCGATCGTGACCTTGGGTTCGAGAAAGCGCCCGAACACCGTCCCGAGCCCGCGCAGCGTCTCGACGAACGTGCGCCACGTGCCCTTCGCGGGACCCGGCGCGGGGGCGCGCAGCACCTCGATGACATCGCCGCCGGGATCCCACGAAGACGAGCCGCCCGCGGCACCCTGATCGCGAGCGCCGCCCGCGCCCGCGCCCGCGCGCGGCACCTCCGTCGAGCCTGTAGCGCGTGCCTCGCCCGAGCCGCCCGCGGCGGGCTGCGCGTCGTGCGGCGCGGGCATCAGTGCGTCGCCACCACGACGATGGCGGTGACGAGCGCGTTGAGCGTCGCGAGCGGCAGCAGGATCCGCCACCCGAAGCTCATCAGCTGGTCGTAGCGCAGGCGCGGCAGCGTCGCGCGCACCCAGATGAACAGGAAAGTGATCAGGGACATCTTGAAGAGCACGATGAACGGGTCGACCCAGCCGGGCGGGTGCACGCCGAAGGGCAACAGCCAGCCGCCGAGGAAGACCGTCGTGACGATTCCCGAGACGACGACCACGTTGAGGTACTCGGCGAAGTAGTACGACGCGAAGCGCCCGCCGCCGTACTCGGTGTTGTAGCCGCCGACGAGCTCCGCGTCGGCCTCCGTGAGGTCGAACGGCGCGCGGTTCGTCTCGGCGAAGCTCGCCGTGAGGAAGATCAGGAAGCCGGCGAGCTGCGGGACCAGGTACCACATCCCCGCCTGCGCGCGCACGATGCCCGTCAGCGACAGCGTTTGCGCGGTGATGATCACGCCCACCAGCGCGAGACCCTGCGAGACCTCGTAGGAGATCAGCTGCGCGGCGCCGCGCATCGCGCCGAGGAACGAGTACTTCGAGCCCGAGGACCAGCCGCCGAGCATGATTCCGTAGAAGGCGATCGCGCCGAACGCGAACAGGTACAGCGGGCCGATCGACACGTCGACGCCGTACAGCCCGACCTTCGTCCCGAAGATGTCCTGCACGTCGCCGAACGGGATCAGCCCGAACGCCGCGACGGCGGTCATGATCGAGATCATCGGCGCGAGCGCGTACAGCAGCCCCGCAGAGGTGCGTGGACGGAACTGCTCCTTGGTGAGCAGCTTGAGGATGTCTGCGAGCGGCTGAAGCATGCCGTACGGGCCGACGCGGTTGGGGCCGTAGCGACCCTGGAAGCGCCCCAGCAGCTTGCGCTCGGCGATCAGTACGAGCGGCACGAGCTGCAGACCGACGGCGAATACGACGATCGCCTTGATCACCTGCACCCACCACGGCTCGAAGTAGCCGACGAGGGCGAGCGTGCTCATGCTCTTGCCTCCACGCGCTCCTGCCAGCGCAGCCCGCGCGGCCCGATCTCCTCGAGCGAGAGGCCCGTATAGTAGGGGACCGCGTCGAACAGCCGCTGCGAGGCCTCGCGCGCGCTGCCGACGCCGAGGTCGAGGCCGAGGCGCGCGGCGAGGTCGACGATCACCCCGAGCTCGGCGCGCCGCGCGCCCGCGTGCGCGACCGCCTCGCGCACGAGCTGAATCCGCCCGTCGGGGTGCGTGACCGTGCCCTGCTTTTCGGCGTACGTCTCAGCGGGAATGACGACGTGCGCGTGCGCGTGCACTCCCGCGGTCAGAACCTGAGCGTGCGCGATCACCGTCGAGGCCCGCGCGAGCGCGGTATTCCAATCGGGAGTGGGAGTGGAGCGCGCGTCGCGCTCGCGCGCGGCGGCGCTGAGGGGGTCGGCGTCGTGGAGCGGATCCGCGCCGAGCAGGTACAGCGCGTGCAGCTCGCCGCCCGA
>Ga0209577_10002128_pt1 | contig 19246 bp, 14 predicted proteins | sample GraSoiAngelo_109_FD_185874 | JGI IMG/M metagenome (GOLD analysis project Ga0209577, IMG submission 185874) | Grasslands soil microbial communities from the Angelo Coastal Reserve, California, USA - 14_0903_12_20cm (SPAdes) (version 2) | ecosystem: Environmental > Terrestrial > Soil > Grasslands...
TACAAATTGTGGTAAGGTTATTCGAGGATCATCGAATTAAATAACATACTTCACTACTGGTTTCAGAAACGGTCTAATGATTTCAGTTCCTGCGTTGCCGCATTACTCTTGAGGTGGAGTGCTTACACTTTCATTTATAGTCTAGATTTAATCTAACCTATGACACTCATCATTGTCTGCCTGGACTACGGGGGTATCTAATCCTCTTCACTTCCCAAGCCTTCGTCCCTCAACGTCAGTTTTAACATAAAGGTTTGCCTTCGCCATTACCCGTCCTAAAGGTATCAAAACATTTCATCTCTACACCAATAGTTCTGATATCTCCCTCTCATATAAAACTCAAGTATTATCCGTTCCCTTTTGGGGCCTGATACACTGTCTAGGTACCCTATATACCTAATAAAGATGAATAACACTAGTCTCCCTTGTCTTACCGCGACTGCTGGCACAAGATTTGGTCGAGACATATAGATAGAAAGTTGTCATTATCAGCTTTTATCTAGAACTTTATAAGACATAGTCAAATAAGTTAACCCTTAAAACATAAAAGACATTTTTCAAATCTTTTATGTAATATTAAAGCTCGTTTCCTAACTTTAATATAGGTTTAACTCTCATTCCCCCAAGTTGCTGGTTCAGCCGTTAGGCCATTGACCAATATTCCTCACTGCTGTACTATACGTATTGGGGTTTTTACAGACCCAATGTGATCGATCGACCTCTCAGTCTCGACTACGGACATAAGCTAATTAAGCCATTACCTTAATTACTACTTATCCGAGGTATTTATAATCATCTAAGAGCGAAATATTTTTTAATCTTAATTTCTTTTTTTTTATAAGGGATTTAATGTCCCTTACTCTTAGGTAGCCAAAATACCATTTGCTCACCTGTACACCACTTTAATATAGATTATTTTATATAATATAAAATTAAAAATATTAACGTACGATTAGCATGTGTCAAGCATTTGGACAGCGTTCAATCAGAGCCATCATCAAACTCAACTATTTAATTAAAATTAAAAGGTTAAAAATAATTTTTTTTACCATTATTCTTACCCAAGACTTGAACTTGGATTCAGATATTAGAAGTATCTTGTTCTACCATTGAACTAATAAGAATTTATAATTATGCATATTTATTAATTATTTTTTATGTATACATTATATATTATATACATTACTATTAATTTTTATATATTAATATTTTATATTTTTAAAAATATAAAATATTAATATTAAAGTGTTTTAAAGTATATAAAGAATGTATAAAATTATATAAAAATATTTATATGTTTAATATATTAAATATAAATAAATTACATTAGATTTGTACTAATATATATCTTTTATAATGCTGGAGCATAATATATTAATGATGATACAGAATAATGTAAACCATCTAATATAGGTGCAGGATATATACCTAATACAACTGTAAATACGACTAATGTTAATAATATATAGAATTCACGTTTATTTAAATCAGGAATATTAACTTTAAAGAATTTAGAAAAGGATCCTGCAAATGCTATTCTATTAAACATATATATTGTATATGCAGCAGAAAATACTATAGAAGAGCTAGCAAATACACCTAATAAAGGTAATCTTTCAAAGACTCCATATAATGACATGAATTCACCAATGAAGTTTAGAGTCAGAGGTACTCCACAATTACCTAAAGATAGAATAAAGAACAATATAGCAAATAAAGGCATTATTTGAGCCATACCTCTATAAAAAGTTATTAATCTAGTAGAAGATCTATCATATAAAACACCTCCAGCACAAATAAATAAACCTGATGAAACAAATCCATGAGCTAGTCCTAAAGTAATACCACCTTCAATACCTTGTATTGTATTACTAAATACACCTAAAAGATAAACAGCAGCATGAGATACAGAACTATAAGCTATAAGTTCTTTTACATCTATAGTTCTTAAAGTACTAAAGCTAGCATATATGATAGTAATGACACCTATTAAATATACTATATAAGTATAGTCTATAGAAGCTTTAGGTAATATAGGTAATATCAATCTAAGTATACCATATAAACTCAATTTAAGAACAATACCTGCTAAAATTATACTTCCTCCTAATGGTGATTCAACATGAGCTTTTAAAAGTCAAGTATTTAAAAAGATAGTAGGTGTCTTAACAGCAAAAGATATAAAAATACCATAAAATAAAAAAAGTTGTGTTAAATAATTAAAATTCGTTTTATATAAGGCATCAAAGTCTGTAGTACCCATAATAGAAGACATAGTAAGTATAGATAATAATAAAAATAAAGAACCTAATAGTGTATATAAAAATAAGTAAAAACTAGCTCTTACTCTATTACTTGATCCAAATAAACCTATTAATATAAATAAAGGTGGTAATATACTTTCAAAAAAAACATAGAAAAGTAATATATCTAATACCAGGAAAACTGCTAATAATAATGTTTCCAATAATAAAATTATAATTACGTATGATCTTATATTTTCTGATATAGATGTTCAATTTGATAATAAAGATATAGGCATTATTATAGTAGTCAATAATACAAAATAAATAGATAAGCCATCTATACCTAGATAGAAATCAAAAGAACTTATTTCATAATATTCTTGAACAAACTGAAATTGATTATTGCTAAAATCAAATAAAATAAATATAATTAAAGATATAAATAAATTAAAAATAGATGTAGTTAAAGCTATAAATTTTATACGCTTTACATGTATAGCTGAAAGTTCATCATACATACTTGTTGATATAATAAATATACCTATTATAGGAATAATAAGTAAAAGTAATAGTAACATTAAATAAAAGAAAAATAAAAATTCCCACTATGTTGTTTATAAATAAAAAAAAAACAACTACGTTACACCATATATATCTATATAGTAGTTTTTATATACTTTAAAATATAAACCTATTAGGTCATATAGGTATATAATTTAGTTCACTTAAATTTATATATTTATATATTTACTTAAGCTCATGCATTTTAATTATATATAACTTTATAATAAAGAAATGTTGCTAGGTATGATTTCAAAACTATATAAAACACAAGGAATTAATACAATAAAAGCAATAACTACTGGTAATAAAACAGTTCAACAGAATGACATTAATTGGTCAAAACGTATTCTAGGGAAAGAAGCTCTGGCTCATATAAATATAAATATCATAATACAAGCTTTAAATCCTATAACTATACTACATAATATAGATTCTACTAATGGATTATAAGAAATTTCATAGTTAGATTGATTATTTGTTATAGATAATCAGGCATCAAAATCAATAAATTGTAATATATAAATAAAAGGATAAAGATAAAAATTAAAATCAAATAAATAACCACCTAAAAATAAAATACTATTTAATATACAAATAAGTACTATACTAGCATATTCAGCTAAAAAGAAAAATACGAATATAACTGCAGAATGTTCTGTCATAAACCCACTAACTAATTCAGATTCAGCTTCTGCTAAATCGAAAGGAGCTCTATTAGTTTCTGCAATTGATCCTATGAAGAATATAACAAATATAGGAAATAAAGGTACTACATATCAAACAGCTCTTTGAGCTTCTATAATTACAGTTATGTCTAAACTACCTGCTAATAAAACAACTAATAATATAGCAGAACTTAAAATTAATTCATAACTAATTAATTGAGCTGTACTTCTTAATGACCCTAAAAAAGCATACTTAGAATTAGCTGATCAACCTGCTAAAAGTATACCATATGTAGATAATGAAGATACAGCTAAAATATACAGTATACCAAGATTATAATCTAATATTGTTAAACCAGGACCATAAGGTACAATAGCATATCCTAACAATGAAAAAATTAAGGTTATTATTGGACCAAGGAAAAATAAAATTAAATTAGCCTGTGTTGGAGACACATACTCTTTTAATAAAAGTTTAAGAGCATCTGCAAATGCTTGAAGAAGACCATATCAACCTACTGAGTTAGGTCCTAATCTTCTTTGCATACTAGCCATTGTTTTTCTTTCAGCTATTGTTACAAAAGCTACAACTAATAAAGCAGGAACAATTACTATTAATACTTCTGCGATAGAGATTATTGTCGGTAAATATAACATATTTAATACATATAAACTAATTCTAAAGTTATATAAATATATATATATATATAATATACTATAGATAATTAGATTAAATTAAACTATATATTTGAAAAAAAAATATTTTTAATAACAAATATAAATAGGTTTTATATTATTAATTCTAGTAAAATAATGTATAAATTATAAAATATAAAAAATAATATATAATACTCGAATACAATTAAGCCGGGTCCTGTTAATGTAATATTAATCTAAAAAAAGGCTAATTATAGGCTTTTTAGTTCACAATAATAAAATACTAATTTTTATATTAATTTTTATTATATATAATTTCTGTTTACTACCAAGGCTTATACCTATCTTTTTAAATATAAATTATAAAGATATATATATAAAGCACCGGACTTCCCTATAATAATTTTTCTTAAATAAAAAATTATCACTTTACAATTTGTATTACAAGTTACTAATAAAAAAATTTCTTATACTAAATTTTTTAAATAAAAAACTATTTAAGTTATAAAATTATACTTGTCTAATGTAATTCTAAAGCATCTTTAATATATGAACAAGATAACACTACAAATACTTGAGATTGTATAAACGCAATACCTAATTCTAAACCTGAAAAGGCTATGATAAAGGCTAATGGTAATAACCCTAAGAAAAAGAACATTAAACCTGAAGTCATAATATTATATGTAAATCCACTTAATATATTTAATAACATATGACCAGATAAAATATTAGCTGCTAATCTAAGTCCTAAAGATACATTTCTAGCTAAATATGATATAAATTCTATTAAAACTAATAAAGGTAATAAACCTAAAGGACAACCTGCAGGAACAAACAGAGAAAAAAATTTTAGACCATGTTTTTGAAATCCTAATATTGTTGCACCCAATACTACTGTAAAACTAAGTGCAAATGTTAGGATAAAATGTGATGTTGAAGCAAAACTATATGGTACCATTCCTATTAAATTATTTATTAGTATAAAAATAAATAGCGCATATATAAATGGGAAGTATATTTGTCCATTTTTTCCATTAATTTGATTAACTACTATACTATGTACAGTAGCATATAATGATTCTTGACCTATAGATCAATTATTTGAGACTACTCTAGTATAATTAGTAGCTATTATACTAAAAGAAAAAACTAAAAAAGCACCTATTGTTAAATATAATCCTATATTGGTAATAGAAAGATGAAGATTTCCTATAATAGGGGCATCTAAACTTATTAAATTTCTGATTTCAAATTGATCTAAAGGACTATTAATAACTGTTAAATTATTTATCATAAAAAATTTTTTTTTCTTTATTATCTTTTAAAAAAACATAAAAATATTGTATGTATAAATTAAATAATGAAATAAACTATACTAAAAGAATGTATGAGATAAAATTTTATTCTATAGTTAAAGGAAATGATCCAAAAATTCCGATAAACTATCTAATAAGCTAGAAGAATCCTTAGATTCTGAAGTGGATGTTTCAGATAATTCTATCTTATTTTTAGACCCTATAATAGAGCCGGAATTATCTGAATCATTAGAATCATTAGAATCGTCATTATTAGAATCAGAATTATCTGAATCATTATCATCATCATCAGAGTGGTAAGCTTTTATAGTAGAACTAGAACTGTCTGAATCAGAATCATTATCTCTATCTTTAACAGTAGAATTTGAATCATTAGAATCATCTGAATCATCCGAATCATCTAAATTTTCTGAATCATTAAGATCTAACATACTTTCAATATATTTAGCCATTTTATCTAGTGCTTTTTCACTAGAATAGGGTATACCGTATTTATCTTCTAGTCAAGCACTATAATTTTCTTTTAAATAATCACTAATTATAGGTTTACCATCAGAGTCTAAATTATTCTTACACTTCTCTATTTCCTCTAAATCCTCCAATAACTCATCCTCTTCTAATTCTTCTTCCTCTTCTTCTAATTCTTCTTCCTCTTCTTCTGATTCTTCTTCTAAATCATGATTTTCTTCTATATCATTATTTTCATCATTAGATCCATTAATTAGAACTAAAGGTAATAAACCTAAAGTATAACTTATAGGGACAAAAAAAAATTTTTTTTTATTAAAAAGAGATGTCTGTCTACTATCAATTTTTAATGCGTTTTTACCTAACTCAAAAGCAAATCCTAAAGTTAATAATGCAAAAAATATAAGCATAATAGTTAAACCATATATACCATTTGTATATCCACTAACAATATAAGGATAAACTAAAAGTATTTCTAGATCAAATAACAGAAATAATAATGCAAATATAAAAAAAGATATACTAAATTGTGTTCTATTTTGCCCTAAAAAAGAATGAAATCCACATTCAAATACACTATCTTTTTCTTGATATGAATTATGAGGAGCTAATATTAAATTAACTGCTAATAATATTATAGCTAATAAAGGTATAAATATAAAAAAAAAAGTAGTACTAGTCATTTTATATATTAAATAATATTAATGCTAATATATTAGCCATACTTAATCATTCTTGTGGTATAAAAATAAATAACAATATAATAAGTGTTAAGATAGATATAGTTAATGTTAAAGAACTTGATATAACAATATTTTTAGATTTAATTGTTATTTTATTTATAATAGTATTTTCATACGCAATGACACCACTTAAATTTAAATCATTTAATATAGGATTTAAATTATAATCGGGCTTATCAAAAAATATTTGTTTTATTACAGCTAAATAATATACAGCACTTATAACACTAGTTAATATAGCAATTAATGTCATAAAAATATAACCATTATCAAGTGCTGCACTTAAAACCATCTGTTTTGCGAAAAACCCTATTAAAGGTGGAACTCCTACAAATGAAAATAAAGTTATAGATAAACTTAATGCTAACAATGGATTTATATAGTAGTAACCTTTTAGTTGACTAATAAGTTGTATTGGAGAATTATTTCTGTCAATTAAATCGTTTTTATCTTTATCATTATATATATAACAATATAATGAATAACCTATACTAATAATTAGTATAAAAGCATTTAAATTTGATATGGAATATTGCATTATATAAAATATAAATGCTTGTATAGACTCTATACTGTGTATACTTAATGCTAATAATATAAATCCTACATGTGATATAGTACTATAAGCATACAATCTTTTTATTCTAAATTGTGTTAAACCCACTACTGTACCTATTATAAGAGATATTAGAGAACTAAGTAATAAACTTGTAGTTCAACTAAAGCTAATATCAAACATTGATTTACTAGTATAATGTACTAACTCTAATAAAAAAATAAAAATAGATATTTTTGCAATTATAGCAACGAAAGTTGTAACTATTGTAGGTATAGCATCATATACATCAGGACTTCAAAAGTGAAAAGGTGCTGCTGAAACTTTAAATAAAAATCCTACAGACATTATTAATAAACTTATATGTATGTAATAAGGTTGATATCAATATAATATATTACTTGAATTATATTGAGCTATATCAGATATACTAGTTATTATATAAAGACTATCTAAATTCGTAGTACCTGAATTAGCATATAATAAACTTGTACTTAATAGTATAAAACAAGAAGATAAACCACCTAATAAAAAATACATAAGTCCACCTGAAGTTGCTGATTCTGAATTTCTATATATTGTTGATAATAAGTATAAACCATAACTTTGTAATTCTATTGATAAAAATATGGAAACTAAATCACTTGTAGATATTAAAAATAAAGCCCCAATTATAATAAATAATAAAATTAAAGGATACTCTATTATTTTATATTGTTCACCCATTTTATTTAATATACTTGTTTGATAATACATTAATTTACAAAAGAGTAATTTATATATTGAACTATATTCTTTTGTTCATACTTTTCTAGGATAAAAAGCAGTTAAATTTAATATTACACTACTTAATAAAAATATAAAAATATGAAATATATTAGTATTACATGTAGTATGAAATAAACCTCCAAATAATCCTATACCTTTTTCTAAAAATGAAAAGTATAAATTATTATATGTTATTAAGGCTGAATATATTAAAATTATAATAGTTATTCTTGAATATAAAATAGATTTATCTCGTCTTAATGTTACGGCGTTTGATAATAATAATAATAATAAAGATATAAATATCATATAAGAGCCATAGGGCTTGAACCTATTATATAACTAATAATAATCATATATTTAACCATTAAACTAAGCTCTTAGTAAAAATTTTTTTTATAAAATATTTTATTTTAAAATATTTTTATTACTATTTATTGATAATTCTATTAAACTATTTTCTAATAAACTAATTATAGGTACTATTATTAAAAAATATGAAAAATAAATTACTGTAGAAATTTGTCCAAATTCTATAAACGGAGATTCTACATGTTTAGCTCCTAATTGCATTAAGATTAAGAAATTAGCTATAAATATATAGAAAGCTATTTTACTTAAAGGTCTAAATTGTATACCTCTAGATCTACCTAAATCAGTAAATGGCATTATTAATAATATTAAAAGAGAAGAAAACATAGCAATAACACCTAATAATTTATTAGGTATAGATCTTAATATAGCATAAAATGGTAAAAGATATCATTCAGGTACTATAGCAGCAGGAGTTTGCATTGGATTTGCCATTACATAATTTTCACTATCTCCTAGTATATTAGGCATAAAGAACACAAATATTGATAAAACTATTATAAATAAAAAAATAGTAATTAAGTCCTTAAATATAAAATATGGTGCAAAAGGTAATCTATCATAATTACCTGAAACACCTAAAGGATTACCAGATCCTGCACTATCATGTAATGCTATTAAATGCATTAGTGCTAATGCAGCTAATACAAAAGGTAATACAAAATGTAATGAGAAAAATCTATTTAAAGTTGCATTATTTACACTAAAACCTCCTCAAATAAATTCAACTATATCTTGTCCAACTCAAGGAATTGCACTCATAAGATTAGTAATAACTGTTGCACCTCATAATGACATTTGACCATATGGTAAAACATAACCCAGAAAAGCTGTGGCCATCATTAATATAAAAATAACAGTACCAATAGTTCAGACTAAAGTTCTTGGAGCTCTATAAGATCCATAATATAATCCTCTTCCTATATGTAAATAAACTAAAAAGAAAAAAGCTGAAGCTGTATTTGAGTGTAAATAACGTATTAACCATCCATTATTTACATCTCTCATAATATGTTCAACTGAGTTAAATGCTTCTAAAACACTAGGGTTATAGTGCATAGCTAAAGTTACACCTGTAACTATTTGTATAATTAAACAAAAGGCTAATAAAGAACCAAAATTTCATAAATAACTTATATTAGAGGGTTGTGGTGAATCTATTACATAAGAATTAACCATTTTTAAAAAGGGGTGACTTTTAAATATTCTCATTTTGTTTTATAATTTAACAATAAAAAAATTTTTTTTTTATAAATAAAATATATTACTTTAAAACTTTTTAAAAAGCATAAAATTATAATAAATGATATTTTTATATTTTTTTCTCTTAATGATAAATGAATTTCTAATCATCTTCATTCTTTTGCGATTCAGTTTCTGAATAAGGTTCTTCTTCGAAACCCTCAACACAATTAGGACATGCAACAGCATTACAGGAATTGCAATGATATCCATCTTCAGTCACAGTATTTAAACATACATCTCCATTGTTTATATCGCATCTAGCGCCTGTATAGCCTTCATCACCTTGATGATCTAATATATCTCAAGAATGTTCACAGTTAGCTATAGTACCATGATGAGAATTAGCAAGACATACACCACAATTACCTTCTACACCATGTATACAAGCATGAGAATCCGAACCTGAATTTGACCCTGAATCTGAACCATTGCCACCCTCTGAACCTCCTGTACCAAAATCTTGTACTGAAACTTGTTCAGATTCGGATTCAGAAGAAGAACCTTCTTCTGAACTTAATAAATATGAATCATATTCTGTGAACGTTATTTTATAATTACTTAATAAATCAATTAAATCCCACTGATCATATTGTACTATATATAAATAATATAATGTTTCATGTGTAACACATAATAGATACGGTAAATTAATTATAACAAAAATTAACCAAGAAAAAATTATAACCCGCTTTAAAGTACTATAGTTTATAAATACGTTGTATTTGACATAGATATAGTTTCTGAAAAAACACATCCATCTTAAAGCACTATAGTTTAGAAAGTCGTTAGATTTACTATAAACATAATTTTTTACAACTAAAAATAATACCCAATTTACAGCAAATAAAATTATTGCTAAAAAATACATAGTATTATCATGCAGTTCTACCAAAGCTTCCATTTTTAGGTTAACAAAATCTTGATAATAGAGATTTCAAGCTAAGGGTGCCTCACAATAAACTATGCAACTATTAAATAAGTAGTTAAAAAATGTTTCTATAACATTAAAAAAAAAGAATGCAATAAAGGATAAAAGAGGTACTATTAAACATATTAAGTATAAAATAGATTTATCTCGTATCAACGTTACGGCATTTGATAATAATAATAAAAATCTGTATATCATATTCATATAAGAACTACAGATAATGAACCTGTTTTATGGTTATTTACCATATACTTATCATTAAAGTAAAGCTCTTTTTTTTACTAATATTTAATTAGTTTTATATATTTATTAAGCAACGTATAATAATAAAAATGCCATCATTAAAGCGAATAATCCAGTTGCTTCAGCAAAAGCAAAACCTAAAATTGCGTATGAAAATAATTGACCTCTAAGACTTGGGTTTCTAGCTACACCTAAGATAAGTGCACCGAAAACTACACCAATTCCTACACCTGCACCTATTAATCCTGTAGTAGCTAATCCAGTTCCTATTATTTTTGCTGCTTGTATCATTTTATACTAAATTATTTAGTGTAATAAATTTTTTATTATTTTAATAGATATTAAATATATGTATTTTTTTTTTTCTTTTTCTATTATAATCCTATTAAATATAACTAATATAACATATATATATGTTATATTAAATTGTTTTAGGAAAACAGTATAAAAAACTATCTAATTTTTAGAGTACTTAATAATGCAAAAATTATTAAAATTAAAAGACTATTATCTGTTATATGTAAATATGGTATTAATATATAGAATATTAACCCTACTAAAATGTATAAAGCATAAGATGTAATAACACCAGTATCTAAACTAGATATAGCCTTACTTAAATTTAACAATCCTTTTTCTAAACCAAAAGGTCCTAACAATTCAACTGATCCTTTATCAATAATCTTAGTTGTTTGACCACCTAAGTTTAATATAAGGTTAGTAATATATTTATTGTAGAAAAGCTCTATTAAAAAACGTTGATTAAAGAAACTAAATAAATTATAACCAAATCTCGTAAATTTAAAATAGATTAGTATTTTAGGAATATTTTCAGATAATACTATAGAAATAACACTCAATGAGACAGTAAAAATTAAAGGTAACAACTTAAATAAAGTAGGCACACCAAATTCAGTATCTAACATAATTTCATGTGAAGGATGAATAAATAAAGCATTATCAGCAAAGAACCCTGAACCTAATCCTATAAATATATCTTTGGTTATATAACCAAAGAAAATAGAAAATACTGCTAATATTATCAAAGGTAAGCTCATAAAAATATCACCTTCATGTGCTTGTTTATAATTAACCAAAGGTCCATTAGGATTAGTTAAGAATGTTAAATATAACACTTTAACAGAATATAATGTAGTAAACATAGCTCCTATAGTAGCTATAAAATATACAACAGTACTAGAAAAATAAAATTGACCGTATGCAGATTCAAGTATAAAATCTTTAGAATAAAATCCTGTCATAAAAGGGAAAGCTACTAAACTAAGGGAAGCTATTAACATAACTGAATAAGTTAGTGGTAAAAAAGGTCTTAATCCTCCATATCTTCTAAAATCTTGATTATCAGATACAGCATGAATTACTGCTCCAGCTCCTAAGAATAAAAGTCCTTTATAAAAGGCATGATTAATTAAATGAAATAATGCTATATTATAACAAGATAAACCTACAGCTACAACCATCATACCTAATTGGCTCATAGTTGAATAAGCTATAACCTTTTTAATATCTTGTTGAAATAAACCAATAAGCGAACTAAATATTGTTGTAATAGCACCCAATCATAAACATAGCATTAACACAGTTGAGCTATATTCTATTAAAGGTGATGTACGCATTAATAAGTATACACCAGCAGTAACCATAGTAGCTGCATGTATTAATGCAGATACGGGTGTTGGTCCTTCCATAGCCATTGGTAATCATACATGCAATCCAACTTGAGAACTTTTAGCCATAGCTCCTATTAATAAACATATACCTATAATAGTTATAATATTTTCACTAATATAAGGAGCTAATGAAAATACAGTAGAGTAATCAATATTACCAAAAGATCATAAAATAGCAAACATACCTATAGTTAAAAAACAATCACCTACTCTATTAGTTAAAAAAGCTGATAAAGAACTTTGATTTGCTGCTATTCTAGTAAATCAAAAACAAACTAAAAGGTATGAACATATACCTACACCTTCTCAACCTACAAACATTAATAAGAAGTTATTAGCTGTTACAAGAACTATCATCATAAATGTAAATAAGCTTAAATAACTAAAGAATCTTTGATTATGAGGATCATGACTCATATATCCTATTGAATATATATGTACTAAAGAAGAAACAATTAGTACAGGTATTAACATAGAAACTGTTAATGAATCAAAATGAAATCCTCATGATACATTTAATGATTCAGAATCAATTCATCTAAACACTTGTATTGATACAGGTATATTATTTAATCCTACTTCAAAGAAAGCTAGTACAGCTAACATTGTTGTTATTAGAACTGCACTACATGTTATTAATTGGGCTCCATTAACTCCAACTTTTCTACCAAAAAAGCCAGAAGCTATTGATCCTAATAGTGGTAAGATAATTATAGCTAAATACATTATTTGAATTCTATTGCAATACTTCCTCTTAATCTATAAAAAGCAACTAATATTCCTAGCCCTATTGCTGATTCTGCTCCAGCTATAGCAATTATATATATAGCATATGTTTGACCTAATATATCATCAAAGCTAAGTGAACTTACCAATATTAAAAATGTAATAGCTAATAGCATTATTTCAATTGAAATAAGCATTAATATTATATTTTTTCTGTTTAATACAAAACCTAATATTCCTATTATAAATAGTATTAGTGATAAATTCATTATATATATATATATATTAAATGTATTATTTTTTTATAAAAAATTTATTAATGGTATTTTTTTTTTATTTTATTAAAATATTATACTTTATTGTTCTTGTAATCAAGATAGGAATTTTTCTAAAGATACTGATTGTATAACTATAGGCATAGAACTATGTAATATTCCACATATCTCTGAACATTGACCATAAAATGTTCCTAATCTATTTATAAGAACAGAAACTTGATTTAGTCTACCAGGATAAGCATCACATTTAATACCTAATGCAGGAACAGCAAATGAATGTATTACATCTGCAGCTGTAATTATAAATCTAGTATGTGTTATCTCAGGAAGAATTACTCTGTTATCTACCTCTAACAATCTTAAGGCTCCTTTTTCTAAGTCTGATTCAGGTACTAAATATGAATCATATTCTATAAATGCTTCATCATTACTTAAGAAATCTGGATATTGATAACTTCAATATCACTGGTGACCTTCTACTGATACAGATATAGATGGATCTGTTACTTCATCCATTAAATATAATAATTTAAAAGATGGAAAAGCAATTAGTATTAAAATTAATGCTGGAGTTATAGTTCAGATTAATTCTATTAAAGTACCATGGTTTAGATATTTATTACTTATAGGAGATTTATGACTAACATAATTTCTAATAACTGATAATAATATTCAACCTACACCAAATAAAATTATTACTAAATAGTACATAATATTATCATGTAATTCTACTAGAGCTTCCATTTGTGGACTGGCACTATCTTGAAAATATAGACCTCAGGCTCTAGGTGCATCACAATAATCTATCATTATCGATTTAATTAAAAAAAAAGGGTTTAAAATAGGCATTTAATATATTTATTTATATTCTCTAAAAGGTCATAACTTGTTATATAAACATATAATTATTATAAAAATACCAAATATTATATTAAAATTATATAGATTACTTTAAAAGACCAATTTTTATAGAGACTAACATACTTAAAGGATTTAAACCTTAAAGTTTAAAATCCTGCCCCATCTTACGCAAGATTAGTAGGTAACAACCATATAAATTTACCTTCCTTCCTTATTTATATTATTAAAAGGGAATAAAAAATATTAAAATAAAGGATATGGAGGAATTGAACCTCATATTTATGATCTGCAATCAAAATGCAGAGCCATCTGCAACATATCCCTTTTAGGCTTTATATATAACTTTTTATTCATTCATAAAAACTAATATCCTTCTCCTTTTTTACATTATATTAAAAATATAATATTAAATATATATATAGCCTTTCCTGAAACCATATTTTCCTCTACAATTGTTAATAAAATCGTATTAGCTATAGCAACAGGAGTATAAATTAAAAAATATTCATTATAAAGGGATTTAATGAAAATAAAGATATTAAACTACTCCTGATTAAATAACCAAAGAGTAAAGAGCCTAATAGTATGCATATTATTTTTTTTTGTAAATGTAGATTTTATTTTAGCTATCACCTTTATTTCCACTTCCAATTCGACTTTGCAGAGGTAAACTTACGAATGCATGAGGTTTTGGAGGACTTTGTAGACATCATTCTAAACTAGGATAAACTCTATTAATAAGGGCTTGGTATGTATCACTAAAGAATTGAGGAGTTGATCATGGATATCTGGATACAGCTTTACCTTTTACTAATTGTAAATACACGATATGTAAAAATAGTACTGTAGCAATTACAGATATAATAGAACCAAAACTACTTATTAAGTTTCAGCCTGCAAAAGCATCTGGATAATCGCTTATTCTTCTAGGCATTCCCTGTAATCCTAGGAAATGTTGAGGGAAGAATGTAGCATTAACACCTATAAATAGGATTCAAAAATGAACTTTAGATAATAGTATATTATAATCTAATCCTAATATTTTAGGAATTCAGAAATATCATCCACTAAATAGTGCAAACACTGCACCCATACTTAATACATAATGAAAGTGAGCAACAACGTAATAAGTATCGTGGAACGCAATATCTAGTGAAGCATTAGCTAAAACAACTCCACTAAGTCCACCTATAGTGAACATAAATACAAAACCTAAAGCAAATAACATTGATGGTGTTAAATGAACAGATCCTCCATAGCAAGTAGCTAATCAACTGAATATTTTAATACCTGTAGGCACTGCTATAATTAATGTAGCAGCTGTAAAGTAAGCTCTTGTATCCACATCTAAACCAACAGTATACATATGGTGACTTCAAACTACAAATCCTAATATACCTATAGAACACATAGCATATACCATACCTAAGTATCCAAATACACTTTTATTACTATTAGCTGAAATAGTAGTACTTATTATACCAAAACCAGGTATAACTAATATATACACTTCTGGATGACCAAAGAATCAAAATAGATGTTGGTATAAAATAGGATCACCTCCACCTGCTGCTTCAAAGAAGGATGTATTAAAATTTCTATCTGTTAATACCATTGTAATTCCACCAGCAAGTACTGGTAGTGATAATAATAATAAAACAGCTGTAATAACAACTGCTCAACCAAATAGAGCTAATTTATGTAATCTTATACCAGGACTTCTCATATTTAATATAGTTGTTATAAAGTTCATGGCTCCTAGTAAACTACTAATACCAGATAAATGTAACGCAAATATAGCTAAGTCTACACTTGGACCACTATGACTTTGTATACCTGATAAAGGTGGGTAAAGAGTTCAACCTGTACCTGCACCATTTTCTATACCACTAGCAAATAAAAATAAAATTAAACTAGGAGGTAATAATCAAAAACTAATATTATTAAGTCTTGGGAATGCCATATCTGGCCCTCCAACTAATAATGGAAGAAGGAAGTTACCAAAACCTCCTATTAATGCGGGCATAACCATAAAAAAAATCATAACAATAGCATGAGCTGTTATTATACTATTATATAATTGATTATCAGCTATATATTGAACTCCAGGTCCTGATAACTCTAATCTAATTAATACAGAAAAGGCAGTACCTATTAATCCTGAAAATAAAGCAAATATTAAATACAATGTTCCAATATCTTTAGCATTTGAAGATAAGAATCATCTTTCTTTTCACATAGTTATTGAAGATGTATAAATATTTTGTATTTTTTTATTATCCAAATCTGCATTTAAAACATTAATCTTATTCATTAAAAAAAGCCTATATTAACTATATATTGTATAAAAAAATACACTTAGTCATAGTTAAATATAAAAATATAATTTCAATATTTTTATATTATATATATTTTACTTGTAAATATTAATAAATATACAATAAAATTGAATATTTATAAAGTTTAATTTATATTATATTACATTGCTATTAATTAGTATATATTTAGATTTTATCTAAAACTTAAAGTTTACATTAAAACTCATACATTTTACCATCATTAAACTAAGATGGTTTAACTTAGAAATTATAATTTTTGAAAGGATTTTTGTCTACTACGAATTTGTATTGATAAATTCTTTGTAAATAAAATGATTCAGATACAATATTTAATTTTTTTAATTAAAGTGGAAATTTTCTTATTTCATTTCCTTAATAAACTAAGATCCTCAATAATAAATAGATACAAATAAAAATAATCAAACAACATCAACAAAATGTCAATAAAGTATACCAGCTTCTAAACCTAAATGATGATTATCTGTTAAATGATAAGCTAATAAACGTCATAAACCTACAGCTAAAAAAGCTGTTCCTATCATTACATGTAGACCATGGAAACCTGTTCCAAAATAAAAACAAGATCCAAATGCTCCATCTGAAATAGTGAATGATGAAACTGAGTACTCTATTCCTTGAAAAGCTGTAAATATGATAGCTAAAATAATAGTGAATACTAAACCATATAATGATCCACTTCTATTACCTTGTATTAAAGAATGATGAGCGTATGTTACTGTAACACCAGATGATAATAAAATTACTGTATTTAATAATGGTAATTCAAAAGGATTAATAGCTTCTATTCCCATAGGTGGTCACATAGCTCCTAATTCAACAGTAGGAGAAAGAGCACTATGAAAAAAAGTTCAAAATATAGCTACAAAGAATAAAGCTTCTGATACTATAAATAGAGCTACACCCATATTTAAACCCCTTTGAACAGCTAAAGTATGGTTACCTATATATGTACCTTCTGATATTATATCACGAAATCAAAATGACATAGATAACACTAATGTTAACAAAGCTAATGTTAAAAAATATTTTGCATTTACAAATCCATGAAAAGATAGAACAGCAGATGTAGTAAGAGTTAATAAACTAATACTTGTGTATAATGGTCAAGGAGAAGGAGAAACTAAATGAAAAGGATGAGCTTGGAAATTGCTTCGATTTAAATTTAACATATTTAGATACTAAGAGTATAAGATTTTCAATAATACATCTAGCCAGGAGAGAAACTTGAATTCTCATTCTTAATGCATGAAATTAACGTTCTAACCAATTGAACTATCCTGGCTTTCTATAATAAGTAATTATATATAGGGAGGATACCCTGAATTGAACAGGGAACTTACTGTGCCACATACAGTTGTTCTACCTATTGAACTATATCCACCATTAAAAGATTATTGTTTATATGTAATTACTTATGTTGAGGTGATTCGAACACCTATAAATAAATACCAAAAATTTATGACTTACCGATTAGTCTACAACATATTTATGATAAATTTATATTATATTAAAGTATGGGTAGTAAGACTTGAACCTACATGAGAATTAACTCACCTCGTCCTAAGCGAGACCTGTCTACCAATTCCAGCATACCCATAAAGATAAAAGAAAAATGCTCGAGATAAGATTTGAACTTATAGCCTAAACATCTTCAGAGTTCCGCTCTACCAGATTGAGCTTCTCGAGCTTAGCTTTTTATAATACCTATGGAGATATTAGGACTCGATCCTAAAATAACGATATGCAAAATCGCAGTTTTACCAATTAAACTATATCCCCTTAAGCTTATGTATAAATAGCATAACCATTTTGTAAATTAATTAATAACCCAATCGGGGATCGAACCCGAGTATATAACGGTGAAAATGTTATGTCTTAACCACTTGACTATTGGGTCTAAAAGTTATTAAAATAATAATAATTATAAATCTGAATATTTACTATTTTAAAAGTTTATCCGAGAAACGACTTGAACGTTTACGATATTATATCAATAAATCTTAAGTTTATCCTGTCTACCAATTCCAGCACTCGGATTTAAAATTCTAGACATCTAATTTTATTACTAAAAATATTTATATTATAATAATATAAAATAAGGCCAGAATGATTCGAACACTCATCTGAGCTATCATGAGCAGCTTGCTTTACCTATTAAGCTATAGCCTTAATATCATAATGTTTATGCGGACAGAGGATTTGCACCCCTATTGACTGGGCATGAGCCAGTTATGTTACTATTACATTAATCCGCATTAATATATATATAAATAAGAATTTTATAAGCCTAGTACGAGATTTGCACTCATATCTTCCGATTACAAAACGGGTGCATTACTATTATGCAAACCAGGCTATAAATAGTATTTTTATTGCGATAAGTATATTATTTAGTTAATAATCAAATTAGTACTTTATACCTAAAGACATCAAAGTCATTTCAGCTAAAGCCTATTAATGTTCGTAGTGTTATACTACGTATCTTTAAGAGTATCTTAAGGTAAGCTTCGTGCCTAGATGCATTCAGCACTTATCTTTAACTAACATAGCTTTCCT
>Ga0209577_10002129_pt1 | contig 19243 bp, 17 predicted proteins | sample GraSoiAngelo_109_FD_185874 | JGI IMG/M metagenome (GOLD analysis project Ga0209577, IMG submission 185874) | Grasslands soil microbial communities from the Angelo Coastal Reserve, California, USA - 14_0903_12_20cm (SPAdes) (version 2) | ecosystem: Environmental > Terrestrial > Soil > Grasslands...
TCTTCTGATATCGTCAGGGTCTTATGAGCCATAGCAGATACGTGCACTTACGTGCATATTTCCATTTCCTACCGGTTGGTCGAGTCATAGAATCGCAACAACTACCTACCATGCTACGTATGACTCCAGATTGCTAGCGTGTTCGTACGTCCCACTTGAGGGTCTTGTGCCATCTCTGAAGGGCCAGGTAGAATATTACTGAGACAATGAAGCTGGTCAACCAGAAACCGCCATACTGGAGGTCTGGAGGGGTAGCGGCTGGCAACAGCGGCCCGACAACTAGACCTAGCAGTGTGGAGAAGAAGCCGAGGACCGCTTGATTCATCTGTCCGATATCCCCGTCGCAATAGAAACCTGGCCCATCATCAAGCGAGAATTCATGGAAATGGGCGCAGAATCAGCCCTGATCCGGGATCTGGGACGGGCATTTCATATGACCCCCAGTTCAAGCATGCATTGCTACAGGTGGATACTTCTCGAAAGATCGCTGACTTGCCTGTTCTGCGCGACAAACCAGCAATCTCGCCCAGAAACGTTTCAGACAGCGAGCAGTCCCCTGCTAGAATTTAGAAAATAAAAAATTCCTGCGACACAAACCTGTTCTTTGGAAGAATCCTATCCGTGAAAGATCGCCCGGAATAAGCCCTGATCCGAAATCCGGGCAGGCGATTTGAGCTTGCGACTTTTTCGCGCTGACCTCTACGCTTAATCCGCGATCTCGAAAACGTGGGATCTACGCGTTCTGCGCCAAGAAGTGTGAGACTCGCCGAGAACAGCTTCAACTGGCGGGACCCCTAGCTAGAAAATCTCAAAAGCAGTTGCTCCTCGCGACACAAAAGTGCTCTTTGAGACTCGACCAGCCTAGTGGTTTCTAGTTTAGTCGTAGGCTCTTGTCGGCGTCGAAGCCCCGTCGCCGTCCCCAGGCCTTGATCCCGTCAAGGATCTTCTTTGAGCCGAACCAGCAGAGAGTCGTGAAAACCCCCTTGAGCACCGGGTTCAACTGCAACAATGTCGGCGGCATGGTGTGCAGCTCCAGCACCGTGTGCCTCCAGCTCCGATATATGACCCAGAAGCGTGCCTCGTCGACCTGGTCATCGATATTGTAGAAGCCGCTCTTCTTCAACACCCCCAACGGGACAAAGCTTAGCGGGGTCACCGTGAAGTGTGCTTTGACCCCGACCTCCTTCTTCAGCCCATGCTCCATCCGATCTATCAGACGGACAGTCTCCACCGCATCTTCAGACGTCTCACCAGGCAACCCGACGATGATTGTGTATGCCGGGAACCAGTAGTACTCGTTGAATATCCTCGTACCATTGTAGATGACATCTTGCCACTCGTCAGGGCTGAAAGGCTTCACCTTCAACGGCATGTACTTCTTGATCAGCTCACTAGAACCAGTCTCAAGACCCGACTGGATTCCAATGTGCCGCTTGGATCCCTTTAGAACAGTCTCGGAAATGTCCCGGATCAGATCAGGATCAGCCCAGGCAGGAGCCGCAGTCCCATGAGTCGGATTAGCATACCCTATCCCCTTCTGCGACATGACCGTGTTGAATAGGTCAACCACCGCGTCATGGTTCGGCATGAAGCCCTTCTTGTCCTCCAGCTTGTAGAGGAAGATGTCCTCGCTGTGGACCCAGACGTTTGGGTTGCCGATCTTCCGGTTGACCGCTATCTCTCGCTCAACCTTGTCTTTGGGATAATATTTCGCTATCCGGAGATTAGGCTCGCAGAACTGGCAGTTGCGGCCACATCCCCGCATAACCTCAACAAGCCCGTGAGTCGAAGGAGCCTGAATATCCGGAATGTCCTCCAGCTTCGGCCCGCGAGGAACGTGAATGAACTCGGGGCTGTTATTCGACTCGATGTCATTGTAAATGTCTCCAATCACATGATCGCACTCGCCTATCACCACATGGTTGACGCCTAGTGCCTTGGTATCCCGGTCGCGGACCTCCATCTGCCAGCCGCCAGACCCGCCCAGAACCAGTTTCGCCTTCGGATACTTCTTCCGGGTCTTGTTGATCTCTCCAACAAGCTCCAGGAACTTTCTCTTCGTATACGCCGTCAGCTTTCCACCATCGGTGAACATCATGCTCACCGGTCCCAGACCCATAGGATCCATCGTCGAGATGCCAATAATGCTCGTCTTGTCGTCTACGAACTTGGAAACATGGTCCGGATGGGCAACAACCACCTCGTCCGCACCGTACTTTCTCAGAAGCGACGACTCCAGCTTCCGCAGCCCATAAGGAGCCTTCTCCGCCACCCCGTCAAAGTGTCGGACTGAAGGGGCTAGAAAGTCAAAGACGAACCGGGGAACTTTCTCAGCCGGAGCGCAGCTGAAGAAGGGGAGTAGTGGTATGCCCCAGTACTCGCTCATCTGAGTCGAATCGGCAGTAAGAACAATCCTAGTCAATCACGTCCACCCTCCATCATCCGGCAAGATTTTTCGATGTCTTGCTCCTAAAACATGGTATTCTCGGGTCGCTGCGTATTTTAAGCTAGTGGAGGTTTTTCCGCGAAAACGATTCCCGTTATTCTTAGAACGGCCCACTTGACACTCAACCATCCCTCGAAAACTCGCTACTACCCGACCCTTTCCACTCAATCTTTCGGCATGGACAGGACTATTACCGTATTACCTCAGAAAAGTTAGAGAGTATTCTCTCGATCCCAGGAACCAAGTGATCAAACGAAAGTGTGGATATTCGAAAAAATGGTTCGGTTGTGATTTCGTGTGAGCAATCGTACACGTGCAGAATAAAGCCTCAGACGAGCTCTGGGCCGCTCTGGAAATAGGATTTGTCGGAAACAGAAAAAATCTCAACTCCTCTTCGACACCTCTCACTGACAGCCAGTCTCGTACTGATGATGCTGATTGCAATCTCGCCAGTAGCCCTAGTCAAGGGTCCAACCTCCGGAACTTTCACGTTTGCAGTAAGTGGACTCGCTGGAACGGCTGGAATCACGTGTCCAAACTCCAACGGCAACTGTTACAACAACGCCGCCGAGCCAGCAATCCGAGCCGACGCGGCAGGCAACTTCTACGGATCCTCTGAGAACGGACTCACAGGCGGAACCGACACCTGGAGATCCACAGACGGCGGCTTACACTACCTTACCCTAGTCTCACCGAACAGCGCCTCCGCAGCCAGCAACCAGTTCTCTCCAGCAGGAGGAGACACAGACCTCGCCGTCGCTTCCCAAGCCAACATCAACGGACTCTACAACGTATACGTAGCAAGCCTAGCTCTGACAAACGTCTATGTTAGCACCAGCAGTGACGGCGGCAGCACATGGCTCCTAAATCCGACAGGAGCCTCGGTGCCCGGCGACGATAGACCATGGATCGCCGCTGAAGGATCAAGCAAGGTCTGCGTATCCTATCACAGCATAACCGCGACAAACGACATCTTCGTCACTTGTAGCAACGACGCAGGACTCACATTCGCACAGACAGGAAACGCCTTTGACGCAAATCATCTCTGGCTCGCAGGCTTCCAGAACGCAATAGGCAACCTCGCAATCGACCCCGCCAACCACTACATCTACCAATCCCTAAGCGGCGTCGCCACAGCCACCGAGACGACATGCACAAACTGTGGACTCCACGCCGTCTGGCTGGCCGTCTCCACCGATGGAGGCTTGACCTTCACAGACCACGCCGTCTACGTCAATCCGAGCACCAGCGTCTCCTACGGTCACCAATTCGTTAATGTCAGTGTTGACAGGTCAGGCAACATCTACGTGATCTTCACTGACGACCATAACCTCTACTACAGTTTCTCCATAGACCATGGAACCACATGGTCGTCCCCGACCCAAGTCAACCAGACGCCCTCTAACACAGCAATATTTCCATGGAGCACCGCCGGCGGATCTGGAAAGCTGGACATCGTGTGGTACGGTACCTCATACTACGACGGGAAAAACACGCCTGATAACTATCCCATGTCAGCAGCATGGTACGTTTACTTCGCCCAGAACCTGCAAGCCACAACAAACCCCGCCAACTTCACCCAACTAGCCGCCACACCAATCATCCACTACGGAGGAGTATGCGAAAGCGGAGTAAGCTGCACCGGCAACCGCGACCTCTACGACGATTTCGGAGTAGCAGCAAGTCCAACGACAGGGCTCGCATCCATCATCTACAGCAATGACCAGTACGTCAACAGCTCGACCGAGCCCGCTGCCCCCGGATGCACATCCAGCACGTCAAACACTGGCAGTTGCGATCATACCGACGTCGCGACACAGACCTCAGGGCCTGGCATCTTCCCATAGGACGAAGACCCAGGCTTCCTCCCCTTTTTCCGGAACATGTTTGTGTGCTAGAAGCATATCCAAACAGATACCGAGAGGGGCAAGGGACCCTTCGACTCAAGAGACACCCTTTGTTGACCTAGCCTCAGGCGATTCTTCTCAGGACCGTCAGAATCCAGATCTGCCACCTATCTCTCTCCCTCACTCTTCGAACATCAACTGACATAGGTAGACTATGACCCAGTCATCCTACAAGACTCCAAGAGCTGGACGAAAATCGGCGTAACTGTCGCATATCTCTCCGAGAGCGATGGGCATAAATCAGCCAAGCAATCTCAACACTATCAGAATGCAGTCGATAACCAATCCCCAAGCGGGAACCGCCGCCCCCGACTTTACTACGCAGAACACTACAGGCAAGACTGTTCATCTCAAGGATTTTCGGGGCAAGAAGCTCGTCCTCTACTTCTACCCCAAGGATGACACTCCGGGCTGCACGGTCGAATCGTGCGGGCTCCGGGACCAATATCAGAAAATCCGTGAACTTGGTGCTGAGGTGTTAGGAGTAAGCGTGGACAGTGTCGAGTCGCATCAAAAGTTCACTGAGAAATTTCACTTGCCATTCCAATTACTAGCCGACACGGACAAGAGCATCACGAAAGCCTACGGTGTTCTCAACGACAAGTCGAATATGGCCCGGCGAGTCACATTTCTGATCGACGAACACGGCAAAATTCTCAAAACATTCCAGACAGTAAAGCCCGACCAGCACCCGCAAGAGATCTTGGACGCGCTGAAAAGCAAGCTCTGACAATCATCACTTCATTTCTCCGACAGGATCGGTGTCTGACCTAGCCAAAGCTATCTATCAGACAAGAACCGCACGTAGACCCAGTGACACTTTACGGTTAGAGTCGGGGTCCACGTCTCCATCGCAAAATCCTTCGACAATGCAGTAGACACAGCGGTTGCGGAGAAGTGTGATACTTTCCAGGTATTCACCCGGAATCCTCGGGGCTGGAAGTTCAGCAGCCTAGACCCCGATGAAGCGAAGACCTTCCGAGAGAAACTCGAAAAAAGCGGTCTCGGACCCGTAGTCGATCATATGCCGTACCTCCCTAATCTCTCATGTCCCGAGGACGAGCTGTACAAGAAGTCGGTGGACACTCTCGTCGCTGAAGTGGACCGGTGTGTAGAACTGGGAATCCCGTACCTAGTCACACACCTGGGCAGCCATTTGGGAATGGGAAGAGAGATCGGACTCAAGAGAATCAGCAACGCCCTCAACCAAGCTACCAAGCATGCAAAGGGAGAGTTCCAGATCTGTCTGGAAAATATGGCGGGCACGAGTAACAGTATGGGTTCAAAGTTCGAGGAGGTCCGTGAGATATTTGACAGTGTCAAGCAGAAAGAACGGGTTGCTGTCTGTCTCGACACCTGTCATGCATACGCCGCCGGTTACGACCTCCATGTAGAAAAGGCGGTCGACAGGACCCTTACAAAGTTCGACGACATTGTCGGTTTTGAAAATCTAAAGGTCGTCCATCTGAACGATTCCGAAGACGGACTGGGCTCGGGCCACGACCGGCACCAACACATCGGATTGGGTTACATCGGAACGACAGGCTTCAAAGCAATACTCCACCACAAGGCCATCAAGGACCAGCCGCTAATACTTGAGACGCCGATCGACGAGAGACGAGGAAACGCAGGCAATCTAGAAGCCGTCCGAAAGCTGGCAAGATAATTGCAAGTAAGTGTCAATGCACACTCACCTCGTGAGCTGCACAGGATAATTCGAGACGCAGCCCACGCGATTGAGAAAGCAAGAAAGGAAGACCCCACGGCTCTACAAGAGATCAGCGACTCGACGGACGGCGACCCCTTCCGCGTCCTCATAGCCACCATACTATCACACCGGACAAAGGACCCCGTCACCGCACTAGCATCATCACGTCTCTTCGCCAAGTATCCCCGCCCAACCCAACTCGCCCAAGCAGACCCAAGGACCATCGCTCGACTCATCAAGCCCGTAGGCTTCTACAAGACCAAGGCTAGGACCGTTAAGCGGGTCGCTCAGATCATCCTCAAAGAGTACAAAGGCAAAGTCCCGGATGAGATGGAAGAGTTGCTGACACTTCCCTCTGTTGGCCGAAAAACAGCAAACTGCGTGTTGGTCTACGGATTCAAAAGGCCCGCGATTCCCGTCGACACACATGTGCATAGAATCTTCAACCGTCTAGGCGTAGTCAAGACAAAGACTCCGGAAGAGACAGAAGAGGAGCTAACCAAGACTGTGGATCGGAAAGACTGGCTTCCACTCAACGAGGTTTTCGTCAAGTTCGGACAACTGATCTGCAAACCTATTGGACCGAAATGTTCGGTCTGCCCACTTAATGATAGATGCGAATGGTATCGAGAGAACTACAGAGACAAGAACTAGCCGCGCCTCGAAGTATCTATAGCGGCCTTAATCTTGCCACCAATCTCATCTAGTTACGCGCGATGCGTCTGTTTGCGGTTCGGGAATCCGCTCATCATCATGGATTTCTGCATCGTGACGCTATGAGGAGACATGGTCAGCGCGGACCCCTCCAGCTCCCGAATCCGTCGAGCGCTCAAGAACCGCGGCTTCCTACGGGTCAGTCTCGTGTCGCTAGGGCTGGCGGTCATTTTCCTGACTGTCCACACTTTTCTCGGAGTCTCAGCAGCGCTTGCAACCCTCCTTCCAGCGTTTCTGATTCTTGTCTACGAGTCGTCCCGCTCCACCGAAGTCCGCGACGTTCTAGGTAGGATCGACTGGCAGATCTTCTTCTTCGGAGGCCTCTTCATACTAGTCGCAGGCTTCGCAAAGACTGGACTGCTTGTTCAGCTAGTAGGCTGGATGGTTCAGGAGTCGGGCGGAAACCTAGCCTTAGCGGTGACACTCGTGCTCTGGACCACAGCCCCTGGTCAGCCAGATCGTCGACAACGTACCGCTGGTCACGGTCTTCATCCCCGTGATCGGAGCAATGTCAAGCATTTCAGGAGTCTCAATTGCACCGTTAGCCTGGGCGTTGGCTGTGGGGACCGGGATAGGCGGAATGGCTACGTCCATAGGGACAGCGTCCAACATGGTCGCACTGAACATTCTCAATAAGGAGAAGAAGAGGCTCAGCTTTAGCAGACTCGCGAAGAGGTCCGTCCCGCTGACAATTATAGATCTGCTGATCGCAAACGCCATCCTCTTAATCAGACTCTGAAGGAGCTGGTTTTCGAAATACAGCCTTACGGGACCATGGATTGGTTCAGTCCGCGTTGAATGCCAGTTCAGATTACTCGGGCGTCTGTGTCTAGCTGCGGCTCTCCTGCAAGCGGGTCTATGTTCGGTGTTGTGGCGTGGCCGGTCTCATCCTTTCCTTGCGTTATTCAATATGTGTCTCCGGCTATTCATGCCCACAGTGTTTTGCACTTGTATGCGTATTGAAAATCTTCAACGTCAATGATTATCGGTTTTCCCTCCCTGAACATTTGTGACAATAGGAGATGGAGCAGTAAACACACCAAAACCTCTGCTAGCGCTATAACCAACCGCAGCTCTAGACGCAAATCTCGGCATTGACTCCCTACGTTCAGTAACCAGATTCTTGTCCTCTAGCCTGATGTGGAATCTGCACGCACAACCGGGACAGTGTCTGAAGAATTCGAACCTCGACATTGCTCTCGACTAGCTAGCCACATTGATACTCACGTCAGCGTTCCCGGTGTTCTTCGACATGCTTCTCGGCCCATTCATGCCCACAATGATTGCATTTGTACACATACTGAAACTGTTCGATGTCTAGAATCACCGGTCTCTCATCATGGACTATGATTGGTATGGTTCGCCAGTCAGTGCGAAGCTCCCCCACCCCAAGCTCCATTCTAGGAATTGGCTCACGGTCCATGCCGACCTTCGTCTTGCTCTCTAGCTTGATGTGGAACCTGCGTCCACAACCGGGACAGTGTCTGAAGAATTCCATCAGAGACTCACTCTCACGCATGTTGCAGTGACAAATATCAAGCTTCGATCACGCCTCGTATCGAGAATTCTGGGTTATCAGCAGAGCTAGCCATACATTCCTTTGCGATCTCGCTCTTGTTTCGGAAGTTGCTGCTGCCGTTTGATTAGGCTTTCCGGGACCTTTATTCGTGGAATCATCTGCGCGTTCACAACGTAGAGTGGTTCTCCATCGGGACCGTACTTGTCTGTCCGCAGAATACCCGTGATCTCAAGCTTTGCTCTAAGCACGCTACCGTCGGAGAGTTCGTATACGTTCCATTTCTCGACTCCAACTCTTTCGAAGTCGACGTGTGTCGTGTTGACACTGTTAGGGTCGAGTGTTGTCGGTGGAGGGCTTGTCGGTGTGCTCTTGAGTGTTTTTGGAGCGATAGTTGTGAAGAGGTTCTGGGACGACCATGCGTAGACTGGCTGGCCGGTCGGGTCGTAATCTGTGCCGCGGAAAATCTTGGTTATGATCAGTCGGCCAAACAATGAAGTTCCGTCTTCGAGTTTGTATTTTACCCAGGGCTCATCCTTCATCGAGAACTCTACAGCGTCAGCTTTGGTAAGGTCAACCTGGGCTTGCGACACGAATCCTCACTAATTGAAGGTGAGACGTGAGAGGTATATACTTTGACGGACTGACCGTCCGACCCTCTGCCTCGAAGAGGCACAGCACTCTTTTCTATTGGATTCTGAACACTTGGACTCTCCCTATCAGCTTCTAGCGGAATTGGACAAAGTTTGAGCCATCTGTTTGACCGAGTCAAAGGCTTCTTCGTCCCCGGAGAGAAGGACGCGTTTCTACGCATCCAAGAGCTAGCTGGTCTAGGAGAAGAATCACTCGAACTCCTAGTGAAGATTCTTTCTAGCTCAGGCAACGGCACCATGAATGGTTCGCACAATGGCCTGCATGATATTGAGATCTGTACGGAACGGATCAACATACTAGAGAAAATGGGGGACAACATCACCCAGTCCTTTGAGGAAATGTTGGGACGCGGATCGATAACAGCATCGATCGAGTACGACTTCGGCCGACTAGCCGACAACGTAGACAGCATCCTAGACCGGGCCCACGCTCTCTCCCGACAACTACGACGAGTCATACGCCGGCCACTGCGTGAAGCAAAAGAGTTTGACGCAGCGAATCGCAAGGAGATGATCCACTTGATCGAGATTGGTCTGACTCAGCTTAGAGCCTTCAGAAAGTTGCTGACGATTGCCGGGACAGACCGGGCCCAAGCGATCGAACTTGCTCGAGAGATCGAACAGCTGGAAGAGGAGGGCGATGATGTGAAAGATGCAATGCTCGATGAACTCTATGGGTCCTGGGAGAAGCTGGACTACGCCTCCTTCCACAATTACTTAGAGACGACCATCGAGGCAGATGATATTCTGGATCTTTGTGAGGATGCGTCGGATCTGGTTATCGCCGTCATGAAAGCCCTGGGCGCCTAGCAGGCAATGATCCCCATTCTAGATATTGTGTCACTAGTGCTAGCAGGACTGCTTGGTATGGCAGTGGGAGGAAACAACCTCTCCGCGTGCTGTGGACCGCTCATCGGGAGTGGAATGGTCAACAGACGCACAGGCATACTTCTAGCCATCACAGGTTACATCCTCGGTCTCGCGTTGGAGGGACCGAAGCTCTTCCGAGTCAGAGAAATATTCCTACCCATCGACACTCCGACCGGAACACTCTCGATCCTCCTAGCCTCACTCATCATCTTCTTCGGCGGGGAGCTCTCCAAGATTCCACTATCTCTATCCAAGGCCCTGACAGGCGCCATACTCGGAGTAAGCATAGCACTCGGAACATTCAATAGCTCAGGATATCTCGCATTGATCCTAGCGTTCTGGTTTCTCGTTCCCCTCGCCGCCACCGCACTAGGGATCCTCCTTGTGGGAGTAGACGACCGGCTTAGCCCACGAAACCTCTGGCTGAAACTTTCACTGTTGAAGACCGGCCTCCTTCTAGTCTCGTTCCTCTCAGCCTACGTCCTGGGAAGTAATACACTCGGACTCATCGCCGGGGTAGTCTACAACCAGACAATCTACGCAACGGTCGCGGTAGGCCTGGGGGCAGTCCTCGGCACCTTCGTCCTAGGACGAGGCGCTCTGCGAAGACTGACGGAAGGGATCTTCAGCCTCCGCTATCCAAACGCGTTCTTCTCTCAACTAATAGGATCCGCAACCGTAGAGCTAGCGAACCAACTAGGGGTGCCCCTATCGATCACCGAGACCGTGTCGTCTGGAATCATCGGATCCGGGCTGGCGCGACGGATGAGAATGATGAATGCTAGAAACGTCTTCCTCATCATATCCAGCTGGATAATCTCCCCAATAGCAGGATTCCTGCTCGCCTACGGCCTCACAAAGCTCCTTTGACGGAAACTTGCTTCCCTGCTAGACCACGAGTCCACTGGAAGCCGCTGGCCTCCGTTCCCATCCTAACATAGAACAAACCTGTCGTTTGGCTAACAGATTGCCCGTAAACCTGTCACTTGACCTGTCCGAGCTAAATACAACATTCGACGATTATCGATCTCAAGAACCTGCTTTGCCTGAAGATCTTGTTGGACTAGGAGACCGGACGCGTGCCATTCAAAATGTAGCTGTAGACAGAGGTTACTTTCAGAGACCCCATCCGAGACGATTTTTCGGAGCTAGCCGCACTCTAAGAATCGAACAATGTACCCTGAGTCTACTCAGAACCCTGTCAACATTATGAGCGACCCTAGATACATATGACGAGAATGAGCTTTAGCCGGATAGGACCCCGAACGTAGATGGTTAGCACGATGACTGGCATGCTCGGCCACTTGGGCACGCCAGGGGTACGACATGATCCTATCGTCTCGACTCCAGAGAGGCTCTGCCCGATGTGTAAGAGAGTCCAACGGCTCTCTGGTGAAGAGAGGTGCGCGATACACGTCAAGGCTGCAACGTTGGCGGCCCATCACAAAGAGTTTGACACTAAACAGATCTCCGGGTCAAGTCCCCCAGGAGTCTTCGTTGGTAGATTCGGCTACCCTAAGGTCTACGTTGGACCGATGGTCCCACCAGTTTCAGGGGACACTGAGATACTGGATACTCCAGAATGGTGGATGGGCAAGGGATTCGACGAGATTGTCGACTTCCGGTACAGCCTGCTCCGAGGCTACAGCAGAGCCAACGTCTTTGATGCTCACAAGGGAGGCAGATTGATCGAGACGCTGCAAGAGGTTGCAATGATGACAAAGCCGGTCGATACTGAACTAGTTCTTACTCGACCGCCTCTAAAGATCTTAGATCTGCGCGAAGACTCTCAACCCTTTGGCCCAATAGCACCTCTGGATTCTTTTCAAGCGGGCAATTCCTCGGTTGATGATCGAATCGAAAAAGCATTCTATGATGGCGATCTGGTCGCAGACGACGCGGTTCTGCAACTCTACAGAGACGGTATCCTAGTAACCCGGATTCAGAGAGCCTTCAGCCTAGGCATGTTCGGCGAGAACAAGAGACGGAAACTTGTCCCGACTAGATGGAGCATTACCGCAGTGGACAGCAATCTCAGCCTAAGACTAATGGCGCGGGTCAGGCAACACCCACTCATCGACAAATACCGGGTCTACAAGTACACTTACCTAGACAATACCTACGTCGGGATTCTAACGCCTGAGAGCTGGAGATTCGAGTGGATAGAGGCCTGGTTCGAACCCGAACTGCTCGCAACTAGCTTCCCAGACGTAAACATAGCTACGGACGTAGAGAATAGTAACTATGTCTCTCCAGATGGACATCGACCAGTCATGCTAGGAGACTCGGAAGGTTTTCGCGACAGAAAGACCTACGCAAAGCCTGGGGGTTGCTACTACTCAGCAAGACTAGCAGTTTCTGAATATCTCGACGCGACCAGAAGACAGGCCGGAGCGATAATGTTGAGAGAGATTCATCCAGGCTACATAATGCCGGTTGGCGTCTGGAATGTGAGAGAGAGCCTTCGAGCACTCTTCAAGACAAAATACGAACAGTTCGACACAATGGATGCGGCGATGAACTATCTTAGCACGATCTTTGAGATACCGAAACGTGGCTGGATTGAGAACTCAGCTCTGCTCCAGAAAGCATACTTCCAGCGAAAGATCAACGAATTCAACTGATATTGGAAGATGGCGCAAATCGCGGCCAACAATGTTAAGTGTGGACCTGGACGTGTCACCTGTCACCTTTTCAGATCCAGCCGCTTCTTTTGGACCAGTAGACGAGCCCTAATGCTATGATGACCATTGCTAGAATCATGACGTAGAATCCCAAGGGGTCCCCGCTTCCAGGCTGAAAGAAACCTGGGCTGAAGTTCATTCCGTAAATTCCGGCGAGGAGAGTGAGCGGAAGGAATATCGTGGCGACAAGCGTGAGCACTTTGATCGTGTTATCAGTCGAGGCCGAATGCAGGCTGATGTAAAGATCTCGAACATCACTTGTCCTGTCTCTATCGTTGTCGATCGTCTCCAAAAGCTGGAAGGAATGGTCGTAGACATCTCTAAAGCTTCTGAGATTTGAGTCGGCCACGAACGGCACCGCGCCACGCATCACCATTCCTAGCATGTCTCTTGTCGGGGTAAGAGATCGTCTAAGATTCATCAGTTTTCTGCGTACCCCACCAATCGTGGTTACGATGGAGACTACATTCTCCATTCTCCTGACTCGTGTCTTGAAGGTCGTAATTGCCTGTTTGTCAAGATCCTCAAGTCGCTCCTCCACCTCATCCAATATCGGATAATAGGCGTCAACCGCGAAGTCAAGAAAGACATAGAAGAACAAGTCAGGCGAGGGAGCGGTCGTGAGTGGAGCAAGACCCCTGGCTCTGATCCGAGAATCCATCGAATGGATCAATTCCGAATCATCTGAATGAATGGTTATGATCCAGTTCTTCTGGAAGAAGACGAAGAGTTCGATTATTCCGCTCTTGTGACTCCTTACGTCAGGCACATGGATTACTGCAAAGACGTTTTTCCCATACTCCTCAAGCTTCGGTCTCTGATTCCTGTGAACAACATCCTCGATGGCGTACTCGTCTAGGTCAAATCTGCTCTTTAGATCAGCAAGCTCCTTGGCTGTTGGACTCTCAGCGTCGACCCAGAGCATTTCGCCTTCCTGAACCTTATCAGGAAAGACGCTCACACTGTGAGCGGGTGCACCGTAACCAGTAGATTTGAGAAGCGTTAGCGAAATCAACGTCAGTGCACCTAAAAGCGTTCTTGAGACTGTAATAAGTTTCATAATTCTGATCGAACTCGACCGAACCACTTCCCCCAACTTTTTTAGGGAACATGAATCGTCGGCCGAGAACGAGGCCGGAGATCTTCGATTCCAGAAACTCCTTACCGAGGAAGGAGAACAGTTGACGACGAAAACCGTAGGCAAGATCAGCCGCGAGTACAAACCGTCAAAGACCGAGGAAGAAGTTCTCCAATGGTGGGAGACTAGCCGGGCCTACGAGAAGACCAAAAGAAGACTACTGAAAAAGCCCAAGTTCTACTTTCTAGACGGTCCACCATTCGTAACTAATCCGCCCCATGTGGGAACCGGCTGGAACAAGACGCTGAAGGATGTCGTCATACGGTTCCAGCGAATGAAGGGCTACAATGTTCATGACCAGCCGGGCTATGATTGTCATGGACTACCTGTTGAACTGATGGTTGAGAAGAGCCTCAATCTAACATCAAAGAAAGACATTGAACATGTATTCGGCATTGACCGGTTCATCGCTGAATGCAAGAAGTATTCTGACGAGAACATAGAGGCTCAAACTCGAGTCTTCAGAGATCTCGGCATATGGATGGACTGGGACCTGCCATACATCACCTATCACGACAGATACATTGAATCAGTCTGGTGGACAGTCAAACAAGCCCAACAGAAGAAATTACTCTACAAGGGATTGAGAGTCGTCCACTGGTGTCCCCACGACGAGACAGCCCTAGCGGGATACGAGGTGACCGACGAGTATCGGATCATCAAAGACTACTCGATCTACGTGAAACTACCCATCCTCGACACGCCTGGAGAATTCCTCCTAATCTGGACCACTACCCCCTGGACCCTACCGGCAAACGAGGGAGTCATGGTTCACCCCGACATGATCTATTCGGTTGTCGAGGTTGGCAGTGAGAAGCTGATAATCGCCAAAGAGAGACTTTCAGCTGTACTTGGCGAAAGACTGTACAAGATTCTAGAGGAAAGGAAGGGAAAGGACCTAGAAGGAATCGCCTACACACCGCCCCTGTTAGAAGAGACTCATCAGAAGACGGGCGAGAAACTTCACAGAATATTCTTGAGTTCAGAGTACGTCACAATGACCGACGGCACCGGCCTGGTTCACATGGCTCCCGGCCACGGCGAAGAAGATTTCGAGGTGGGCCAGCGAAACGGCCTGCCAATTCTCTCTCCTGTAGACGGGTCGGGACACTTCACCCCAGAAGCCGGAAAGTATGCCGGACTCCAAGTCAGAGAAGCAAACCCGGTGATAGTCCAAGACCTCGAAACCAAAGGATTACTGTTCAGAGAGGAGACTATCGAACACTCGTATCCCCACTGCTGGCGCTGCAAGACTCCACTGATACTACGAGCTACGGACCAGTGGTTCATCAAAGTCACGAAGTTCAAGCAGAAAATGATTCAGGAGAACAAGAAAGTCCTATGGACCCCGGAATGGGCAGGGTCTAAAAGATTCCACACATGGCTGGTTGGTGCTCGGGACTGGGTCATCAGTCGTCAACGGTACTGGGGAACCCCACTCCCTGTCTGGACATGCCAAGAATGTGGAGAGCATAATGTAGTAGGGTCCCGAGCTGAGCTAGAGAAGATAGCCGTTCAACCCCCACGAAAGTTCGAACTTCACAGAAACGGCGTAGACCAAATAGAAACGAGATGCAAGTGCGGTGGCACAGCGAGAAGAGAGCCGGATGTCCTCGACGGATGGCTTGACTCAGGCGTAGCCTCTTGGGCGGGACTAGACTATCCACCTAATCTGAAGAAGCTGCGAGCATGGTGGCCGGCTGACGCGATCGTTGAAGCTCACGACCAGACCAGAGGCTGGTTCTACAACCAGTTAGGTTCGAGCATTCTAGTCTTCAACAAGACACCGTACAAGACGGTGCTGATGCACGGACACACCTTGGACCCGGACGGGGAGAAGATGAGCAAGTCCAAGGGAAACTTTGTCAGCCCAGAAGATGTCATTGCAAAGCATGGCAGAGACGCTCTACGATTCTACACTCTCCAGACCACGGTCTGGGACGACTTTCGATTTTCCTGGAATGCAGTAGAGACAGCTGCGCGAGATCTACAGATTGTCTGGAACGTCTTCGCCTTCGCAACCCTCTACATGAACCTCGACAAATTCACACCCAACAAATGGTCACCACAAAAACTGGCGAAATCGTTCCATCCAGAGGACAAGTGGCTGCTTTCTAGGACGGAGACTCTGATGAGGGATGTTACGAAATACATGGATGGTCTCGAAATCCATCTGGCAGTTCGCGCACTAAGGCAGTTTGTCATCGAAGACCTGAGCCACTGGTACATTCGACTAGTCCGTCGACGATTCTGGCTGGAAAAGACAAGCCGGGACAAACTCGCGGCGTACGCGGTACTCTATCATGCACTCAGGAGCTGGCTGGCGTTCGCAGCACCAGCAATGCCGTTTCTCACAGAGACGATCTACCGGGAAGCCTTCCGAAGCACTGAACCTTTGAGTCCAGAAAGCATCCACATGACCGCGTGGCCGAGCGCAGACAAAAAATGGATTAACAAGACACTGGAAGAGGAAATGCGCATTGTCCAGCACATTTCTGACGCTACAGCCTCGGCACGCCAATCAAAGAAGATCAAGCTCCGTCAACCCGTCTCTACCATCTTGATAGTTGCTGACAAGCCGATAGTGAAACGCACCGTGAGGACCCTTCGTGAACTTCTCCTTCAAGAGGTCAACGCGAAAGACGTGAGGCTGGTCAGCCTAGCCAAGGAAGAACGTTTGAAGAAGCTGATTGTTGAACCGAATTTCAAAGCGCTCGGCCCAGCGTTTCGGGGAGAAGCGAACAAGGTCGCAGAGAGACTCCGCTTAGTCGACGGCCGTCAGCTTATGCGCGTCCTCAAACAAGAAGGATACTTTCCGGTCAAGGTGGACGAGAAGGAGTACAGGATTACGAACGCGATGGTCTCCTTGAAGGAAGAGATACCTGAGAACCATGCTATCGGAACGTTCGAGGAAGGACGCGTCTACGTGGACCTGACGATTCCAAGCGAACTAGTCAGAGAAGGCTTTGTCCGAGAAGTAATCCGTCGATTACAGGAAATGAGAAAACGACTAGACCTTCCCGTCGACGCGTTCGTCGACGCGTTCGTCACAGTCTCCGACCCAGAAAAACTCGGCTGGTTGGAGGACGAGAAGGAGTATTTGATGGAAGAAGTCCGAGCTAAGACCTTCGTTCTACTACGCCCAGACCAACCGAGGCCTGCTGCGGCACAAGAGGAAGACTGGAAGATAGAGGGCAACGATTTCCACATGGGCATAACACGACAGCAATGAAGCTCGTCATTGCAATGCTTTGCAAGAGATCTCCGCATCGAACTCCAAGAGACATTCGAATTCGACTCATTTGAAATGGTATTGTCTTCTTTGGTAGAACTGAAGCCTGACTGTTGGATTTGCAAGAGTCTGCGCGAACCGGCTCACTTGGTCTTTTTTGAATCACGCACTTCTATCGGAAAGCTCAACCCTGACCAGTTCTTCAGAGGTTATTCTTTCGTTACCCTCAAATGGCACGACGAAGAGCTCTACCAGCTAACAGACAGGAATAGGAAAAACTTCCTTGAAGACATGTCCCGAGTAGCAACTGCTCTTGCCAAGACTTTCAATCCCGACAAAATGAACTATGAACTTCTCGGTAATGGAATGCCTCATCTTCACTGGCACCTAGTTCCACGATACAAGACTGAGCCAATGTGGGGACGCCCAATATGGACAGGATCCATACGCAGGAAAAGGCTGGCGAGAGAAGAGTACGAGAGCCTTGTGAAACAAGTTCAATCTCAGCTCAAAGATAGCAAGTAGATCGTCTTCTTCGTCGAACAGTACCGTTCAACAAGCGCTGCCAGTTACGCCAGATTGAAACCGATAGCACGGGTCCCTAACATCTCAATCTCGCCGAATGGAGTGTAGTGCCCGACGTACGTTGAAGTCTACCTTGACGCCGCTGCACTGATTCTTCCAGTTATCGCACTCCGGCGTCTTCTACATCACAAAGCGTCCATAACCGGTGTTAGGGCTGGCAACCTGGTTCGACTCAACATTTACTTTCTATGTTCCGTCATATTCGACATATTCCGCAACCTAGGCTACCCCTGGGCAACCTACGGCAGTCAAGTTAGTTCGGGCTTAGTTTTCGCCGTTATCGGGCTGACTGCTGCGAGTCTATACTTTTGTCCTGAGTCCAATACGCTTCGAGAAGCTTGGTCAAGACTGAGATCGCGGATATCGCTTCTTGTCTATGAAGTAGTGGTTTTCGCCTGGGTCGCGCTCAACCTATCTTTACCCATCTTGTTCCTGCCTTTTACAATCATCTTGCTGTCAACTGCAACGGTCTACCCAACAAGCTTGTTCCTGTCGGCTCGCAGACGAGCGAAACCGGCGCATGTCAAGAATTCCCTGGCTATGCTCTCCGTGACCTGGGCCCTTTTTGTAACGGTTGGAACAGTCTTGTTTGCACTGGGGGCGCAGCCTCCGGTCCTTCCGGTGTCTCTCCCATACGGTTGGGAGATAGCGTTTATCGTGGGTTCAGTATTGTTCTTCTTGATGTCTACGACCGATGCGTTCACTCTGAGCTCGGTAAGATTCTCCTCTGGGCAACTTCTCCCCGAGACGATCGTCAAGTCGGGACATCGATACTTGATTCTCCACGACTCGGGAAAGAGAGCAATCTCGTTTCTCTCATCGACGCTCAAGGGACTGGTTGATTCTGGCGCGAGAGTCGTAATCAGCGCGTCCAGTAATGGATGGCTTGTAGGAAACTTGTCCCTACACGAATCTCATTTTAGCGAATGGCAGCAGAATGGTAGGGTCGTCGTTTCGGAAAACTGGGTAGAACACGCGTTCCCACGTGAAGGACTGTCGGACAGATTGAGCTTCGGCCCGACATCAACGGTTTTCGTTAACGAGCTTGGCCAAGAAAATCTTGAAGGAGTAGTCCCATCTCTCGACAAAGGGGCAGGCGAGAAGCATCAGGAGCCAGCTGAGCTCTTTTTGCTGGAAAGCAGTAAAGCCCCTAGACCACAACTCACCGAGTTCCTGCGCCGCAACACCGGTATTGAACTTCTCAATTTGTCCGAATCTACAGACCCGTTCTCATCCATGGTCGAGCTCGATCACCAGAAAATACGAGGATCAATCATCCTGCTGGAGTACGAAACAAGCTCCGACTATGAGGGAGTAGTCGACAAATTCCTCGCCGAAGGGATCAGTAACGCCGAACTCTGCGTACTGTTCACAACCAAATCCAGCAAGCTCTACAGAGCGAACAAGGGCAAGAGGATGATCAAGATCATAGCCGCGTCATCATTGATCTCTGTCCCCGACGAGCTACCCGATGGTGAAATGCAGATCCCAGACAAGGAACTTGGGCTCGTCGCAGCAGTACTATCGGACTTCTTAGACAACAGCAAAAACTCCGGCGCCAGTTTCGTCTTCGACAGCATCACCGAGCTGATCCGGGGCGAGCGTTGGGAACAAGTCTATTCCGGAATCAAACAACTAATCGATTTGCTAACCGTCCCAAACGCCACGGCACTCTTCCTAGCAAACATCAACACAATGGAGCCAAGATTCTTGGGCGCGCTGCATGGAGCGTTTGCCCTCCAGCTGAGACTGGATAATGAAGGCCTCAAGGCTGTCAAAGTCCCCGCTAA
>Ga0209577_10002130_pt1 | contig 19242 bp, 23 predicted proteins | sample GraSoiAngelo_109_FD_185874 | JGI IMG/M metagenome (GOLD analysis project Ga0209577, IMG submission 185874) | Grasslands soil microbial communities from the Angelo Coastal Reserve, California, USA - 14_0903_12_20cm (SPAdes) (version 2) | ecosystem: Environmental > Terrestrial > Soil > Grasslands...
GCTTTGGGCCGCAGACGCTGACGGTATCTGTCGGAACGACGGTCGTCTGGACCAACCGTGATGACATTCCCCATACGGTGGTCAGCACAGACGGCGTGTTCAAGTCCAAGGTTCGAGATACGGACGAAAAGTTCTCCTACACATTTACCAAGGCGGGAACATATCCCTATTTTTGTTCGGTCCACCCGAAGATGACGGGTAAGGTCGTAGTGCAGTGAGACCGCAGTACTGCTAGATGGCATGCAACGAAAGCGGCATTCCGTTCTTGGCAGTAGGGATTATTTTAAACAACTGTTTTCCTCAAAGCGTCTTGAACGATATGAATGCGGACTTGGCACAATTCGTTGGGAGGGCTGTTGTCAGGGATGATTTGGATCTCGTCCATGCCAGTCAGGGTGGAGATGTATCTGCTTTCGAGGAACTCGTGGAGGGTTACGATCGCAAACTCCTGCGAATCGCTGAACACATCACGCACAATCGCGAAGACTCTCAAGATGCGGTCCAGGAGGCCTTTTTGAAGGCCTTCCATCATGTGGGAGACTTCCGGGAACACTCGCAATTCTCGACGTGGCTGATTCGCATCACCGTGAATCAAGCCCTCATGAAGCTCCGAAAGCGGCGCACAACCAAAGAGGTTTCTCTCGATGAAGACTTTCAGATAGACGGAGACATGCTTCTGGGCGAAGTCGCAGATTGGGCGCCCAATCCTGAAGAACTCTACCGGGCGTCTGAATTGCGAAACATCCTAGTCAAGGCATTAGAAGGTCTGCGCCCGGCTTTGCGAACGGTCTTTGTGCTACGGGACACTGAAGGGCTCTCTATAGATCAGACGGCAGAGGTTTTGGACTTAAGTCCAGCCGCAATAAAAGCGCGGCTATGGCGAGCTCGGTTGCAGCTTCGCGAAATGCTAAGCGAGTACTTCAGTAAGCACAAAGAGCCTGCGCGAGCTCGAGTCAGTCTCGAAACGGCCCCGCCTCTCAAGGTTGGTCTCCTCGGCAAAGCGTCTCTCCGCCTAAATGGCAGCACGACCTGACGATTTGGCGAGTAGCAGAACTGAGGTCTGGATTGCTCAGAAGAAAGCAAGGCTTACTTTGTCCGCGCGAGGCCGAGCATTCCAGCGTTCGACCTCTGTTGTTTCAGTTGTTGGCGCTGGCCGGATATTCAGGATCGCTCCGTTCCCCGTTGACCCTTGTTTTTGGAGGGGTTTGATCCCTTGGCCATCTTTCCAATAAAAGGTTTTCTCGGCACGGGCGCCACGTTTGAGGCGGATCTCAATCTCGTAGCACAGGTCGTCATGGGAGTAGCGTTAATCGCGGGATCTCTGCTCGCGAAACGAAAACGCTACGCAGCTCACGGAGTTTGCCAGACGACGGTGCTGCTTTTGAATTTGGGGATGATCGGGTTGGTGATGTGGCCTTCCTTCCAACAGCAAGTGAGGCCAGCGCTTCCTGAGGGTTTGCATAAGTGGTATTTCGCCGCGGCTACAATTCATGCGCTTCTAGGGGCCGCGGCTGAGCTCTTGGGACTCTACATTGTCAGCGTCGCAGGCACCCGCATTCTTCCGCAGTCCCTGCGCTTCAAGGACTGGAAGCGGTGGATGCGAGCGGAGCTCATGCTTTGGTCTATCGTCGTCCTCACCGGTGTGGGCACTTACTACGCTTGGTATATAGCGCCATTCCGGTAGTGCTGGGTTCGGGTGATCTCAGGCACATTTGACCGATTGTCAGAAGGCCGAGGGAGACGTGAAGCCGCCGATATTTCCCTGTTTGGGAATATTTCTCACCTGGCGGAGTTTCAGATAGTAGCTGGATGACGCAGCGAAGTGATCGACAAAGAAGAACCGGAGCGCAGGACGGGAAAGGAACGAATCTTTCATATCTAGGTTAGGTAGGGAGCTTATATGTTTGAAGGACTGCTTCAGCCCATGCATCTGCTAGTTATCGTCGGAATTGCCCTGCTCGTCTTCGGACCCAAAAAGCTTCCGGAGCTCGGCAAAGGAATCGGAGAAGGTATCCGCGGCTTCAAAGCAGCCCTTAACGATGAAGAGAAGCCGACCAGCACAACAACAACCACCATTGCCAACGACCGAAGCGTGACCAGAGAGTGATCGCATGAAAATCTCTCTCCATCAGATACCAAGCGGTTGACCGGGAATTGTCACGAGGTGCAAACATCGTTTGACAAACGGCACTCCTGCTCCTCCGCGACAAAGCCATCAAGCCCCTCGTGGCCGCGGCTCAGCAGCTTCGTCCGACCCGCGGCCCACAGAATCCAAGACCACTCGACACTCACTACCAGACCATTTACGCCGGCATGCAGGGTGTCTTTCATGAACAGCGACAATTATTTTTTCCCGGTTTCGGCGCTAAAAGGGGTCACATTGAAATTAGACACCAGTGCCCTCGGATCAGCGAATCTCTTCGGTACGTTGCCTTTACGTCTACCGGAATAACGCCGACAGTGCCCGAAAGAACTCTCCTGGCGTAGCAATACGGAGCGACGTCCGTTGAGCGACGGCGTGCGTGAAGTGCTTCGTATTGTGAGTGAGCAGCCGATCTGGTGTGCTCGCCATGGCTGACAGGAGGACCGGGACATCGGCGGCGTGGCGGATCAGGTGCCGATTCAAACGAACCAGATCCTTGTCGGGGTAGGGAATGATTTCGGGGTTGGTGAGTTTGATGAGGCGTCGGTAATCCTCAATCAACGGGTCGGCATCGAGGGCTGGCAGACGTTCTGCGTGGAGGAGTAGGTTCTCTTCGACTTCATCGCGGACTACCTCGGCCAGAACCAGCCTACAGACCTTCGCGGCGCAAAGGGACAACGTGGCTTTGTCGAGTCCCCAGGGAGAAACGATTCCTCCGGTTAGGACGTTTGAGTCGAGGAAAAGGCGGATTCTGCGTTGTCCAGTCACTTCCCGCGATAGCTTCGAGAACGGCGCTGGAAGGCGGTGGCTAGTGCCTTCTTTCCGTAGCGGCGCGCGTAAACGCGATTGCGGGCCTCGGGGAGTGTCGCAAGGAGCTCGCCCGGCGTCAATCCTGCAGCAGTCAGACTTGCGCTTACTTGCTGGCACAGTCGTTCAAAGCGCTGCTGTTCCGGCAGAAGGATGAGACCATCCCCCAGGCGCAGGACCGCAAAGGGCGCACCATTACCCAACCCAAGATCCTCGCGGAACTGCTTGGGAACAGTAAGCTGGCCCTTCTCGCCGATCTTGGTCGTAGTCAGGTATTCGAGCGCGGGATTGTGAGGCGCCATAGGTAGGAAAATCCTACCACGGAAGTGGGCCAGGCACCAAGCCCAATTGTGGCGTTGCCGCAAAGCCCCTGCAAACGCTAGATGCGCGATGATCCAGAAACGTCCACTACGCGTCCAATAAGCCCTCGATGCGACGACGATTCCAATCAGTTACAGCATTCTGAGACTCTGTCGCGAAAACGGTCGTTCCCGGGTTGCTTCGCCAGTCACTTCTTGTGACCGCATAATCCTGATAAACAGCACCATTATTTCAATTCTTTTCAAATACCTGTCTGGATTTTGTAAACCAATTTATTCACGCAAAATTGGTGTTTGGGAGCTTAGTTCGAGCACGGATTAGTCTGTGTAAGCATCCCAAAATCAAAGAGATGAAGGTTGGTAGATAGCAGCCCAGAAGGGCTTGGCGTCAATGACAAAGCGCCATTTCACTCTTACGATGTGTTGGCACTTGTGTTAATATGCCGACATATTGTAAAGAAGCGCTATGGCAGCTTCGAAGGCAGAACTTGTGGCCCGCATGGTCCGGAAGGCCGGGGTATTCCGGCCCCGCGAACTGGATCGTGCCGGCGTTCCCCGGCAATATCTCCGCCAGGCGAACGACCGCGGGCTCGTGCGGCGAGTGGGGAGAGGACCCTACGTCGCCGAGGGCAGCCGGGTGACCGAACACCATACTCGGTGGAGGCTGCGAAACGCGTGCCGCATGGTGTGGTCTGCCGCGGCGTTGCGCTTTCATGGGCTCACGACGCAAGCACCGCATGAGGTTTGGATAGCCATCGCCCACAAGGCGCGTCGCCCCCGCGCCGATTAGCCGTCGACGCGGATTGTGCACTTCTCCGGCGAGGCTCTTTCTAACGGCCTAGAGGGAAAAAACCTGAAGGCATTACTGTGCGAGTCTTTGATCCCGCGAAAACAGTCGCCGATTGTTTCAAGTACCGCAACAAGATTGGGCTGGAAGTTGCGCGGGAAGCACTGCGCGATTGCTATCGGCAGCGGAAAGCCACCATGGATGAACTGTTCACGGCTGCGAAAGTCTGCCGGGTGGCGCCGGTAATGCAACCTTACCTGGAATTGCTCGGGTGAAGAAAAGCGTGGTAAATTTGCCGGCTTCCGTCCGGTAGCGGTTGTTGAATCTGGCGACGGAACGTAAGGAAGATTTTGCTCGAACCTGAAATGCTTTTACATGCATATAAATGGGATTCCACCAAAAAACGATAGGGCCGAACCAAGAATGTAGAGAACCAAGAATGTAGACAGGGGCTGGCGGAGCGCCGCGCGCTTAGCGGTGTTTGTGCTCCTTTTCGCTAGTGTCTGAACTGCAGTGACCGGTCCGAACCCGATGGTACACGGCGGAAAATTAAAAATCATTAAGGATGAGGTGCGCGATGGGGACTGCGGGGAACTGCGGCAGGTTCGGAGCGTGCATACTGGCACTTGTTGCTCTGATGGGTATCGTACTCTCCCAAGCAGCACACGCCCAACTGGCGGGAGCAACGCTAACGGGAATCATCACCGATAAGTCGGGGGCGGTGGTTGTCGATGCCAAAGTTCAGATCAAAAATACCGACAACGGACAGGTTCGCGAAGTCACGACCAACGCGACTGGGCTCTATTCGGCGCCAAACTTGCCGCCAGGCCCGTACGAAGTAAAGGTCACGGCGATGGGTTTCACCGCCGCCGTGCAAAAAGGCATCGTCCTCAACGTTGGTATGGAGCAGGCTCTGAATATTACCCTGCAAGTGGGCCAGGTCACCGAAGTCGTCGAAGTGAGCGTGCTGACCCCAGCGATTGAGACGACCTCTTCCACCGTTGGCGCTACCGTAGAACAGAAGACGGTGGTGGAATTGCCCCTCAACGGCCGTGACTGGACCCAGTTGGCCACCCTGCAGCCCGGCGTCATCAGCGTCCGCGCCCAAGCTTCCACCGGAGCCACAGCGAACCGCGGTAACCGCGGCTTCGGCGATCAACTTGCCGACAGCGGACACCGTCCGAACGAGAATACGTATCGTGTCGACGGCATCAATATTAACGACTACTCGAACGGCGCTCCCGGCAGCGTGCTCGGGGCGAGCCTAGGCGTCGATGCGATCCAGGAATTCTCGGTCGTGACTACCGACTACACGGCAGAATACGGCAGAACGTCGGGCGCGGTCATCAACGCGATCACCAAGTCGGGAACCAATCAGGTACATGGAAGCGGCTATTTCTTTGACCGCGACAAGGTTTTTGACGCGCGCAACTACTTCGACGGTCCGACGATCCCGCCCTTTCGGCGCACACAGTTTGGTGGTTCCATCGGAGCACCGATCCGCAAAGACAAAACTTTCATTTTCGGAGACTACGAGGGCGTTCGCCAAGGACAGAGTCTGAGTTTTCAGGACAACATTCTTTCGCCCGCCGCTCTGGCTGGAAACCTCTGTTCAATTCCGAACGGGACGTGCACTCCTCATAGCGTCGTCATTGACTCTAAGGTCGCGCCTTTCCTGCCGCTTTGGCAGCCTGTGCGTGGCGCGAATACTGGTATACCGCAAGGTGGCAACGGAGATATCGATACTTTCCTAACATCGGGAATTAAAGTTCTCAACGAGAACTACTTCACAGTGCGAGGGGACCACTCAATTTCGGAAAAGGATAGCCTCAACGGCACGTTCTTCTACGACAAGTCACCTCAGACGAATCCTGATTCCCTCGACAACACGATCCACCAGGTATTTACCGAGCGGCACACGCTGGCCTTGACCGAGACCCACATTGTTAACTCAGCACTCGGGAACACGTTCCGGTTCGGATATACTCACGTGACGGGATTGGTCAATTCGCCGGTCTCGGCCATCAATCCCGTAGCCGCCGACACCAGCCTGTGCACGGTATGTACGCCGAGTCCGTTACCTGCCGCACTCATTCAGGTGGACGGCTTGACTGCGGCGGGTGGTCTTGGCAATCTCTCCTACTTCGGCCACCACTACAATAGCTTCCAGGCGAACGACGACCTGTTCCTGACCGAGAGCAATCACGCGCTGAGATTTGGCTTCGCGTTTGAGCGCTTGCAATACAACGTTCTTTCGAAGGTTCGAGGCAATGGCAATTTTGTTTTTACCACACTAAACGGATCAACCGCTTCCGGGATTGAGAACTTCCTTACCAACAAGCCGGCTAGTGTGTTGCTGCTTAGCCCTAGCATTCGCAAGGAGTCTCAGTCACGGGATAGCCTGTTTGGAGTCTATGTTCAGGACGACTGGCGCGTGCGCCCGCGGTTCACTGTGAACCTGGGATTGCGTTATGAAATGCTCGCTAATCCAACAGAAGCGAACAATGGCTTCGGGTTCCTGTCAAACTTCTACACCGGGACGACAACGCCTTTTAAGAATTTATTCGCGAACAACCCGACCACCCGAAACTTTGATCCACGATTGGGTTTCGCTTGGGATCCGACCGGCAGTGGTAAGACTGCGATTCGTGGCGGGATCGGCATCTTCTCCATATTGCCTTTGCCCTACGTTTACACTATCGGTGATTCCTTGACGCTTCCTTTTTCCTTGCAAACCAGCTCCGGAACTCCTGCTAACCCCCTGCCGCAGGGTTCGTTCCCTGTCATTCCGTCGTCTGTGAGCTTCGGGAACAGCGCTGGTTCCCGTTTTATTGAACGCAGTCCCAAACGATCGTTCGCTTCGAACTGGAACTTAAACGTTCAAAGGGAGCTGACCTCGAAGGTCGCGGTCATGGTTGGCTACGTTGGATCGCGCACGATACACAACGCGACCACCGCTGACGATGCCAATCAAGTTGTTCCGCCACAGGTCAACGGGGTGTTTACCTGGCCTTGCGGCGTAACCCGGCCCGGTAACGCTTTCTGCGGCCCGCTGGGCACCAATCCCCGTGCCAACCCCAACGTAGGTTTCATCCGCCCAATCTTTTTTTCTGGCTCATCCTCCTATGAGGGGTTCCAGTCGCAAGTGCGGTTAATTAACGTGAAGTCGCTCCAGGCTCAACTGGCCTACACCTACAGCAGCTGCAAAGATGAGGGTTCCGGAGCCCAGCTCGGCGACCCATTCCAAAACTCACTCACCTCGCTCATGTGGTTTGACAAGGCACATCGGCTGGGTGCCTGCGACTTTGACATCCGTCATAACCTAGTGGTCAATTACATCTATACGTTGCCAACACCGAAGTGGGGGGGAGCGGCAAAATGGATAGCGGGTGGATGGCAACTCGGTGGGATCACCACGGCCAGCACCGGTGTACCATTTACTTTGATCCTGCCGGGCGATCCGCTGGGCCAAAACTACACCGACTCAGGCTTCGATTACCCCAACCGCGTGCCCGGATGCAATCCGATTACGGGGGAAAAAGCCTACATCAACAATGCTTGCTTCGTATTGGCACCCAATGTCAATGGGGGAATTGTGCTCGGCAACAATGGGCGTAACTCCCTATATGGCCCCAAGTATTTTGACCTCGACTTCTCCGTATTCAAGAACACTCACATCACGGAGCGCTTTAATGTACAGTTCCGAGTTGAGTTCTTCAACCTCCTCAACCACACCAACTGGCAGGCACCGTTGGATAACAACGCGTTCACTAGTGTGAACCTGGCAAGCGGGCCGGACAGCGGGACAGTCTCTGGCGCGGGTCTGATTGACGCAACCAACGGCACCTCGCGCCAAATTCAGCTAGGCCTCAAGTTGACCTTCTGAGGCGCGAGTGAGAGGCAGTGGCCGAAGCCCTCTCCTTCGGTCTCTGCCTTACACCGGCTGTGCTCGGAATTGCCAAGCTATTGCCACGCCGCATCTGAAAAGTGGGTCTGCAAGAATCCGCGCCGACCTACATCACTGCATGCCTTGGTTACTGCACCGTCGTAATTGTTCTGGGTTACTGCGTAGTAATTGCTGCACAAAGGAGAAAAGTTGAGCGCCTCACGGGATGCAATGCCCGAAGATTTCTCAGTTCCTCCGGTGGTCGCCCCGCCTGCAAAGAACGGCCACGGTCCGGCCGTCCTCGCCGGCTTCCTCGGGTGGACGCTTGACGCCTTTGACTTCTTTTTGGTGGTCCTCTCGTTGACGGCCATCGCGAAGGAGTTTCACCGCACGGATGCGGAGATCGCTTTCTCCATCACCCTTACCCTCGCGTTCCGCCCGGTGGGCGCGTTCATCTTTGGACTGATGGCCGACCGTTACGGACGCCGCGTGCCCTTGATGGTCGACCTTGTCTTCTACTCCGTAGTCGAGGTGCTCACCGGGTTCGCGCACAGTTTCACGGTCTTCCTCCTGCTGCGCGCCTTGTTCGGCATCGGCATGGGCGGAGAGTGGGGAGTGGGCGCCTCTCTCGCCATGGAAAAAGTTCCACCCAAACTGCGCGGCTTCCTTTCGGGAATGCTGCAACAGGGATATGCGCTCGGCTACCTCCTCGCGGCCGTTTGTTTCTACTTCGTCTTCCCACGCTGGGGATGGCGGCCGATGTTCTTCATTGGAGGCCTGCCCGCCCTGCTCGGTCTGTTCGTCCGTTTTAGGGTGAAAGAGTCAGAGGTGTGGCAAAAAACTCGTCACTCGAATTGGACCAATCTGGGCCGTGAGATCCTTTCCCATTGGAAGTTGTTCCTCTATTTGATGCTGTTGATGATGATGATGAACTTCGCCTCCCATGGCACGCAGGATATGTTCCCAACCTTTTTGCAGCGTCATTGGGGCATGGGCCCCACGCAGCGTTCCGTAATCACCGCGATCTCGATGGTGGGGGCAATCCTCGGAGGCTTGCTGGTCGGTTTGCTCTCCGACCGCCTTGGACGCCGCAAGGCAATGGTCGCCGCGCTTGTGTGTGCCGTCGCATTGGTCCCACTGTGGGCTTACGCGCCGTCCCTGATCTTGCTGGTTGTCGGAGCTTTTCTTATTCAGTTCATGGTGCAGGGAGCGTGGGGCATCATCCCGGCGCACCTCTCGGAACTGTCGCCCGACTCGGTGCGCGGATTCCTTCCTGGATTTGCGTACCAGTGCGGCGTGCTTCTGGCCGGCTCGGTCGGATATGTGGAGGCGATTCTCGCCCAGCGGACCAGCTACGCAAACGCCATGGCGTTGACCGCGTTTGTCGTGTTCATATTGGCGGCGGCAGTGGCTGCTCTGGGACGCGAGAAGAGAGGAGTTCAATTTGGTTCCTAGTATCGCGGTTGCCGAACCGGTGCAGCCGATGCTTTCCAAGAGTACGGAAACCCGTGGAAGAAGATGATAATCAAACGATCGTGGATTTTCGCACTTGCGTCGGAGGACGACGGAGGGTTTGCGATGAGCATCCTGGCCACAGATGAGCGATTTTTCTTCGCGAAAAGCGATCGGCTTTACATAAGAGTTCCTGCGAGAGAACCGAGCCCGCTCAGATATGGACCTTTGAGGCCGAAGACTAACTAGAAGCAGATGGCAGCTCAAAATGGGTGAAAAGATAAATATTCTCGATGTTTCGGCGCGCGATGGCCTGCAGGCGGACGCAGAAGTTCTGGCCGCACATTTCTGCAAGTTTCCGGATGTACGTTTTTCCGCCCTCGTTCCAAATGTCAAAGGATACGAGCGCGCCGTCGCTTCGGGCGTTCGCTATCTTGAGTTCGTCTTATCGGCCAGTGATAGCTTTAATCGGAAGAACCTGAACCGTACTCTGCCTGAGTCACTCGCGCTGCTGGCAGAAGTGAGCCGCGCGGCAGAACGTGACGGAGTGACGATTCGCACCGGAATTTCCACCAGTTTCCATTGCCCGTTCGAAGGCACAATCTCGGCGAAGGCATTCCTCGCGGTCGTGAAGGCTGCGCGCGATGTGGCTCCCTGGCGGGTGGCAATGCAGCGCCGGTTTATCGCCAGCTTTCCCGCTGGCTGCGCCACAGGAGGCGATCAGCACCTGACTGGCGGAAGCTTTCAACTCGATGGCGAAGCAGCCATTCCCGCGACTCCGGCACCTTCGCTCTCTGAACATACAGCAACCTGGCTGGGCAGATTGGGATATGACGAGGATCAGATCGCCGCGTTGCGCGCTAAGGGAACGGTTTGAATAGTATGACAGGAGCCCACAGCAAAACCGGCAACAGCCCAGGGGCTTCTCTTCGCGACGGCATCGCGGCGTGCGCAAAGGCGCGTCGGACGATGCTAGTACCCGGAGTCGCCAACGCCCTCTCCGCGCGCATTGTCGCCGACCTTGGTTTTGAAGCCGTCTACGTCACCGGCGCTGGCGTCACCAATATGGATCTCGGCCTGCCCGATCTCGGCTTCCTCAGCCTGCCGCAACTAGCCGAGCACACTGCGGCCATTCGCGATGCGGTCACTTTGCCGGATATCCTGAATCTGGATTCGGCAACGCACTCAACGTTCATCACACCCTACTCGTCCTGGAACGCGCGGGCCAACGCAATTCAAATCGAAGACCAGGCTTCTCCAAAGCGATGTGGCCATTTCGAGGGCAAGGATATGATCTCCGTTACGCCATCGAGGCCGTCGATCGCGCCATGGGCGCAGAAAGTGTTCCGAGTCCCATTTTCGAGGGTGGAGACAGTGTGCGGAATATCAGGCGCAGGCCTTGATTGACCTTGCATTCCGCATGCGCAAGAAAATCGCAGACCTGTCCCAGATCGAGAGGATTGTCATCCACACCAGCGCGCACTCACGACGTGATAGGGACGAGGGCGCGCGATTTTCAGAAGCTCGATCCACTGGCAGCCGGGAAACGCTCGACCACTCCGTCATGTACATTTTGGCCGTCGCCCTCGAAGATGGCACCTGGCATCAAGTCGAGCGGAGAAAGCGCGACAGCACGCTGCAGCTCTGGCGCAGCATTACGACGCGCAAAGACGACAAGTGGACCGCCCGCTACCACGCTGAGGACGCCAGCCAAAAAGCATTTGGAGGGCGGGTCGAAATCTTCTTTTGCGATGGCTCGCGAATTGAGGACGAGCTTGCGGTTGCCAACGCACACCCGCTCGGAGCCGCCCCTTTTGGACGCGATGACTATCTGCACCAGTTCAAGGTGCTGACTGACCAGCTAATTAGCCAACAGGAATGCGACCGCTTCGTTCAATCTGCGGTCGGGACAGAGAGAGTCTTTTGCCCGGCGAATTGCACCAGCTAAACGTGGAGTTGCCCACCGGCAGTTTGCAGAAAGGCAACGCGGGCATTTTTGAACGCGACTTAAGTTCCGAGATTAGACAGGAAGGATAACGTTGACAGAAGCCAGTTGCCCGACTATCGCCGCCGAGATCAGCGCTCGCCTCGACCGGCTTCCGGCCACCCGCTATATCTGGAAGTTGGTACTGATGCTTTCGCTAGGCGGTTGCTTTGAAATGTACGATCTATTTTTCACCGCCTATATCGGTCCGGGCTTCGTGCGCAGTGGTCTCTTCTATAGCGCATCCGCGTCGTTCTTCGGATTCAATGGCCTCGCCAGTTTTGTCGCCGCCACCTTCGCCGGGCTCTTCGTCGGCACCATGCTCTTCGGATTCGCGGCGGATTGGTTCGGGCGGCGAATGGCCTTCACTTGCTCCCTTCTGTGGTACACCGCCGCCACCGTGATCATGGCCTTCCAACACACCGCAATTGGTATCGTTGCTTGGCGTTTGATTGCCGGGGTCGGCATCGGGGTTGAGTTGGTGACGATTGACACCTACATTACTGAACTCGTACCCAAGCATCTCCGCGGCCGCGCTTTCGCGGTAAATCAGGTCATTCAGTTCAGCGTCGTGCCCGTAGTCGCCCTGCTGGCCTGGGCATTCGTGCCTCGCCGTCCCTTCGGTTTTGACGGCTGGCGCTGGGTAGTCCTGATCGGCGCGTTAGGCGCGATCTGCGTGTGGTTCATCCGCCGCGCCGTCCCGGAAAGTCCCCGCTGGCTGATCTCGCACGGCCAATTAGAAGATGCCGAACGTGCCACCGCAGCCATGGAAACGCGTGTGGCGCGAGAATTCGGCGGTCCTCTGCCCCCAGCCAATCTTTATCTCGTCAAAGAAATTCACCCTCATTTCCTGGACATCTTCAAGCCACCTTATTTCAGCCGCACCTCGATGCTGATGGTGTTTAACTTTTTCCAGACGGTTGGCTACTACGGCTTTGCGTCGTGGGTGCCGACGCTTTTGATTGCTGCCGGCGTGACCACCACCAACAGCTTGCAATATTCCTTCATCATCGCCATCGCTGCCCCAATCGGCCCTCTGGTCGCCATCAGGATCGCCGACAAGTTCGAGCGAAAGTGGCAGATCGTTGCAGCGGCCCTGTGCATTGGAATCTTCGGACTGCTGTTCTCACGCCAGCGGGACGCCAGTCTCCTGATTGTGTTCGGGGTTCTGCTCACTTGCTCGAATAACTGGATGTCGATGGCCTTCCACGCCTATCAACCAGAACTCTTCCCCACGCGTGTGCGGGCTCAGGCGGTTGGTTTCGTCTACTCCTGGAGCCGGTTGAGTGCAATCTTCACAAGCTTTCTAATCGGTTTCTTTCTCCGCGACTTCGGTGTTGCTGGCGTTTTCGCCTTCATCGCCGCCTCTATGCTAGTGGTGATGTTGTCGATCGGCGTCTTCGGACCGCGCACTGGCGGATTGGCGCTGGAGGATATTTCGCACTAGACTAGGCGACGCACGTTCCAGGCTGGCAGAGTTTACCCGGTGTTTCCTCACCAAACCAAATCAGCAATAGGCCGATGGCAAATGCGACCGCGGTTAGAGCTACGGGAATGCCGGTGGCAATTGACGTCCGTTTTCCTTCCAGTTCGCAACACGGCGCAACCGCCGGCGGAACACGCGCCGGAAACGTTTTAAACCATGTCGGTTGTTTGCACCGGCGCCCCCACACGGGCGCTGTGCTCAAGCCTGCTGCAGAAGAGGCCTGAGCTCACGGATGCTTTTGACGTTTTCGAGCTTCAGTATCAGTACTCTGTCAATAAGTGCGCCGCAAGTCGTGGATCCCAGGGTGGGCGCGATCAGATCGCGGGATTTGGCTACGATCTCGTCCCGCGTTATCGGATTTTCAGCCGTTCCCCGCACCGCGTCCACCTGCTCGGTCAGGCGCGAACCATCGCGACGCTTACGAGCATTTGAATATTCTGACCATACTATCCAGCCCGCCTTGTACGTTGGGCCGCCGCAGTCCTCGCCCGCGCTGCAGCCGACACTCTTCGATCAGCTGAGCAAGAAGACCCAAACCATTCGTCGATGATCTGAGCCTTAATTTCTCCGATTTTTCTTCCCCAATGACCCTCCCCCCAAAAGCCGGTGTGGGAGGACGCGCGCGTTGTACCCCCTGAGTCAAGGCTGTGGTAGGCGTGTAGCGGGCTGTTTTGAAAATGAACGCTAAAGGTAAATAGAATTTTCTGCCATCTGGAGGCGCGAGATGGCAAGTCCCGTTAACCAGCCGTCACCACCACAGCAAGGTCAGGTTGTCCCCGCGCAATCCGCCCAGTCATTCGATCCCAAGGACATTGTTCGAAGTGTCCGATAGCTCCACTCTCGGTCAGGTTCTTCTCGTGTAAGTTCAAAATCTCGGGCTCACCCGGTAGTGTCCGCCGCGCTAGCGGCCTTTTGCTTATCCGTTTGTCTCAGCTCGCTATCATAAGTGCCTGGGCTGAAAGCCCTTGGGCTATAGCCGGTTATTACCTGAAACAACCGGATAAGCAAAAGCGGCCTAGTCCTGGTTGGCTACTCGGAAACTACCGCCTTGCGGCTTTCTGAGTGGATGCCGGAGTTGCAACTCGTTGCCTCGCCAAGCCGAACCCTCCGGCGACAAAATCTCTGCCCGATCACTCTGACAGGCAACCCACAGCTGCTGTATCGACTCTCCTTCAATCGCAAAAGTTAGTTGTAAAGGCCCGTGCCACCACACTGGTCCTGGCGGGTCTATATCCCTTTGCTGAACGTGGTGGCCGTTCGGTGGAGAGACATAAGGAGAAGTCTTGATGAAGAAAGCGGCTGTATCCAAGATCCTGCTCGCTGCCGCCATGGTGGCGATCTTTCAAACCTCTGCATGGCCAGCCACCTCTTCCGCCCAAAGTTATGCCCCAGTTGCTCCTGTTGCTAATCCCTGCCCCCGTTTGGCAGCCGGAAGCATCGTTGAGAACCCACCCGCCCTCTTCAGCAGTGGCGGCGTGCTTTCGGTCAACTTCTCGTACCAGACCACGACGGATGCTGACGGCAGGAAGCTGTTCTGCTTCATGACACCGGATGGGCTTGAAAACCCTACCCTCCACGTACAGCCGGGGGATCATCTGCAGATCAACATTACCAACAATACCCCCGCAGCCCCAATGGAAATGCAAGTCAACCCGCCCAATTGCGGGGCTTCTACCATCACTGCCTCATCGGTAAGCATCCATTATCACGGCACCAACACATCGCCAACATGTCATCAGGATGAGGTGCTTCATACCGTCATCAATTCAGGCGAAACGTTCGCCTATGACGTCCTTATTCCTCAGGACGAGCCGCCCGGCCTATACTGGTACCACTCGCACATTCACATGCACGTCGAGTCATCCCTGTTGGGCGGGGCCTCTGGAGTGATCGTCGTGGAGGGAATTCAGAATTTCCTGCCTGCCTTGGTGGGGATGCCGCAGCGGATCTTGGTCATTCGGGACCAGGAGATAGTAAACGGGCCAACCCCTGGCGGCAACATTCCTTCTGAAGATCTCACGCTGAACAACATTCCCATAGCTTACCCACAGGAAATCCCAGCCATCATCCAGATGCCAGCTGGCAGAGAGCTCTGGCGCGTCTCCAATTCGAGTGGAGAGGATATTCTCGACATCCAGGTGCAGTACAACGGTGTTCCCCAGAATCTGCAAATTGTGGCCCTGGACGGCGTTCCTACAGGATCACAGGACGGCACACGCCAGGCCACAGTCGTCAACGCAAATCACATATTGATTCCCACTGCTGGCCGCGCGGAATTCATCGTGACGGCGCCTTTCGCGTCGGTCAAGACCGCCAGTCTCGTAACCCTGGCCGTCAACACCGGCCCGGATGGCGACAGTGATCCCCAACGAACGCTGGCCACGATCCAAACAGTTTCCCAGCAAACTGCCGTCAGCAGCGCAAATGACACAAATGACAATGCAGTGCCGGCGAAGGTTGGTCCGACGTGGAAACAGCGGTTTGAGAAGCTGGCGACCGCGCCAGTAACTGCGCAGCGCACCCTCTATTTCTCGGAAAACAACCCTCTCCAGCAGTTCTTTATAACTGTAGAGGGAGCAACGCCCACGCTCTTCGACCCGAACAATCCTCCAAGCATTGTCACGACGCTAGGCGCAGTCGAAGACTGGACGATTGAGAACCGGACGCTAGAGCACCATGAATTTCACACCCACCAGAATCACTTTTTGGTGCTCTCCCAGAACTACTTTGAAGCAAATGGCAGCCACGCAGACCCTAGCATCGAGGGACAATTTCTGGACACGATCCAGGTTCCATTTTGGGACGGCAACCCAAACCATCCTTATCCGAGTGTCAAAATTCGCATGGATTTCCGAGGGTTGGATGTCGGCGACTTCGTGTACCATTGCCACATCGCGGAGCATGAGGATCACGGCATGATGGCGATCATTCGCGTCAATCCTCCTTCCGGTGCAGCCCAATCGAAAACGAGCCTAGATGGAGGAACTGATTACACGGTAACGGCAGTCGTCGCGACGAGATCAGTTCGCTAGTTCATGTCGTATTTGTTTACCGTGAATGCGTCGTAGTCGTTGCGCTCTGGGTGCGATTCGCGGTATTCCGCCGATAGGTAGGGCGCTAACCTGATGGGAGTCGCTACAGGCAGACTCTGCCGGGTAAGCACGATGGCGCGCTGCACATGAAGCCTGGCAGGGCTGCCGCAGGTCATACAGGAAGGCTGACGGTTAAGGGGGCCATCGGGTAGGAGTAGCCGAAGGTCGCCGCAATTGTGGCAGCTCAATTCAGCCGCAATGGCAGGCCGCAAGCCTTGCGCAAGATACTGCAGCATTTCGTGGTCAGGCATGGCTTTAAGCCACACCGTAGCCAGCTCTTGACGCTCTGGCGCCCGGCAGGGTATTACATTTTAATAAATGTAATGGAGACCGGCACGTGGAGTCTGCAATCACCGTCAAGGGCCAGGCGACAATCCCGAAGGCTATTCGCGAACATCTCGGGTTGAAACCGGGGGACCGAGTTAAGTTCTTTGTGCATCCCGATGGCAGCGTCGTCTTTTTACCGAAACTCTCCGCCTCGGTCTTACGGGGAATGGTCAAACCCCGGCGTCGGCGGCCGGTGACAATCGAGGAAATGACCAAGGCAGCCGCCGAAGGTGCTGCTGGCGGCGCGCCGCACGCCAAACGCCGATGATCGGACTCGACACCAATATCCTCGTCCGCTACCTTGCCCAGGACGACCCAGTTCAGTCGCCCAAGGCAAGGGAAATCATCGAACGCCGATTGACTGAGGAGAACCCCGGCTTTGTCAGCGTCGTGGCCATGGTCGAGACTGTGTGGGTTCTGGATCGGGCCTACGGCTTGACATCTCATGACATCGCCGCCGCAGTCGAGCACATGCTTCAGGCCGACGTCCTCGTTGTCGAGAACGAGCAGGAAGTCTTCACGGCGATGGTCGCACTAAAGATGGGCCGCGGGCCATTTGCAGATGCTCTCATCGCGGAGCTCGGCTCTCGTGCTGACTGTCGTCGTACCTTGACATTCGATCACAAGGCGCTACGGCTTCCGGGCTTCGAGCTTCCGTGATCCGCCCTCGGACTTCCGGCGGCGAACGGTATTCATGATATTTTCGCGAACCACAGCCTATCCTCCGCCCGACGCAGCACGATACGTGCGCGAAGACCGTCGCTTTAGTTCGAGCACGGATTAGTCCCTGTAAGCGTCCTAAAATCAAACAGATGAAGACTGGTAGATAGCAACCCAGAAGGTCTTGGTGTCAATGAGAAAGCGGCATTTCATTTTTACGATGTGTTGGCACCTGTGTTAATATGCCTACGTATTGTAAAGATGCGCTATGGCAGTTTCGAAGGCAGAACTTGTGGCCCGCATGGTCCGAAAGGCCGGGGTTTTCCGACCCCGCGAACTGGATCATGTCGGCATTCCCCGGCAATATCTCCGCCAGGCAAAAGACCGCGGACTCGTGCGGCGAGTGGGGAGAGGACTTTACGTCGCCGAGGGCAGCCGGGTGACTGAACATCACACTCTGGTGGCGGCTTCGAAACGAGTGCCGCATGGTGTCATTTGCCTGCTCTCGGCGCTACGCTTTCATGGGCTCACGATGCAAGCACCACATGAGGTTTGGATAGCCATCGGCCACAAGGCGCGCCGCCCCCGCGCTGATTATCCGCCGATGCGGATTGTGCACTTCTCCGGCGAGGCTCTTTCCTATGGCGTAGAGGAAAAGAAGCTCGAAGGCATTACCGTGCGAGTCTTTGATCCCGGGAAAACCGTCGCCGATTGTTTCAAGTACCGCAACAAGATTGGACTGGAAGTTGCGCTGGAAGCACTGCGCGATTGCTATCGGCGGCGGAAAGCCACCATGGACGAACTGTTCATGGCAGCGAAAGTCTGCCGGGTGGCGCGCGTGATGCAACCGTACCTGGAGTCGCTTGCGTGAAGGAAACGGTGGTAAATTTGCCGGCTTCCGTAAGGGCAGCGGTTGTTGAATCTGGCGACGGAGCGCAAAGAGGATTTTGGCCTCGTCTTGACCCGTTATGGATTGGAACGATTCCTATATCGTCTCGGCGTTTCTCCTCATCGAGATTCGTTTGTCCTCCAGGGCGCTCTGCTGCTGCAACTCTGGACCGCGGAGACGTATCGTCCAACGCGAGATCTCGATCTGCTCGGACGGGGAGTGTCCAATGCCAGCCACCGGAAGATCTTCTCCGAGGTGTGCTCGCAAAAGGTGGAAGACGACGGCCTGACGTTTCTTCCAGACACGATTCGTGTGGAAAGAATCGAGATGACGAAGCCTACGAAGGCGTTCGGGTGCGGCTGGAAGCACGGCTGGGCAACATGCGGGTTCCTCTGCGTGGTTGGGTGACGACCGCGCACTGCTGTCCGCCATCAACCACGGTGAGTTCGCCCTTAACGGTTTCCGCAATCGCGATCTCCGCACCCTCTTCTTTCCCCAGACTACCGACGACAAAGAGCAGGTCCGCCGGCACTCCGCCTGGATCAGCCGCAAACTCCGCCTGCTCCGGGCTCACGCCCTCATCACCAAAATCCGCGGCACCCACCGCTATCAGCTTACCTCCACCGGTCGCAAGACCATTGTGGCTATCCTTAGCGCTCTGCGATCCACGGTTGCCCAACTCACGCCCGTAACCGTGCAACTAACCGCTGTCGCCGTCTAAACACCATGAAAACTGTTTGCAAACGGAAAACATTTTGCAGGTTAGTAATACAGCACGCGCTCGGGCTGCCAATTCGTCGGTGCCCTCGAGCTTCGCTTAGCCGAGACAGCCGTTAGCCGATGACCTCTTTGATCCCCTCCGACAACCCAAGATTCCCGATCTCGATGGTCCTTCCCATCATCCCGCCAACCCCGGCGATCGCTCCCGTCTGCTTCAGATGCTGGAGCATTTCGGTCGCGTTTCAGGAATTCGTCCGAACGCGGTCAGGACATCGCGAGCCGGATCAAGGCGCGTGGTGGCACTTGGCCGCCGACGGTCACGATCGCCTTTGCCGCATACGCGTTCCAATCCAGCACCCCCATTTAGTCTCACCGGCGAAGCGATTTATGACACGGGTCGAAACTTCCGCGGTCCAACCTGTCGGAGTGGGCATCACCATCCGTTATAGATGGCGTCGACGCGCACGGAGCCGTTACCCTCGGTGTGCGCCAGGGACCTGATTCTGCTGCAGCTCGCAATGCGGCTACGAAGCTTTGGCCAGCAGATGCTGTTTATTAGGCAGGGAGCTTGACCGAGCTTGGCGGCCTGTCTTTGAGCACGTGGTCGCCGCTTTCTCGCGCCGTGGTCAGCTAAATTTGCGACATAGCCCGCGCCTCTTCCAGCGTGACCCGGCGCTTGCTCCGATAGG
>Ga0209577_10002131_pt1 | contig 19241 bp, 18 predicted proteins | sample GraSoiAngelo_109_FD_185874 | JGI IMG/M metagenome (GOLD analysis project Ga0209577, IMG submission 185874) | Grasslands soil microbial communities from the Angelo Coastal Reserve, California, USA - 14_0903_12_20cm (SPAdes) (version 2) | ecosystem: Environmental > Terrestrial > Soil > Grasslands...
AGAAATTCTATCGGCCGCCTTACGTAGGTGTGCGTGGCTGGGTCGGTATTGAGTTGGTCCAAGTCAGCGATAAGGAGCTCGCGCTGCATATTGAGGAAGCCTGGCGCCTGATCGCGCCGAAGCGTTTACAGGAACCCCGAGTAGCGACGGGACCTAACAATTCCCGCGAACCTTGATGATCCGGTCGCTACCGCTCGCGGTTCTGACACGAACTCTAAATCGCTGGATCGGGAAGCTACCTCTTAGTACCTAATCTTCACACTAAAACTTCCGCTGTTATCGCTGTAGTCATCATCGTTAATCGCCAGGATCAGACGACCATCGGTGGGAACGGTGGTGCTCAGTTGGCTGCCGATTAGGTAGGCCTGACTCAGTTGGCCGTTCGACATGCGAATGTACGCGATGAGCGCGCCCGGACCTGCTGTGGGCACTGGCCGCGTACCGACGATTGAGCCAAAGCCAGTGGTGCGGCCGCCTTCGGGTCCCACCTCGCCGATGCGGCGGCCGGCGACGATGGTTCCGGTGGCGGTGATAGTGATCGGCTCGCCCGCATTCACATCGATTCCAGTGTCTGTGCCCCTTGATGTGGCCGGCACAACTACAGTCACTTCTTGCTGCGTCCGCTCGCGCTCGCGCTCATCAATTCCGGTCCGCGTGCGCGAACGAATTCCAGGATTACGCCGGCGATACACGTCACCCTGATTATCAGTTGCCCAGTCTCGTGGGTGGCGAATCTGCACCGAGAAGCTGCCGCGGGCGTCGCTGAACGCGCCCCGGTTTGCGGTGAGATAAAGCCGGCCATCTCGGTCCGCGATGATGTCACGCGTCGAGCCGACTTCAAAGATCGGTGCGCGCGGATTATCGCTGATGGCGCCAATCAGTTCGCCTTCAGCCGCGCGTGGCAGAGGCGCGCTGGTGTCGGTAGAACGCAAACCGTCGGGAGTGATACGCGTGCGCCCGACCGTAATCACTCCGGACGCATTGATCTGAATGTGGTCGCTCCTTCGCAAATCTATACCGGTATCGATCCAGTTTGATTCAAGTGTCACTTGCACGGTTTCAACCCGCGAGTCGTCCATCGTGCGGCCTTCGATCTCAATGCGCTCCACTTCTTCAGGACGGAAATATAAAATGTCCCGATCGTAGGTCCTTTCTCCTCGCGCGACGTTTGGATCGGTGTTAGCTCTGGGAAAATTCGACTGACGTGAGTCGACGCGCACGACGAACCGTCCGTTGATGAAACCCAGCAGCGTACCTTGGATCGTTCGTCCATCACGCAAATAGATAGTGTCGGCAACGGCGAAGCCGGCCGCGACCATTACGATCATCACAGCAAGAATGATTTTTCTCATTTTCTGATTTCCTTTCCGGCAAAAGATCAAAGATTCCCGATATAAATCGGTTAATCTTCAGGGGAGAGTTAACTCGGGAGAAGGGTTGACCTTTAGCTTATACCCGAGAAAGAGAAGGGGCAAGGGAACGCGGGTCGTAGAATCATGAATTGGCGCGGCAAAAGCCCGACCTTCTAGCAGTTTGCTGAAAAGAGTCCAGACCGTCTTTGATTACAGTTCGTGCGGTATCGTCGGAGACCATTCGTGCTGCTTTTCCAGTAGCCCAGGCGTTAACGCCTGGGTTGGTGACGTGGCGTTCGTTCTTGAGTCCCATTCATGGGGCTTTTACCTATGCCTTAAGGCGAGATAGCTATAGCAGTTATTGCCAAAGCCTCCTGAAGGAGGCTCGCAACTTAATCGCTCCTACTGCCCAGGCGTGAACGCCTGGGCTAGAGAAAGCCTGCTCGGAGCGGTGCTAGCGCCAGTTCTGCTATTTCGTTACTTCATCCGCGATTTCGTTCGCACCAAAAACCTTCCGCAGCACTTCCCGCATCGCGCGCACGTCTACCGAAATCGCCCGGTTAACTGATTCATCGTAGATGAAATCACCGACCAGCGATTGAATATTCCCGTCGAAGATCAGGCCAACTAGCTCGGCATTTTTGTTGATAGTCGGCGAGCCTGAATTGCCGCCGATGATGTCGTCGGTCGAGACAAAATTGAAAGGCGTGCTCGGATTGATTGCCGACTTTTTCTCCATCCAGCGTGGCGGGAGGTTGTATGGGAATTGATACTTGAAGTTCGCCGCCCGATCGTACAAACCTCCGAGCGTGGTGAACGGCGTCACTCGTTTAGCGTTCTCCACGTAACCTTTCACGGCGCCGTACGAGAGTCGCAGGGTGAAGGTCGCATCCGGATAAATCGAGTTTCCTTCGTTCGCAAACCGCGCGCGGGCAATCTTTGCGTAGTTCGTGCGCTCGACGCCGGTGACTTCGTTTTCGAAACGCTTGCGCAACTCGCGGGCTTTCGGATCGATCAGACGGGCGAGAACGATCATCGGATCGGCCGATGATTCGATGGCTTGCTTGCCACCTGCCGCCAGTTCTTTGCGAAACGCGACATCTTTAAGCTTCGTCCCTGCGATCAATTCAGTGGCGCGGACTTCAGGCGTTTTGCCGTTCATGATCTGTTTTACCAAAGGATGGTCGGCGCCCAGCAGCTCCACCATGAAACCGAGCGAGTCAGCCAATTTCAACTTCTCGAAATCGTCATAGACTGGCGCGGGCGAATATAGCGCGAGCTCCAGCGACGCGCGTCGCGCCTCGGTGAACTCGGGCAACCGTTCGGCGTTCGGCTTTTGACTTTCATCGGCGAGTCGAACCAGCGTGCGCGCAAAGCCAAACGTCGTGGTGTTGAATCCGGCCGCTTGATCGAAAATTCTTCGCTCACGAATGTAGGATGGCAGGGTCTGGTGCGCTTTCGCGATCGCGTCCCAGGCATCGCCGTACGTCTTCTGTCGATCGGGATTAGCAGCGATCCATTGGCGCAGGGCCATTTCGTCCATCATCTTGCGCCCCATCAGCGCCTGGTCTTTCAAACCGGCGAGTTGGCCGCGATAAACCTTCAAGGAATTCTGAATGCTGTTCAACTCATTCTCGGCGCGGCGAGTCTGCTCTTCGCCCATGGACATATATTTTTTGAGCATTGCTTCGCGGCGTTCTAACAGCCGCAAAATGATCGGAATGCTCGCGTCACGCAGCTCTTCAAGATGGGCGACCGTATTCAGACGTGCCGTCGAGCCCGGATTGCCGGTGACGAAAACCAGATCGCCTTCCTTTGCTCCAGTCGTCGACCATTTGAAGTAACTCGGCGGATGAACCGGCTGATCGTTTTCGTAAACGCGCACCAGCGCCATGTCGATGTTGAAGCGCGGAAAGTTGAAGTTGTCAGGGTCGCCGCCAAAAAATGCGGCCTGAAATTCCGGCACGAAGACCAGACGCACGTCGGTGTATTTTTTATAGCGATAGAGATTGTACTGAGCGCCTTGATAGAGCGCGATGACGTCGGAACGAAGCCCGGTGGCTTTGGTCGACTCGGCTTCGATCGCCGCAATCTCGGCGCGCCGAGCGGCAAACGCCTGCGCATCCGACGTTCCCGTTTTGACTGCTCCATTGACCCGCGCCGTCACATCTTCGATGCTCATCAGCACGTTGAGTTCCAGGCTGGGCGCTTTGATCTCTTCCGCCGGCGTGCGTGCAACAAATCCCTCCTTCGCCAGATCCTTCTGCGGCGTGCTCACGTCGTTAACGATGTCTTCGACGATATGATAGTTCGTCAGCACCAGACCGTTCGGAGAAACGAACGAGCCGGATCCACCGCTGTTGAATCGCACCGAAGCGAGCTGCACCTTCCGCAGCCATTCGTCAGTGACATCGAAGCCGTACTTCTTTTTGATCTCGGCTCGGGGAACGTTATTGAACGGCCACATGCCTTCATCGGCAAGGGCGGTGAAGTTAAGAGTTTGCAGACTAAACAGCGCCAGAATTAGCGCGCACAGGAATTTTCTAAGCTTCATTGGTAACCTCGATAAGTCGGTCTAAAGGGAGAAGATTTTAGAGCATCTTGCTGTTCAATTGGATGCCTCAGGATGGTAAATCGTAAATGGTAAATCGTAAATGGCTGGGCGCGCGACATGGCTGGCTCTGCCGGCTATTTACCATTCACGATTTACCATTTACCATTCACCACTGGATGGATAACGAAGAAATCGCTCGTCGCTTCAATCGCATGGCCTCGCTAATGGAAGTCCGTGGCGAGGACACGTTTCGCGTTCGCTCGTACCGCATGGCTGCCGAAGCGATCGAAACCTGGCCTACGCCAATGAAGGAAATTGTCGACCAAGATGGCGCCGCAGGTCTACAAGAGATTCCCGGTGTTGGCAAAGCAATTGCGGGTAAGATCGTTGAATTGCTTGAGCACGGGACGTTCGATGCCTGGGAAAAGCTGACTGCCGAGACTCCGGAGACTGTGCTGGATTTGCTCGAACTGCCCGGGGTCGGCCCGAAGACGGCGGCGATGTTGCATCAGAAGTTCAAGATCGCTTCGTTGGCCGATCTGCGAAAGTTTGCCGAAGGCGGCGGGCTGGAAATGGTTGACGGCATCGGGGCAAAGACGGCGGAAAGAATTAAGCGGCATCTATAGGTTTTTGTTCCTGGTTCTTTCCGCGGACCTAAGCCCTGGCCTAAAAGCATTTCGCGCAAAGGCGCTAAGAAACGAAAATCGAAAGGCGCAAGGCCAAAATAAGCTATCACCCGGAGCGAGTTATTTCTTGCGCCCACGCCGTGCCTGTCCTACAATGGCTTCACAGGCCCGGACTGCTTTCGGCGTCGCGCAGCGTCTCCCCGCAGTAGTCTTTTCCGAAAGTGAAAGCTGCGTCGGTCACTTATCAAAGGGTTTGGCGCAGGTTCGCGTGAATTAGTGAAGGCGAAAACTTTTCGATCTTCGATCCATCCGCGACTCACATTCAACGTGTGTACAAACGGATCGCGCAGAAATCGAGTGCGTGGATTTCAGAACGAGGCTCTTCGCCAAAGACAGGGGGTATCAATGGAATCGCGTCGTCACGCCGCGTCGGCCGCACTTGTCGTTTGCTTGGTTCTGGTTGCGACGTTCTTCGCCATACAGAATTCAAAGGCGCAGGAAAAGCCCGGCCAGAAGCCTCCTCCGGCTCCGGAAAAAGAACTGCTCAAGGTCGAACCGGCGCCGGCGCAAACACCGGCGGATAAGTCGCCGCAAAAGTTGGTCCCGCCAACCGAATCGTCCGGCGATAAGCAAAAGCCCGGGACCGAAGTCGATGAGCGGCAACAGCTCATCATCAATACCGACTTAATCACCTTTAATGTGACGGTGACGGACATCTACGGTCGTTTTGTTTCGGGCCTCGGCAAGAACGCGTTCACCATCTTCGACGAGAAACAGCCGCAGGAGATTACTTTCTTCAGCGATGAAGACGCGCCGGTTTCGGTGGGCGTGCTCTTTGATGTGTCAGGCTCGATGAGCGGCGATAAGGTTCGGCGCGCGCGCGATGCCCTGGCCCACTTCATTCAAACCAGCCACGATCGCGACGAGTACTTTCTGATCGCCTTTAATTCGCGGGCCCAGTTGTTGATGGATCGAACGCGCGACGGAAATGCGGTGCTCGACAAATTGACTTTCGTCCAGACGAAGAACAATACCGCCCTTTACGATGCTTGCTATCTCGGGGTCGAACGTGTTCAGCGTGGCACGCATCCGAAGCGGGCGCTGCTTTTGATCAGCGACGGCCAGGATAACAACTCGCGGTATACCTTCAATGAGCTGCGCCGCGTGCTGAAAGAATCAGACGTAGTGCTTTACGCCATCGGGATTCTCGGCGGGAGCGATGTCGGCAGCTCGCTGGGCATGGAAGGACAGGGGATCCTGGACGAGTTGGCCAGCGTGTCTGGGGGCAAGGCTTTCTATCCGCGCTCGGCCCCGGAGATGGACGACATCTTCGAGCAAATCGCGCTGGAGTTGCGTCACCAGTATTCGATCGGCTACCGTCCGCCGAACTTTAAGAATGACGGCAAATGGCACCACATCAAAGTGAAAGTCGCTCCGCCGCGTGGCTTGCCGCGATTGTTTGTCCGCAGTAAAGAAGGTTATTTCGCGATCGCGAATCCGAAGTGAATTTTGGAGTGCGGCGGCAGCGACGCCGCTTTGGATCGCGCCGCTTTTGAAGGGTTTCAGCGTCAACGGTGCAAAACAACCCAAAGCGCCGTCGCCGTTGCGCTCTGCCGGCGCAATCCAAATTTGGCGCTGCGGCAACGCGAGTTGACCTTTCCGGCATCATTAGCATGCGCCGAGGACTTCTTTCTTTGAAATTCATCCGAGCCGTCACCGCTCTCCCCGGCGTCGAAAATAGTTTGACATTAGCCGTTTCTTAACAGAAGGTTTAGCAGGAATGAGACTTCGCATTTTTCCGTTTTTCTGTGCGCGTCACAACACGCTGGTGCTCTTCACGAGCCTGAGTGCAGTGTTTTCGTTCATGATCGCCGGCGCTAGTAGCGCGCAACAACCGGTTGATTCACGTCCGCGCACGACGGGAACTGCAACTGTTGCCCCGTCGCCGTCGCCCCAAACTTCGCAACCTACACCAACACCGGCGCAGTCTTTGCCAGGCCGACGCATTGCCCCGCAACTGGGGCCTCCGCCACCGGCACCGGTCTTGAAACAAAAGCCTCCCGATCCGACGAGTGCCGAGATTGACGAAAACTCAACTTTGAAAATTGATACGGAATTGGTGACGCTGCACGTGCGCGTGATCGACCGTAACAACCACCCGATTGACAATCTCAGGAAGGACGAGTTCAAGATTCTCGAGAATGGCGACGCGCAGCCTATCTTCTCGTTCACCCGCGAAGAAGTACCGGTGATCTATGGACTGGCGGTGGATACGTCGGGTTCGCTGCGGCCGGCGTTCGAGCAAGTCCTCAACGCCGCGAAGGCAATCATCAACAGCAACAAGCGCGGCGACGAAACCTTTCTCGAGCGCTTTATCAGCAGCGATAAGATCGAAACCGTCCAGGACTTCACCGCCAACAAGGATGCCTTATTGGATGGTCTGGACTCGCTCTATATCGAAGGTGGCCAGACCGCAGTAATTGATGGCGTGTATCTGGCCGCCGAACACGTCGCCGAATACAAGAAGGGTGGGGATGACGATCGCCGTCGCCGCGCGTTGATCGTGGTGACAGATGGCGAAGATCGCGCCAGCTACTATCCGGAAACAGAACTGTTCAAGCGGCTGCGCGAAGAGGACGTCCAGATTTACTTGATCGGATTCGTGAACGAATTGGATGCCGATAAAGGTTTTATCCGCAAGAGCCCACGCGACAAAGCGGTCGCCCTCATTAATAAACTGGCCGCCGAAACCGGGGGCCGCGCCTTCTTTCCGCAATCAATTTCCGAATTGCCTCAGATTGCAAACGAGATTGTACGCGATCTGCGCACGCAGTACGTGATTAGCTACGATCCGACAAACAAAGCACATGACGGAACGTATCGGGCAATTAAGGTGGTACTGGATCAGCCAACTGGGAGTGACAAACTGATCGCGTTGACACGACCCGGAAGGACCGCCCCGCGCCCAGGCGCAACTGTTTCGCGTCCGGCGACCAAAACGACTACTTCACCTGCAAACAACAATGCCCGACAGCCCGCGACGAATCCTCGCAAATCTCCGTAAGCGAGTGTTAGAGTGCCAACTTCAGTTGGGCGCACGTGTCAGAACCGCGAGCGGTACCGACCGGTTACATTCAACTTACAGGGAACTATCAGGCGTGCTGTGATCCGGTCGCTACCGCTCGCGGTTCTGACACACCAAACCCGGCTAAAGCCGGTACTCTGAAGCCGTTATTTCTTCTCCCGCGTTCCCTGTAAAGCCGCTAGCGTTTCGTTGAGCTGCTCCATCTGGGCGTCGCGGTATCTCTGCTTGCGGATTAGTTCTTCCAGCATCAACTCACTTTTGAGATTGACTTTGAAATCCTGCTCAGCGGCGAGCCGATCTTTTTCTGCGGCGCGGTTTTGCGACATCATGATGATCGGGGCCTGAAGGGCGGCCGTCATCGAAAGCATCAGATTGAGAAGAATGTAAGGATATGGATCGAACTGCGCTCCGCCCTCGCCACGGCCATAATGGACCAGCACGAACGTGTTGAAAGCCATCCAGGCGATTAGGAAGCTCAGGTAAATAATGATGAATGTCCACGAACCGCCAAACGATGCAACTTTGTCGGCGATGCGCTGACCGATAGTCGATTTCTCCTCCATCTCGCGGTTGATGTTGCGGGACACTCGCTGTGACACCAGCAGGTTAGTCTGGCGCATGCGCGCGCCGATTTCGCAAATGACATCGATGGCGCAATCAGCGTGTTCTGTAAGGAATTTTTGAAAATCGTCACTGCTCAAGCGATGAAGGTGTGCGTCGGTGATGGCGGTGGCACTGCTCGAGCGCTCACCACGATCGAGCACGGCCAGCTCGCCAAAAAACTGCCCGGGCTGCAACTCCGCCAGCGTGACCTCGTTCAGGTCTTCATCTGTTACCCAGATGCGGACCGAGCCTTCTTCGACGACGTAAAGCGCGTCACCATGATCGTGCTCGTTAAAGATCACCTCGCCGGCCTTGTAATCGACCTGATCGATCTCCTCCGCGAGCTTTTCCAGTTCATGTGGCTCAAGGCGTTTGAAAAGAGGGACCCGCGCCAGGCTCTGCGCTTCTTCACTTAGTTGGGTTACGTCTGTCGGCATAAACTTCTCTCTCCCCCGGTGATAAAAAGTTAAAGCGAGACTCGAGAGGTCCCGCAAACGTCCGGCTAAGTTAGCCGTTGCAGGATCTCATCGGTGATCGCAAATGGATCGACAGGTTCCTGATCCTTGCTGGCCTGCTCGACATCGTCCACCAAACGTGTCACATCTGCGCCGAGTTCCGCGTCGTCGGAATTTATCTCGATACAATCGGGCGAGTCGAAAGGCGTGATCATCAAATATCGCGGCACGCTCGGCTCGCTCAAAGGCGCTGCCGGTCCCAAGATCAGAAGGTTGTTATTCCAGCGCGCGAATCGGTGCGCCGAACCAACCTGCCTTTCCCAATGCAGCTCGCCTTTTTCGGTTAACGATTCGATCCTCGAAATCAGATTTCGCAATCGATCAGTTGTGGCCGCGTCACGATCCATGCGCTCCTCCCGGATATTCAGCTTGACTAAGGCGGTGAGATTAGCATCTTTGGCACCCAATGGAAAAGCGCAAATTCCATCACGGCAAACCCGCGGTCTGATATGCTAAGCGTCGTTCACTTACCTAAAGGAGAGCAACCAAACGTCCGATCGTCGCAGTTCGAGGTCCGAGGAAGCGCTCGAATCGAGAGTCGAGCGCGAGCGGAATCCGATCAAGCGTTTTCTCATGCTTCTCGGGCCCGGCTTGATCACCGGAGCATCGGATGACGATCCGTCGGGAATTGGAACCTACACGACTGCCGGCGCGTCGCTTGGTTTCGCGACTTTATGGATCGCAATCTTGACCTTGCCGATGATGGCCGCGGTGCAGTTCATCTGCGCGAAAATCGGAATGGTAAGCGGCCGGGGTCTCTCGGGGGTGCTCCGCCAGTATTATCCAGGTTGGCTGGTGTACTCGGCCATCTCCCTGCTTGTGATTGCCAACACTATTAATGCCGGAACCGATATTGGAGCGATTGCGGCCGCCCTCAATTTGCTAATTCCGATCCCCGCGGTCGTGCTGGTCCTGCCCATCGCGCTAGCGATCCTCGGGCTGCAAATTTGGGGAACCTACAACTTGATCGTGAAGATTTTTAAGTGGCTGACGCTGACTCTCTTCGCCTACGTGATCGCTGCCTTTCTGGCCAGGCCCCATTGGAGCGAAGTCCTGAAAGCCACGTTCATTCCGACGCTTCGTTTCGACAATCAATACTTGATGACGTTGGTGGCTATTCTGGGAACGACGATCTCGCCGTATCTTTTCTTCTGGCAAGCCAGTCAGGAGGTCGAGGAAGAGCTACAAATGGGGCGCGCCACGATCGAAGAACGTGAGGGTGCATCGGACACGGAGTTGCGGATTGCCGAGATTGACGTGGACGTGGGAATGGTTTTCGCGAGTTTGGTTTTCTATTTTGTGATCCTCGCGTCAGCAGCCACGCTGCACGCCACGGGTAACACGAAGATCGAAACGGCCGTCCAGGCTGCTCAAGCCTTGCGTCCTTTGACGAGCGGGGTAGCCACTATTCTTTTTGCTCTCGGATTGATCGGATGCGGTTTCCTGGCAGTGCCCGTGCTAACCACGTCGAGCGCCTATGCGGTCTGTGAGGCTTTTTACTGGAAATACGGCCTTGATGAAAAACTTCGGAGCGCGAGACGCTTTTATGTCATCATCGCGGCTTCGACACTGATCGGTATGCTCATAAACTTTTGGAAGATTCCGCCGGTCACCGCGCTTTTCGGAACTGCAGTGATCAATGGGATATTGGCGCCGCCGCTGCTCGTCATCATAATGCTGGTATCCAACAACCCGAAAGTCATGGGTAAGCGCGTGAACGGACGGCTGACCAACTTTATCGGTTGGACCACCACTATTGTCATGGCCGTGGCTGCTTTGGGAATTCTGGTAACTTGGGGTCACTAAGCACAACGCTAACCTTTAATGGCTGAGATCGACATGCCTGAGATTGAAACCGAAAGACTGTTACTGCGAATGTTTTGTCCCGATGATTTGGATAACCTCGCCGGCTTGTTCAGTGACCCGGAAGTCATGAGATACGTGGGTGAGGGCAACACGGTTAACAGAGAGGAAACTGACAAGGCCTTACAGAGCATTATCAAACACTGGGAAACACATGGCTTTGGACGTTGGGCCGCCGTCGATCGCGTGACGAATGAATTCGTCGGCTTCGGTGGACTGCGATCCCTCTTAGGCACGCCGGAAGTTGTCTATCATTTCGCCACGGCTCATTGGGGTAAAGGACTGGCGACTGAGTTAGCGCGCGCCAGTCTCAGGTTTGGATTTGAAGGGCGCTCCTTCGATCGCATCGTCGCGATCGCGAAGCCGAAAAACGCAGCGTCAATTCATGTGATGGAAAAGCTCGGGATGCATTACGAAATGCACGCGAGCTACTACGGCATCGATGTGATTCAGTTTGAGATTGGGCGTGAGGAGTTCAACTCTGGGAACTCGGCGTATTGTCTAAAGATCTAACGCAGAGAGTGCCGAGGTTTCGCGCAGAGGTCGCTGAGGAAGAACCTTTGCGTTCCTTTGCGAAAACCTCAGCGCCCTCTGCGTTAAAATGCTGCTATCCGGCTTCCTTCTCACCTCTACTACTTGTTTGTTGATGCTCAACACCAACGGCGCGGGATCGGTCGACAGCTCTGGAATCATGCTCGTGACTGGATTGCTTCGTCAATCACGGACCAATTACAGTAAACTCGTCTCTAAACGCGATTACGGCGTACGAACGTTTGGGGTTTGCTATTGCGGGGCCGCCTGAGGAAAATCACGGCGTTCGATACCAGCCGATGTGGTGGGCGAACGCGACCTAACATCAAATCGTGGGACCGGAGCGCGGATGGCCTCTTTCTCAACTTGATTGCTCCGGCGAAGGTTGGATGTAAACGTCGCGCCCGGTCGACTCTGAACTCAACCGTTTGGCGCTGAATAATATGAGCGTAACCAAACAAGCTGTAGTCACGGTTCTAATCATGCTGGCGCTTGGCATGAGACTCTTCGCCCAAATACAAGAAAGCTCAAATGATGCCCAGGCGCAGAACCTAATCGCCGAACTGTACACTCATCCCTGGGAAGGCGCCGAGAATTTGTGCAGCCCAATGTGTTGGAATTTTCACTTCACCGAGCCGATGCTGAAAATAATCGAAATGGGTCCACCAGCGCAAAATGCTTTATTGCCAAAGTTGAATGACCCGGCCATAAAAGATCAGGCAATCATCTTGCTTGGTGGGTTGGGCGATGAGCGTGCTGTCGGACCAATCATTGATGCGATGGTTGGCAAAGATGAAATTGCCGTCACGCCCAATGCGCAGAAGATCAATTTAGCTGCCGTGCTAGCCCTTACGAACATCACTGTTGCTGAAGTTACCTGGCATCACGGTGGCGGCATTGAGGTACGAAAGCGCCCCCCAAATCCGAAGGAGGGTTGGACCGAGTGGTGGCAGAATAACCAGCCAACGTTCAAGGTAAAGGAAATAAAGCAAAGCCGGCGTTACTCGAATTATCCGAACTACGGTATTTACAAACAACAATAATCACGGTACGTGTTGGCCCGATAAAGAGCAGCGGCACCCTGACTATGAGTCGACTGTTGGCGTACCTGGGATGATCAGACTCCTGCGAAACTTATAGAGCTTTTTTAGCCGCAGCCTAACGATTGGTCGGACGCGAGCGGGATCTGCGGGCCTCTCAGCGACAACTTGCGCATCTCGCAGTTGTCTCCCGCACCGCGTTAACCCCATCGTTCGAACTCATTTCGAATCCTTCACCCGAGCGGGCTACTAGCCCGCTGCCGCATGACTCTCCGCCACTTGCTGCTTTGGCTTCTTCCGGAGAATTGCGGCGGAGATGAGCGTGATGATTAAGCCGACGGGAAAAGGCTCGGTGAAGGTGATCGCGGCGTTGAAAAATGGATTCTCGTACATCTCCTTGAACTTTTTCATCTGCTGAAGCTGGGCCTGAATTTTTTCTGCGCTGGCGCCTGAGGCCCTCACCTGCTCAACCATGTGCGCAGCATATTTATCGACAAAGTCGTGCGCGAAATTGAAATAGATAATCTCCCAAGCGATCACGTAGCAGACGGACGAGATGAGCGCGATCAGAATGCCGACCGCGAAGGCGCGGCCGAAAGTGATCGTCCCGCCGCCGACGTTTTCGCGATAAGAGCGAATTCCGAAGAAGATCAGCAGGAAAGCCAGCACGATGCCGGTGTAGCCGACGATCTCGCCTTTGTCGAAGCCGATCTTGTTGATGAACAGCATCGTGCCGAACATCATCAGCGCCATCATGGCGCCGGAAATCAGACCGAAGGTCAACACTATCCTTTTCATCGATTTTCTCCTGACAGAAAAGTTTTCAAAGCGGCGAGAAGATAGTCGGAACGAGCTCGTTTGTCGTCATACTTTTGGGTGAATTTGAGGCACGAAGCCGAAAATCATACTTTCGTATCAGAACCGCGAGCGGTAGCGACCGGAACATCAAGTTTCGCGGAATTGTTAGGATTCCGTCGCTTCCGCTCCGGGTTCTGACACGAGTTTTGACACACACCCTCGGTAGCGACCGGTTGGTTTCGTCATCCGGCCGACTTCTTCAATGCACAAGCGGCCAGTCGCTACCGCTCGCGGTACTGTAACGGCGGGCGTCTCGGTGGCTAACTTAAGGAATCAATCCGAACTCTTTTCCTAACTGCGCGGCCTGAGTTCTTCGCTTCGCATTGAGTTTATCGAACAAGCGGCTGGAATGAGTCTTCACGGTGTTCTCGCTAACAAAAAGTTTTTCGGCGATCTCGCGATTGCTGAGGCCCTGCGCGATCAGTCCGAGTATTTCCAACTCGCGCGCGGTTATGCCCAATTCACGCTGGCGAGTTTCGTTGCGAACAAAGGGCCCTGAAGTGGGGACGGGAACTTCCCTGACTACGATCGTTTCTTTCTCCTTTGTCAGTTTGAGTCCCAACCAGATGCCGACCACGGAGAAGAATAACGCGATCAATCCGCCGTAAATCTCCACCGAGTGCTCGATGACGAGGAACCTATACTCAATCAGCTTGAGGGCGACAATCAAGACTCCGCCACAGAGCCCGTAGAGGAGAATGTGTTTCTTCATCGAATCGAAAACACGAGCGATTCGTCAGGGCCACGTCTCGCGCACTACCAGTTTGCTTTGGCGATGTATTTGAGAACGTGTTTGATGGAGGTAACGCTGTAAGCGCCGTCCGATTTTTGCACCGGGATGTGGCGATAGCGGCCCATCGACATTTTGTTCAGAGCGGTGGCGACCGAGTCGGTTTCGTGCAGGGTTTCCGGATTCGCGCTCATCAAGTCTTTGACGGCGGTGGCGTCGGGGGCTGCTTGCTTGCCGGTGAGCTTGTTGAGAACGTCGCGTTCAGTAAAGATGCCGACGAGCTTTCCGTCTTCCACAACCAGGGCGCAGCCCAGGCGGGTCTCTTTCATTCTCCTGATTACTTCGATCGCGGGAGTGTCAGGAGAGACGCCGAGAAACTCCTGATCGAGCTGGCGGAGATCGTCTTCCATTACCGAGCGTGCCAGGCCTTCTCTGCCAGCTTGAGGTACGTTCAGATTGAAGAGCGAAGTCACGCACTCTTCACAGCGATCCGCGCCTTCGATATTGTCATGACCACAGGAAGGACAAATCATTCGCTTCGCTCCAATTGCGGATTTCGGATTTCGGATTGCGAATTGTTAAGAACGAAAATTCGCAATCCGAATTTCGCAATTCGAAATCTTATTCCACCGTCCACATATCACCGCCATAGATCAGTGTTTCCAGGCTGCCCGGACCCGACTTGGCGATGGCGGTTTTGATTTGATCGGCCATCATTTGATCATAGCTGGGCCGCTCGACCGCGCGAAAGACGCCGACCGGTTGCGGAAAGTCCGGCTGCTCCATGCGCGCGAGCATAAATGCGACTGACGGATCCTGCAGATGTATGTCGTGCACCAGGATGTCAGCCTCGGTGATGCCATTTTCGCCGATGGTTACAACTTCGGGATGCGCGCCATTCATGCGTATGCCCTGATTGCGATCCTTGCCAAAAATCATCGGCTTCCCGTCTTCGAGGTAAAGAACTTTGTCGGGTCGTACGCTGCGCTCGGCAAAGTAATCGAAGGCGCCATCGTTGAAGATGTTGCAATTCTGATAGACTTCGAGGAACGACACGCCTTTGTGCTTCGCCGCGGCCTCGACCACGGCGCCGAGATGCTTCACATCGATGTCGATCGAGCGCGCGACGAAGGTTGCTTCACTCGCGATCGCCAGTGAAAGCGGATTCACGGGATAATCAATCACGCCCATCGGCGTCGATTTTGTTCGCTGACCAAAAACCGAAGTTGGGCTGTACTGGCCTTTTGTCAAACCATAAATGCGGTTATTGAAAAGGATGTAATTGATGTCCAGGTTGCGCCGCAGCACGTGCATGAAATGATTACCGCCGATCGACAGCGCGTCACCATCGCCGGTGATCACCCACACACTCAACTCGGGATTCGCGGCTTTGATGCCCGTGGCAATGGCCGGCGCCCGTCCGTGTATGCTGTGAAAACCGTACGTGTTCATGTAATAGGGAAAGCGCGAAGAGCAGCCGATGCCGGATACGAAAACCATCTTCTCGCGCGGAATGCCGAGTTCGGGCATTACCTTCTGCACGTTGTTTAAGATGGCATAGTCGCCGCATCCCGGGCACCAGCGCACTTCCTGGTTGGACATGAAATCTTTCTTGTTCAATTGTCCCGGTGGGGGCGCTACATGAAACATCGACGCGCCGCTTTCGCTTTCGGCAGAGACCGAGGCGTCAACATGTGCTTGATGGCCATTGCCACCTGAACCATTACCTGGTGTATTCATAATTGCTCCTCGAAATGATTACTGCTGCCTTTCCGGACAGTCTTTAATAACTCATGATGAAAAAATCTCAGCCACGCGAATGTGAAAGCCGGGGACGACATCGCCGCCATCCAGCGTATCCTTTTCCGTAAGCACAACGATGTCAGTTAGCGAGCGATAGACCGTGACTGTGTGCAGCTTTGGACTTACGACCCAAACCATTCGCGCGCCAGCTTCAAGCCATTCGGCTACTTTTGCTTCGACTTCTCGGACGGTGTCCCCGGGGCTAACCACCTCGACGGCAAGATCAGGCGCGCCAATCCAGTAACTCTTAACCGCTCCGATTTTCTCAACACGTTCACGACTTATGAAGGCGATGTCGGGCGCTCGTACCGTATCTGGATCTTGGGTGAGCAGGAAACCTGTCTCCGCTGCGCAAACTACTCCCAATTCGTTTGTCTTGACGTGCGTGTGGAGAGGTGTGGTTAACTCCACCGTTCGGACCCCATGCTCGTAGCCGGAAGGTGGCATGCGGATCAATTCTCCTTTCACAAGCTCGTAACGGAAGCCGTCATCCGGCATCGCCAGCAGCTCGTCGGCAGTTATAGGTTTTGTAAGAACAGCGCTCATCTTGATCTTGTTTAGGGCGATTTCGTATTAAGAGGTAAGACAGTCTCCTTATCCTCCCTTTATTTGGGACTCATTGCGTTGTTGCTCAAAATCGGCAATTGCAGCTTTCCAATCTTCAAGATTACCAAGCTGCACTGCGTTATCAATTCCAAGATTCTCAAGAAGCATCGCTAAGACTGTCAGTCGCTCGCTCTCATAAATAAGGATTCCGCCTTTGTATTCTATCTTCTCCGGCGCCTGATAAATACGCTTCTCAAATTCCTCGCCACCCCACTGGCGACCCTCACGACCGATTTTCCATTCAGCCGAATCAAAATCTTCCACATCCAATAACTTGAATGCAACCACCTGCGCTCAATTGCGGGCGGGACGCCCGCGCGCCCAGTTATAAGTACTCCTCAACCTTCCGTACAATCTCCCGAATCTGGAATGGCCGGCCTTTCACTTTCGAGAATGGAACCGCATCGATCAAATACCTCGCGCGAATCATCGTGCACAGTTGGCCGAGATTCATTTCGGGAACGATCACAGTTTCGAATCCGGAAAGCACTTCGCCGAGGTTCTTCGGGAAAGGATTCAGGTGGCGTAGATGGGCGCTGGAAACGGGCGCGCCTTCCCTTTGCATCTTCTCAACAGCCGAAGTGATCGAACCATAAGTCGATCCCCAGCCGAGCACCAGAACTTTTCCACTCGCTTCGCCAAAGACTTCCACCGGCGGAATGTCAGCGACTGCGCGATCGACTTTCTCCTGTCGGAGTTTGACCATCAGATGATGATTTTCAGGATCGTAGTTAACGTTGCCGGTGATGTGTTGTTTCTCGATGCCGCCGATGCGATGTTCGAGTCCGGGCGTTCCCGGAAGAGCGTAGGGCCGAGCCAGCGTCGCCTCGTCGCGCGCGTATGGCATGAAGTTTGTGGGATCGGTGGCGAATTTGACGTCGATCTTCGGAAGGTCGTCAATCTTAGGCAGAGCCCAGGGCTCGGCGCCGTTGGCCAGGTAACCATCCGAGAGATAAAAAACCGGGACCATATATTTGAACGCGAGGCGCACCGCTTCAATCGCCATGTCAAAGCAGTCGGCGGGCGTCGCCGGGGCGATCACAATTGCCGGACATTCGCCATTGCGTCCCCAGACCGCTTGAAATAGATCGGCCTGCTCCGTTTTTGTCGGCAAGCCGGTCGATGGTCCGCCGCGCTGCACGTTGACGATGACCAAAGGCAATTCCGTCATGACCGCGAGACCGATCGCTTCCTGTTTCAGCGCGACGCCGGGTCCGGAAGTTCCAGTCAAGCCCACGTGACCGGCAAAGCTGGCGCCAATCGCCGCGCACACCGCGGCAATTTCGTCTTCCGCCTGAAACGTTTTCACGCCAAAGTTTTTGTGGCGGGCCAGCTCGTGCAGAATGTCCGACGCCGGCGTGATTGGATAAGAACCGTAGAACAATTGTCTTCCCGCCAACTGCGCTGCCGCCACGAATCCGATCGCGGTGGCTTCGTTGCCCGTGATCTTGCGATAACGGCCCGGTGTGATGACCGCCTTTTTCACCTTGTAGTGCGTCGTGAAAACTTCGGTTGTTTCAGCAAAGTTGTATCCGGTCTTCAAGGCGACTTCGTTTGCTTTAACCAACTCAGGGTTCTTTTTGAACTTGGCGTTGATCCAATTCAGGGTCGGATCGAGCGGTCGATCGTAAAGCCAATACAAGACTCCGAGCGCGAAGAAGTTCTTGCTGCGATCGATCTCTTTGCGCGAGAGTTGCACGTTGCCCTTCAAGGCGTTTCGATTCAGCGTCGATATCGGCAATTGATGCACGCGATAACCGGTGAGCGAACCGTCCTCGATCGGATTCGATTTGTAGGCGGCGTGTTCGAGATTCTCCTTGGTGAATTCGTCGGTGTTGATGATCAGCGTGCCGCCTTCTTCGAGATCGGGCAGGTTCACTTTCAGCGCGGCGGGATTCATGGCCACCAACACGCTGGGTTGATCGCCAGGCGTGCGAATGTCGTGGTTCGAAAAATTCAATTGAAAGCCGCTGACGCCCGGCAGGCTGCCGGCTGGCGCGCGAATCTCAGCCGGAAAGTCGGGCAGCGTCGAGATATCATTGCCGACAATCGCCGACGTGTTCGTGAATTGCGTACCGGTCAACTGCATACCGTCGCCAGAATCTCCGGCGAAGCGAATTGTTACGGTGTCCAATTCTTCGAGTTGTTTGTCGATCGTCTCGACAGGTGGTTCTAGTACTGCGCTCATGGTTCTCCGTATTTTAGAAGTTAAGATTTAGTGCGTCGTGCTCTTGCTTCTTCGATGAAAAATGTCAAATGTCAAATGATAAATGGAAAATGAAACGATCTCAGATCTCAGATTTCAAATCTCATCAATCGCGTCATCCTCCATCCACGGTGCTCATTACCTGCGCGGGTTCAGGCGGCAGATTCATCGTGGCTTGCGGATAGCATTCCGCGAGATAAGTGATGATGTCGAAAACCGAAATCGATCCCACCAACTGACCATACTTCACCAGCGGAATATTCCGAAAGCTCTTCTCATTCATTAGACGAACCGCATCGCCGACGGTTGCTTCGGGCGAAAGCGTCTGCACCGCGGGCTGCATCCACTGAGAGATCGGCGATTCCAAATCGATGGTCTCGCCCAGAATCTTGGCCAGCAAATCGCGCTCGGTGAAAATTCCAGCTACCCGCCCGTCATCCAAAACGATCACACATCCGCCTTCGTCCTTTTTCATCGCCTCGATCGCCTGCGAAAGCGGCGTGAATGGCGACACGGCCACATAATCATCAGTCGGCAGAACGCTTACGCGCTGATCACAGGCATTTCCGATTCGATCCATGGCAGTTGGCGGAGGCTGAAAGTTTCCCCGCAATTTCAGCTCAATCAAACTATCTTAGCTCCAATTGAGCCCCGAGAACAGCAGGGAATTCTAGCACAATAGCGGGAGTTTCCGATGTGACGCACGGCACTTTCCACGTTTCTGCAGGCGGCGCATGACGAAAATCTTTGGCGATGTCAAGACCCGCATCCTATAATGACAACACCGGTGTCTACCAACCTGCAAAAGAATGTAACGCTCAAGAAATACTTTGAGTTAGACCTTGCTTCCGACGAGAAGCTGGAGTATT
>Ga0209577_10002132_pt1 | contig 19240 bp, 20 predicted proteins | sample GraSoiAngelo_109_FD_185874 | JGI IMG/M metagenome (GOLD analysis project Ga0209577, IMG submission 185874) | Grasslands soil microbial communities from the Angelo Coastal Reserve, California, USA - 14_0903_12_20cm (SPAdes) (version 2) | ecosystem: Environmental > Terrestrial > Soil > Grasslands...
ACCTTTCGGCGTGGCGTGCTGAAATTTTTGGAAAAGGTCAGCATGCAACAGCGGCAGCTCGATCGCGTCTTTGATGGCTTCGAGCGCCGTCTCCTGGCCACCGACCTTTTCCCACGGCAGCTCCGGCACAGTGTCGAGATAATGCTCGTGGGATTTTGTACTGGAGAGCATCTCCAACGCCATGCGGTAATTCGAATCAACGCGGACTTCGTCGCCCGATTTTAATGTAGAGTGAGTTAGATCGGCGGAACGTTGTAACACCATCGATTGCAATCCGTGCTCAGAGCCGACGCGCAATCGGTCCTTGCCGAGAACTTCGGTAATTTTTGTTACCGGGCCGGCTGTCTCAAAACCGAGATCGCCAACAATCACGAAAGCTTCATTAACGAGCACGCGCGTCCCTTTTTTCAATTTCGCAAGCGAAATGCGTGGATCGACGTTGCAATAATAATCGGCGCCTCCCACCACGATGTGCGCCGTGTCCTTCGACGTGGCCCCAAGAAACGTGCCGATCCGGTTCGCGGGTGAGGTAACTTTCTTGATCACCTCCTCGAGTTTCTCAATCATCCTGCGCGCTTCGACCATTGTCTCCTGTTGATCGAAGCGCGCAGGATGATTGAGAAACAAGTCGCGTCGAACGGGATCGCCCGGAGGCAACGATGCGATCACTCGATCGAATGAATCGAGGAGATTGTGCGGAGTGGAGTCCCCTTCCCCGCCCTGAAGTCCCTCACTGCGCTCGTCGCTCATTATGGTTTGGGTCAATCCGCCGAACCGACCGGCACTATAGCCTTATCACGCGCATTCGCAATCTTTCACTCACGAACCTTTTCGGAGTTCACTCGGAAAACCTTTCGGAGTTCGACGCCATCGTTATCCAAAATGTTCAACCATCGCCTGCGACGAAAGTTCCAAAACTCAAGTGCCAAGCACCAGACAAACCTCAGTTCGCAACCTGCAAAAAAAACCGTTGGCACAGCGAGCGCATTTTGGAGCTTGGAGTTTATTTGGCGATTGGAGTTTGGAACTTGGGATTTCCCCGCGAAACGCCTCCCGTTGGCAATGCCACACGCCCGCGACGAGTTGCGGTCAATGCCATCCCCGCTAACTTTCGCTTTCCTCGGGAGCCTTAGCTCAATTGGTTAGAGCGCCGCCCTGTCACGGCGGAGGTTGCGGGTTCGAGCCCCGTAGGCTCCGGATTATGTATTTAGATCAAGACACGTCCAAGCTCGGCGCGCCGCACGTTTGGAATGTTGATGAACGCCGGCGCCACGACTCTCAACGCGCGGGATACTGTCGATCAAACACTGATCGCGATACAAGAAATGGACCGTTATTGCTCGGCGCATCCCAATAGCCCGGCGGCGACACGTCATCCACGACTCTCCATTCACGGTCGGACTTTCGTCGCGTTACTGGGTCCAAACATCGAGCAAGGCATTGCTGGATTTGGCGACACTGTCCAAGCTGCACTACGCGCATTCGACCTGCAATATTCGCGCTCTCTTACGCCGCCTGCTGATCGCGATTAGGATCGATAAGCCGCACAAGAACTCTCGCCGCGGGGCATTCGTCGAAAGCGATGGGAATATGCGTTAAGGTTTTGGCGTGAACTGCGCAAGATCGTAAATGCCTAGGCGCTTCTCAATCCCCGCCACTTTATCTACGACCTTTTCAAATCCGTCCTCGCCAAAGAGCTCGTCTTCCTTCTTCTCGAAATCTTCGCCCAGAGAATCAAATTCGTGCAGCGAAACGATTTTGCGAAATGCGGGGAAGAGGACGGTGTCTTCACGCGCTTCATGCGGGTTGTACATGTGAATGAATTGCTGGATGGAATTGATGAGCTGTGCTCGCTCGGAGTCGTTCTTTAGTGATTGCAAATTCGCCAACCGCAGCGTGATGTCCGTAACGCGTCGTCCGGCCTGATGCTGCATGCGAAGCAGTTTCACCAGATCGACGAGTTGATTGGCTTTCTCAAAGCGTGGGAAAAGAAACTCTTCCTCAAGTTTTTCGTGGTAGTCTTCCACAAAGCTCCGAATGATTCGTGCGGCATCGGCCAACGCGTCCGGCGGCAAATCCCGTTTTGCATAGAGTCGGCCCAAGGCTTCGCCGTAAATCAGAAGCACGCGTTTCAATACGCCATGCTCGCGCATCAAATCTTCCGGCGGACCAACTGGGATTTCTCCCTCTTCTTTTTCTTTTTCCCCGGCGCCCGGCAGTCTCGCTCCCGCGAGGGCTGCGCCGCTGAAAATGATTCCGCTTCTGAGAAAAACTCTGCGATTAACAACGCGCTTCGCTTGACGTCGATCGTTCATGTCTAGATTCCCCTTTATCTAAATCGCAGAATCGAGTCTCACTTCGCTGGCGAGCGTATCAGACCAAGAAAGCGCGCGTCGAGTTCAGCGCCGCATGATGTGAATGGCAAGAATGCGGCTTTGATGGCGGGCGAGCAAATAATCGACAAAATCGCCGATGATTGAGTTCGGCTTGTTGCCGAGCTTTGTCACCACCCGGCAAATGAGGGTTTTGCTGCGCGCATGCCACTCCAGATTAATCGCTCCGGAAACATCTCCGGCGCTATGTATCTTCGCCCAACCATGCGGACGGCCGGGCTGTTTCGCCCAGATCTTGATAAAGCCAAATTTCCGCTCCAACTGTGGATCATTCATGATCTTGTGGCGCAACGATTCGCGTCCGGTCGCGATTACTTGAATAACCGTTTGCATTTCACACCTACGTTCAGCAGGAAATCAGTTCTTTTGCAATCCTTCTTTGGCGAAAGCGCAGCCACGACTAATCGTCAAGCAACGAGCGGTACATTACATAAACATCGACATATCCTTTTTCAGGGTGGTGAAATGCGCCGGGCAAAGTGCCGACGATTTTGAAACCGAGTTGCTCCCAAAGATGGATGGCCGGTGCGTTCGTAGAAACGACGAAATTAAATTGCATGGCGCGAAAACCCATTCCGCGCGCCTGATCCAAGCAATGCTCGGCCATTTCGCGGCCTACTCCGGAGCCCTGTGCATCCGGTGCAACCATGAAAGCGGCGTTGGCAAGGTGCGAGCCGCCCCCAGCTTGGTTGGGCCGCAAGATGTAAGTGCCAACAATGACTCGCTTTTTCATCTCTCCTGTAGGGGACGGCGTTGCCGTCCTAAGGAAGCTGTCAGCTTCCCCTATGGACTCCCGATCATCTTCCGCGACGAAAGTGAGCGTATCAGCTCGAAACCAATAAGCGAGCGCCTCTTCGCGGGACATTTGCGGGTCAAACGCGTAGGTATCGCCCGCCGCGATGATCTCGTGAAAAATATTCCAGGCCGCGTCGCGATCCGCATCAGTTGCCGCGCGGATTCTCATCGTAGACAATCGACTGTAAACGCAATCACAAGTGTCTGGAGTTCCGCGTTTACGCGGCCCGGGAGCGCGCGTGGTGCACCGCCTGAAGGCGGAACTCCAAACTTCGATTGAGAACTAACAAAGCGCGAGCCACGCAGACAGCGCGGCGAGTTTCTGTTCTGCGCGCCACGGCCCTTGCGTAGCTCGACGAAAGTTCTCTATCACACGCCGCACGTTTTCATTGGATTCTTTGAATTTCGTGGCGGCTTGGGCATATGCATCGCGCTCGACGAAAACCTCCGTGTGAATGCGGTATGCGTCCAAGGCTTCCTCGAGCACCGAGCGAAATAACTGACCTTCGAGCGCATGCGCTCGAATGTGCGGATTCGCAATCGACGCGGGATCAATTTGGCTTCCCACCACAAGAGCAGCGCGCGTGATCGGGTAACTGTTCCCTCGATAGCCAGCAAGAAGCGTCGCAATCGACTGTTGTGCAACGCCTCGCACCACACGCACGCGACGGTTTATTTTTGTGGTGTCCGTTTCGAGTCTTCCCATCATCGCGTGATAGGGCTGTCGCGTTTCAGGAAGCTGCGGATCGGATAGGTCTATCCGCCGGATATCGCAAACCTGGGGCGAACGCGCTGGGCCCATGAGCAGCACTGCCGCCGCCCAGCCAGATTTTACTCGAAAACCGAGCGCCGCATGTTGGGGCTTCATCGGGTTCTAAACGTCACAGGAACTGTCACTGCCCATCCCTGGCCAGGTGACGATCTCCATTGCTGAAGCGTGCTAATCGCAGATTGATCAAAGAGTTGGTTCCCCGTGGATTGAATGATCTGGATATTGGTTACGTTCCCTCTCGCATCGAAAGTCAAACGAAAGCGACCTGTTCCCGAACCGCCGGGCAGAGAGGCCCTGGGAGGAAACGCCGGCGCAGGCGCATAGACTAGTCGCGGTTTCGGTGTTGTCCGTGGTGTAGCGCTCGCGGTTGCCGGCCAGTTCGGCTGGGCGCCGGCTGCAACTCCAGACAACAACGAGGCCAATGCGGCGGAAGGACGCGCAATGGTTCTTTCGCCAGTTGACGTAACGACGCCAACTACTTCGCCGTCTCTGCTCACGACAGGAGATCCGGCTGAAGTTTGAGGAGTCGCTCCAGCAATTTCCAAACGTTCGGCGTCGCGTGAGGCAATCGTCATTTCACGAGCGCTACCTTCGCTTCCGGCCAATGCACTGCCGACTACCACCACGCCTGCTCCTTGGGATAAATTGGCGGTCTTGTTTAGCTCAAGAAACGCAACCTGCTTTACATCGGCGTGTAGAACTGCCACGTCCAATGCTTTCGAGGCCGAGAGAATCCCAGTGACATTGTAGATTCCGCCGTCTGCTGTCTTTGCGACAGCGTTGATTCCGCCTTCGATTGCGCGCTCCGTGGTGACGAATCTACCGTCTGCAGAAATGAAGAAACCGCTCTGCGTGCGCAGCAAATTTCCCTTTGGATCAAAGACGCTGACCCAAATCACCGAAGGCCGGACTCTTGTTTCCAGTCTCGCTAAATCGGACGAGGGGCTTTGATTGGCTTTTGCTTCAGGCGCCGAAGTGGTTGACGGCGCGCCAGTCGGCGCTTGCGCCGCAGTTGATACCGGCGACGTTGATCGTGACGGGGAATCGCCGACAACCTGACTCGTCGATTTTCGCCCGCATCCCACAGCCGCAAAGATAACCAGCCAAAGAGCGTATCGAAGCAGCGGCGGTCGGAGATTCATTTGCTTCCTTCGGATGTATTGTCGCGCCTTGGGTGACACTTGTTCCAAGCCACGAGATTCTATGTGTATTCGCGACTACTCCAGAAAATAGACGTCGGGCTTGTCGCTCACTCCCGCCTTTTGCATCGCCTGGCGCAGGTCATCCGAAGCGGCGAACGCTTTCGCCTTGTCAGGATCTTCCACTGAAAACAGCAGAATGACTTCATTCGGGTTCTCGGTGTTTCGCAAAAGATGAACCTCTTTCAGTCCGGCCTTCTGTCGTGCCGTAAGATGCTCGTTCTAGACGGGTTTCCAATTCGCGAAATCAGCAACTTTGTGGCGAACCAGCATGTGCATATCGATTGGTCTCCTTTCTATCGCTGTTTTATCGTCGCTATGAAAGGAGTCAATGACGTTTAAAGTACTGCACTGCCTTCTCGTGTTCCTTCGCTGCAGCCTTTGTCTTGAAGGTGCCGAGATTTTTTCGTTTACCCGTCTTCCGATTTTTCTTGCGGGAATACAGCCGATACTTGCCGGATTTCAGCTTCCTGATCATTGCCGATGAATGTTAGCTGAACGCAGGCGCCGACGTTAAATCTTCGCTTTGCCGGCTGGCATCGGCGCTTGCAGTGTCGGTAATCGCTGCCTGCTCGCCCGCAGCTTTGGCGGGCAGGATAAAGCGGAACTCCGATCCAATCATCGGCTGGCTGCGGACGCTTACGCTTCCGCCGTGAGCTTCGACGAAAGTCTTTACGATGGCCAGACCCAAACCCAACCCACCCTCATTTTCTGAGGCGCTTTCGAATTTTTCGAACACTTTATCGAGATGTTCTTTGGGAATGCCGGTGCCGGTGTCCTTTACCCAGCACTCGACAGTCGGGTCAGGGTTGGACTGGCAAGCGCCAATGGTCACTACTCCGTGGGAGGTGTGCTTTATGGCATTGCTAAGCAGGTTTTGAAAAACCCGCTTTAACAAACTGGCGTCCGCGTAGACGGCAAAATCGTGGGGCACTTCATTGACAAGACGGGTGCTGTTGCTCTGTGCCTTTGGACGCAAATCATAGATGAGGCCCTCCACCAGCGGCCAGAGGTCGAACTCGCGGTGTTCCACCTTAATGCCGTTTTCTGAGCGAAGATTAGTATTTTCCTCGATGATCTTCTCAACCAACGCCTGGAGTTGCTGCACGTTTCGATGCAAGGCCTTCAGCATCCATGCACTGTCAATATCTCCAGCGCTTCCAGCCCGGAAGGCGTCTTCCAGAACGTTTGCAGCCACAGCAATTGCATTTAATGGGGTGCGAAGATCGTGGGCCACGAAGGCGAGATATTCCTCTCGGCGCTTCTGTACTTCGAACGCTTGCTCAGCCGCATACGTCTTCACAGCCAAACCGATCGCTTGGTCAAGCACGCGATTCACGATGTGGAACGACTCTCCTCGCAAACTCAGACTATTGTTCTCGGCGAGATCGTGGATGCACCCTCGCAGAATGTTGTACTCCGCAACGACCTCTTCGATGTCATATCCTTCCCGGAAACGCTCGGAGCCGTGCACCGGCGAGCTGCCCTCAGCCAATGCCTTCCGGATCGTTTGCTCCGACCTTGATCGGAGCGCCTGGGCCAATTCTTCCAACAACCCGGGAATGTGATCGTTGAGCGTCGGTGTATCGAGATGCTGAGCCGAAGGCAATTGCCTGACTTGTTGCCGCCAGGCCAGGAGCAAGGCCTCTCGCTGGTTTATGATCAGCACAGCCAGTTCGTCCAGATTGTTCATAGCGCGATCCGCTCACCCGATGAGATGCATCCTTATCGAGATCCACACGCTCTCCGGCTGCAAATTAAACTGCCCACTAAACGAAAAGTTCCGCCAATGATTCCGCCAAGCCCTTAAGGGCGTGCAACCCGAGGAATACACCCCTTTTTGCCAATCTGTTTTCCTTTAGAAGTTTCTTGATGCTCCGTTTTCGGAGTAAATCCCCTGGCTACAATCGCAGGCAAGCCGCGGGTTCGTCTTATGAAACCAATCCGCCCGACTAATCCGCCGCCTTGACGCGAGCGTTGCCTTGAAACCAAAGCGCCAGCAGCGCGGCGAGAATTCCGACATTAGTCGCCAGATGAGCTGGAAAGCTCCAGTGTTGGCTGGCGTGACCGAAACAACCGCAGGTGATATCGAGTCCGCGAGCTTTCGCTGCGATAGTCGCGAGCGTGAAGACTACGATCAACACGGTTAAAATCGATAACGCGCCTCTATACAGAAATCGGAAGGCGAGTCCCAGGCCACACAAAATTTCCATCCACGGCAGATAAAACGCCAGCGCAACGCTCAGAGTCCACGGTAAGATCCTGTAATTATGGATGTCGTGGGCAAGTTGAATCGGGTCGAGGACTTTGAGCACGCCCGCATAGATGAAAATCGCGGCAACGATGAAATCGATAATTCGCCAAAGGATGTTTGATCTTCGCTGTTTGATGTTTGATGTGCCGTCCCCTGAAACTTCAGCGTTCATCGTTGGACGTTGGACGTTCGGCGTTTGGTTCATTTGTTCTTCTTTACCCACGCTTCCCAACCGCCTTCGAGCACGAACACGTCAGGAACTTGCGCTTCCTTGCGCAGTCGCTCCGTTACTTCGCGGGCGAGATCGCAACTTTGCGCACTGCAATAGACGACGACCTTTTTCCCCGGCGACCACGCCGCCAGAAATTGCGGCAGCAATTCATTCCACCGATCTTCGTTCAACGAAAGCGCGCCGGGAACATGATCGCGCGCGAACTCGTCATCCGGCCGGGCATCCACCCAAATGACATTCCCGCCCCATGAGCGCGCCTGATCGACGCTCACCATTTCCGAAGGCAGAATTGGCGATCGCCAGGAAACCTTGTCGCGAAAATAAATGGCCTGCCCTACGCCGGGAAGAAACGACAACGCTGCAACAACCAGCGCTTGGCGTGCCAGTGAAAATTTCAATGTGTTTGACCCGGGGCAGGCGGACGCGCCGGGGCGGGCGGAGCTTTCTGATCAGTCGGAGCGGCAGGAGCAGGCGGCTCACCAGTGATGCGCGCAGTGGCATAAAAGACCTTCGGTGAATCCTCTGGTTGAATGGTCAGAGTCGTACCGCCAAGGGTGTTCGTTTCCTTGGGTTGAACGTCGATTTTGAACTCGCCGTTACCCTCCTGCACTTTGGTTTGAAAATCGGGAGTCGACGATGTGACCTTGATATGCTTCACAGTAAATTCCTTGCCGACCTTGACCGTGATCGTCTTCGGGTCGGGCTTTTCACCTTGCTTCCAGAAAACAAATGTCGGGCTGATCTCCAGTTGCTGCGGGATGATTGTCCTGAGAGTGAGTACCTGCGACGGCTTGGTCGGATCGTCCGTTTCCACGGTCACGGTTTTTACCTGAGTACCGGTGCGATCGCCGATGTTAAATGTGGCCGTTACCTCGCCTTTTTCTCCAGGTTTCACTTCGTCCTTCTGAGTTTGTGCGGCCGTACAACCGCAAGATGCCTTAACAGACTTAAATTTTACAGGCGTCTTGCCGGTGTTCAGATAAGTGAAATGGCCTATGGCCTGTTTGTCGTCAGGCTTCGGATGCAGCTCGATTTCATTCTTATCAAACTTCAATTCGGCGCGTGCGCCAAAGCAAACGGTGATCGCCAGGATAAAAGCAAGGATGTGTGTTTTCATTTTTTAGAATAGAAGCGCGTAATATAATCATCAACTGCTTCTCGCCAAGTGCGAGGTGATATGCCGGTCAGCTGGGTATATTTGGCGGTCGAAAGCACGGTATAAACCGGGCGGTGCGCGACCCAGTTGGTCATGTCCTTCAATTTGCACGCCCCGACTGTCTTCGCCTTCAGGGAAATGCCGGCTTTATCACAACAATCCAGTGCCCATTGTGCGTAATCCTGCCAACTGCATCTGCCCGCATTGGCAAAGTGCAAAATGCCGCCCTCGACATCGCTACCGAAAAACCGAGGCAACATCTCAGCGATGTCGCGTGTATAAGTGGGCGTGGAAAATTTATCCGCGATCGCATCGACTTTTTCATTTTCCTGAGCTCGCTGAATCATTCCGTCGATAAAACTCGGCCGGTCAGGGCCGAACACCCAGGAGACCCGCACGACGAGATGCTGATCTCCGGTGGCGAGTACATTCTTTTCCCCGGCCAGTTTCGATTCGCCGTAAACGCTGATCGGATTCGCTTCATCTTCCTCGGTGTACGGCGCGCGTTTCTCCCCATCGAAGACATAATCCGTACTGAAGTGAATCAGCTTCGCGTTCTTTTCGCCGCAAATCTCGGCGAGCACACGTGGCCCTTCGGCGTTGATACGAAAAGCCTGATCAGGCTGTGTCTCGCAAAGATCGACATTGGTAAACGCGGCCGCGTTGATAAGCACATCGAAATCTGTCCCACCGAGTTTCTCGCGAATCTTGTCAAATTTCGAGAGATCAAGCCGCGCGTGATTGAATCCAGCGACGTCATGTTCGCCGTGATATTCGCGCATCAGCGCCGCGCCAAGCCGCCCGCCCGCGCCGACAATCAAAATTTTCATTTGCTCAGGAAACGCGTCGTGAGAAAAGCGGCGCAGCGGCGCCGCGCTCCAAAATCCGCAGTTCGCAATCCGCAATCCACAATCAATATCTTTCCGCGCGCTCCAACAAAGGCTGCCACCAGGACCCGTTGCTGACGTACCACTGAATCGTTTGCTGCAGGCCTTCCTTGAAATCGTGGCGCGGTTTCCAGTTCAATTCCCGTTGGGCGAATGAAGAGTCGATCGCATACCGGCGATCGTGACCGAGTCTGTCGGGCACAAACGAAATGAGGCTGTGCGGCTTGCCCAGCTCATCCAGAATCGTTTTTACCAGATCGATGTTCGCCCTCTCGCTGTCGCCGCCGAAGTTGTAAACTGTTCCGGGTTTCCCCTCGAAAAGCGCGGCGACAATCGCGGCGCAATGATCGCCCACGTGGATCCAGTCGCGCACATTCATCCCGTCGCCATAAACCGGGAGCGGCTCGTCGCGGAGCGCCTTGATGATCATGAGCGGAATTAGTTTTTCCGGGAACTGATACGGCCCGTAATTGTTCGAACACCGGGTCACGAGCACTTCCTGACCGTAGGTTTTGAATGCGGCGAGCACGAGAAGATCGGCGCCCGCTTTGCTGGCTGAATACGGCGAACTGGGATCGAGCGGCGATTGCTCGGTGAATCTGCCAGCCGGCCCGAGCGAGCCATACACTTCGTCCGTAGAGATTTGGATGAAACGTTGAACGCCGTGGCGGCGGGCACACTCCAATAGCACGCTTGTGCCAATGACATTTGTGTGAATGAAATTGAGAGGATCGTTAATGCTGCGGTCCACATGCGATTCCGCCGCGAAATTAATCACCGCGTAAAACCGGTGCTCGGTCATCAGAGCGTCCATTTGGTCGGCATTCGCGATATCGGCTTTGAAAAATTCGTAACGCTCGCCATGTTCTTCGACCACGCCATCGAGATTGGCGAGATTGCCCGCGTAAGTGAGGACGTCCACATTCGTCACGTACGTCGGCTTGTAATGTTGCAAAATATAGCGAATAAAGTTGCTCCCGATGAATCCGCAGCCACCGGTTACAAGAATGCGCATGGCAGCGCGTACTAGCAGCGCCGACAAGAGCGCGCCAGCAGAATCTTCTCCCGCATTTGCGGGAGTGCGCCGTTACCTGGCGCACTGGCAGGATGCATTCGCGGGAAAAGATTGGATCCCCTGGGCAATTCTCGGGCTCGCAGTCTTCCTGCGCTTTCTCCTGCTCGGTATGAAGCCGCCACACTTCGATGAGGGCATCAACGGATGGTTCATCGATCAGGTGGTAAAGAACGGATTTTACAGGTACGACCCGACGAACTATCACGGACCGCTTCACTTTTACGTCCTGCTGCTTTTCGAATGCTTATTTGGCCGGAACTTGTGGGCACTGCGGTTGCCTGTCGTGCTGGTCAGCATCCTTTGTGTCTGGCTGATATTTAAGTTCGAGCCGCTGGTAGGTCGAAATGTAAGCCGCATAGCAGCGCTGGCCATGGCGATCTCTCCGGGATTCGTTTTCTACGGGCGCTACGCAATTCACGAAGTCTGGCTGCAATTGTTCTCAACCATGTTTATCCTGGGGCTGCTTGGTTTATGGAAGTTCGGCAGGCTGAATTACCTCTGGTTTGCCGGCATGGGATTAACCGGGATGATTCTGACCAAGGAGACCTACGCCATCCATGTCGCCTGCGCGATCCTTGCGATTCCGGCACTGGCGGTTTCCCATGCGCTAAGCCGCGTCCCGGACGCGAAGCCGGCAAAGCAAACGTGGACGTGGATTGATCTTGCAATGGTTCTCGGTGTCGGCGCCGCCGCGATCATCTTTTTCTACTCGGGAACTTTCCTCAACTGGGATGGTGTTAAAGGTCTTTATCTGGCATTCAAGGCATGGACCGAGACCGGCACCGCAGGTCACGGCCATGAAAAGGCGTGGGACTACTGGTTCAAAATGATGGGGCCATCCTGGGAAGCCGGCGGAGAAAATTTTACCGCCTATGAACTGCCAATGCTGGCCGGGTTAATCCTCTGCCTGTTTTGCCAGAAGTTTAAGAACCTCAGTGTGCGTTATCTGGCGATCTACGGCGTGGGAAGCCTGGTCGCTTACAGCTACGTCAAATACAAGACGCCTTGGTGCATAATCAGTTTCGGATGGCCATTCCTGTTTGTCTTGGGCGCGTGGGTGCTGCTGGTTCGGCCAAAAAATCTTCGCAAAGTGTACGTGACGATAGGAATTCTATTGTGCTTTTCGCTTGGTCGATCCGTTTGGCTGAACTACTTCCGGTGCTCGTCGCCCACCGAGACGTACGCGTACGTTCAGACATACAACGACATTTTTAAGCTGAGCAAGCCGCTGCTTACGTTGGCAAAACGCGATCCGGCTTACTATCACCTCACCGGGCACCTGATCCGATCCAGCATTTACCCCCTTCCGTGGACGCTGGGCGATTTCGATCGAGTCGGCTACTACGAAGGAGGCAATATGCCGGCGAACCTCGATGGCGATTTTCTCCTCGTTCAAGAAGACAAAATCAAGGACGTCGAATCAAAGTTGAAAGGCTCGTATTACACCGAGATGATGACGCTTCGCAACTACCAGGATCCATCCAAGATATTTTTCAGCGCCAAAGTGTTTAAAGAATTTTTCCCGGGTAAAGCACCGGACTTTGTAGGGCCCGCACAGAACCAGCCGGCGCCGACGCCAACGCCGGCGCGCTAATTTCCATGAAGTGGCTTACGGCAGTTCTCACTTTTGTTAATTTGTCGGTCATCAGTGGCCTTCTGCTGGGAATGGCCGGAAAAGGCTTGAACACGTTGACAGCGGCTCTCGCATTGGTATGCGGCGCCGCGTTTGCCGTCGCAGCGTTTCTTGGAACTTCTGATCCGGCATGTCACGAAAAGACTGCGAATTCTCCGGAACCGGAACGCAAGCCTCGGAACGCCACGGAAAGCCAGCCAAATACAGGAATTCGGGCGGCACTCATGCGCTACCGCCGGGTGTGGTTCTGGGCAATGGCCGCCTGCTTTGCCGTCTTCGCTGTCCGATCCTTTTGCTGGTTGTTTTACATCGACGGCAGCGACTACAAAATCCAATCGCCAAACAATCTGGGCGATCTCTCGCTGCATCTGACATTGATCAAAACTTTTGCCAACGGCGTGCCGCTTTGGCCGGATAATCCCATCTACGTCGCTAGCAAACTGAGGTATCCGGCAGGGATCGATTTATTCAATGCGCTGCTTTCGCTGGTTCACGTCGATCTCATCACCGGGTTGACGTGGGTCGGTCTGGTAGCGTGCCTAGCAACTTTCTATGGATTCTATCGCTGGGGTGGCACCTTCGCGGTTGCAGGTTTCTTGTTCAACGGCGGAATAGCCGGTTTCCAATTCTTCAAGACGTGGAAGTTCTTGGATTATCAGGGCACAGCGGCAGATATCGCCCACAAACCAATTGCGTGGAAAAGTATTCCGTTGTCCATGTTCGTGACGCAACGCGGCTGGCTTTATGCGATCCCGGCAGCCTTGGTTCTGTTCTGGCACTGGCGAGAAAAATTCTTTCGCCCAGATGTTGTAGCTGCCGGCGACGTCTCCGACGTAGCAGCTTCGACGCCGGATGGCTCGGGTCAAGCCGCCGGAGTCGGCCCCCACGGCTACCGAAAGGGGCCCCTGCCCTTCTGGGCGGCGCTCTCCCTTTACGCATCAATGCCCCTGTACAACATCCACACGTTTCTCGCCCTGACGGTCGTCCTGATTTTTGCTCTGGTTCTCGAACGGCCGAGCGAAATCAAGTTTATGGTGGATTTGACTCGAAACGAAGGCCTCTCCGGACTGGGTCGCCTGATTTCGCATCCGAAAATGTGGCCGGAAATTTTCCGTGGCGCGCCGATTCGCAGGCACGCGGCCGCGACGCTGGCGATGGCATTGGTTCCAGCGAGTTTTTTTGTCTGGTTGGTTACCGATCACTTTCGCGCAGCGTCGGTGCTCCAATGGCATCCCGGCTGGGCGCAGGATTCGCAGGAATTTGCTGCTCCCTTTTTCAAGATGGGTGGCGATGCAAATTTTGGATCTTCCACGATGTTTGGCTCGCTGTTGCAAAAAACGTGGAACGGCGTCATCGCTCCGTTTTTTCAGTTTTGGCTAACAAACTTCGGCTTGTGGATTCCTCTGGCTCTGGGGCTCCTGGGTTTGATCGGCTGGCGTATTTGGAAATCCCGGTGGCGCTGGGGTGACAGGCCTCCAGCGGATGTAGCCTTTGTCGTACCCGCCGTTTTGATCTTCGCGGTGGGTTATTTTTTCAAAACCGCGCCATGGGAATGGGACAACCTCAAGCTCATGGTCTGGGGCTACTTTCTGATTCTGCCTTTCCTGTGGAGCGACATCCTAGGGCGTTGGGCTTTCCCGGAACGAGCGGCGACTTGCGTCGCGCTGTTTGGTTCGGGATTTGTCGGCTTACTCGGCGGCTTGTCCGCCGGGCATCCGGGCTTCGGACTCATCGAGCGCGCGAGACTCGATTATGCAGGCGCAGCGATGCGGCCGTTGCCGATGGAAGCTCGCTTTGCTACATGGCCGACCTTCAACTGTCCGGTCTCATTGCAAGGCCGCAAAGTCGTGGCGGGATACCCGGGTCATCTCTGGACGGAAGGATTTGATTATACCCAGGTGAACAATCGGCTAACGGCTTTAATGAACGGAGCCGCAGACTGGCGCGACGCCGCGCAGTCCTTGGGCGTCCGCTATATCTTTTGGGGCCAGGACGAAAAGGCCAACTACCAATCAAGCAGCCGCCCATGGGAAGCGACGTCCTTCCTCGTTGCGTCTGGCGATTGGGGCGCAATTTACGACCTGGCAGTGCCGGCTCCTCACCAGTAAGGCGCGGCGCGTGCCTTTGACCTCATCGAGGCCGCAATTTTCCGCCGCACTCGGAACGGATGCTTAAGGAAAACAAAATAAACTGCGTTCAGAAGATCGCCGAGGCTACATGCAGGACTCGTTAGGCATAATGGGCCATTGCGAAAGGCTGCGAAGACGTTTTCAATGGTAAGCGCACGCGGCATCGGGATGCTGGTGTAATGCTGCCCAAAGGCGTGCAGGCGGTGCGCGTCGGAAGTGGCAATTAATGGTAAACCAAACCGGCGGGCCACTCTTTTTGCGCGCCAATTTGGATTGAACAGACCAATGTGAAAATGGCACAGCTCGATCGCATCGAAGCAATCGATTTCGCTGAACAGGCGCGCCCCGATTGAGCCGCCAAGAACATAAAACGGATGCGGCGCAATCGTAAAAATGGAACTTCCCCGCTGCGCCCGCAGCCGTCGGAGATCATCGAAATTTCTTAACTGTGCAACTTCTTCGGAAGTCACATTCAGCACGATCACGTCGGCGCCTTCCAAGCGCATCTCGGCTGCAGGAATAAGCAGAATGCCCATGGCCGCGGCGTCGGCGTAGACTTCCTTTCGGTCGAACAGAGCATCATGCAGGGTAATCGCGAGCACGCGGAATCCCAGAGCGCGTGCGCGTTCCAATAATTGATGCGCCGAAAAATCCACCGCGTCCTTCGGATCATCGAGCGTGTGAATGTGTAGATCGATTTTGACCCACTCGTCTGTCTTACTCTTACTCATGCTCATGGTCGCGATCGGCTTAAATGTACTCGCGAACGCGCCGATTTCACTCTCCGCGATCGGTTTGGAGTTCCGCCTTCCGGCGGTAATCACAGCGAATGCTACTCAGACCGCGTAAACGCGGAATTCCGAACTCGTAACCGCACTCATTCTCTGCTCGCACTCGAATTTCGATTATGAGCAGGCGCAAGAACAACAGTAGGAAACGCGCTCGGCAAAAGCGCTTGCGAGCCGCTCTCCTCCATTTACCATTCACGAGTCACCTTCTCACGCTCGGGTGGTGGAACTGGCAGACACGTACGTTTGAGGGGCGTATGCCGAAAGGCTTGCGGGTTCGAGTCCCGCCCCGAGCACGATTTCGACTTCATCACGAACCGTTGAAATTCTGCCAACGTGTTCTGTGTTTTACCACTTTCTGCTGATCGGGCTCTGCAATTAGACCTTTTCGCTTCGTTTCTCTTCCGATAATCTTCGGTCCGATATGGAATCGCTTTATCTGATTGGCATCGCGGTACTGGCGGTCTTCGCCTTGGTGCTCGCGGTCATTCTTTTTAACTTTTTCGGTCTCTGGCTCAGGGCGCGAATTGCAAACGCGCCGGTGAGTCTTGGCAAGATGGTCGGGATGCGGCTGCGCAAAGTACCGGTTGGTTTAATCGTGGACAACCGCATCACTGCGGTGAAAGCCGGCATCGATGTTCGGAGCGATCCACTGGAGGCGCATTACCTTGCGGGCGGCGACGTGAGCCATGTTGTTCTTGCCCTAATCGCTGCTGATAAGGCGGGTATCTCGCTCGATTTCAATCGGGCTTGCGCCATCGACCTGGCTACGAAAGGCACCGGCAAAACCGTGTTGGAAGCGGTGCGGACGAGCATCAATCCAAAAGTCATTGATGCGCCCAATCCGTCGATGGGCCGCACAACCATCGACGGCGTCGCGCAGGACGGCATCGGCGTGAAAGTCAAAGCGCGCGTGACCGTGCGCTCACATCTCGATCGATTCGTCGGCGGCGCGACGGAAGAAACAATCATCGCGCGCGTCGGTGAAGGAATTGTCAGCGCAATCGGCTCCGCGCACTCTTACAAGGAAGTGTTGGAGAATCCCGACCGGATTTCCAAGACAGTTCTGGCCAAAGGGCTCGACAGCAATACAGCGTTTGAAATTCTTTCCATCGACATCGCCGATGTGGATGTCGGCGACAACATCGGCGCGAAATTGCAGACCGAACAGGCCGAGGCCGACAAACGCGTCGCGCAAGCGAAAGCCGAGGTGCGCCGCGCAGCCGCAGTGGCGGTCGAACAGGAGATGCGCGCTAGGACGCAGGAAATGCGAGCCAAAGTGGTCGAGGCGGAAGCACTCGTTCCGCAGGCAATGGCAGATGCATTTCGCTCAGGAAACCTCGGCGTTATGGATTATGTCCGGATGAAAAATGTCCAAGCCGATACCTCCATGCGCGAATCAATCGCCGGCGGGGACAAGCCGCGCACCGACGCAACGTGATTCCTCTCAAGGAACGGCCGTCTCCAGTCCGCCATGAATTCTGCGTTAACGATTTAACCTCGATATAATCAATGCTCGCGGCCCATCTCGAGAATCTGCTTTTCCTTCTGCTTGTTGCCCTCGCCGGTTTATTCCAGTTGCTCGGGAGAGCGGCGCGCAAGTCGCGTGAAGACGAGGAAGACCCGACACCGAAGCCTGCACCCAGCACTCTGAAGCCAATTCCGCGCGCACCGGCGGAATCAGATGAAGAACGCATCCGCAAATTCTTGGAAGCGCTTGGTCAACCAACAAGCTCAAGACCGCCTCCGCCTGTGACGTCTCGCACGGACATTCCGCCTAGAGCGCTGGCACCGGTGAAGCCGCCCATGACATATCCTCTGCCTCCGTGGAGAAAATTAACGCCAGAAGAACGGCGTAAACGTCCCTACATTCCGAAAGAAAGTCCTCTACCTGGCGGTGTCACGCCAGCAGAGCAAATTTCTGCGCCACCGATGACGGCTGTGCCCGCGTTCCAAGTTCACGAAAGCCCGTTGCGTGTCGAGCAGCAGCCGATTATCAAAACTCAGTTGGAAGCTTACGCAGCCTCGAAAACGTTCGGGGTTGCCAAAACTGAAGATTTGAAAACAGACATCGCCACCTTGCTTGCGTCGAAATCTGGTTTGCGCGACGCAATCATTCTGCGGGAAATTTTCGGCCCCCCCCGCGGGTTGCAGGCGCTGGAGATCGGAACATAGCTTGCACCCCTGATGCCTAGCTGGTTTTCAGCCTTCTGCGCTTCTTGCTGCCCCTAAAAATTTGCCCTACCGAGGCGACCGAAACAGCGTCTGAATCCGAACCCAACGTTCGACCGTTTCTCGGTTTCTCCCGGACGGAAGTCAAAAACCGTGGACATCTACATATACATGCAAGGCCAACGACGCGGGCCTTACGAAAAGGCGCAACTGGAAGAAATGTGGAAGGGCAGCCAACTTCCCGTGGACACACTGTACTGGCAGGACGGCATGCGCCAGTGGGCGGTGATCTCCGATCTGTTCGCAGATACCATTACAGCGAACATCACGGCGACTCCGGCTAATCCTGATTCGAAGCACGGATTGCAGAATACAACCACACCAGACGGGAGCTATGTCTAAGGGTTTAAACAGAAAACCAGACCTGATTCAGCTCGCTGCGGCAATAAGGAAAGAATCACGACAGTTGTGTGAAGAAATAGAGCGTAAGCTCAAGAAATTGCGGGCCGGAGTCGAACGAAGCCGCCTAAATCTAAAAGAAGAAGCAATCGGAGCGTGGTCTCCGGCTGCGTCAAATCAGCGTCACCCCGCCGCCAGCGCGGCATCTACATCTGGGAAAATCTGAAATATTTGATCAAGCCGCGACGTTTCGAAAATCGACCGCATGGTTTCGTGCACACCAGCCAGGAAAAACCTGCCACCATACGCTTCGACCGTTTGCATGGCTAGAATAAGCGCTGCCAGGCCCGCGCTATCGATGTAAGTCGCGTCGGAAAGATCTATCACGATCTGTTCCGGTTTTTCCTCGGTCATTACGTTAAGCGACTGCGTGATAGCCGGTGAAACGTGCAGATCGATCTCGCCTTTAAGCGGCAGGACATTCGCACGGTGTTGACGCGGCATGAGAGTGGCCGTGAAAGCACTTTTCTTCATTTAGCTCCTTCATTCGTGCATGCATCCTCATCCGGGCGTATTGATTATGGATTTCACATCTGGAAGATCGTCATTTCCATTGATCATCGTCTAAAAAGAATCGTGAAAATCATCGAAGAAACGAAACCGCCGCGAACACAGCAGACCATCCCGTGAATTGGGAAGCCTATTAAGCAGTTGCTACTTTTTGTCTTTCTTCAGCCACCGCATAAACAACCGCTGTGTCTTTGCAATCCGCTCCGCATGAGCCTTTCTCTCAGGCTCGGCTGGAATTTCGACCAACTTTCGAATCATAGCTTGTCCTGACACTCTTAACTGATGTAGCCAGCTGGCACGCGGCGTCTCGCCGGGCGCGAGTGGTCCCTTGTGAGGAAGTTGTAGCGGAGCCTCAGCGACCGAGTTGGGCGTTCTCATAATGCCCGCGACCCCTCCGCCACCCTTGACGTCTTTTTCTGGCTGCAGGTCGCGAACTTTGATGTGTCCCTTCTTCGTTCGGCGCCAAACTGTGCGGATCACATTAATATTGGCATCTTTGTCTTGCATACCTGCACTCCGCCGCCCAATGCCGTTTAATAAAAACCTATCCCTTAGGTCAAGACAATTTTATTTCACACCCGGTCGCATGATGCAGTAAACCGCGCTTACGATGCGGCTGGCAACCTCATCGAAACGCATGAGCAATCGAGGCGATTTCAAGGATCCGGAACGTTTCTCGCTCGCGTCATGTCGCGCTTCCCGCTAAAATGAATTTCCACGAATGTTCTTTTATCGGGCTGTCACGAGAGAAGCCAACCGCATTAGCCCCCTGGCAAGTGTTATGCG
>Ga0209577_10002133_pt1 | contig 19235 bp, 18 predicted proteins | sample GraSoiAngelo_109_FD_185874 | JGI IMG/M metagenome (GOLD analysis project Ga0209577, IMG submission 185874) | Grasslands soil microbial communities from the Angelo Coastal Reserve, California, USA - 14_0903_12_20cm (SPAdes) (version 2) | ecosystem: Environmental > Terrestrial > Soil > Grasslands...
GTCCCATGCAATAACGCTAATTCCTGGCGACGGGACAGGGCCAGAAATTACAGAGGCGACACGTCGAGTGCTTGAGGCAACAGGGGTACAGTTCATCTGGGAAGTCCATCAGGCTGGATTAGAAGTCTTAGAGAAATGCGGTACTGTGTTACCCGATGAAGTCATTGAATCCATTCAACGAACGAAAGTCGCTTTGAAGGGTCCTATCACTACTCCTATCGGTAAAGGCTCGCGCAGTGCAAATGTATTGCTCCGGAAGAAACTCGACCTCTATGCTAATTTACGACCAGCTAAAACCTACCACGGGCTGCGCTCCCGCTATGAAAATATTGATCTGACTATTGTGCGTGAGAATACAGAAGATCTGTATTCTGGCATTGAGTTCCAAAGGGGTACTTCTGAACACGAGGAGATCCTTGCAACGATCGCCCATACGACCGGTAATCAACTGAACACCGATTCGGCCATCAGCATCAAATTTATTTCCGTGATGGCTACACGGCGTATCGTCAAATTTGCTTTTGAATATGCTCGTGCGCATGGTCATCGCAAGGTCACCGCCGTCCACAAAGCCAACATCATGAAATTATCAGATGGCCTTTTCCTTTCAACCGCACAGGACGTCGCCAAGGAATATCCCGACATTCAATTCGAGGATCGTATCGTCGATAATATGTGCATGCAGCTAGTGCAGAAGCCCGAAATGTATGACATGCTTGTTCTGCCGAACCTGTATGGCGATATCATCTCGGATCTTTCGGCAGGTTTGATCGGCGGTCTTGGAGTTGCGCCAGGTGCTAATATCGGTAGTCAATATGCAATTTTTGAGCCTGTCCACGGCAGTGCGCCTAAATATGCCGGTCAGAACAAAGTGAACCCCATGGCTATGATGTTTTCTGGCGTGCTTATGCTGCGCCATCTCTGTGAGCGAGATGCCGCTAATCGCCTGGAAAAAGCCATTGCGCAAGTAATCGCGGAAGGCAAAAACGTCACCTATGACCTTAAACCTCGCCCTGACGATCCCAGCGCTGTGGGGACTTCGCAGGTCGCAGATGCCGTCATCGAAAAATTGCTGAAACTACCATAACTGATTGGAGCTCAGAACGGGAACAAGGACTTCCAGAGCTTCCGTTCTGAGCTCCTTGCAGGAGAACTGAAAATTGCGCGGATGAACCTTACCGTATAGGTGCTTTGCGCCACTTGTGCCGCGCGTGTATGTAGCGCACAGTACCAGAGCGTGAGCGCATCATCACTGAGGAGGTGCGGGCTCCCCAGCCAAAATACTGAACACCATCCACCAACTCCCCACTGGTAATGCCGGTTGCTGCGAACGATACATCATTGCCCTTAACCAGGTCATCTACTCGATAAACCTGTTTGATATCTATCCCATCCGCTTTTAATTTTTCTCGCTCCTCGTCTGTACGAGGCCAGATCTTGCACTGGATTTCCCCACCGACACACTTAATCGCTGCTGCCGCCAATACCGCTTCTGGAGCGCCTCCGATCCCCATCAACACGTCTATCCCCGTGTAATCTTCCATTACCGCTTGAATAGCCGCTGAGACATCACCATCAGTAATCAGGCGAATACGCGCGCCGACTTCGCGAATTTGACGAATAATTTCCTGGTGGCGCGGACGATCGAGAATAACCACCGTCAAATCATCGATGTGAGCATCGCGAACACGAGCGATACGATCCAGGTTGACGGCGACAGGAGCATTAATATCGATAACATGTTTTGCAGCGGGGCCGACGGCAATCTTTTCCATGTAAAATACTCCTGGAGGAGCTGAATACATACTACCGCGTTCTGCGATAGCTACCACTGCCAGTGCCCCAGGGACTCCAAGCGCGAGTAACCGCGTACCATCTACTGGATCAACAGCGACATCGACTTCGGGTGGTGAACCATTGCCCACCCGCTCACCAATATAGAGCATGGGAGCCTCGTCTTTCTCACCCTCACCAATCACGACGACTCCGTTCATGTCAACGCCGTCCAGTGCACGTCGCATGGCATCTACTGCTGCCTGGTCTACCATCTCCTTATTGCCTTTGCCCATCCAGCGCCCAGCGCTTAAGGCTGCGGCTTCGGTAACGCGCACAAGCTCCATCGCCAGGTTGCGCTCTTGAGTACGTGATTGCTCAAAACGATCTTCAACCATGATATCTCCTTGGTGTAATTAAACATCGATGTTGCGGGGTCGATTTCGCGCATGCTCGGCTAACATAATCGCATGAAGCAGATCTGCAGCCTCCTGCAAGTGACCCTGGCGATTGACGATCACGTAATCATACCAGTACTGTTGTGCTAACTCTTCACGTGCATCTGACAGCCTTCTTATCAGTTGCGGTTCAGTCTCTGTCTGGCGATCAGCCAGGCGCTGTGCCAGTTCTTCAAGTGAACCGGGAACTAAAAAAATAAAAATGGCGTCGGGTATCTTGCTATGAATAGTTGCTGCCCCCTGTACATCGATCTTGAGAAGAACATCACGCCCAGCGCGCAGATTATCTCTGATCACCTGGCGTGGCTGCCCATACCAGTTACCATGAACATTGGCGTACTCGATCAGTTCATCGTTCTTGACCATCTGCATAAATTGCTCTTGACTGACAAAGTGGTAGGGGTTCCCTTCACTCTCTCCTGGGCGTGGCGCACGTGTGGTGACCGACGCAACCACATAAAAATCCGTGCCTCGTTCTTGCAGCGCTTTGATTACGCTGTCTTTCCCCGCGCCAGATGGCGCTGAAAGAACAAAAAGGAGTCCCTGCTCGGGGGCCGGCGGTTTGAGATCCTGCTGGGGCACAGTCTGCTCCGTCTCAAGTTGCATGTTTATTCCTCATGCTACTGGCACTTCAGAGAGTGAGTTAGTATACGACAGACTACTCTTTTGTTATACTGACATCATCTCCTCGTGTAGTCACTGGTTGAATCGTTACAACCACCATACTCAGTAAAAGCTCTTTTCGGGTGGAAGATACAAAATGCCATGCTACAACGACCCATGAAAATAGTCCTTAGCCAGTATTGTACAACAAAAAAACGATAGATAGGAAAAATTCTTATGAACGTAGATGCAATAACCCTGGCCGCCGTTGCCGACGAGTGGCGAACTCTACTGGCTAATGCGCGTATAGATACCATCATTCAACCAACCGAATACGCTTTAGCCATACAGTGTTATGCTCCCGCGGCGTATGGAGAAGGTGGCGGACAGAACCGCTGGCTCTACCTCTCGGCTCACCCACAACTTGCCAGGGCTCATATAACTGCACGTAGACCCACGAAGATAAACAGCGAGCCACCACCATTCGTCATGTTGTTGCGCAAATATCTTGAGGGCGCGCGTATCGAAGCCATTCAACAGCCTCGTTGGGAGCGCGTCATCGAACTACTGGCGAGCCACCGTACAGGTCCAGGTAGTGATGATCGTGCCCATTATCGCCTCATCATAGAAATCATGGGACGCCTCAGCAACATCATCTTATGCGATGAGCACAACATCATCCTGGGTAGCTTGAAACGTGTTGGCTCCGAAATCAACCGCTACCGCACCATCGCTCCCAATGTCCAGTACGTGCCACCTCCTGCTCAGCACCGTTCCATTGCAGGCCAAACCTTGCCAAAAATAGAACCGGTCACTGTAATGGCAGCCCAACTCTCACTCTGCGCCGCAACCGAAAACGAAGAAGCTCATGCTGAAAGTCAACGTACAATCAACTCGCCAAAGGCGCGCAAGCGTGCATACTCAGAACCGGCTCTATGGCAGCTATTGACAAAACACCTCCTCGGCTTCAGTCCTCTCATCGCCCGTGAAGCGGTCTACCGTACCACTGGGAACACGGAAACACCGCTGGCTAATACAGATGCCGCTCTTTGGGAAGAGCTGGCCTGGAATGTGCGTGAACTGGCTGCGCTCTTTGACAATCACCATTGGCAACCCCAGTTAGTAGAGCGTTTAGCAACAGGCGAGAGTCAACCTGCCCTGACCTCATCACCTCAAACCGTTCCTATAGCCTTTGCTCCCTATGTGTTAGAGCAGTATGCAGAAGTGCCTGGCATTCTCATTCGCCAATCCCCGTCAATCAACGTACTGATCGACGATTTCTACGCTCGTAGCGAGTGGCGAGACGCTATGGAAGGCGTTCGTAACCCCGTTCGCAAGGTTTTGCAGGCGCAGCGCGATCGCTGTAAGCGCAAAGCTGACCTGTTACAACAAGAATTAGAGTCGCTCCGAGAGGCGGAGCAATATCGCTTACAAGCTGAACTCCTCCTGACCTATCAGCAGCAAATCAGTCAGGGACAAACAACTGTCACCCTCCAGAACTTTTTTGAGGGAGACAGCGAGCTGGATGCGCCCGCCATCACCTTCTCCATTGACCCTCGTTTTGACGCCGTAGGTAACGCCAATCGCCTCTTTAACAAATATCACAAATTGCGTCGTGCCGCGGCACTTCTCCCCGCCCAGATCGAGCAGAATGCCACAGAATTAGCAACGATAGAACAGCTATTGGCCGACCTCATGCTGGCTGATACACCTGCAGAAGTGGCCCTGGTCAAAGCTGAAGTCCAATCAGCCGGCTATATGCGCGGCAGTGGAGCACTTTCGTCAAAGGAGAAGAAGCTCCAGAAAACTCCGAAGAAAGGCAAAAGTGGAAAACCTCTCAAAGGGAAACCTGTGCCTCCGGGTGGCGGTGTACCTCTGCATCTGCGGAGCCGTGACGGCTTTACCATACTGGTTGGCAAGAACAGTCGGCAAAACGAAGAAGTGACCTTTCACCAGGCCACCGCCAACGATATCTGGCTCCATGCTCGTGGTGTACCAGGTGCCCACGTCATCATTAAAGCTGCCGGTCGCGATATCCCAGCCAGTACCATTGAACAGGCCGCCGGCATTGCCGCATACTATAGCCAGTCACGCGGTTCTACGACCACACCTGTTGATTATACTCTCCAGCGCCACGTCCGTCACATGAAAGGCGGCGGCCCCGGTATGGTGATCTATGAAAGAGAGCGAACTGTAAATGTCGCACCAGAGAATCCGCAACCATAAGCACATCGCCTATCGTTCTCTTGACGAGCCAATCCCCATTTCTTCACGATATTTCGTGACCGTCCGTCTCGCCATCGGAATTCCTCGGGCTTGTATCAGTTGTGCCAGTTCCTCGTCACTCAGTCGTCTTTTGGGCTCCTCGGACGAAATGAGTTCGCGCAGCATATCTTTCACGCCCAGTGAACCGTCGAAAAAATCAGCAAAAGGTATCAGGCGACCATTGGGTAGCAGCACATATTTATTCGCAGTCGCTCGGCTGACAGTCCCCTCATCGAGATTCAGCCGAGAGGCAATTTCTGCACGTGTGAGGGGGCGGAGAAAGCGCACCCCCTGCTCTAAAAAATCTCGTTGATAGTCGATAACCAGTTCAGTCACCCGCTTAAGGGTTCGCCAGCGCCGTTGAACGCAATCGATAAAAAATTTGCCGCGATCATTGTACTGGTGCAGGTAGAGCTGCATTTCTCTATGTGTGACCCCGCTCGATTGCATCTGTACAACCGCCTCACTACTGATACGAAGGCGATAGCGCTTCTCTTCGATAAGCTCCACTTCAAATCCAGCTGCACCCCTGCGGATAATTACATCGGGTCGCATATACGTCGCATCATTACCTGCGCAACTGTTCTGGGTTTCTCCTTTATATGCGTGTGCCGGAAAGGGATAGAGCATAGTACGGATATAGTGGCTTGCCAGCCGCACTTCCTGTTCTGGCACCCCCAGCTCTCGTGCAATTTCATGAAACTGGTTCCGCCCAAGTTTGTTTAAAAAGCGATCAATCAAAACATACGCCAGAGGATGCGAGGTTTCCTGCTCACTCAGGGCCTGTAACTGGATCAGCAAACATTCACGCACGCTGCGTGCCCCAATTCCTACTGGTTCCAACGTGTGCAACTGGCTCAACACATATTCAACCCGCTCAATCGGTACATGCAGGTGTTCTGCAATTTCGTCGACACTTATCTCCAGGTAACCTCCTTCATTCAGATTTCCCACCAGTTGCTCAGCAATCGGCTCCTCACCGGGGGAAACCAGCATCTCTAACTGTCGTAGCAATATCTCAGCCAATGTTTCCCTTTTGGCAATACTCACTAGCGGGTCGAATTCCTCATCGAGGTCAACTTCTGCGAAACCATAGTTATCTACATCAAATAACCGCTCAGCATTACTCCACGCAACTTCAGTAGTGCTATCGAAAGTGCTTGGAATCTCCCTCATCCCCTGTACAGGTTGTGCATAGCGTCCACAATTGGTGCAGGTTTGACCATGCACATACATCCGGGCTCCACAAAAGAGGCAGATGAGTTGTTCATCTACGTCGAACGTGGGATTCTCCATTTGCTCCTGGTCGATAGCCTGCTCCAGCTCTTCAGCAGTGAGATGCAGGATAGCGCTCGAAGTAATCAGCTTCGCGCTGGCACGTAGAACATGTTCTGGTCGTGGCAATGGTTCTAGCTGCATGAAGCCCTATCTCTCCTGTGCTTCACGTGTAATCTGTCGTATCCTCATATCCAACCCCGGCTCTGCAGCGCAGCGTGGGCAGCCTCCTGCTCTGCTGTCTGTTTATTGCGGCCATGTCCCTTACCGGCGATCTCTTCTCCCAACATCACGACTACCGTAAATTCTCGATTATGAGATGGCCCCTCCTGGCTTACCAGGCGGTAATAGGGCGTGATCCCTTCGTGCGCCTGCGCCAGTTCCTGGAAGAGAGATTTATTATCCTTGAACAACCGTTTCTTCACGATATTGCGCGCGATTGGCTCGATACGATGGATTAAGAATGATTGTACTGCCGTGATGCCCTGGTCAAGGTAGATCGCGCCCAGCAACGCCTCAAATGCTGAGGCAAGCACGCGTTTACCTCCGCCGCTGCTCTGCTCACCTTTGCCCATCAGCAAAAAATTGCCCAGGTGGATCTCACGCGCGAAATCTGCCAGGGTCTCCGTCTTTACCAGGACAGCGCGCACATCGGTCAACTCACCTTCAGTCAAATCGGGAAAGGAGCGATAGAGAAAATCTGTGCTGACAAATGCCAGTATCGAATCACCTAGAAATTCCAGTCGTTCGTTAGAGCTTCGCCCTTCACCTGGGGTCTCATAGATGTAGGATCGATGAGTAAGGGCCAGTTGTAACAATGACGGGTCTTGAAAATGAATTCCTAGCGCTTCCTCCAGCGTTTCTGCCACTAATGCACCTCCAACAACACGTCTGTTTCATCTTGCACCCGTTGAGTAACCTCGCCAATGCGCCAGAACATTACGTCTGGAGCCAATGCCGCGAGTTCCGGCCACAATGACGGTTCAATTGATGCGAAAAGCCCTCCTGACGTTTGCGGGTCCCACAGAATTTCGCGATCAACTTCATTCAGTCGTTCATCGATGCGCACGTGTGGCATCAGATAGCTCGCGTTTCGCCCTGCGCCGCCGGTGACATGCCCCGTCTCCGCGTACCGCCGCACGTTGGGCAACAAAGGCAGCGCGTTATACTCGATACGCATTCCGCACAAGCTCTGTGAAGCCATCTCCCAGGCATGACCTAACAGACCAAAGCCTGTAATATCAGTGACAGCGTGGACTCCAGGACGCTGTAATGCCTCGCTTGCCTTGCGATTCAATTGCATCATCGATGCAACTGCGGCTGCAAGATCGCTCTCATCTACCTGTTCACGCTTATGAGCAGTGGTGATCAAACCAGTCCCCAATGGCTTCCCTAGAATGAGCATATCACCTGGCTGCGCTCCACCTTTGGTCAGTATACGTTCAGGATGCACCATCCCCGTCACAGCAAGCCCGTACTTCGGCTCCCTATCGGTCACTGTATGCCCACCCGCAATTACGGCGCCAGCTTCTGCCGCGATATCTGCACCGCCTCGTAAAATCTCACTGAGAATAGCAATATCCAGGTTATCCGGCCAGGCCACCAGGTTTATCGCCATCAGTACTTGCCCGCCCATCGCGTAAACATCACTTAAAGCATTTGCCGCTGCAACTGCTCCAAATACATATGGATCATCGACCACGGGTGGAAAGAAATCCGCCGTGCTGATGATTGCTTGCTGGTCGTTTACACGGTATACAGCCGCGTCATCGGCCGTGTGTAATCCCACCAGTAGCTCAGGTGGAGCATCATGCTTAGTCAATTGACGCAGGACCTGCGTCAGAGCCTCCGGCCCCATTTTTGACGCTCAGCCAGCGCAGCTGGCAAACGACGTAAGACGAATCTTTCGGCCTGTTGACATTCTTGATCCTTCGTTGAGAAAGTAATGTGTACTTCAGTTGCCATTGTAGCGCCTTTTCATCAAGGCCGTCAATGCAAATAAGATGTGTTGTCTACCGAAATTCAGCGTTTGGTATCATCTGGTTCAGCAAAGTCTAATATGATAAATGCTTCATGAAACGCCCTTGCGGTAAAACTGGGAATACATAAAGCTTAACTTGTGTTAAACCTGTATATATGTTACCCTAACCCGGTGGGTTTGAGGAAGACAGGCAATCGCGAGCTGCAAAGCTCGAGGAAAGTCCGAACTCCAGAGAGCAGGATGCTGGCTAACGGCCAGTGAGGGTGACCTCAAGGAAAGTGCCACAGAAACATACCGCCCGGTAACATCATTACGCCATAACTTGTTGCCGGGTAAGGGCGAAATGGTGAGGTAAGAGCTCACCAGCAGTCAGGTGACTGGCTGGCTGGGCAAACCCCATCCGGAGCAAGACCGAACAGGAGGACTAGCAGGTCCCTTCGCGGACCCGCTTGCAGGTTGCTCGCCTGTTAACCTCCGGGTAGGTCGCTTGAGGCGCCGGGTAACCGGCGTCCTAGATAGATGATTGCCACCTGTGCTGCCGCGAGGCAACACAGGGACAGAATTCGGCTTATGGCTTGCTCAAACCCACCACCCACCCACACGCATCCAGATAACTTCGAGTATTATTCTTTGGAAGCCTCTTCTACGAAGTTTATCAGCGTCTGTATATCACCGATCGCGCGTAACGCCTCGGGATTGCCCACACGGGGCACATTTTCTAATGCCTCGGTAGCTAATCTACACTGTTCTGCGAGGAACGCACAACAGTATGCTTTCGTCCGACTTCGGGCAAAGATAGCCAGTACCTCCTCAACCTGCTCGCTCGTGACCTCCGTTCCTTGCTGGAATACCTCGCGTAAATAGCGCTGGTCATTTGCTTCTGCGTGTTCCAGCGCGTGTAAAAACGGCAGGCTCTTCTTGCGTCGATAAACGTCCCCCGCTGGTGTCTTACCCAGTTCCGCGGTTGTAGCCCACACGCCAAGCAGGTCATCACGCACTTGAAAAGCTATACCCAAAGCGTGACCTGCACTGCGCAAGCGTTCGATAGCTTCCTCGTTCTCCGTTCCCAGCATCGCTCCCATCTGTGCGGCACAAGCCATCAACGCCGCTGTTTTGCGGCTGATCATATCTACGTATGCTGCGACAGAGATATCCTGGCGTTCTTCAAAGCTAATATCGAGGTATTGTCCCTCGGAGAGGACAAGACAGGCTTCGTCAAGCACAGCGCCAAGACGGGCGGCAATTATCCCCTCCACGCCCTCATCCAATACTCCCCAGAGCGTCAACCGGGCCAGTGCGAAAAGCCCATCTCCCGTATTGATAGCTTGAGGTATACCCCAGAGTTTCCACAACGTTGGACGATGACGGCGCTCAGCGTCGCCATCTTCAATATCATCGTGGATAAGGGTAAAGTTATGCGTAAGCTCGACAGCCGCAGCTGCTGGCAATGCACGGCGTAAATAGCCAGCGTCAGAACTGGTCATCCCCCACGCGCCAGCCGCCTCGTAGGCTAAAAGTAGCAATGTAGGCCGCAACATTTTCCCAGCATTACTTGTCACCGGTGAGAAGCTTGCGTCTACCCATCCCAGGTGGTATTGAATCTGGTCGTAAAAAGCCTGCAGCTCAGCATCACCTGATCGTATCGCAGTATTGCGTGCTTTCATTACCGCCTGCTGCAGTGCCTCTTGAATCTCTCGTTGATGGCGCAAAAGAGTTAATTGTAGTGTTGATGTTAACGCCATTAGCCTCCCCTCTCCGTCTCCTTCTTCTTTTAGTGATGTAGATAGAAAAAGGCCGTTGCTGCTACCGTCCCGATGACCACCAGCCAGCGTGCTAATCCTTTAATACCACCTATGCGGTAGACTGGCGAGCAGATATCGCAGTAGCGAGTCGTATACTGGTAGCGGTGGCCACGTAAACCCTCGCGTACAATAAAGACATCATCAATTTTCCGTTGCGTATGCAATTCGTCACACACATAGCGTCCGCAACCCTTACAGCGATACTGGTCAACGAAGTGTGATGTACGTGAATTAGACCACTGGTCGGGATAGACCTGAGCGCTGCACACGTAGCAAACCTGTGTTTGCGCCATCTTCATTTGCTTTTCAGCGCACGGCGAGTGCTGTTGCTTGGGAAAGTGATCTTGACACAGGCCGTGGTGGCAATCTGGACAACGTCCAAGAGCTTCTTCAGAACATTCATGACAGCGACGTGCAGCATTGATAGTACGTTGACGCTGTTTTGATTCAGTGGCATCCTTCATATGTTTTACTTTTCTCCCCAAAAGCGAAATAAATCCCATAATATGGATACGTCGAGTGATAGACTCTGGATAAGTATAACATTGCTAGTTGCATAGAAGCAATCAACAAGATATCATGTTTACTATGGTATTATCACTTTCTCCCACAATTTGGGGTAACCATCGCTTGGATTGGGGCCGGTGGACTCATGTCATGGGCATCATCAACGTCACACCCGATTCCTTTTCTGGAGATGGCCTGCTGGAAAATACGGACAGACGCTCGCGAGACGAGGTCATACACGATGCAGTAACACTGGCTCTCCAATGGGTCAACGAGGGTCCCGTTATCGTTGATGTCGGTGGCGAATCAACGCGCCCCGGTGCTTCCACACTTTCACTAGAGCAAGAACTGGGGCGCGTCATTCCCGTTATTCAAGCGTTATCGAGCGCTCTTCCTGCAGAGATCATTATCTCTATTGATACCTATAAGGCGGAGGTTGCAAGACAGGCCCTGGATGCCGGGGCATCTCTCGTCAATGATATCTGGGCTCTGCGGGCCGATCCCTTGATGGCGGCGTTGGTAAGTGAGCGGCGTGTGCCCATCATACTGATGGCGAACATGCGTGGCTACCAGAAACACGAAATTGTCAGTGATGTCACCCGCTTCCTGGCGGGCAGCATAGATCTGGCCTTATCAGCTGGCATCCCCTGGGATCACCTCATCGTCGATCCCGGCATTGGTTTTGGTACTACGCCTGTAGAAAATCTCACCTTACTGCGTCGCCTGGGCGAACTGCGTGCTTTGGGGCGGCCCATCTTACTTGGCACTTCGCGCAAATCTACCATCGGCCTTGTGCTCGGCGGCTTACCGGCTGACGAACGTCTAGAGGGCACTGCCGCGACCGTTGCATTAGGCATTGCTCAGGGAGTAGATATTGTGCGCGTACATGACGTACACGAAATGATGCGCGTCGTGAAAGTCGCCGACGCTATTGTACGAGCAAACTGGGATCCCGTTGCACCCTCCTCCCACCATGCCCCTGATCAGGAAAAACGTCTATGAACTACCAGGAGGCCTTAGCATACCTCTACAGCTTAAGTGATTTTGAGCGTAGTGGCCAGTATACCCGCAATCGCGAAGAAAACCTTCCACGTGAGGCCTGGCTGCTCGAGCAGCTTGGCAATCCACAGCATGACTTTACCAGTACCCTCATTGCGGGCACGAAAGGAAAAGGTTCCACGGCGGCATTTATTGAGCGCGTTTTACGCCAGGCTGGCCATCGTACCGGCCTCTACACGCAGCCCGATCTCCACACCTTTCGCGAACGTATCCGCGTCAATGGCCAACTCATCAGTGAACAGGCAATGTCAGAACTTATGACGGAGATTCGCACTGTTGTTGAACGTATACAGCAGCAAAAGAAGTTTGGCCCATTTATTACCTATGAAGTGGCGACAGCGCTATCCCTGCTCTACTTCAGCCGTCAACATGTGCAGCACGCTGTGCTTGAGGTCGGCCTGGGAGGGCGTTTAGACGCAACGAATGTAACCCAGCCCCTGGTCTCGGTGATTACCTCGATCAGCTACGATCACATGCAGATTCTCGGCGATACTCTAACAAGTATCGCAACGGAGAAAGCCGGGATTATCAAGCCGGGTGGCCTTGTCGTCACCTCTGCGCAATCTCCGGAGGCCTTGCTTGCTATCTCAACAGTCTGTCAACGGCAACATGCCCGCCTGGTCCGTGTTGGCCCTGCTGGCGACGACCCTGCACAGGCTGAAGTAAAAATTGGGCTTTTGCCAGCCCTCAGCTATACGTATCGCCTCGAGAGACGCACAGTGGATAGGCAGCACTTCACCATCTGGTCACCGGCACACACCTATACAAACCTTGAAATACCTTTGTTAGGTGAGCACCAGCTCGAAAATGCTACTACCGCCCTCGCTACCCTTGAGCAACTACGCGAACGAGATATACAATGGGATGAAGAAGCATTACGTGCAGGCTTTCGCGCCATGCGCTGGTCTGCACGCATCGAGGTAATCGGACATACTCCTATCGTCGTTGTCGACGGTGCTCACAATGCTGACTCTATCCAGAAATTGCTGCAAGCATTGCGCTCATCGTTTACCTATCACCGCTTAATCACCGTTTTGGGTCCAGCGCGTGACAAAGATCTTGTTGGTATGGCGCGTGCACTTGCGGATAGTGATATCGTTGTGCTTACCCGCATGGCGAATCCCCGCGCTGCCACCATCGAGCAACTGGAATCAGTTTTTGCTGAACACGCTCCTGATGTGCGTATTTATACCGCTGAAACCAGCAGTCAGGCTATGAACCTCGCTCTTGATCTCGCGGACGACAACGACCTTGTCTGCGCTACCGGGTCGCTCTATCTTGCGGCAGAAGTTCTGCGCTGGTCTGCCCATTACGGGAATAAAGCCATCGCCTCGGCAATAGAAGGCATAGATCATGAACCGTGATTCCAATAGAAAGAGCGACCCACAAAGGGTCGCCCTGGTAAAGGTTATCTGCGCACTTGTCCTGAAATAGGTCATTTGTGCGGTCGCTTTGGTACCTGGCTTCTAATGTTCACCCTGTTCTCAACTGGTTAACGGGGTCTTTCCACGCGTCTCAGTGCGTAACGTGCACTCCCTTTCTTGCCCGCTGCTGATGCCTCTTCCGCTGTCCACTGGTGAGCGGTTCCACGGGCTTGAGAGGTGCGGCCCCCCTTACTGGCAATCTCACGACGTCGTTCCGGGCTCATCGCTGCTAATCCGCGTGCTCGACCGGTAGTCTGGTGTAGGATCATCATGTACTCCTCTCTTCTTTTTTATATGAAAGTAGAAGATATGTTCGCGATGTACTTCTACACCGCATCCAGTTGTGTTCATAAACAGCATAACAGATGAAAAAGCCATCATACAAGGAAACCTTAGAATTTTTGGAAACTCTCAGCTTTCTTTAATGTTGCGTTTATTTTTCTTAACTTTTGAAAAAAAATTTGCTTGAGTTATTGGTGAACATTCTCTCCAACACCCATTGCAAAATAGTTAATTGTCTCGATCCTTACGCCACGGCGCATCTGAACGGCGCATCCAACGCCCATGGAAGTTGATATACAGGTCCTCTCGATCAAAGAAAGAATCGGTAAGCTCCGCTTCTTCCCATGCGCCAGCCACACCTGCTTCCCGGTCAACAACTTGCACCAGAAAAGCCAGTATTTCTCGCCCATCTCCAAGATCAACGCCCGAAAAATGCTCTTCGTCGATTTCACCTTCAAGCTCTACAGGCTTACTCTCCTGAGTACCTCGCAAAACATAATAAGTGTACATGGCCCTCTCTTATCCTCGTTTCCTCTCGTTTCACCTCAACCTATTATCCCATATTCCGCAGAGTTTCTCCATCATTTGGTGAGCGTGTTATAGCGAGCGGTCAATGTTGAACACTACGATAAAACCGTCCTCCCCAGAAAAATCTTTCAACCTCCTGGGATATTTGGACGTAACAATGTACAATTTTGTTATGTAATGGTATACTTTGCATGTTAGATGATATGGACGCGCTTGTCCAGACAGGCAGGTCTAACCTGGAACTTTAGGAGCAAACACCCAATGCCTCTACTCCTGCTTATGCTACTCGCTGTTATCTCCCTTATAATCATCCTTGTCGGATTCATCCTCTCTAACAATCAGACGGAGCAAGTGCCGAGACAGCGAACAGTATACCGGACACCCTACTACGTCGACCGCAGTGGACGCCGCCTCCGAGAGCCAATGCGCGCTAGCCGGGTGCAAGTAGTTGAATATACCGAGCAACGCAGTCTAATTGATTTCTGGCAATCACTCTCGGTACATCGCATTTTTAATCGACGTATAGGTGAGCCAACTCCATGGATGGGTATTACTCTCATCTTGCTCTCGGTCTTCCTGCTCTGTATTTTTTTGCTTAAAACGATTTTGCCCAGTACCTCACTCGTTGGCGCCATCTTCTGGACAAATTCTTCTACCTCTACTACCTCTTCACAATCCACGTCTCAACAAAAATCGCCTGCTGTACAATATCCTTATATCGGGGCCTCTCGAGCTTTGGTACGTCTCAGCCAGCTTGACCCGGGTCAATATAACTCTTCATCGGAATTCGACACGTGGGCCTACTCTGCTTGCTCCGCCGCTGCCTTGACCGAAGTGATCAACTCCTATGGCCACAACTATCGCGTGACGGATATCTTGAAGGTGGAATCACAGATCGGGGAGATTACCCCACAGCTTGGGCTCTTAGAAGAAATAGGCGTCCAACGCACCGCCGCCCGCTTTAATTTCCAGACAGCATGGGGTCACGGCTTATCACTCGACAAAGTCATTGATATCGCCAATCATGGTCACCCCATCATTGTCAGCTTCCCTCCAGACCGTTACGCTGGTGGTCATCTCCTGGTAGTAATTGGCGGCAACAGTGATTTGGTGTATCTGGCTGATTCATCGAGTTATAACCGCCGCTCACTTACGCGAGCGCAATTCTTAAATTGGTGGGAGGGCTTCTCAGCTATTCTGAGCCCCAATTAAAGAAGAGAACAATAAAAAGGGGTGCTTGCCGGCAAGCACCCCTTTTTATTGTTCTCTTCTATCTATTTCTCTTCCTGCTTCGGCACGTAGAGCTTGATCCTGCGGAACGCTTCCGCGTACTGCATATCCAGACCCTTCTTCTCCTTCGCTTGTTTCGCCGTTTCCGCTGTCCACTTGCGAATCCATTCCAGCATCTCGGCATCTGTACCAAACTGCGTCACGTGGCACTGCAGTGCTTTCGTCTTGAGATCTATCGTCTCACTGACATCAATGTATGTATTTATATGCTCGGTACCAAAAAAGTAAAGCTCATGCACACGGTAAGGAGGAAACCCTTCCACCAACAACTCTCGATATGATCGAGGATTGCCTACCGCTGGGAAGATGGCATCCAGTACAATATTACCGGTTGCCCGGTGATCAGGATGATTCAGGTAGGCCGTATCTTCCGGCTTCTCATCGGGATCAGGAGCAAAAAAAAGCTGTGATGGGTCATGAGTAATAACGATACGAGGACGATACTTGCGGATCAATCGCACAACAGCCTTCCGAGCAGCCTCGGTGTTCCTCAAATGTCCATCGGAAAAACGCAGGAACTCAACAGCCTGCACTCCTAACACCTCGCAGGCCATACGCTGCTCCTGCTCGCGTGTCAGCATAAATTCAGTATCTACCAGGCTCGGAACCTCGCTGCCTTCAGCGCCATCCGTCATCACCACCCACACAACCTTCTTTCCTTGCTTAACCCACAGAGCGCTGGTTGCGGCCGCGGCAAAGTCATCGTCGTCAGGATGAGCGCCTATCACCATCGCCTCGTAGTCAGGTGTGGTAATCACATCAAGCGCACCAGGAGCATTCTTATCTGCCATGTCATATACCTCTCATTAATGTCTCTAAAGTTTCTTCAGTATAAGAAAGTTTGTTCAGTATAGGATGCATTGTGAGCAAGTGTCAAGCCGCCAAAATCTCATCGAATGAGGGGCCAATCAGTAAGAACGCCCCTCCCATCCGTCAAGAAGCTCCTTCACTCACCTTGTCCATCGATAATACCACCTGCTCAAAAGCTGCGATAACCTCTGCCGCGTCTAATGTATAATCCGCAAGCCTGTCCAACCCGATTGCTCGTTCCAGCAATCCCTCTTCCAGCAAGGCCTGCTCTTCGAGTGTTCGTCCCAGTAGCTTCGCCAGCGTCGCAGTTTCCCATTGCAAAAGCACGCCCGCCTGTAAAACACTCCCAACCTTACGACGAATCATATCTAAACCTACTACTTTTCTCTGCCCCACCACGACCTCATAAGGCGAAATTGAGCCAAAGCAAGCTCGGCGCAGCAGCTCTTCTCGTACCTGCGTCTCTGGCTGTTTAAGTAGCACACGTTGTTCACGAGCCTCTTGAGGTAGCACCACGCGCGCCTCTATACCTAGGCGCTCCAGCGTCTCCACCCACGCCTCACCAAACCATTCATAAGACTTCACTATATCCGCTAAGATAAGCGGATGGCCAGCTGGCAGCACAACATCCAGGCTGAGTAGATGTGGTCCCACCAGCACCGCAGTTCCTCCCGCTCGCCGGTGATAGATAGGTATCTGCTGTTGGGCAACCGCCTCCAGATTGAGCGCGTCCTCTTTTTGTGAAAAGCCGAGTACCAGTCCCTCAGGTTCCGCTATCGACCAGTACAACGTCGCGGGATGCCATGGCTCTATCGTCCTGAGCAACATTTCACTACAATCGAGGTGCTGCTGTTGATCCGCAATAGTGAGCGGCAAGATGCGCCATTTATTTATTGACATGTGATGGCTCAGCGAGATCCCTTTCTGCTGGTTTGCGCAGTACCCAACCAGTAACGGCTGCCACCAGGCTTATCCCTACTCCTATCAACAAGGCAACCTGTACGCCGTAAAGATGTGCCAGTCCGCCTGTTAGCAAGTTGCCAAAGGGGATGCTTCCCGCAAAGACCAGCATATAGACGCTCATTACTCTACCACGTAAGTGATCTGGCGCTACAGTTTGTACCGTCGTGTTAGCTGTTGCAGAAAAAGCAATCATTGCGAATCCTACCATCGCAATCAAAACAAGCGACACTGCATAAATGTGCGAGACGGCAAAAAGTGCTGTCACTACACAAAAAACAATTGCACTGACAAGCAAGTATTGGATGCTCGGCTTGCGATTGCTCCACGCTAACCACAAAGCGCTCAGCAGGGATCCCAGACCAAAGGCAGAAGAAATGAAGCCGAATCCCTCTGCTCCTACATTGAGCACATTTGTTGCGAAGAGCGGCAATACCACGTTGAAATTGATACCAAACAGTGAGACAATGCCGATGACAGTGATAATCAAAAAGATGGACGGCGTGTGGACAACATATGCTAGCCCCTCTCGTAGACTCTGCATGGTACTCTGCCTCGGAGCGCTTGCCCCTTTCCCTCCGACTATATGTTCTTTCCGCGCATAGAGTCCATGTAAATCAATAAGAGCCAATCCGATAATGACGGGGATGAAGCTAATTGCATTCAGCAAGAAGAGTGGGGCAACGCCAGCCCACGCGATAATAAGCCCACCAATACCAGGGCCGACAATACGTGCCAGGTTGAAAAGCGATGAGTTCAAAGCAATCGCATTTGGCAAGTCTTCACGCCCTACCATCTCGACGACAAATGCCTGGCGCGTGGGCATATCGATCGCGTTGGTCAGACCAAGTAATGTTGCCAGTACCAGGACCTGCCACAAGCGTACCTCGCCCGTCGCAACCAGTGTCCACAGCACAGCGGCCTGCAGCATTGCAAATGATTGTGTAAATAATAACACAGTTCGTTTCGGCAGCCGGTCAGCCAGCACACCTCCAAACAGCGAGAGCAGCATCACAGGCAAGAATTGCAGGGCACCGACAATACCCAGCAGCCACGCACTATGCGTGAGCTGGAGTACAAGCCATGCCTGCCCAATCGTCTGCATCCACGTCCCCATCAGAGAAATCATCTGACCAAACCAGAATAGGCGGAAGTTGCGGTGCCGTAGCGCTAAAAACGCTCGCAGCAGGCCTTTTACCTGCTGCTGTTCTGGGAGTGAAGTGATATCTTGTATATCCTTTTGTGCTTCTGGAAGAGTTTGCATATTACCAGGGATCCGTTCTAACTATCATGTGATACTTCGTTATTGTATTGTAATAATTCATTGCGTTTATGTTCATGATGATCAAGTTTGGCTATGAGTGCGGCTTTCATCTGCTCCAGTCCCGCCAATTTCTTCTCAATTACTTGAAGTTGAGCGTGTATCAATTCATCTGCTCGGTTTAGTTGCGCCGCCTTTGCCGTTGCTTCAGTCTCATGCCTGTAAGCAACTTTGATCTGTCCTCGCTCATCCTCCGCCTCCATAATTTCACGGATATCGGAAAGAGAAAACCCGAGTAAATCGCGCAAATTTTTGATGCGTTCAAGCCGCGCGAGGTCAGCTTCACTGTAGCGTCGGTAATTGCCCTCTGTACGGCCAGTAGGAGGAAGCAACCCCACTTCCTCATAGTAACGCAGCGTGCGTTTGGTGAATCCAGTGCGTGTCGCTACCTGCTCAATCGTAAAGAGGCTTTGTTCATCTATCTCAGCCATCATGCTATGCACCCCCCCTCGTATGACAATGACACAGAAAGATATTCGGGAGACACTAATAGTATACCACAAGTTTAACGTTAACGTCAATGTTAGAATGAGGGCGCGAGAGTCTGATGCTTTGAGGCGATGCTGGTAGTTTGTACGACCCCTCGAATGGCAAAAGATAGGAGTAACATTTTACCGTGAATGAATACGGAGACTATTAAGCACCTCTCTTTTGTGTTATCATTGAGATGCCAGTAACATTGCTCCCGGAGTTCAGCATGAAAGCCGAAGACATCGAGAATTATCTGTCCCAGCTTGGACAGGAATTACTGAAACGAGGTATTCAAGAGCCAATACATCTCCTTCTCATAGGCGGTGCCTATATGCTTCTGCTCACCAATACTGCGCGCAATACGGACGATATCGACATTTTCTGGCTGGAGGAAGAAGGCGGAACAATGATACCAACCATGAAAAC
>Ga0209577_10002135_pt1 | contig 19223 bp, 10 predicted proteins | sample GraSoiAngelo_109_FD_185874 | JGI IMG/M metagenome (GOLD analysis project Ga0209577, IMG submission 185874) | Grasslands soil microbial communities from the Angelo Coastal Reserve, California, USA - 14_0903_12_20cm (SPAdes) (version 2) | ecosystem: Environmental > Terrestrial > Soil > Grasslands...
CAGGGCCGATACCGCGCGCTTTTGCTCCGGCGAATGCGTATGCGGCAATGACGACATAGGCGCCCAACGGGAGAACGTATGCCGGAGCAATGCTGTGGCGCGCCTCGGCGATCAGTCCCATGGCGGGAGTCAGGACTGCGCCCCCTACAATTGCCATCACGATCAACGATCCGGCGATCTTGGTGTTCGGTCCTAGCCCTTTCAAGCCCAGAGCAAAGATCGTCGGGAACATGAGCGACATAAAAAAACTGGTTGCGAAAACTGCCCACAATCCGGCCCACCCGGGGTGCAGAATCCCAAACGCGACCAGCACAACGTTCACAATCGCGTAAGAGCCCAGGAGCCTGCTGGGCTCCACGAACCGCATCAGCCAAGCAGAGCTAAACCGTCCAATGCCAAATGCCGCCAGCGTTCCGGTGAGGAAATATCCAGCGATTTTCTCCGGTTGGTGAGTGAACTCCTGAACGTATTGAATGAAGTAACTCCAAGTTCCGACTTGCGCTCCCACGTACATGAACTGGGCCACCACCGCCATCCAGAAATGCGGGTACCGGAAAAGCTCTCGAAAATGTCCGTGATCGCCGCCAGCCTCATGCTCGCTCTGGATAACGGGGAATTTTGTGCGCAAGATCAGCAATGCCCAAGAGATTGCGATTGCGCTTAACACCAGATAGGGCTTGACCACGCGCATGGTCTCGGCGTGAAGGTATGCAGCATAAACGTGCTCGGCCTTCATGGCTGCAATCTGCTGAGTGCTAAGTTCGACCCCGGAGAAGATGAACAGGGTGCCCATCAGCACCCCAGTAATCGAACCCAGCGGGTTGAAAGCCTGCGAGAAGTTGAGGCGTCGTTCAGAACTTGCAGGGTCCCCAAGCTGAGCAATGAACGGATTCGATGCGGTTTCGAGAAACGAGAGTCCGCTCGCGATCACGAACAAGGCGAACAAGAAGAATCCATAGCGGCCGACAATCGCGGCTGGCCAGAATAAGAGAGTGCCGAGCCCAAACAGTAGTAAGCCGATCACGAATCCAGCTTTGTATCCAAGTCTCCGCATAAGAATGGCAGCTGGCATAGCGAGCAGGAAATAGCCGAGATAAAAAGCTGACTGGACCAGTCCAGCTTGGAAACGTGAAATCGCAAACGACTTCATGAATTGCCGGATCAGTACGTCATTGAGGTTGTTGGGGATCCCCCACAGAAAAAACAGCACCGTCACCAGAACGAAAGGCAGCAGGTGTCCTGATGGAAACATTGGAGCGCAGTTGGATTTGTGCTCAACAATTGCCGTGTTGTGATCTGTAACGCGCACCGGTGGAGTGCCTTTACGCTTCAGAACTAGACTTCGCAAACTTTAATCTAAACAGACCAGGATCTTCTTGAACTTTGATGGATTCTCACTCCAGGTACGCAATGCGTCTGGTGCCTCCTCAAGACCAACGACCAGACTTACTGCGTGATCTATGGGAAACCTCCCAGTCTCGAGCAGGCTGATCACGGCGTGAAAATCTTTGGGTTCAGCATTTCGCGAGCCGAGGATATCCAATTCTTTTTGCACGAACAGTTTGGTTTCATAGCTCACGGCTTCCTTGGCGTATCCGATATACACGACCCGGCCCGTAAACGTGACTTCTTCGACGGCCGCCCGGAAAGTCGTCGGTGTCCCGGCTGCTTCGATGACGACATCGGGGCCGCGTCCCTCAGTCATTTCCAGCAGGCGATCGTGCAATGGTTCTCGCAGGGTGTGAATGGTGTAGGCCGCCCCCGCCAATCGGGCAAGTTCGAGCTTTTCATCATCCACATCAATGCAAATCGTGCAAGCACCGCGAAAACTGCTGGCTGCGACCGCACCAACCCCAACCCCTCCACAACCGAAAATTGCGACGATATCGTCTCGCGTAACCCTTCCGCGTGATACCGCATGGAATCCCACTGTCAATGGCTCAACCAGACACAATTCCTTCGGCGTCAGCTTCGCTGGATATAGCTTCTCTCGCGGCATCGCGATAAATTCAGTGAGTGCTCCGTCCCTTTGCACACCAAGAGTCTGGTTGAATTGGCAGGCATTCGGAGCCGGCAGGACGCACACTCGCCGCAGCTCGTATAGGGAGATAGGGCAACGTCCGCTCCAACCAAGAATTCGCTGTCACCGCTGGCGCCTTGCACAACTGTGGCCGACACTTCATGCCCAAGAACCCTGGGATAAGAAACAAGTGGATTGAGCCCACGAAACGAATTCAAATCGCTGCCACAAAACCCCACCATTCGGACCTTCAGCAGTAGGTCTCCATCACCAATGCTCGGATCAGGAATTGTCTCGATGGCTGCTTGCCCGGGTTTACGCAGTACGAGCGCCCTCATGTTTCAACGCGAGGCTCAGAGAATATCAGTGCGTTCCCGTCCGAGCGTTTTGGAAGGGTCCGGCTTCGACCTCGGGACCGCATTGCAGTCCGAAGGTGCTTTTCCGCTTGCGCATTCCAATAACCGCACTCCAATTCGAAAAACACCGACGTATAGGGAATTCGCATATTGCTTTTGATTAACAGCACGCGGAACTTTTCGGCAACCCGATCAAGCTTCGAGATAATAGTTTCGTGTGGAAGGGCGTGGACTTCGTATCCCTTAAGAAGACCTCCGAGTTTCTGCCGGTACGCCGTAATACCAGGCGCATCTTTTTCCCGGACGAATGTCAATTCCTCATCCGTATAGACAGCTGCCGTAACGTGGTCACATGCAGTCAGAATCGTGTGTACTTTCTGCAAAACGGCAGTTTGCTCCTCATCGGCTACGATAGTTTCAATTCCTGCTTTGGACTGCGCGGGATACGCCGAATCCGCGATCACCAGCCAATTGCGATGCCCATAGAGTTGCAACCGATCCTTCAGAATATCGTCCCAGTTCGGGTTCATTTGAGTACTAGTTCCTCATCCGAGCATACAGCGACTTTGCCGCACTTGCCTGACGCCATCAGCGCATACGCGTTTTCAGCCTCCTGCAGGCCAAAACGGTGTGTGACGATGTCAGCCGGATGCAGATCCCAGCGCAGAAGGCGCTCAACCAATTCCTCCATCAGCCAAGTTGAAGTCACCCACGATCCGTAGATTGTCTTCTGATCATGAATTATGTCGGGGGAGGGATTGAACTCGACTGCACCGCCTTCCCCGACGAAAGCAATCTTCCCCCACTTGCGCGTAGCCCGAATCGCCGCATTGCGCGCGGCCGGGTTTGCCGAGCATTCAATCGCCCGCTCGACTCCGCAGCCACTGGTTAGTTCCCTGACCTGCGAGACGTTCTCTGCCCCGGCTTTAAGGACAAAATCACACAAGTTGAGAGATTCTGCTAGTTGCAGGCGCTCAGGAACAGGGTCAATTCCAATAATCAAGTGGGCGCCGAGTTTGCGACTCAATGCCGCAGCTGCGAGCCCCACTGGGCCCAACCCGGTAATGAGTACCGAATGGTTGCCATTGATGCCAATCTTCTCGAGAGCTTCGTAAACCGTTCCAAACCCACACGCAACCTGCGCGCCATCGGCGTAGGACAGTTCGGCGGGAAGGGCGATGAGATCTTTCTCTTCTGCAATCATGTAATCGGCCATCCCACCGTCGCGCTGCCAGCCGTACGCACGCCGGTATTTCTCGTTCGTGCAAGAGATCATGTATCCGCGTCGGCAGTCGTTGCACACCCCGCAACCGGAGATGTGATACACAATGACTCGGTCACCTTCACGAAAACGCCGGCAACCCAGGCCAGCCTCTACAATTTGGCCACTTGGCTCGTGGCCGGCGATGACTCCTTGATAGCGCTCTGGCCCCTTCCCGAGGTGCTCGTGATAAATGCAACGGATATCTGAACCGCAAATGGTGGATGCCTTGACCCTTAGCAGAACTTCGCTATGACCGGGATGCGGCACTGGCAAGGTCCGGAGTTCGACCTTGCGGTTGCCCGGCAGAAATGCGGCTTTCATGCTCTGTTCCATGGTGTTTAAACGCTGCGAAATCGATCTCGCCAATAATTATGGCGGTGTAATCTCGCCATCCAGGTCCCAGAGGTCCTCCCATGATTGTCCTTCTTTCCACAGAAACACCTGACCTTTGATGAGCCGGCAGTTCCGGTCAATCGCGCTGATTTCACGCATTTCGTCGTCAGTCAGCGGCTCGCCCACAACCCCTTCGAGATTGCTGAGGTAATGATTGCGATTAGTGGAAAATGGAATCGGAACTTGCCCACGCTGGACCGCCCATTTTATACATACGACCGCGGGATGTACTCCCAAGCGGTTGGCAATTCTTACAATCACCGGATCCTGAGTCGGCACGGTGTCCTCTGGTGTGCGATCACGCTCCGGCCGTGCCGGCGATCCGATTGGGGAATATCCTACCGGAACGATGCCGTTAGATCGGACGAAATCGAACAACTCCGGCTGCTGAAAATGCGGGTGCAACTCCATCTCGTTCACCGCTGGCTTGATGCGAGCATCGCGCAGAACGAGTTTCAGCTTGGGTATCGTCATGTTCGAGGTCCCAATATGACGCACCAGTCCTAAGTCCACCAATTCCTCCATCTTTCGCCAGGTCTTCATGAAGTCCGCGTGGATGTAGGGTTCTGCGTCCTTGCTGCGAGAACTCACATCACACCCGGGCGGATGGTAGTTGGGAAAAGGCCAGTGCACCAGATAGAGATCGAGGTAGTCTAATCTCAGATCACTCAGCGATCGTCTGCAGGAGGGGATCACATCGTGTTCGCCATGTTTGTCATTCCACAATTTCGACGTGATCCACAGTTGCTTGCGCTTCACCTGGCGGCGAACCTGTTGCAGCGCGTATCCAATCTCATGTTCATTGCCGTATACGGAAGCACAGTCGAAGTGCCGGTATCCAACTGCGGCGGCACCTTCCACGGCAGCGGCGACCGCGCCGGCTGCGACGTGGTCTGAACCGAAGGTCCCCAAGCCGATCGCCGGCATCTGGGCGCCACTGTACAATCGCCTCTTAGGTATCACGGCAGGATCAACGAACCTGTTAATGAAGGGCACTGACGTGCTCTGTACATTCATCCTTCATCCTCGTTATTCCCTGAACGAAAGCATCGGGGGCTGCAATTGAGAGTAATCAGTCCGAAGTCCGAACGGGATCGATACTGTCTAAGGACGATAATCGGTAAAGTTATCGATGTCAACAGGATACAATAGAGTAAATTAGAAGGGGAGATGGGCCCTCAGCTTGGCAGCTTGGAACCCCTCAAGCCTTGTTCGGTACTACTCGTGAACTAAAATCGGGCCCACGAGAGTGTTCTATATACTGGTTAACGACCGATGAGCACACGAATGAAGGACATAGCCAGAGACCTTGGGGTATCGGTCATTACTATTTCTAAGGTCCTGCGCAATCATCCTGATGTGGGAGACGAGACCCGCGAGCGTGTTCTGGCCCGTGTGAAAGAGCTTGATTATCGGCCGAACCTGGCCGCACGCAGCCTCGTCACCGGACGCACCTATCTCGTCGGCTTGGTTGTTCCGGACCTGCTCCATCCTTTTTTTGCAGAAATCGCCAAGTCTCTGTCGGAAACTTTGAGGGGCAGCGGTTACTACCTGATCGTTTCCTCTTCTGAGGAAGATCCGGACATTGAGGAGCAGGAAATCAATCAGTTGTTAGCACGGCGTCTAGATACCTTGATCATCGCGTCTTGCCGGTCGACCGTAGATCTTTTCTTCCGAATCGAAAAGCAAAAAACCCCTTATGTCTTAATTGATCGCATCTTGCCCGGCCTCACCGCGAATTTTATTGGAGTGGACGATGAAGTAGTCGGAAGGCTGGCTACCCGGCACCTGGTCGAGATCGGGTGCAAGAGGATCGCCCACATTCGCGGCCCAGCAACTAGTACGGGGACGCGCCGTGTGGAAGGATATAAGCAAGCACTTGCTCAAGCGGGGCTTAAGGTCGTTGAAGATTACATCATTACAGAACGCAAAGGAGACGTCGAAACGAAGCAGCGCGGCGCAGAAGCCATGCGCCAACTCTTGAGCCTTAAGCCGAGACCCGATGGGGTCTTCTGCTTCAATGATCCACTGGCGATGGGAGCCATGAATTATGCGCTCGATCAGGGAATACAGATTCCGGAAGACATCGCCGTTATTGGCTGCGGAAATCTTCATTACGACGATTCTCTTCGCGTTCCACTCTCCAGCATCGATCAGCACAGCCGCCGCATCGGGGAGGAAGCCGCCCGAATTGCCCTTGGCATTCTGAACTCGAAAATACCACCCAAGCCGGAAGAAGTCGTGCTGCAGCCAGAACTGGTCGTGCGCCGATCGACGCAGCGACGTCCAGCGAAACGTGCGTTTTCCAAAAGCTCTCGACCTTAACATCTCAGGATTGCCGCCGCGGGACAAACTGGCACTGGGCGTGCACGAGGCCCGTAGCTTTGTTCCTTTCATGGCTGCAGCTTCCGCACTGCATTCTGGACATCTGACAGGCCCCATTCATTCCTCCGGCTCGTTTACCCAAATTCACTCAACAAGAATTTTTGTCACGTTGTCTGGCATTTTAATGCCAGGTTCGTTACAGTTACCGATGCTTAATCTCTAGGGTTCCTAACGCGGAGGCAGGTTTCGTGACCTGTTGCTGTCTTCTTCTTTCCCCGAAACCGTTGACCACCGCTGCTTACGTACATGGATCGTAGAACATTCCTCCGGTCTAGCGGCATGATGGCAGTTGGTGCTCTCGCGCCGCGTATCCCCAATTTCACCTCCACGTCCGCGACGCCGCAGCCGTTCCAGTGGAAAACCGAGGATCTGATCTTCTCGTTCGAAGTACAGGCCGGGAAATTGCGACAAAAGCGTCTTGCCCCAGCAGCAATTGGTGTTCCGATAAACGACAACTCCTCTGGTGTGGAAGTTGCACTCCAGTGCAGTGGAGAGAATTCTCCCGATCAAGGCATGAAATCGGGAGTGGGGCAACCTGGCGCTCGGTTGCTGTTTGCCGGACACCGCAAGGAATTAGTGGCTCGCGGCACGCGGCTTGTGTGCATGCACAACGACCCCCTATTAAAAATCAACGTCGAGTCGGTATACGAGTCCTTTAACGGCGTTCCCGCGGTCCGACGCTATACGCGGGTTGCCAATGCCGGGGACTCGCCTGTAGGGATCGAGTTCGTGAGTTCTGCGATGCTTCACGGGCTAGCTGCTCCGCAAGCCTATGACCGTGAACTTCGCATCCATGTTGCCTTCAATAGCTGGATGGCCGAGGGTCAGTGGCGTACTTTTCGCCCCTCAGAGATGGGCTTCGTAGAAAACGAACGAACCAGCTGGTCGGAAGCGCGTGCGGGAAGCGTCGGCAGTTGGTCAACTGAGCGATATCTGCCCATGGCCATGGTCGAAAACACAAGACTAGGCCTGGTTTGGTTCTGGCAAATTGAGCACAACGGATCGTGGTATTGGGAAGTCTCCAATGTGTCGGCCCATAGTAACAACGCTGAAGACGTTTACGCGTATTTGGGTGGTCCGGACGATCTGCACTCCGCAGCCTGGAAACAGCTGAAACCTGGTGAAACGTACGAGACTGTTCCCGTCGCAATAGGATGCGTGCGTGGCGGTTTCAGTGAGGCGGTAGAGGCATTAACGCGCTACCGTCGGATTGCCTGCGAAGGGCCGCACAGCAGAAACTCGCAGTGTACCGTCATTTTCAATGACTACATGAATTGTCTCTGGGGCGATCCGACAGAAGACAAGGAATTGCCACTGATAGCTGCTGCCGCAAAAGCGGGTTGCGAATATTTTGTAATCGATGCCGGGTGGTACGCGGACATCAAAGAGGACTGGAGTCCAACCATAGGCTCATGGCAGCCATCTTCGAGCCGGTGGCCGCACGGCCTCAAGTTCGTTCTCGACCGCATCCGACAAAATGGGATGATTCCTGGACTCTGGCTTGAACCCGAGGTGGCAGGGGCGAAGTCAGTGCTGGCGCAAAAACCAGATAACTGGTTCCTCATGCGTCATGGCAAGAGAGTGTTTAAGAATTCGCGCCTTCTGCTCGATTTCCGCAACCCGGAGGTCCGCTTCTACCTCGATCAGGTGATGGCAAGGCTTGTGAATGAATACGGTGTTGGTTACATCAAGATGGACTACAACGTCGATTCCTTACAGGGGACAGAACTCAACGCGGATAGCTTGGGACAGGGTCTGCTAGAGCACAACCGTGCCCACCTGGCCTGGCTGGAGGGGATCCTGAACCGCTACCCTGATCTAGTCATCGAAAATTGCGGCAGCGGAGGCGGGCGCATGGATTATGCCATGCTCAGCCGCCTTCAGATACAGTCGATGACTGACCAGGAAGACTACTTGAAGCTGCCGGCAATCCTGGTGGGCGCATCCGCTGCGGTTTTACCTGAACAACTTGCAATCTGGTCTTACCCGCTGGCCAATGCTGATGCTGACCAGGCCAGCTTCAACATGGTTACGGCCATGATGTGCCGCATTCACCAGAGCGGCCGTCTCGATTCACTTTCTCCGCAAGCATCGGTACAGGTCAAAGAAGGAATTCGTATTTACAAGGAAGCTCTTCGCAAGCACATTCCTGCGGCGGTCCCCTTTTATCCGCTCGGCACATCGGACGTTACCAATCGCGAAGCGCCCATTGCCTTGGGAATGCGCTCGCCCGAACAAAGTTTACTCGCGGTCTGGAGAATTAATGGCCCCGCGACTACGAGAGTCCCGATGGCCTGCCGGGAACCGAAGCTCGTTTACCCGATTGATCTTGGCATCGATGTCACGAGCACAGACGGAGCGGTGAATGTTGAGTTTCCACGAACGCATATGGCTTGCTTGGTCTCGGCGTAATGCTTCTTCGCTTCTGGGCGACATTAAGGGAGAGAAATTATGAAGCAGGTTGGATTAGCAATTTTCCTATTCGCTACCCTTTGTTGCGCGCAAGAATCGGGCACCTTTCACCCCGCTGAAACGAACGTTTGGGGAGCGGAGTATCCGCGGGTCGATGCCGCCGGGAGAGTGCAGATCCGCGTGAAGGCTCCTGACGCCACCAAAGTGCGGCTAAATTTCTGGAGTGGCCCGAAACTGGACATGGAAAAGCAGGCGGATGGATTTTGGATGATTACCACTCCGCCTCTTGTTCCCGGCTTGCACTACTACACGTTGATCATTGATGGCGCGGAGGTCAGCGATACCGACAGCCATGCGTTTTTCGGGGGAGGCAAGTACGCAAGCATGGTTGAAGTTCCGGAACCAGGCTCTACCTATTACTCGATTCAAGATGTGCCGCACGGGCAGGTGCGTGAGGTTTGGTACGAGTCTAAGGTGACGGGTACCTGGCGGCACGCGCTGGTCTATCTGCCGCCGGACTATGACACGCAGACGAAAGTACGCTATCCGGTGCTGTATCTGCAGCATGGTGCCGGCGAAGACGAGACCGGATGGATTCGGCAGGGGCACGCAAATTTTATCCTCGATAATCTAATCGCAGCGGGGAGTTGTAAGCCGATGATCGTCGTCATGGCTTACGGCTACGCACGGCGCGCCGGCCAAGCTCCGCCTGATCTGACCGGAAAGCCCTTTGGTTCTCCTGAAATGATGAAGGCGATGCGGGACATGGCGGCAGCATTTGAAGATGATGTAACACAGGTCCTTATACCTTACGTTGACTCAACCTTCCGAACACTCTCGGACCGCGATCACCGAGCAATGGCAGGCCTTTCAATGGGAGGAATGCAAACGTTCCAGATCACGCTGGATCATCTCGATCTGTTTTCCTACATCGGTGGATTCAGTGGGGCGGGTGGCATGCTCGTGCTTGGGAACCGAAAACTGGATCCCAAGACCGACTACAACGGAGTATTTGCCGATCCAGCTGCATTCGCGAAAAAAGTACATTTGCTCTGGCTCGGCGTTGGGACACAGGAACCAGAAAGAATGCGCGCAGGACTCTCAAGGCTGCACACGTCACTGCAAGAAGCGAATATTCAGCACGTCTTTTACGAGTCCCCAGGCACGGACCACGAATGGCAGACGTGGCGGCGCGATCTCAAGGATTTTGCGCCGAGGCTTTTTTAAATAATAACGTGGAGACGAGATGAACTATTTCAGAACGCCCATGCAAGCACTCCTCACTGCTTGCATCACTCTATTGGCCTGCGTCGCCGCTGCTCAAGACACTTCGAATTTCCCTTACATGAATCCCAAGCTTTCGCCCGAAGCGCGCGCCGCGGACCTTGTCCACCGCATGACGCTCGAGGAGAAAGCGTCGCAGCTAGTGAACCAGACTCGGGCGATCCCGCGCCTCAAGGTTCCAGCCTACGATTGGTGGAGCGAGGCGCTGCACGGTGTCGTCGCGGACGGCACAACTGAATTTCCCGAGCCCATCGGCCTTGCGGCAACGTTTGACACGCCACAGATTCACAAGATGGCAACTGCAATCGGTACCGAAGGCCGGATCGTGCACACTCAGTCCCTACACGATGGAAATTCAGGTTTTTTTCGCGGCCTGGATTTCTGGGCCCCCAACGTCAACATCTTCCGCGATCCGCGTTGGGGCCGTGGCCAGGAGACTTATGGCGAAGATCCTTTCCTGAGCGCGCGCATGGCTGTGGCTTTTGTCACCGGCATGCAGGGAGACGATCCTCATTACTACCGCGTGATTTCAACGCCCAAGCATTTCGCTGTCCACAGCGGGCCTGAGCCCACTCGCCACTTCACGGATGTCGATGTAAGCAAGCACGATCAGCAAGATACGTACCTGCCAGCTTTTCGTGCCGCCGTGGTTGAGGGGCACGCGGGCTCGGTAATGTGCGCGTACAACGCGATCAACGGCCAGCCTGCCTGCGCGAACCAGTTCCTGCTCGATCACATCCTGCGCGACGCCTGGCATTTCGAGGGATACGTGGTTTCTGACTGCGGCGCGGTGCGAGATATCTTTAGCGGTCACCACTACCGTCCCACGCAGCCGCAGGCGTCGGCGATCTCCTTGCAACGCGGCATGGATAATGAGTGCATTGACGGCGGCACCAAGGTTACGGACGATCACGATTACAAGCCGTATATCGAGGCTGTACAGCAGGGCTATCTTCCGGAGACTGCGATTGATACTGCGCTCATTCGCCTGTTCACGGCTCGTATCCGTCTTGGCATGTTCGATCCAGCGGAAATGGTGCCGTACAGCAAGATTCAGCAAAGCCAACTGGACAGCGCAGCGCATCGCGCACTCGCGCGACAAATGGCGAATGAATCCATGGTGCTGCTGAAAAACGATGGGGTGCTGCCGCTGAAAGCGGTCAAGCAAATCGCGATTGTAGGTCCGCTTGCCGATCAAACCGCGGTTCTGCTTGGAAACTACAATGGCACCCCGACTCACACGGTGAGCGTGTTGGAAGGGATGAAAGCCGAGTTGCCTGACGCGAAAATCACCTATGTGCCCGGAACGCAGTTCCTCTCCAATCACGGGAATCCTGTACCGGCATCAGTGCTGACGACTCCAGAGGGTAAGCCGGGCCTCAAAGCCGAGTACAGCTCGCGGCCAAGCTTCGGAGCGAAACCTACGCCGCTGACGTCGCGGGTAGAATCGGGTATCAATTTGAATGAGAGCGATCTTCCTGAAGAGGCGAAAGGAAACCAGGGCCTGTCGGTTCAGTGGACCGGATTCCTCAATCCCAACGGGACAGGCGATTACCTGTTGGGAATTAAGGCGGATGGTTTCGCCCGGATTTCAGTCAACGATCGGCTCATCACGCAAGGATGGGGAAATGGTACAAAGCTCGGCCAGGTCCACTTGGAGAAGGGGTCTGCGGTGAAGCTCGATGTAGCCTACAACCATGGCGGTAGCGGCAAAATTGAAGCGGAGCTCATTTGGGATCGCGTGAACAATGCACCTGATCCCGCCGCGATCACTGCAGCGAAGAATGCAGACGTAGTCATTGCAGTAGTCGGCATCACCAGCCGCCTCGAAGGCGAAGAGATGCCGGTTGAGCAGCCTGGCTTCTCCGGTGGAGATCGCACCAGCCTCGATTTGCCGAGACCTGAGGAAGATCTGGTTCAAGCGGTAGCTGCCACCGGCAAACCGCTGATTGTGGTGCTGATGAGCGGTAGCGCGCTCAGCGTGAATTGGGAGAAAGCCCACGCGAATGCAGTTCTCGAAGCCTGGTATTCCGGTGAGGAAGGCGGGGCCGCAATCGCGGAAACCCTGAGCGGAAAGAATAATCCCGCCGGGCGTCTGCCCGTCACCTTCTATAAAGATGTTCACCAGTTGCCGCACTTCGAGGACTACTCGATGAAGGGACGCACCTACCGTTACTTCGAAGGCGAGCCGCTCTGGCCTTTTGGATATGGCTTGAGCTATACCACTTTCAGCTACAGCGACCTCACTCTGCCGAATACCCCGATCAATGCCGGCGACCCGCTGGAGGCTTCCGTCACGGTGACAAATACCGGGAGAGTTGCGGGCGAGGAGGTGGTGCAGCTTTACCTGAAATTTCCTGACCTCCCCGGCGCCCCCACCCGCGCTCTTCGCGGATTCGAGCGCATCCATCTGGACCCGAGCGGAAGCCAGAAGGTGCAGTTTCACCTGAACCCACGGGACCTCAGCATGGTTACCGAAGCCGGAGACATCATCGTGGCGCAAGGCAAGTACACGGTTTCAGTGGGAGGCGGCCAGCCCGGTACCGGAGCTCCATCGGTCACCGCCAACGTCGAAGTGAATGGTCAGATTACGCTACCAGAGTAGCTGGAACTAACTTCCGCGGCACGGCAGTTATGAGGTGTTGCGCAACCGATTCTCAACCAAGAAAGGGGATGCTTTGCATGAGCGGGCAAACGTTTCCTGAAGTCATCGCGATTCTGCTATGGGTTTCGGCTTCCGCATTTGCCCAGGCGCAGCCGGTCTTGACCATTGAAGTCGACAAACCGATTGCGAAGGTCAGCCCAACGCTATACGGCTTAATGACCGAGGAGATCAACTACTCGTACGACGGTGGCCTCTACGCCGAAATGGTCCGCAACCGCACATTCCATGCCAGTCGGCGGGACGTGCCGTACTGGTTCCTAGTGGAAGAAGGCAATGCGGAAGCAAAGATGGACATCGACCCGCAGACTGGCCCCAGCCAAGAGTTGACTAGCAGCTTACGCCTGCAAATCGCACAGGCTGACGCCGATGACCAAGCGGGCGTACTGAATGAGGGCTACTGGGGTATGGCATTGCAGCCGAACACGACCTATAAGGGATCATTCTACGCGAAGGCAGACTCGAGCGGCTGGGGACCGGTGAACATAAAGTTAGTAGCCAACGTGGATAATAAGGCCCTCGCGAGCACTGCCGTTTCCGGCTTCACCACCGAGTGGAAGCAGTACCGGTTTTCGTTGAAGACAGGAGCGATCCAGCCATCGTCGACCAACCATCTCGTACTTACAGTCGGGCACACAGGGACGCTGTGGCTGAGCCTTGTTTCGCTGTTTCCGCCCACCTATCACAATCGCGAGAACGGCAATCGCATCGACCTCATGGAGAAGCTGGCGGCCATGCATCCGGCGTTCCTGCGCTTCCCGGGCGGCAATTACCTGGAGGGTAACCACATTTCCGAGCGTTACGACTGGAAGAAGACTGTCGGCCCTCTGGTGGACCGGGCTACGCATCCCAGCCCGTGGCGGTATTGGTCGTCCGATGGTCTTGGCCTGCTGGAATTCCTTGAGTGGTGCGAAGACCTGGACATGCAGCCGGTGCTAGCCGTGTACGCCGGATATTCGATGGCGCAGGAGTACGTCAACCCCGGCCCGGATCTGGATCCTTACGTACAGGATGCAATCGACGAGATAGAGTACGCGAGGGGCGAAGCTGAAACGAAATGGGGTGCAGTTCGGTCAAAAAATGGACATCCGCAGCCCTTTAAATTGACCTATGTGGAGGTCGGCAACGAGGATTTCTTTGATCACTCCGGAAGTTACGACGGTCGGTACGCTCAGTTCTACAAGGCGATCAAGGACAAGTATCCGGATCTTGAAATCATTGCATCCATGCCGGTGAAGAGCATTCGCGCGGACATAATCGATGATCACTACTACCGACGAGCCACGGAGTTCTTCCAAGACACGACGCATTATGACAAAACCGACCGGAGTGGTCCGAAAATCTTCGTGGGGGAATGGGCGACGCGGGAAGGGTCGCCGACGCCGAACTTCGGAGCCGCACTGGGCGACTCGGCGTGGATGACTGGACTGGAACGTAATAGTGACATCGTGATTATGGCGTCCTATGCGCCCTTGTTCGTGAATGTCGACCCCGGTGGCATGCAGTGGGAATCAGACCTGATTGGTTATGACGCGATGCGGAGCTACGGGTCGCCGAGCTATTACGCGCAAGCAATGTTTTCCACCCACCTTGGAGACGAAATCCTCGACTCGAAGCTGGAGAGTGACGGACCCAAACTGTTCTACTCCGTCACCGAGGACACTAAGAAGAGCCGGATTTATGTGAAGCTGGTGAATGCTAAATCCAAGGCACAGTCGATTCACTTCAAATTCGAGGGGCCAGCACTGGCGAATACGGGAAGGCTGATCACGCTGCGAGCGAACAGCACCCAGGCGACGAACACAATCGACGAACCGAGACGCATAGTGCCCATTGAGAGCAATCTCACGAACATTGGTAGTGAACTGGATTACACGTTACCCCCATACTCCATCCAGGTGATTCAGTTGGATAAGCGCGCCGCTCGCTGAAGGCAGCATACAGTTCAACCCGGTGCCCCGGTGCGGGCATGCAACTCAAGCGCAAGATTCGTCTTTGGCTTGTGGCTGGATTCATCTGTTGACGGCCTCCTCGCTGGATGGTTCGCACCTGGTTGCGAACAGATCAGACAAGAGAATGAGCTACAGAAAACCAACTTCCGCCCACCGTCTCGCGATACCAAAGGGTCTGCGAACACCGATCCAAGCCTTGGTCGCCGTGTCTGCTCTCTCTCTCATCGGTTTCGTTCTCATTCCAGCAGTGTTGGGACAAGCGCCGCGCAGTTTTGGACGAAAACCGGCGGTACAGAAGTCACGTCCCCAGCGTGGCGTACTGGCTGCTACCCGTTCGCGCCAGTCTTATCCACAGTTGGTCGACATCACCGATTCGACGGGCATTCAATTTGAACATCTATCCAGCCCTGAGCAGAAGTTTATCGTGGAGTCGATGAGCGGCGGTGTAGCCGTGATCGATTACGATCGCGATGGCTGGCCGGACATTTATTTCACCAATGCACAAAACGTGGAGATGGCGCTCCGTGAGAGAAAGGCGCGGAGCGCCTTGTACCACAACAATCGCGACGGGACATTTACCGACGTGAGCGATAGGGCCGGAGTGGCATACCCCTGCTGGGCGATGGGCGCCTCGGTCGGAGACTACAACAATGATGGCTGGCCTGACCTGCTGGTGACCTGTTTTGGCGGGGTGGTGCTCTATCGCAACAACGGGGACGGCACATTTACCGATGTGACCAAGACCGCCGGGTTGAGCCGTGACTCCGGATGGGCAACAGGAGCAGCCTTTGGAGATTACAACCGCGATGGTTGGGTTGATCTCTTTGTCGCGCACTACGTAGATTTTCACCTCGACAATGTGCCGGCATTCGGGTCCAGCGAGACATGCAAATACATGGGCATTGATGTGCAGTGCGGCCCCCGCGGTCTCAAGGGATCGCCCGACAGTTTGTATCGAAATAATGGGAATGGAACTTTCACTGACGTTTCAGAAGCGTCCGGTGTCGCGGATGCCGAGCACAGATACGGCCTGACGGCCGTGTGGTCGGATGTTGATAATGACGGCAAACTCGACTTACTGGTAGCCAACGATAGCCAGCCAAACTATCTCTATCGCGGCAATGGCGCCGGCAACTTTGAGGATGCGGCTTTTTCCTCCGGTATCGCACTGGACGAGAACGGCCGCGCCCAGGCCAATATGGGCATTGCTCTAGGCGACTTTCTGCATACCGGTCGCATGTCTGTTTTCATTTCGCATTTTGATAACGAGTACGCCACCCTCTATCGCAATGATGGACAGATGAGATTCACCGATCTCTCCAGCGCTTCGGGTATTGCGGCGGCCACCCGTGGATATGTGGGATGGGGAGACGCGTTTGTGGATTTTGATAATGACGGATGGCAAGACATTTTCCTGGTCAACGGACACGTCTATCCACAGGTTGACAGCGTTCACTCGCAGCTTCGGTACCGTGAGCCGAAGCTGCTCTTCCTCAATGAGAGAAACGGAGCCTTCAAGAACATCAGTACGCAGGCGGGACCCGCGATTCAGATTCCGCAGGTCAGCCGGGGAATGGCAGTTGCCGACCTCTTCAACGACGGCAAGCTGGAGGCGGTAGTTGAAAACCTGGTGGGCAAGCCAATGATTCTGCGCCCAGAGGGTGGGCCGCCGAATCATTGGATTAGTTTTCAGCTTGAGGGCGTCAAGACTAATCGTTTGGCCTTGAACGCACGTGTGCGGGTAACCGCCGGCAATCTAGTTCAGGTCGGTGAAGTGATCAGCGGGGGCAGCTACCTGTCGCAAAGCGATCTTCGCATTCACTTTGGGCTGGGTCAACATGAACGGGTCGGTCAAGTTAGAATCTCCTGGCCTGACGGCACAGTGGAGACCCTGACCAATCTGGCTGCAGACCATTTCTATTTGCTGCGGGAAGGGGCGGGTATCGTTTCATCTAAGCTCCCGCGAGCACGCGACCCAAAGCGACCTTAGACTGCGCGGCTCATGGTGCGTCCTTCCGCGTCCTGCAGACGGGCCTTCGCCGAATCCCGACTCGTTCCGGGTTTGTTCAGCAAGCGAATACTCACGACCGACTTCCCGTGGAAAATTGGGACACCCCCGATGGAAGCGATACCACCTTGGACTCTGCCGGCGCCTGCGAGTCGGCTTCGAATACAAAAATAGTTCTTGACAAGCCTTATAGGAATGGCATAAAAGCCTCACCCTAGTAAACGATTACTAGAAGTTTACTGCCCCCCCGGCCCGCCCACGGCTCGACACACAAGATCTGCACCGAGGTCCATGAATGGGGCTCAACACACCAGAACGTAGCGGAAGAGATCTGCTGCCCGAGAAAGCGTAGGTAACTATGAACCACCTTAGAGTCCAAGTGCGCCGTGTCAGAAACGTTTCTACAAGACAAGAGCCAGCACGGCGTCATGTGCGGGTGCAATTTGCGCGGGCCGCTCTATTCGTATTGTTGTTCACGACCTTTGCTGTGGCACAGGAGAACGCCTCGATTACTGGGACCGTGGTAGATTCCACGGGGGCGGCGCTTCCGAACGCCCAGATCTCGCTCACCAACACGGGGACGAGCCAGATAAGACAGGTCACTACGAACTCGGTTGGCGCCTATCTGTTCCCAAACGTGGGAGTCGGACGCTATAAACTGGAAGCATCGGCAGCTGGATTCGCGAAGTACACGAAGACGGACATCGTTGTTCACGTGGCTCAGACCTTGGTCGAGGACATCGCCCTAAAAGTTGGTGGCACCGAACAGACGGTCAGCGTAGAAGCTGATGCGTTGCAGGTGCAGTCCGCCAGTAATGAAGTGAGCAGTCTGATTACTGGCCAGCAGGTGACCCAGCTGGCGACCAATGGCCGCAACGTCACTATGCTCGCCTCCTTAGGAATGGGAAAATCCAATACTCTACCCGCCTTTGGCGGAGTGAACGCCCTAACGACTGCCAACGGCATCAGCTTTAATGGAACCCGCAACACTCATAACATTTATTTGCTGGACGGAGGAGAGCTGAACGATCGCGGTTGCGGCGGCTGCTTCAGTTCCTTGCCCTCGATTGATGCGCTGTCCGAATTCCAGACGCTCGACAGCAACTACGGGCCGGATTACGGCATCGGTTCGGGCGGCACCATCGCCATGGTGATCAAGTCCGGCACGCAGCAGTTCCATGGCTCGGTGTGGGAATTTAACCGCAACGAACTCTACGCGGCCAACAGCTACTTCCTGAACCGTGCCGGAAAGAAGCGGCCGGAGTTTCGGCTGAACGTGCCCGGCTTCAATTTTGGCGGCCCACTGGGGAAAAAGACGTTCTTCTTCGTGAACGAGGAGTGGCGGAGACTCATTCAAGGCAGCACGCCGACCGTGTCGAACACAATTCTGACGAGCAACTTCCCAACGCTCGGGCAGCCTCTGACTTATACCGTTCCTTCCAACGGCAAGACTCCCATTGTTCCTATAACTCAAGATCCGGCCAAACAGGCGCTCTATGCGTCGGATGGCTTGGTTGCTGGAACACCCTTCCCCAGCGGGGCGACCCCCGGCACGGTGGTCATACCGGCAAATCTGATCGATCAAAACGCCGTCCTTGAGCTGAACCAGGGTACATTCCCCAAGCCGAACTTCGGCGCCAGTCAATACATTGCCTCCATCGCCCAGCCGACCAATGTGCGGGAAGACGTGGTTCGCATTGACCACAACATCAACAGCAAGTTCCAGTTGATGGGCCATTACCTGCACGACGCGATGACTCAGACCTACTACCCGCCATTGTGGGGCAACAGCACCTACCCGACGGTGGGTACGGCAATGCTCAATCCCTCGTGGTCATCGACACTCAAACTAACCCAGACCTATTCGCCCACCTTGCTGAACGAAACCAGTTTCCTGTTCAGCGGCAACACGATTCACCTCAGCCCGGTGAAGGGCGCTGGCCTCACCACCTTCTCCCATCCTAGCGGATGGACGGCTACGTCGTTCTTCCCGCTGTCGGACAACCGGGAAGCGCGGATGCCCGAGGTCCGGCTGGGCGCCCCTTACAGCACCATCTGGAGCACCAGCTATTACCCGTGGAAGAACTCGTATTTTGGCTACGAAACTCGCGATGACTTGTCCTGGACCCGCGGGCGGCACCAGTTCAAGTTCGGCTTCAGCTGGCTGCACGATGTCAAGAACCAGGAACTGCAGGCCAACACCAATGGCACTGCCATCTTCGGCAACAGCTCCTTTTCGCAGGATTCCTACATCAACTTCCTGCTGGGCGATGCCGACAGCTTCACTCAACTACAGTTCCTGGCCGGCAAACACTGGGTCAACGAAAACTACGGCTTCTACGGAAATGACAATTGGCACATCACCCAGGCTCTAACCCTCAATTTGGGACTTCGTTATGACGCGATGCCGCATGCTTTTGAGCGATACAACCAGTTCGCCAATTTTGTTGCCGCTGATTATGACCGGTCTCAGCCTTATCCCTTGAA
>Ga0209577_10002136_pt1 | contig 19219 bp, 19 predicted proteins | sample GraSoiAngelo_109_FD_185874 | JGI IMG/M metagenome (GOLD analysis project Ga0209577, IMG submission 185874) | Grasslands soil microbial communities from the Angelo Coastal Reserve, California, USA - 14_0903_12_20cm (SPAdes) (version 2) | ecosystem: Environmental > Terrestrial > Soil > Grasslands...
GCAGGGGCGGGCGTCCGTCCGCGGTGGGCAGCGGGCCGTGGACGTCATAGGCGATATCGGCCTCGGCGGTCTTGAGGATGTGCGTCGTGGTCATGGCAGCGTTGACCTCCGCCGCAAGCAAAACTCATCGGCCCCATCCAACCGCGGGCGATCAGCCAGCCGCACCCCATGCCCGCGCGAGGTAGCGCGTCGCGCGCCACCTGGCGCCGGGGCCGTAGAAGCGGGCCAGCTCCCGGCCGTCGCTCAGCCGGATAGCCCATCCGTAGCGGATTGGCGTGATCATCAGCGACAGGGTCTTCATCGGTCTCTCATGAAGAGGGTAGGGCGCGTCGGCCCGGTGTCCTCGCGTCGACCGTGAGCAGGTCGCGAACGGCGTACGCGAGCTGCTGTTGCAGCCGAAAGACCAAGCGCTTGCGCTCCGCGACTTCGGCTCCTTCGGCCCCTTCGAGCTCGAGCCGCCGCGCCTCCGCGACTTGCGCGCGCAGGTGGGCCATCAACCGGTCGAGGGTGCGCTCGTCCGTCATGACCCCGCCTCCAGCGCCGGCTCGAGAGTGGGGCGCGGCCTGGGGGCCGGCTCCGCGTCGATCGCCACCCTGGGCAGCCTGCGGTCGAGCCACCCCGGCAGGACCCACGTCGTGCGTCCCAGCAGCTGCAGAACCGCCGGGAGGAGCAGCAACCTGATCACGATCGCGTCGAGGAACACGGCTGTGGCCATCGCGAGCCCGAACATCTCGAGCACGCGGTTGCCGCTGATCGCGAACGCCCCGAACACCGCCACCATCACCGCGGCCGCGGCGGTGATCACACGTCCAGTGCGCGCGAGGCCTTCTCTGATCGCCGCGCTGGCGTCGCGCCGTGCCTGCCATTCCTCGTGCACGCGTGAGATCAGGAACACCTCGTAGTCCATCGACAGCCCGAACACGATCGCGAACATGAGCACCGGGATGAACGCGTCGATCGGACCGCTCTGGACCCCGAACAGCCCGCCGAGCCAGCCTCGCTCGAAGATCGCCTGGACTACCCCCAGCGAGGCCCCGATCGAGAGCAGGTTCATCACCGCCGCCTGCAGCGGGATGACCAGCGACCGGAACACCAGCAACAGCACCACGACCGCGATGAACACCGGCAGTTTGCTGGCGAGGGTGTGCGAGAAGTCGACCTGGGACGCGGTCGATCCGCCGACGAACACACCTGCGTGGGTGCTCCGCTCGATCGGCGGGATCGTGCGGTCACGCAAACGGGAGACCAGGCTCGACGTCTGGGCGCTCTGCGGCGAGGTCGCCGGATACGCGACCACCGCGGCCGCCGTCCCCGTCGAGTTGAGCCGTGGCGCTGCGACTGAGGCGACTCCGGGAGTCGAGCGCAGCGCGGTGTTCAGCCGCTTGAGCGCCGCGGAGTCGTGGGCCCTCGGAAGCGCGACGGCCACCTGCAGAGGCCCGTTGAAGCCCGGGCCGAATCCCTTGGCGAGCAGGTCGTAGGCCTTGCGCGTGGTGTGGCTGGCGGGATCGTTGCCGGCGTCGCTCGACGCCAGGCGCAAGCCGAGCGCAGGCGTCGCGAGGACGAGCATCAGCGCGGTCGCGGCGATCGCGGTCACCGCGGGCCGTCGTTGGACCTGCTGCACCCACCGCATCCAGAACCCGGGTCTCGCGTCATCGGCGTCACCGGCCGCCCGGCGCCGGCCGGCCTCCCCGATGCGGCGCCCGGCGATGCCGAGCAGCGCCGGCAGCAGCGTCAGCGAAGCGCTGAGGACCAGGACCACCCCGAGGGCGGCCGCCACCGCAGCGCCGTTGAGGATGCTCACCCCGAGCGCGAACATCCCCAGGAGCGCGATCACGACGGTCGCGCCCGCGAACAGCACCGCGCGACCGGACGTGTTCATCGCGGCCTCGGTGGCGGCCCCCACATCGCCGCCGTTCTGGCGGTAGTTCTCGCGGAAGCGCGTGACGATGAACAGCGCGTAGTCGATGCCGACGCCGAGCCCGATCATCAGCGCCAGCTCGGAGGCGAAGTCGGGCATGTTGATGACGTGGCTGACCAGCGTGATCAGTCCGATGCCGGCGCCGAGTCCGAGTAGCGCCGTGGCGATCGGGAGGCCCATCGCGGCGAACGACCCGAAGCTGATGAGGAGAATGAGGATCGCCGCGGCGATGCCGACCAGGGTCGCGAAGCCGAGCGAGGACTGCTGCGCCTGCTCGATCGCCTGTCCCCCCAGCTCGACCTCGAGCTGTGGCGAGCGCGCGGCTTGCGCCGTCGCGATCACCCCGTTGACCGCGGCCTTGGGGAGCACGTTCGCCCGCTCGTCGAAGTTGACGGTCGCGAACGCGATCGTGCTGTCACGCGAGATCGCGTGCGCGCCGGCTGCGTAGGGGCTGACGACGCTCGTCACGTGGGGCTGGCGAGCGACCCGCGCGAGCGTCGCATCGATCGCGGCGCGATCGGCAGCACTGTTGAGGGTGCCCCTACGGGCGTGAAAGACGATCTGATCCGCGTCGCCGGCCTGCGCGGGGAACTTGCTCTTGAGGAGGTCGAGCGCGTGTTGCGTGCCCGTCCCCGGGAGCGTGAAGTCGCTCGCGGTCTTCTTTCCCACCGAGCTCGAGACGGCGAAGATCCCGACGGTGGCGATGATCCACGCGGCCACCACGATCCGGCGATGAGCCATTGTCCAGCGAGCGATTTTCAGCATGAGTGCCCCGGCTTTCACTTGGAGAAAAACTGCACAGCGTGCAGTTGTATATCTACTGCAGCCAAAAGTCAACACTTTATGCAAAATTTCTCTTTGTGAAGGATCTCTGGTACGCTGAGCCGAGATGGAGGCGATCAGCACAAGGCCAGGACTGCGCGAGCGCAAGAAGCGGCAGACCCGCGACACGATCGCGCGGGTGGCGCTAGAGCTGTTCGCCGAACGCGGCTACGACGAGACGACGCTCGCCGAGATCGCAGACGCCGCCGACGTTTCCCCGCGGACGATCTTCGCCTACTTCGATTCCAAGGAGGAGATCCTGTTCTGCGACGCGCCCGCGCAGCTGGACGAGCTGAAGGACGCGCTCGCGCACCGGCCCGAGGGCTCCACGACGATCGACACGCTACGGGACCTCCTCTCCTCGCTGCCCCCACCCGACGAGCTCGCGAAGCTGCGCAAGCAGATCGTCAGCAGCAGCCCGGCGCTGAAGCTGAAGCTGCGCGCACGCGTCGCGGAGCTGGAGCCGGTGCTCGTCGAATCGTTCGCGAAGGATCTGGGATCCGATCCGGACGACGTACGGGCTCTCCTGATCGCGGCGTCCGCGACCGCGGCGTTCACCGCGGTGCACGACCGCCTCGAGGCGGAGTTCGAGGGCAAGCCGATCTCGCACGAGCGCGCGATGGCAATCGTCGACGAGGTGTTCGAGTTCCTGCGCGGCGGGCTCGACCGCCTCAGGGCTCAGTAATCGGCCGATCCCCGGGGTTCGCTCCGTTCGGGGGCGCCGCCGTCGTCGGCCAGGATCGGCGCGAGTCGTTGAGTGGGGGCCGCCATCGCCCGCTCCCGCTCGATCTCGTGCTTGGTAGAGGCGATCACGCCCGACGCCTCGAGTTGCGTTTCGCGCAACTCCTCTTCCAGCTGTGCTGCCTGCTGCTTGAGCGCCTCGGCCCGCCGCTGATCGTCTCGGTAGACGGCCTCGCCGAGCGGCTGGAGGCGACCCCTTAGCTGGCCACGGAGCCGGTGCTGGCGACGGCGGATCCGCAGCAGGTCCACCGCGGCGCGACCCAATGCGCGAATCGTCACCGCGCCCAGCCTGGCCAGCGAGCGGGACCGATCGATCGCTCGCAAAGTCAGCCGCCCGAAGGGCGCATCCGGCTCCCGCCGGACCCCGGCCAGGAACAACGTGAGCAAGGCGATGGCCAGGACGCCGAGGACCAGGCCTCCCACGACCGAGGGCCCTGCCAGTAGGACGACGGCGACCAGCAGCGCCAGGACTCCGAGTCCGCCGAGTAGCGGGACGGGATGGACGCCGAGCGGCCGGCGGTGCGCCTGGTGGACCGTGGCGGGAGCTTCGGGCGGCGCCGGGCTCGACGCAACCGCCGAGTCGGGAACGACCGGCTCGGCCGGCAGCTCGAGCGTCTCGCCGGTCACCAGGCGCGCTCCGCAGAGCGGGCAGAATCGCGAGTCCGAGGGCAGCCCCGACCCACAGCTCGGGCACGACGCATCACGGCCATCCATGACGCGAGACTGCCCGGAGCGCCGGGCGGCCATGCACCGGTATCGAGGGCGTTTACCCGGCCGCACGCCGGGAAGTCCGTGGGAAAGCTGCGAGGGAGGATCCGGTTATGGCAGGGAACGCGCAGACCCACAACGGTGGGAACCACGAGGCGTCGACGGCGGAGCTGGTCAAGCAGCTATCCGAGCAGACGAGCCGGCTGGCCCGCCAGGAAGTGGAGCTCGCCAAGGCCGAGCTCGCCCTCAAGGGCAAGCGCGCCGGCTTGGGCATCGGCATGTTCGGCGGCGCGGGGGCATTTGGCTTCTATGGGCTGGGGGCGCTGGTGGCGGCGGGGATCCTCGGGCTGGCGACGGCCGTGGACGCGTGGCTGGCGGCGCTGATCGTCGCTGTCGTCCTCGGGGCGCTCGCCGCACTGCTGGCGCTGCAGGGGAAGACGAAGGTGAGCGAGGCGACACCGCCTGTTCCCGAGGAGGCGACCGAGAGCGTGAAGGAGGACGTGCAATGGGCCAAGAACCGGGCACAGGCCGGACGACGGTGACCGACACCCAACATCCAGAGGAGCTTCGCGAGCAGATCGAGGAGACTCGAGAGGAGCTCGGCGACACGGTCGAGGCGCTGGCCGCCAAGACCGACGTCAAGGCGCGGGCGAGGGCCAAGGTCGAGGAGACAAAGTCCGCGGCGGCCGAGAAGAAGAACCACTTGCTGGGCAAGGCCAGGGACGTTTCCCCGGACAGCGCGGCGGGCGTGGCTTCGCAGATGTCCGAGAGGACGCGGGCCAACCCGCTGCCGCTGGCGGCAGCCGGGGCGTTCCTGGCCGGATTCGTGACCGGACGGGCGATGCTCCGCCGTAAGGCGGCCAAGAGCAAAAGTTGGCGCCTGGCCTAGTCGTGGAGGTGACAGATGGCGAGTGACGTAGCTCAAGAACAGGCAGACCAGGAGTCCCGCCGGCCCCCGGAGAACCTCGGGGAGCTGCGTGCCCGCTCGTGGGGCGGTGTGCTGAAGCGGACGGTCACCGAGTTCAAGCAGGACAACGTGACCGACTGGGCCGCGGCGCTTACCTACTACGGGGTGCTGTCGATCTTCCCGGCGATCATCGCGCTGGTATCGGTGCTCGGACTGATCGGGCCCTCGGCCACGCAGCCGCTGGTGCAGAACCTGGGCAAGCTCGCACCGGGGCCGGCGCAGCACATCTTCACCAGCGCCATCAACAACGTTCAGCACGGGCGCGCTACGGCCGGGATCGTGTTCATCGTCGGGATCGCCGTTGCGGTGTGGTCGGCGTCGGGCTACGTCGCGGCGTTCATGCGGGCGTCGAACTCGATCTACGACATCGAGGAGGGCCGCCCGATATGGATGACCATGCCCGTGAGAGTGGGCGTCACCGTGGTGTTGCTGGCGATGCTGGCGATCTGCGCCGTCGCGGTCGTTGTCACCGGAGGACTCGCGACCCAGGTCGGCAAGCTGCTCGGGATCGGAAGCACGGCCGTCACGATCTGGGACATCGCCAAATGGCCCGTGCTGCTGCTCGTGGTCAGCCTCATGTTCGCGATCCTCTACTGGGCGTCGCCGAACGTGCGTCATCCCGGGTTTCACTGGCTCAGCCCGGGAGGCGTGTTCGCGGTCGTCATCTGGGTGATCGCCTCCGCTCTGTTCGCGCTCTACGTGGCGGAGTTCTCGTCCTACAACAAGACCTACGGCGCGCTGGCGAGCATCGTGGTGTTCCTCGTGTGGCTGTGGATCTCGAACATCGCCGTGCTGCTCGGGGCCGAGCTCAACGCCGAGCTCGAGCGTGGACGGCAGATCGAGGCGGGGCACCGGCCCGACCAGGAGCCGTTCGTCGAGCCGCGGCGGGCGCCGAAGCGCCGCCGGCAGGAGGTGGGCGCGTCACCGCGGTGAGATGGCCCAAGCTGATCGCGGCGCTCGCGCTGGAAGGCGCCTGAGCCACGTTCAGTTCACAAGCCGTTAGCAACCTTGGACCGGGTTGCGGGTATTGGTCCCAATGGCGTTTTCAGCTGAACCGAGCCGCTTGGGGACGATGCGCGCAAACCCGCTTCCGATGCGACGCCTGCGGGCCGCAGGGCTGCTGCCCGAGCGCCGCTGCCGGCTGCTGCGCGAGCGGGTCGCGCTGCCGGACGGCAGGGCGACGACGCTGCACGTGGCCAGCTATCGGAGGGATGCGTACCTGCCCCGGTTGGTGGTCCTCGAGCGCCCAACCCGGCTCGCCGCGTGGTGCAAAGAGCAACAGGTGCGCCACGCCGTGGTGGGCGGGTTCTTCTCCCGCCCGGAGTACCTTCCGCTCGGCCGGCTGCAGGTCGGCGGCGAAGATCGCGGATCGCTCCAGTTCGATCCACCCTGGGACACGGTTCGGGCGTGTGTCCACATCGATGGAGACACGCTGCTGATCGCCCGCCGCGACGAGCTTGCCGCGGATCTGGGTGGCGATCTGCTTCAGGCCGGGCCGCTGCTCGTCCGGGACGGGCGCCGGGTGATCGCCGACGGCGAGGATCCCGAGGGGTTCTCGGCCGGGGCGCACCAGTTCGACTCCGACATCACCCAGGGCCGTTACCCGCGGGCGGCGCTGGCGGTGGCGGGTGATCGGCTGCTGGCGGTCGCCTGTGACGGCCGGACGCCGGACGACGCCGGGATGACGCTGGTGGAGCTCGCCGACGCGCTGATCGATCTTGGCGCCAGCGAGGCGATCAACCTCGACGGGGGCGGGTCGGCGTCTCTGGTTCACCACGGCCGTCTGCGCAACCGTCCTCGCGAGGAGCACGGCGTGGACCTGCTGGGCGGGCGTCCGGTCGTGACGGCGATCGTCTTCGACCCCCGCTAGCGCCCCCGCACCTCCCGGGCGCCGGTGGAGTTCCCGGCCCCGGGTATTAATCAGTTGTCGATGGCCCCTCGGGTGCTCTCAGGGATTCTGTTCTATCCGCGCGGCGGGTCCGCGCACGTCGCGCGGGCATTGGCGCACGGGCTCCGCGCCCACGGCTGGTCGGTGACTCTCGTAGCGGGGTCACGCGGCGATATGGGACCGGAAGCCGACGCCCAGCAGTTCTACGGCCACGTTTACGCGGTTCGGTTCGACCCGGCGCTGGCCACCGAGCAGCCGTTCTGCTTCGAGGGCCCGCGGGGCACGGCGCCGCCGCATCCTTCCTACGAGGACCGGCCGGGGGCCCCCGACAGGGTGTTCGCGGCGCTCGACGATCTGGACTACGAGCACCAGGTTCGGGCCTGGTGCCGCGCGCTGGAGGACGCCGGCGCGCCCGATTGCGATGTCCTGCACCTCCATCACCTCACACCGCTGAACGAGGCCGCCGGGCGCGTAGCGTCGGGCGTACCCGTGGTGGGCCAGCTGCACGGGACGGAACTGCTCATGCTCGAGCAGATCGCAGCCGGCCCGCCGCCGGAGTGGGAGCACGCCGGGCGCTGGGCCCATCGGATGCGCCGGTGGGCGCAGCGGTGCGCGCGGCTGATCGTCGCCCCCTCGGGGGTGGCTCGTGCCGCTCGGGTTCTCGACGTGCCCCGCGAGCGCCTGGTCGAGCTCCCGAACGGCGTCGACACCGAGCTCTTCGGCCCACGCGAGGTCGACCGCGCGGAGCTCTGGCGCCGGGTGCTGGTCGAGGAGCCGCGGGGCTGGCTCCCCGACCGTCCCGCCGGCAGCGCTCGCTACGAGGACGAGCAGGTGGCCGAGCTCGGCGGCGGCACCGTGCTGCTCTATGTCGGGCGGTTCACCGCGGTCAAGCGTCTGGATCGCCTGATCGCCGCATTCGGGAAGGCAAAGCAGCGGTTGACCTCCCCCGCGGGTCTCGTGCTCGTGGGCGGCCACCCGGGCGAGTGGGAGGGCGAGCATCCCGCGCAGGTCGCCCGGCGGCTCGAAGTCCCGGATGTGTTCCTTGCCGGCTGGTACCGGCACGAAGAGCTGCCGGAGCTGTTCGCCGCATCCGACGCGGTCGTCCTGGCCAGCGAGCGCGAGCAGTTCGGGCAGGTTCTGGTCGAGGGCATGGCCTGCGGGCTGCCGGCGGTGGCTCCAAGGTCGCTGGGCCCCGCGCTGATCGTCGAGGACGGCCGGACGGGCCGGCTCACCGCCCCCGGCGAGCAGGAAGCGCTCGCCGCGGCCATGGTCGAGCTCGTCGAGGATCCGGCCAAGCGGGCGCGCCTGGGCGAGGAGGCGCGCGCCGCCGCGCATGCCCGATTCTCCTGGGAGGGCATCTCGGATGAGCTGGGAACGGTGCTCCGGGAAGTCATCGCCATGCCATCAGGCACGCTCGCTCCGCCGCGTCAGCAGCGTCCAGACGTCGGCCATGGGGCCTAGTGGCGAGGAGCGGTTCGGGCTGAGCCCGGGGCGGCCGCTCAGCCGATGCCGCTGCCCGTGGAACCGGAGGAACCGGAATTCGACGGCGTCTGGGTGGTCGTCGGCGACTGAGTCGTCGTCGACGATTGAGTCGCCGACGACGTCTGACCGGGTACCGGCTGCGCATCCACCGTTGAGTCCGCGTCGAGCTTGATACGGCACGTGGGGCTCCCGGACGGCGGCCCCAGACAGTCCGGTGCTTTGAACCAGAACGCCGTCGGGTCGGCACTCAGCGTGACCGTCGTGTGAGCTGGGAACTCTGCGCTGCAGACCTTGGGACAGGTGATGCCGCCGGGCTCGCTCGTGACGGACACTCCGTCGGCGTTCACGACGAGCGTGACAGGAGGACTGAAGTTCGCAGTCACAGCCGCATCCTGAGTCATGGGCAGTGTGCAGGTCGGGGTCGAAACTGTGCAGCTCCCGCTCCAGCTTTGGAACAGGAAACCCTCTCCCGGGGTCGCGGCGAGGGTCAGCAGCGTGCCCTTCTTCACGGAGATCGTGCAAGGCCCGGAGCAGGTTGGGCGCCCTGCGACGGCGACGGAACCGGTTCCCATGATCGAGAGGTCGAGGACCGCTGTCGTCGACTGGGGGGTGCCCACCCTTCCGGTGGGTCCTCCGCCGCTTGACCGTGGTTTCCCTGAGCCACCGGACTGGGGATTCCCGCTCCCGGAGGGCCCGGTGTTCCCCCCGGCCACGGCGGACCCAGTGTTGCCAGGCTGAGAGATGCTCGTGAAGGGCGTTTGGCCCGAGTTACCGCCGCCCGTCAGCGTCGCGGCCGCCACAGCGCCGGCCACGATCACCGCGAGTGCCACCCCCAGCACCACGGAATGGGCGACGATCCAGTGCCAGAGCCACTTCGATCGGGTCGCGACGGCGACGTTGCGAGCGCTGTACTTGGCGCCGTCCGTATCCCCGAGCTCGCGCCGCAGCTGGACGGCGTCCCCGAGCGCCGCGGAGCCCGCGGCGATATCCCCGAGGCAGAGCGCGCGCGTCCCGAGCTGATGGAGCGCCCACGCCTCGGACTCCCGGTCCCCGGTCGAGAGCGCCGCGCCGTGCACGAGCTTGACGATCTGCTCCCAGCCACCGAACCGCCGGCAGAGGGCGAACGCATGATCGATCGCACGGCCCAGCCTGATCGTCTCGCGGAACCGCCCCGCCTGCACGGCCCACCGCATCAAGGCGAGCAGCGCCGGCGCCTCGGTCATCAACACCGACGGCCGAGCCCGGTTCTCCTCAGCCCAGTCGGTGAAGTGCTGGAGAGCCCGCTCGCCGGCGGGCGCCAGATCCTCCTCCGGCACCGCCCCGGTAAGGGTCACGCCCAGGTTGTAGCGGGGGCTGTGCGCGCGAACGTCGCGGCGCCGAAGCGCTTCCATCAGCTTCTCATCGAACTTGCCCACGTCGGCGATTGCCTGGAGGTGCTCCTTGCCGACCGTGGCGTCGCCGAACAGCGCCAGCGCGGCGAGCAGTCGTCGCCCGTCCTCGCCCGCGTCGCGGAGCTTGTCCGCCGATACCGCCCCCTCCGGGTCGGCGGCGCTCAGCTCCGTGGCGAGCTCGGAGAGCGAGTGGCCTGCCTCCCGAGCCGAGGCGACCGCCTCGCGGATCTTCAGCGGATGACCCTCCAATGCCGTGCAGATGCGGCGGGCGTCCTCACGCTCGCCATCGGCCAGAGCGCGCCCGAGCTCGCGCTCGAGCAACTGGACCGCGTACTCGCTTGCGAGCCCTTGGACCGTGATCGACGTTCCATCCGTCAGCGCGCGCTCCCGTGAGCCCACCAGGACCCGGCAGCCGGTCGCGGCGAGTAGCACCTGCTGCGCGCTATCACGCTCCAACTCGACCGAGTCCAGCGCCACCAGGCCGGAGATCTCCGCCAGGTCGCGCCGCAGCTGCGGGTTCGAGGGTTTGTAGGGAGGCTCGCACTCGTACCACGCCTCGAACATGAGCTGGAGGACGTCGTCGAGCGTGCCGGGGGCGTACAGGTACACCGCTCCGTCGGCGAGCGCGTCATCGTCGCCGTTCAGCGCGGCCAGGATCACGTACGTCTTGCCGATGCCGGGCGGCCCGCACAGGTCGACAGGGGTACGGGACCGGAGCGCGTCGAGGACCGCTTCGACCTCGCGCTCGCGGTCGAGGGTGTCCGCGAACCCGGGTGGCACGGCGCGCACGGGCGCCCGCCGAAGCCGCTTGGCGGGGGTGGCTCGCCGGGCGAGCTGTTCGATCAGCGCCCCGTGCTGCGAGCCGAGGAGGAGGTTCACGTTGTTGTTGTCGCCGGTGACGATCAGGCTGCCGACGACATCGCCCGCGACGCTGACACTCCTTTCACCAACTGCCCCCGACGCCCCCGGAGCCACCTCAATCCCCTCCTTACTTCTGAACCGTGGCGCTGTCGCCTGTCACGATCACGCCTCCGGTGACGCTGCCGCCGACGGCGACGCTGCGCTCACCCACGGCCACGACGCCGGCAGCGACGGCGTCCTCGACGATCGGCGCGAGTTCCTGGACCAGTCCGGGCTGCTCGTTGAGGAGCTTCTCCAGCTGCAACTCGAGCGCCCCTCGGGTACGGGTGTCGTCGGGCGCCTCAGCGACGTCGCCCGCAGCCTCGAGGGCCGCCGGCTTGGACTCCACGTGCGGCCAGAGCTTCGCCCAGAGCCGCTTGGCGTGGTCCAGCAGGTCGGGCGCGACGGCCTTGCCGATTTCCTCGGCCGCCGCATTCACTCCCTTCAACAGCACTCCCAGGCACGGCGACAGGATCGCGACCAACACCGAAACGTCCATCCGACCGCCCTCCCCGAAAAAGTGACACACCAGCCAGCGTGAGCCACCGGCCACACCCATTCTCTCGCTGGCGCAGCACAAGTCAAGTCATTCGCCCACTGTTACGATCGACCCACGTGCGGAGTGAAGGAATGAAAGGGGTGGCACATGGGACTCCTGCGCAGAAACGATGAACCTGGCGGCACCCGCTATCAGATGCGCGAGAAGCTGTTCGCGATCGGCGACGACTCCTGGATCGAGAACCAAAACGGCGAGCGCGCATTCAAGGTGAACGGCAAGGCGATGCGGATCCGGAGCACTTTCATCCTCGAGAGCCCGTCCGGCGAGGAGCTCTACAAGATCCAGGAGAAGAAGATGCGTATCCGCGACACGATGGAGGTCGAGCGCGACGGGGACACGGTGGCGAAGGTCCACAAGGCGCTGATCACCCCTCTGCGGGACCGGTTCTCGATCGAGCTCGAAGGTGGCGAGGAGCTGAGCGCCAAGGGCAACATCGTCGATCACGAGTACGAGATCGAGCGCGATGGCAAGAAGGTCGCGCAGATCTCGAAGCGCTGGTTCAGGATCCGGGACACCTACGGGATCGAGATCGCTCCCGGCGAGAATGACCCCTTGATCCTGGCGACCACCGTGTGCATCGACGAGATGTCCCGGGGCCGCGACTAGCGACATCGGCCGCAGGCCGGCGCAGATGGCGGAGCCTGCCTCCGTGCGATCCTGCATCGACGGTGGCTTCCGAACGACTGACGCATCGGCCGGCGCTCTCGCGCGGGGCGGCTTTCTGGCTGGCCGCCGTCCTGCTGTTCGTGTTGCTCCTTGCGGCGGGCGCCCCGTCTCCGCTGTATCGGGTGTATCAGGCCGAGTGGCATTTCTCGGCCACGACGCTGACCGAGGTGTTCGGGGTCTACGCCCCCGTCCTCCTGGTCACGCTGCTGTTCCTGGGCTCGCTGTCCGACCACTTCGGACGCGCCCGGTGATCCTCGCGGGCATGTTGATGGACGCGGCGGCGTGTGCGGTTTTCGGGGCGGCAACCGACGTCGGAGCGCTCTACGTCGCCAGAGCGATGCAAGGGATCGCTGTGGGGCTCGCGACCGGCGCATTGGGCGCGGCGCTGCTCGAGCTCGAGCCGGCAGGCAGCGGACGGGCCGCCCTCCTGACCAGCGCCGCCCCGACGGCAGGGCTCGCCGTCGGCGCGCTCGGAACGAGCGCGCTCGTCCAGTACGGCCCGGCAAAGACGCACCTCACCTGGTGGCTGCTGGTCGCGATGTTTCTCGTGGCCGCGGCCGCGGTCATGCTGATGCCTGAGCCCGGCTGGCGGCGTCCCGGCGCGATTGCTTCGCTCCGGCCTCGAGTCGGCGTGCCCCGCGAAGCCCGGAGTGCGTTCCTCCTGGCGCTTCCCTGCCTGATCGCCGTGTGGGCGCTCGGCGGCCTTTACCTGTCGCTGGGCGCGTCGCTGACTGCTCAGCTGGTCGGATCCTCGAACCTGCTGTGGGGCGGCATCGCGATCTTCCTGCTGCCTGGAACCGCGGCGGTGGCGACGGTGGCTCTGCGCAACACGGCCCCGCACACCGCGATGCTGGCGGGGTGCATCGCCCTGCTCGCGGGGGCTGCGATCACCTTCGTCGCGATCAGCACCCGCACGTCGTGGGCGTTTCTGCTCGGGACAGTCGTGGCGGGGATCGGCTTCGGACCGGGATTCACTGGGGCCTACCGGGTGGTGGTCGCGCGCTCCACCGCGGACGGCCGCGCGAGCCTCATCGCGGCCATCTTCACCGTCTCATACCTGGCGTTCAGCCTCCCGGCCGTGATCGCGGGAGTCGCCACGACCCACTACGGCCTGCACGATACGGCGCTCGTCTACTGCGGCGTGATCGCGTTGCTCGTGGCCGTCGCCACGGCGAGCCTCACGTTGCGACGCCGCTACGCGGGCACGCCGGCCCCTGCCTGCGCGGATCCCTGAGCCCGGATCACCCAAGTGGCAATATCGGGACGAAGAGTTGCCTTCGAATTCCATCTGCACTGAGAGACCGATCCGCGTGGCGGAACCCACCGAGCCACTGCAAGAGCATGCCCCACCCATCCGGGTCGTGATCGCCGACGACGCGTACCTGATGCGCCAGGCGATGGAGCAGATACTGGGCGCTGTCGAAGGATTCGAGGTGGTGGGAAGCGCTCGTGACCGCGACTCGCTCGTCGAGGCCATCGAGGAGGAGCTGCCCGACGCCGTCCTCACGGACATCCGCATGCCTCCGACGTGCACCGATGAGGGGATCCAGATCGCCCGCGAGCTACGCGAAACCCACCCTGAGATCGGCGTGGTCGTGCTCAGCCAGTACGCCGACCCCGAGTACGCGCTGACCCTCCTCGACGGCGGCTCCCAGGGCCGCGGATACCTGCTGAAGGAGCGGATCAACGACCCGGCGCAGCTTGCCGCCGCGATCAGGGCGGCGGTGACCGGGGAGGCGGTCATCGATCCGAAGGTCGTCGAGGTGCTCGTCAAGGCGCGCAGCATCGCGAGCGAATCGCCGCTCTCCGAGCTGACGCCGCGGGAGCGCGACGTGCTCGCTCAGCTCGCCGAGGGCAAGAGCAACGCCGCGATCGCCCAGTCGCTCGTCCTGACCAAGCGCGCCGTCGAGAAGCACATCAACGCGATCTTCATGAAGCTGCAGCTGGGAAGCCCCGACGACGTCAGCCGGCGGGTCAAAGCAGCCCTCGTCTACCTCGCGAGCGCCCGGCCCGAGCCTTCGGGCTAGCGACCGCTACGACACCACCGTCGCGGGGATCTTCGCCGCCACCAGGGTGCCGGTCTGCCGATCGCTCTCGACGGTGAACCTGCCACCGGTCGCCTCGACCCGGTCACGGAGCCCCTGAAGACCCAGGTCGCTCTGCTCGACGGCTCCTCCCACCCCGTCGTCGGTGACCTCCACGCACAGCGCGCCGGAGCTCAGCCGCGCGTCCACCCGGATGGCGGACGCGCGCGAGTATCGCTGCGCGTTCGCGATCGCCTCGAGCGCCACGTAGTACGCGGTGCTCTCGGCGGTTTCGTCGAGCCGCTCGCGCGGGAGCTCGCCCAGCTGGACCGGGATGATCGACCGCGCCGCGGCCAGCTCGATCGCGTTCGCCAGCCCGAACCGGCGAAGCGCCGGCGGCCGGATGCCGTGGACCAGGTCGCGCAACTCGTCGATCGCCCGCTGCAGCTCGGCCTGAGCGGATTCGAACGCGTCCGCGGCCGCCCATGGCTCGTCGCGCGCCCTCTCGGCGTCGAGACCGAGATGAGCGGAGAGCGCGACCAGCCGCTGCTGAGCGCCGTCGTGGATGTTGCGCTCGAGCCGCCGTCGCTCGTCGTCCGCGGCGGCCACGATCCGCGCGCGCGAGGCGCGGATCCCTTCCGCGAGCCCCTCCCGCTCCCGAGCGAGCGCCGCCACACACAGGGTCGCCGCCGCGGACACCGCCAGGTAGACCTGGGTATCGACCACGCTGTGGCTCACCGACCGGAACGCGAAGGGGCCGATGTAATGGGTGGTGGCCCAGATCGTCAGCCCGGCGCCGAGGAGGATCGCCAGCGACCCACCTCGCGGCCCGAACCGAAGGGCGGCCCAGGTCAGCGCGGGCAGCGCGAGGAAGCTCATCGGCCGGCTCATCTGCCACCCGATCAGCGTGAGGCCGACGAGCGCGCCGAGCACCAGCGCGAGCTCGACGACCCGGCCTTCGAACCAAGAGCGTTGCGGCGGCGGGATCCAGGCGATCGCCAGCGGCACCACGATCAGCGCGCCGCAGAGATCGCCCAGCCACCAGGTTCGCCAGACGTGTGCCACCGAATCGAAAGCGACCACGTTGCCGAGGACCATCGACACGGATCCGATCGTCGCGCTCACCACGGTCCCGGTGACCAGTGCCAGAAGCAGGCCCCCGAACCCCGAGATCGACCCCAGCAGCGGATTGCGGCGCGCGAAGTGGCGGAGCAGAAGTGCCGCGATCAAGACCTCGAGCAGATTTCCGAAGCTCTGGCCGATGGCGGAGCCGAGGGGCACGGCCGAGTAGTTGTTCACGAGCAGGTCGCCGACGACGACGCCCGGCCAGAACTGTGGCCCGAGCAAGTAGAGGGCCGCGATCCCCACTCCCACGGGCAGCCACACGATCGAGGCGACCGGGCCGGCGAACTTCAGCGCGTAGCCGAGATGCGCCGCGCCGTAGTACGCGATGACGACGAGACAGAGCCAGCCCAGGTAAGCGCGGATCCGCCGGCGGGCAGGGGCCGTCGCCGCCGTGAATCCGTGAGGGCCGGCAGGTACAACGTGCCCAATCAAGGTAGATCCGGCTACGTCACCCTCGGGTGTCGGATTTAGCCCCGCCTAGTCAGGGGCCCACGCGCACGTTCTCACTCTCAGGGTTGGAAATCAACCCCAGGCAACAAGTTGGCCACATGGCCGGGGATCACAGCCCACGCCGCCTCAGACCGACTCGGTATGGGCGGTCGCACCGGCGAAGGCCCTCTGCGCCGCCTCCCGGAAAGCCCGATTCGCCGGTGACGGATCGTCCGTTCGCCATATCACGACCGTCTCCAACGGGTCCGGGGGATCCGTCACGACGACGCCCGCGATGCCCCGCGGTACGTCGAGGCGCACCGATGCCGGCGCCAGGGCCACCACGTCGACGTCGGACAGGATCTGTAGCTCCCAGCCGCTGTGAAACGACTCGCCCGTCGCGTTCGGCTCGAACCCGGCTCGTCGGCACAGCCCGACCAAGAAGTCATACAGCCTGGGAGCAAGTTCTCTGGGGAAGAACAGGAATCGCTCCCTCGACAGCTCGGCCAGCTCGAGCGTCTCGCGGGCGGCGAGCGGGTGCCCCTCCCCGAGCAGGGCAATCACGCGTTCGTCGCGGATCGGCGCGTAGGAAAACTCGCTCGCGACCTCGGGGCACAGCGCCACCGCCACGTCGATGTCCGCGGAACGCAGCGCCGGGAGCATCCGGACGTTCCACATCTCCTCGGTCAGCAGCGACACGTCGGGGTGCGTCGCGCGGAACGAACGCCCGATCGCGGGCAGCGTCTCGAACCGCGCGCTCCAGCTGAACCCCACGCGGAGCCGCCCGACGTCGCCGGCGGCGGCTCGCTGGGTCTCCGTTCGCGCTCGCTCCAGCTCCGCGAGCGTGCGGCGCGCGCCCTCCAGAAACGTTCGTCCGGCATCGGTCAGGCGTACCTCTCGCGTCGTACGAAGCAGCAGCTCGGTCCCCAGCTCCTGCTCGAGCTGGCGGATCGCGGCGCTGAGCGGCGGCTGGGCCATGTGCAGCCGCTCGGCCGCGCGGCTGAAGTTGAGCTCTTCGGCGACGGCGGCGAAGTAGCGCAGGTGACGAAGCTCGAGCATCCCGGCGCGTGACGCTACTGCGGGGAGGGAACCCCGACAAGCGCTCCGATGTCCGCCATACGCAAACGGTGTAGAGCCAGACCCGATTCGTGTTGCTTCGCCGGCCGAGCGGGGTCAGGCTGGGCGCCGTGAAGCTGGGGATCATCGGCGCGGGAAGCCTCGGGACCGCCCTCGGCGAACGCCTGGCCGAGGCGGGCCACACGATCATGTACGGCGGCGGCGCCTCCGCCCAAGACGCCGCCACGCGCCAGCGGGCGCTGGTTGGGTCGAACTCGGAGACCGCCGCCTACGGGGACGTGGTGATCCTCGCGGTGCCGTTCGCCGCGATCGATGCCGCGCTGGCGGACGCGGGGCCGCTGCGCGACGTTGTGTTGTGGTCGTGCGTCAATGCGCTGAAGCCCGACTACACCGGCCTTGCCGTCGGGTTTGACAACTCGGCCGCCGAGGAGGTGGCGCGGCGCGCTCCCCGGGCGCGAGTGGTCGCCGCGGTCCCGCCGTTCGCCCATGCGATCGCGTCCCGGCAGCTGAGCTACGACTGCGAGCTCGCGCCGACCGTGTTCGTGTGCGGCGGCGACGCCGCCGCCAAGCGGGTCGTCGAACGGCTGGTGCGAGATCTCGGTGCCGAGCCGGTGGACGCGGGACCGCTTAAGGCGGCGCGACTTGTCGAGCCCGCGATGATGCTCACTGTCAGCATCGCGTACGCGGGCGTTCCCCGCGACGTCGGGCTCCGCCTGCTCGAACGCACTGTGCACATCTGAAGAGAGGAGCGAGAACCTTGACGGCCACGAGGATTGGGGTCATCGGCGCGGGACGGGTGTATGGCGAGGAGTACCACGAGCAGGAGGCACGCCGGTTCGCAGCGGAGATCGGGCGATGATCCTCGTCATCGGTGGTCGGAGCAAGATCGGCTCGGCGTTGATCGGCGAGCTCGCCGATAGCGGTGAAGCGGTCCGTGCGCTCGTGCGCGCGGGCGAGAGCGACGCCCAGTTCCCCGAAGGCGTCGAGGCAGTCACCGGCGATCTCGCCGATCGCGACTCGCTGCGCTCGGCGGTCACGGGCGCCGACCGGCTGTTCCTGCTGTGCGGCCCCGCGGAGCAGGAGGTGGAGCTCAACCGCAACGCGATCGACGTGGCCAAGGAGGCCCGGCTCCGGCTGCTCGTCCGCAGCTCGATCCTCGGCGCCGACCCGGAGTCCCACGCCACCTTCGCCCGAGACCATGGACGGTCCGACGCGTACCTGCGAGAGTCGAACCTGCCCTACGCCGTGGTTCGGCCGAACATGTTCATGCAGAACATCCCGGAGAACACGATCCCTTCGATCGACTCGGATGGGAACTTCTACGCCAACGCCGGTGTCGCACGTATCAGCATGGTCGACACCCGGGACGTCGCCGCCGTCGCCGCGCACCTCCTCAGCGAGCCGGGTCATGACGGCGGCGTGTACGACGTGACCGGCCCGGAGGCCCTGTCCTACCAGGACGTCGCCGGAAAGCTGTCGGACACGCTCGGTCGCGAGATCACATACGTCGATGCGCCCGATGAGGCCGTCGGCGGCGCGCTCGCCGGCTTCGGACTCGATGACTGGCTCGTCGGTGCGCTGGTCGACCTGTTCGGGGACTACCGCCGGTCGGGAACGGACGGCTACGCGGCCCAGGTGACCGACACGGTCGAGCGGCTGACGGGACGGCCTCCTCGGTCGCTCGATCAGCTGCTGGCGGAGGCGGCCCAGTGAGCGATACGGCAAGCCAGCCAGCCGGTCGTGGCCGGCTGGCGGAGGTTCTCGCCGCGCGCGGCGGCAAGGCAGCGCCCGAGGCGCCGTTCGTGATCGAGCACCGCGAGGCCCTGATCTACATGCTCTGCGAGGCGGCCGAGCTCGAGCACGGGATCATGTGCCAGTACCTGTTCGCGGCGTTCTCGCTCAAGCAGCGCCGGGACGAAGGCCTCACCAAAGGCGAGCTGGCGGCGGTCAAGCGGTGGCGCTCGGCGATCTCGCACGTCGCGACCGAGGAGATGCTCCACCTCGCGCTCGTGCACAACCTCCTCTCAGCGATCGGTGCAGCGCCGCACTTCGGGCGGCCCAACCTGCCTGCCCCCGCCCATCACTATCCGGCTGGGGTGAACCTGACGCTGGTGCCCTTCGGGGAGCAGGCGCTCCAGCATTTCATCTTCCTCGAGCGTCCCGAGGGGATGGAGTACGAAGGCGCCGAGGACCTCGACATGCCGGTGCACGAGGCGGTGCCACTGATGGCCGAGCGCGACATCGTCCCGCAGCCCCAGGATTTCGCCACCGTCGGGCACCTCTATCGCTCGATCGAGCAAGGCTTCGCCCACCTGGCCGAGAAGTTCGGCGAGACCAACCTGTTCGTCGGGCCTCCGCGTGCCCAGGCTACCCCGCAGAGCTTCGGCTGGCCCGCGCTCGTGCCTGTGAGGGATCTGGCCAGCGCGCAGAAGGCGATCGACACGATCCTGGAGCAGGGTGAGGGCGCTCGCGGGCATTGGGAGCACGCCCACTTCGGCCAGTTCGTTCAGATCCTCGACGAG
>Ga0209577_10002138_pt1 | contig 19219 bp, 14 predicted proteins | sample GraSoiAngelo_109_FD_185874 | JGI IMG/M metagenome (GOLD analysis project Ga0209577, IMG submission 185874) | Grasslands soil microbial communities from the Angelo Coastal Reserve, California, USA - 14_0903_12_20cm (SPAdes) (version 2) | ecosystem: Environmental > Terrestrial > Soil > Grasslands...
GGAGGTCTTTCATATGTTGACCAACTGCTGTACGACTGAACACGAAGAGATAACAGCAAAGGACCCTAAACGCATGAGAATTCCGGATTGCAACGAAGTCCCTGAATATGGCATAGAGGCATTAGTAGGTACGATAGATGATGAAAAAGAACTTCTAGCTGCCATACGCCGAGATGGTATGAGGTATGCGGAGTTGATGACTGAAACTACGAATGGAGGATCATCAACACACACAAGAAGCCCTACCTCTGCCCGAAGATCGCATCTGTCTGCAAGGAATTGATTAGAAATTTGTCAGGTCCTTCTAGGTTCGCTAGGTTATAGTCGCTTACCGCGTGAAAGGCACTCTAATTACCTGGTGTTAAGAAGACGAAGAATATTAGAGTGAAAATATCCTCGATGTTAGATTACGAGTTGCCTTATTTGGACACGCTTCTCAATTTGAGATCAAAATGAACGCTTTCGTAGTAAAAGATGACGACTCCGAAGAGGCTGTCAGAGCCCTTCTAGTTTCCTAGCAGAGACCTATCTACCTAGAAAGTTTCGTACGGCAGGCGTAATCTGAAAGTGTATATCCCCTATCTATTCGTGTTTTGGGAAGACGATCTGCTATTTAGTTTCTCATTGGCTCTCGATAAATGTGGTTGAGTTTGATGCGGCAGAGACGATGGCAAGTATCTGGAAAGCTCCTGAATGTCCATTACCAACCCGTAGTAGCCCCTAACGTGTTCTAAAGTTGACTCATAATGTTTTAGGTTACTAGATGCCGTGGCATCGGAAATTAGCACTACGTCATATCCGATATTAAATGCATCTCTAATAGATGTCTCTACACAAATCGATGTGTCAATGCCGCAAAAAATAATGGTGTCAACTCCAAGGCTTCTTAACCATACCCCAATCTCTGTATCGTGAAAGGCGGAATCTCTTCTCTTTATCACTATGTGATCGGCACTAAGAGGCTTTAAGTCGTCAACAATCTCTGCATCCCATGTGCCTCTGACGCAGATAGGTTTTTTCATGATTCTTTCTTCTCGCGCCTTGGGTAGGATTTTGTGTGTCCTGGTCAGTAAGTCAATCCCAGAGGACTCTCTGACAGCCTGGGTATAAAAAACTGGTATGCCGGCATTTCGGCATTTGTTGATGAGCTGGCCTATCTTGGGAATAACGCTTTCGTAATGCGAAGTGTCCATTCCCAAAAGATCATAAGAACCGCCTTTGCTTACAAAGCCATTCTGAACATCTATAACTATTAAGCCGGGGTTGATTTTGTACTGCCGTAACTTTATCATAATGTCTTCATATATCTTTGAATACTCTTTTATAATAGTATTAGGAATTAAATTCTGTATTAACAGATAAACAATATTTAAGAATGAATTTTTGCTGATAGCGCGGAATATGCTGGCAAGTAGATATGATTGTGATGAGATTATAAAGTTACCAAAAAGTTAATGAAAGAATAGCACCAGATGCTCCTTCTACTACGCCCTCTAGCTCAAGGGGAAAGTAGCTTTCGGACCCAGTCTTTTTTTGATAATGGTGACCAATGTGACATTTCGTACTATAATTCACTTAGATGGAAAGCACCAGCTCCCGCCCGCATAATGTACTCAGTCGGTCGGCTAAATATTTAATTGGCTTATTTAGTATTAGGACGCCTCTTATTATCAGCAATATTTAGGCGCTCCTCCTCAAGTCAATCCGATAAAAATAATGACGATACCTTCAGAAAGTAGAACACCCAAACTTTCATAGGTCCATCTATGGTTTTATGTCGAATTTCTTCTCTTCTATCTTGGAATCGATGATTAATGAACATGTTGCAGGGCCATGTATGAAATTGAAATCGATGATTATGGTATGTGAACGGGAGTAACCTTCACGTTGTTTTATTTTTCACAACGCAGGTCTGTTCTGATAACCTGCTCAGGATCTTCTGAAAGGATTGAATATAATTAGAAACAGAAAATTTTCTCACCGAACCACTCAACTGATTTCTCTCCGAATAAGGCGCTTCTATTGCCTTCGCAATGGCTTCAACTGCTCCGCCGAAGGTGTGATATTGGTATTTTGAAGGTACGAATTCTGTATGTCCTCCTATATCTGGTACGACTGGGATCAAGCCGGCACTCATGGCCTCTACAATCGATATCCCAAAAGGTTCACCTGGCAGAGGATGAAGATAGACTTTGGATCGACGCATCAGATCGATGAGCTTCCCAAAGTTCGCATTAACCTCAAATTTTACATATTTTCCTAAGTTATACTCTTTTACCATCTGCTTTAGGTAAGAATAATATTGAAGACTATCAGGAGATAAATTTCCTACAATCGTCATACCCTCTGCTATTTTATTCTTTTTTAAAAGTTTTGCGAGCCTGATTGCATTTTCTATCTTTTTAGTGTGATGGAGCCTTGATATTACCAATATCGTGCTGGCATATTTTTTCCCGGATCGACGGAGCCATACAGCACTACGAAATCTTTCAACCTCCACAGGCGGGCTTAATACAGTTGAATCTGTGCCGAATGTGTTCCATATTGCTCTTCGGCTGTACTCGGAATTTGTTAGTACGGTTGAATTTCGAATCATTCGGATATAATTATTCTTGGCTACTGCCAGAAATCTTGTGCGGACCGCTTCAGATCTTTGGAGAATATGTAAGTGATGAATTAAACCAAAATATTCTGGAAACCCACCATCAATTAAATATTTTGCGAGAGGGAAATGGCAATATACGATTGAATTCGTTTTTGTCATCTTGTGATGAAAAAATGGAAGTAAGTCACCGTGGGTATTTATAGTGAGATCTGAGGGTGTCGATAAATTTCGTTTCTCTATGGATTGTAAAATCACAATGCTTTTGATCCTTTGCAATAGAGCAACAACGCTTTGTCCATACGAAGCGGCAAGCTTTGGGAGATCGGGTTGGTCGTACGTATTAAGACGAACATCCCAATCATCTGTTTCTAAGAGGGCGCGTATTGTAGCGATGGCTACCCTCTCACTACCTCCCCGCGGGTTTAAACTCGTATGCACGACATCAGCAATCAAGCGAGAATTCAGCTATAATAATGGTTGTTAGTAATTAACTCTTCCTTTGTTTCCGAATCGAAAATATAGTAGAACCATATACAAAATTGTTCTGCATAATATATTTTATAGACTCTCGTAACGAATCACTTTTTGCCACCGGAAGAACCAAGATAAATATTTGCAAGATGAACCCAGATTACCTCTTAAGACATAGATGATCCGAAGCTAATATTCCGCCATTACGGCCATCCTAAGGCCTTTGCAGATTTGGCTGCAGCCTCATCCAATGCTTGCTTAGGTTGCTCTGCGCCAAGATAAACCTTGTTAATCGCATCATTTATCTCGTTAGCTATCAGTGGATACTCAGGGATGTTAGGCCGAGCATGACCTGTCGGGATCATAGAGACCAATTCGTCATAATATGGTATTGATTTCCTTAGATCCGCAGAATAAGGTCCTTCTCCTATAGGTACCTGTGTTGGAAGATAACCAAATTTTGCAAGTACAGGGGCAAGCACTTCAGGCTTTAACATTATCGTAATTAATTCCCAAGCAAGGTCCTTATTCTTGGATGTTTCGGGCACGCTGAGTTCCCATCCTCCCATCATTGTAGTATTCTGAGTATTCCGATTCGGCACAGGAAACATTGGAATCATGCCTATTTGCTGTTCAAAATTTTGCTTTATTGTGGGAGAAAACTCTCCTGGCAGCCATGAGCCGGCCAGCATGAAAGCATACTTCTTACTAGCAAAATCTTTCTCCACATTCCCACCTGCCGTCTTTATACCTGATTGATTCTTGATAAATTCCATTGCCCTAACCCCTGCAGAGCTATTAAATGCTGGGAACCAGTAGGTACCTTTTGTCGGATGTCCAGTCTTCAGCTTCAGTATATCTCCTCCAAGCATCCAAAGATAAGGATACCAAAGATCTTGAGAATAAGTAGTATTGTAAACAAATGTCCCTTTTATTCCCTCGCCGTTCAATGCGTCGTCGAGCTTCTTTGCAGATGATATATAACCGTCCCATGTTTTCAATGAATTTGGATCAACACCGGCTTTATTCAGGAGATCCTTCCAGTACCATATGGATCTAACGTCAGTCCATGCCCAGATACCATAAATTCTGTGATTATATGCACCACCATCCCAGTTAACTTGATACCAATCAAGAGATTTGCCCCAATTTACTGTACGATCAGTAAGATCCACAAGATAACCTCTTTGCGCAAAATCTCCAAGCCAAATTTCATCCACAGACATTAAATCAACAGCTGTTTGATTAGCGATTGCCCTTAACAACTGTCCCCTAGCCGCGTCGTAAGGCAAAACTGTATAATTAATTTTAATATCGAGATCTGGATGCGCTGCTCTCAAACGAAGCAGAGCTGCTGGAATTAGGCTGTCCCATCTGTCTTTTGGCTCAACTAATAGTGCCTTGAGAGTAATTTGTTTTTTCTGAGCATAAGAGGAAACAAAGAAGATACTACCATTGCCACCTATCCCTGTTTCTATGATACTTAAGATTATTAACGATGCTAGTAGGGTACAAAGGAATAAGAGTTTTGAGTTCCAGCCGTTTCGAGGACGACCATAGCCTTTCCTTTCGAAAAGTCGTTTCAAATTGTTCTTGCTTAAACATGATATGATTTAAGATTTGTGTTGCAACACGTGTCAGTTAGCTTAAGTTATGCATATGTCTAATGTAAAATATGCGAGTTAAACAAGTGCGAATTGAAACACACAAATAGTTCTAAAGCGCTCTTCATTCACTAGAGGACATCTGAAATTAATTCGTCTAAAAGGAGTTAAGGGAATAGGAATTGTTGCTGTAGTTTTAATAGTTATTCTTTCCTCCGCCTTACTAGTTTACGTTCAAAATATCAGCGAAGGTAGTTTAAAGAATAACCTATTCGAACAGCAAAGAGAACAACAAATTGCATCCACAAGGAACATTGCAGAACATATTGGGTCAGATGTCAGTTTAGTGATCGGCATGGAGGATGATTTAGCCAATTCTATATATTTCCAGCAAGGAGACTTTTTAGGAAATGAAAGCCAAGGGCTAGTGCTAAAAAAATTTGATCTATATCAAAGTGTTATAAATAGACTATTTGTATTGAATTCAAATGATATCGTGACAACCAGTTTATCCTCTAAGACATCAGAAAGTTTTATGAGTCAAGATTTCTCTGTTAGGGATTGGGTACAGGAGACAAAAAACAAGTTAACACCAGTATTTTCTGGTGGCTTTGAAAGACAGGGCATTTATAGAATTTTCATATCCTACCCAATCATAAATTTGCACACGAATAAATATATGGGAATGGTAGTAGCTTCTATACCTACAGTAACATTTTTTGCACACTATGGAAACTATGAACACGTAAATTCAGAGTTCCTGATAGCTTATGACAAAAAAGGTACTATACTATTTAATGGTGTAAACCAAGGACTCGTCGGGCAGCCTTTTTTTGGCAATATTGTACAGGAGTTTATTAATCATAACGAGATCTTGAATAATTTAACCCGCGACTTGTTGGCTGGTAATCCAGGTTATGCTGTGTATGACTACGGACTAGGTGAAAGACTAACTACCCAATATCCGGTCGTTGTAAACGATGATCCTACATTTTTTGTTCAACTAGTGACGCCCACAGCACAAATCTATTCAAAGCTTAATGTTGAACTCAATACAGAAAGAATAAAGATGTTCACACTGTTATCTGGCACTCTGGCTGCGGTGTCGATCTTAATAGTATTGCTGATAAAATGGAGTAGTACATTAGACAAAGAAGTAAGAAGAAGAACACAGGAGCTGCGCGAATTAGAAGCAAGAGAAAGACAGTTAGAAGAGTCATACGACACAATGAAGGAATATTTGGAACAGGTTCTCAAAGAGACTAAGAAAGACCAACACTAGACAGGCAGTAAACGAGTAGTAAGATGAAAGACCAAAAATCATGAATTAGATATGCCCGTTTGGGAGGAAGATGATGAAAATAACCTCTCTAATGAATATATTAGTGGCCAAATAAATCCACCAAATCTCTTATATTTCTAGCAGGTCTTGTGAAGCACCTCTAATATACTTTGGTACATAAATTTCATTCAGAAATTGATCGTAACAGTCAGTTAGATATCTGAGACAAGAGACTCAACATAACCTGAACACACAAACTTGTCAATGTCTGCGTCTGTTTTTAAATTCCACACATTTTTGATATCCTCTTTTCTACGACGTTCTACCATACCGTCGGTTTCAAATGTTTCGCATTTCTTGCAGTACCACCCGATCGCTTCAAATCCACGTCGCTTCATCATAACTTTGTAAAATACTTGATTCTAACTTCCTTGTTCATATAAAGCCTAAAGTTATTTTCGTTTGATTGCAATACCTGCAGTTACGATATTTGTGAGTCGAAGTTCTCATTATTATTATTTCTGTGTTGGTGACTCATATTGATTATACCAAGTTTATGGTGAACCAGAGGATCAACTGATCCCAAGGCACAGATCTAAAACGCTTTGAGCTGCATATCTTTGAGATTCTTAACTATATTTTCTGTGCGTCCCATTCCCTGTACTATGACACTATTCGTATATTTCAGAATGATAAGTCAGATCAGACTAACCGTTGTACCAAATAATCCTTAAATTTTATTACGATTATGCAGGTCGTTTCTATATGATACTCGCTCTGATGACCAGAGAATCAAAGTTCAGTCCAGATTGTCAAACATACTGTCTTTCATTCACAAGACCTATCTATTCGGTTTCAATCGGTTTTCAACGTCTTCGGGATTGGGATAAGACTGTTTCCCGGGATGCTCGTCTAATATATGCTTAGCACGATCCAAATCACTAGCATAATATGACCATTCCTCTTAGTTAGTAGCTCAGCGCTTTTCGCGATCCATGTCATAGTTTATCAAAATCTGTGTGAAAGATTGTGATTCAAAATTATTGTTGGTGAGGATAGTTATGCTGCATGTAAGAATTATTGCAGCTGGTGTGAAGTACTACTATTGCAATGGGAGTATACCGATCATCATATTCTTCCACAAGTCGAAGACTAAATCAGTTTGATGCAGGTGTTGATTCTTAGACAAATAAAACTATATGCCAAAAATTCAAGAGGTTTGGTGGAGTGTTGGTAAAAACAAAAAGAGTATATGTTAAATAACTAACTATCATTTTTTATGATGCTGGCTGATAGATGTCGATGTTGGTAGTATTAATGTGCCTGTTCCTGTTACCCCGCCATGTTTATGATGATGGATGCTCGATGTCGACGTAGATGTCGGTGTTGCACCGCTATTAGTTGTGCTACCGCCGCTATAACCTCCACCGAAGGCTTGCGAATAACAATTGTCTACTTTGTTTATAGACGGCGGGTCCTGATGTGTTTTGGAAATACAATTATAAAATTTGTTTATTTCTTTATCAAGGCCGGAATTACCAGTATTTACTTGTTCTTGTACTACTGACCCTCCTCCTTTGCTTGAGGCCACGGCTGGCGTAGTGAGGGCAGTACTGGTTGTTAAAAGAGATAATGTAACGGCAGCAGCTATGAACAGCAACGCGCCATTTGAATACATTGTTATTCTACTAATCCAGGTCTTGCATATAGGATTTGAGAATGCAACTTCGGGTTTCCAAATACTGAATAATTATCTGATAATAATGTCGAGAATAATTAATTATCTTGACGTGCCTGTCTTTGTAATAGCAAGAATAATGGACTTTATTATAAATGGGTTCCAAAATATTTTGTGGTTTGACCAACCTATCTAAATTGCCAGCTTAATCTCACTACATTTAGATATATTTTCTAGGGGATTTCTAAGATCGGATAGTCTGGCAAATGATAGACAGGAGCGGTGAATCAGAATAAGGAAGGTACATATTAGCGCCAAAGTTAACAAAAGAAAAATATTTTCAGGTATGAGGGGTAGAACATAGTTAACCGCAAAGGACTTAAAATCGCATTGGTCGATCCGATTATCTTTATTACAGGAATATCAAACACAGCGAACTAGGCTGAAAAGACTAGACCCCAAGTAATAGACATTATGCACGATTTTATCAAACGAGAAATATCTGCTTGGAAAGGTGCAATGGTGCTTGCAGCATCTGTAATTTATTTATCGCCCCAGAGATATCGCACGAGCAGCAGGAGTATCAGAATTCGCCCTCCGAGTTAGATTTGACAATTGTATATTTAATCGCTTAACTAGCGTACTTTGATAGGAGTAGTTATATTCTAAGACTTTCAACTACTAGACCACAACTATTGGCTATAATAGTATAGCTAGGATATCCGCTAATGTTAACGTAAGCAGAAAATTCGACCTAGATGCAACACTAGAATATTATTAACATTCTTTTATTTTTTTTAAGTCGTTCTGTAAGATTTCAATTGTTTTTGGGATCTCATTTTCTGCACAGAAAAGACAGATCTGCTGTAAAGATAATGGATATGTAAAGTACTTTTGATTTAGTTGGATATCCTTCTTACATGATACACATTTCTTCATTTTGTAAGGATCAGTATTCTTGATTATCAATTGTAATAAGAAAAATCGGGTAATTTATAAATATAATCCTTAAGGCTCAGTAATCCTCTTCGTCGGATGGGTCTATTTTGTCGTTGTTATAGTATTGGGTGCAATTGGTTTCTAAACAATAACTAACGCTAATCGAACGCAAAAATTGTGAATTCTAGGCGTCTATTGCTTGCAAGATTTGCTTAGATTTAATAATACATGATGTTAAAGATGGTAATAGGAATTCGATTTGGGTCTTATTAATCGCTTTATGATTTTATTAAAGCAAAAGGTGAATATTCTTCTTAATAGATTCGAAGATCCTAGAGAGGGGCTTGATTATTCTTATACTAAACAGGTAGAACTGTTAAATAAGTTAAGACGAGATATCGCAGGAGTAATCACTGCTAAGAAGCAGCTTGAAATGCAAAAAGCTAAACTTTGGGAAAACATTCGTACCCTTGAGGAACAATCACGTCGTTCAATTTCTCAAAATAGAGAAGATCTAGCTAAACTTGCATTGGAACGAAAGAACGCAAACATGTTACAATTGCAACCCCTAGATAAACAGATAGTGGATATGAAGACAGAACAGGATAAGCTTGAACAGACAGAGAAACGGCTAGCTACAAAAGTCGAAGAATTTAGATCAAAGAAGGAGGTCATAAAAGCACAATATTCTGCAGCTGAAGCACAAGTGCGCATCAAGGAGAGTGTGACAGGTGTCTCAGAGGAAATGGCCAATGTAGGTATGGCAATGAGCAGAGCAGAAGATAAAACAGAGAAAATGAAGGCAAAAGCACAAGCATTGGATGAGATGATTGACTCAGGAGTTCTTACGGATTATACAAATAAAGGCGGCGATATTATTGAAAGGGAACTAGAAAAAGTGGGTGTAGCAGCATCAGTTGATGAAGAATTAGAAAAGTTAAAAGCTGAGAATGCGAAAAAGAAGAAAAAATCTGCATTGAAGCAGCAACAAGAAGACCAGGAAAAGAAACAAGAGGTTGAGGTGTAGGAATCAAGAAAACGAATTGGTGGCTGTGCCAACTGAAAAACTGGAGAAAAAGATATGTTTTGCTCCCGAAAACAGCGCATCAATAACTCATGATTTTACGCTCAATTATCAGTCAATTGTAAAAACAAAACAACGCTCATTTTCAGGCTCTTGTTATTCGAAAGGTATGGTAGCAAATTTATGCAAAAGATCTGAACCGAAATAGACGGACATTACCGTCACGTTGGGCGGATGGGGTAGTAGCTCTCGTCGGACGTTCATATGTTTGCATCTTGCAATCACCTATTCACTAGAGAATGTGTATCAATTTATTTTGAAATTTGATTGCGAATATGAATTTACTACGTACTTTAAGTATAAAATTTGCATAATTGACGCAGGAAAAATATTGTCATTCACTCATCTGAGCAAGTGATAGCTATTGTTATTATCCCCGGAATGATTTAAGCCCTCACACTACAATCTGATCGATATTATACCAGCTTTGCCTTGATCAGAACATAATCGATAAATCCCTTCTGAGATGCTTCCTTCATTTTTAAGGCTGAGTTGTAGACAACTCTTTCAATTATATTCTATAGAAAACCATGAACATATGATGATAATGAATATGTCCTCTCTTTCAAAAGTATACTTTTTATTATTTCTCTGTTTTGCGCGTAGTAGTCTGCCAAAGGCTCTTATACATGCGATCCTATATGCCGGTATTAATAATCTTAATCCTAGTCCTGCTAATTAGTGATTTGACAAATTCTAATTCGTAATGTTCTGATGCCCAATTTAAGGAAAGAAATCCAAGTTTCATGAATTCGCGTATTTTCGTGGATAAGAACGACAGACAGGTATTGCAACAACGAGTAAGCCATCATCGTGTCTTAGAATTCTTCTCGATTCCTGAATAAATCGCATTAATGGCTTGAAATGTTGCGCAGATTCTAAAGCGATTACTCTATCCACGCAATTATCCAGAGGGTATATTTTTAGCAGTACCATTTACTAGCGATATGTCCCTAGCAGCGTTATGATTTATAAATGACAGTGCTTGGTGTGTCTTTCTAGAATTTACGATATTATTATTGTCGTCACTACTTTTAACTAAAGCGACAGCATTTTTTAATTGTAGGAAATTAACATTAAGACACATTATATTCAAGGAGTTCTAAACTGATTTCCAGTATATTGCTGGTGCTGAGAATTCACTTCCAACGTCTAGGACATTTTTTGCAGTATGCAACTGAGCAAATTTTCCAACTAATTTACACAGTTCGTTTTGTGCCTGTATCGGATTAGTGGTCTTTTCATTCCAGTAGCCAAAGTTTAGCATGGTTCCACCAGTTGCTCGTAGGATATACGGTGTCATAAAGTTATAACAATTGATTATATCAGATTCATTTCGCCTTAAAATCCATAACGGAGTCTGATGACTTTTTTATTTCTACCAATTTTGATACTTCTAATTAGTCAAAAAATGATATAATGATTTCATGTAGCGCACTACATCAGGTTATAAAGTATGTTGTCCAAGGTGATAGATACGCTAAGGCTCTAAATTGTGAACCTCTTTACCTTTCCTGTTTCAATTATTTGTAACACCTGTCTCTTTATTTCGTCCAGGTCCATCCTGAAATACGAGCCCTTGGCATTTGATAACTTCTTCATCGCTCTGCTTAGTATGGCGATGCAAATGCTTGATTCATCTTTTTCGTCATGAACGAATGCAGCGGCGATCAAAATGATTCCATTTAGTAAATCTTTTTCCTCATGATGGGCGTCTTTCCATACAGACTCAAGAACTTCGTGAGCCCCCCAGTACTTTTCATCGTTGAATAAGTCTTTTGCTTTCATGATTGCTTCCTGCTTCTCCATTCGCTTTTCGACTATAGGTTCGTACTCCGATAATGGAGAAATCGTTGTAAATCTACGAAGAACTTCTTCTATACTGCTATTATCAGGAACACTCGTATCAAACTCAACGTGTCTCGTTGCAACACGAGCATCGCGTACAATGACTCCAATATCTGAAGCTAAGCTTCTGGCTTTGTTCAGTAGCCAATTAGCCTCTTCAGAACTATAATTCTGATTCCTCAAATATATAATGTACCTCTGCATAATATACAAAAATCCTATTACTAGAGCACTCACTTAAACCCTCTAGCCAGTAGACTAACTACTGGTACGTTTAGAATCGTTAGTTTATATAAGAGTACAATTGTTTCAATCGGCACTTCAGCTAAAAGCTATACAAGCTGCTCCAATTTATTAAGACGCTTATTTATTTACAAATCTGGGATGGCAGAAACCGTTCTCATAACGGGTGCCAGCGGTACCGAAGTCATAAAGCAGCTTTCAGCAACTAATGCGGGTCTAACTCTGAGTAGTTGTTCATTCAACTGTTGCTACTTAACGCCAAGGTCACCCCATATCCGCAAATAACTAACACCTTGGAAACAGATCTTCGCTTCTTCATGTTTACAAATCAAACATGTACTTGGTTGTGCTGTAGTATCGCTAATCATCTTCTTCTATTGCTTTGATCTTATATCAACATATAGCCATAGTGCAACTAGTGGCACGCCAATTATGAAAATAACAATAATAGTCGTATCGGAATTCTCAGTACTAATACCACCGATACCAAAGCACAAGGTACCGATACTAATTCATTGCAAAGTTGTATAACACGACAATATTTTTGTGTCGAAAGCGACATGTTGAAAAAATATATAAATCATAATGAGATATGGTAATATAATGTGATAAATATTGAGCATAGAAGAAATACCAGAGGAAATTAATGATCATCGTAGAATTTTTGGTAAAGATGTCTTTGAAGTAGATTATGATAGTATTGGCCCATGTCCTTTCTGTAACTCCCGTATAGATGAGTTCAATTTTTGTGCATGTGGCGGAAACCTTGGTGTCAGTTAACTTCCGACCGAGCGAGGGAGACTGAATAAACTAAATCGCCTGTTACGCTATCACGCAGAATCTCTGCACTCTTTATCATGCGTATATTTTTCTCAAGCTGTATGATGTATAAGTCACCGGAAAAATATATTGCACCATATAAAATATAGTTTTAGATTTTTCTATTAACCATTACTTTTACTTTTACGAATTAGCGTAGAAAAGTCTGATGTGATGGTTGAATATAGAGAAAAATTGGAACTATGAAGATTCGTTTACATTTCGTCCTTGGTCGTGAATAAAGACCGTCCTATCCCATTATAAAATATTATCTAGCACCAAAGTTAATCCATAAATTCAGTGAGAGTAAACTGTTCTTTCTCCTGTTCCCTAAAGATCAATTTTAATTCCGTCATTAGAGATTCGACTCTGCCACGTAAATAATCATTAACTCTGAATTGAGTACACATATTTATGGCAATATCGGCATATTTTTCAACCGAACCTCTAGTGACTGTTTGCAAAAGTTCATGGTCACATTCCATACACTTGCCCATAAGTGGCATCCTGCGATATTTTTCTCCACAGTTACTACACCGAAAGGACTGTGACGAGTAGGATCGCATATTGCCCATAATGTCTGGCAAAATATGTGTCGTCAGCACCATTGATGCCACCTCGTCAGGATCGACAGCATTGATCAGTTTTGCAGTAGCGAGCTGCATTTCCAATTTCTCATCCATGGAATTTAGCCTAGAATATGCACTGCGTTGAATGTTGGTCGTTAGCAGACGTGTCGAATGTGTAAATCCATAGCCAAAAAATTGGTCTTGATTTCCGAGCCTGTTTTTAATAATTTCTATCATGTTAACAAAGTCTCCCGCCTTTGCATGTTTCAAAGTCACATCGTAAAATTCAAGAGGATAACCTGAGGTAACATCAATATTATGCGCTTGTCTTTGTACCTCATTTGGTAATACGATCGGCTGAATCAGTAGTGGGGCATCCATAAGCCCACCAATTTTATCCGGCAAAAAATCATATGAAAAGTTTAGGAACGCATCACCTAATAGCATTATGGAGTCTGCATCGCCATCACAATCCCTGCGTTTTGCAGAGTGCCATACAGGATGAGCCAGACAGACCTGTGAATTGGTAAAGCCTATAATTCTTCCTACAATCCCAACAGACGTATGTGGCGCCAATCCAACAATTAGGTGACCTATCAGGTCTTCTACAGAGAATGAGTTGTAAAAGGGCTCAAGTCCGTATAATTTTACAAGTTCTTCATCAATAAAGTTGGCCACGTTGAGCAAATGTTTAGAGCAATCTAATGGGAGTACTACGTCTTGCATCAGCAGTTCGACCAATTGGTCAGTCGATACTAGCTCTCTACCAAGATAATCTCTTGTATAACCCAATTCCTTTAATTAATTTTTGTATGCTACTCATAGTCCAATCAGGTTTAAAGTGGGTCAGAGGTTCGTTCGTTGCATCAAACCTAACGGTTCCGTCCTTGAAACTATATCAAATTTTTGTCTCAGTATGCCTTTTTCTAATAGCTCAGCAGCTTTGTGCTTATTTATAAGACCCTTAACGCCTTTGAGTGGTTCTCCTGCTATAATGCCAAGTTTTCTTTGCGCCTCTTCGACAGCTGTTTTTAGTGAATAGTTGACAGGAGAGTAAGTCTTGCCGTCTTTACCGCACCTATAGCACCGGTTGTTATTAATGCCATCTGTAATTTCCTCCCTGCAAACCACGCATAGATTGCGTATGGGAGTAAGAGCATAACAGTTACGACAACGTGTTCCAATTGAAGGCAGTTTGCAATTATTACAAAATCTATTTGCAATTTCAGCATAAAAGGATTCATCCTTTGCTGCTCTTAAAATATCACGTGTTGCGCCCCCTTTATTACCAACAGGAAACAATACATGAACAGGAGGTTTCATTTTACGTTCAGCGGCCTTCTCGGGGCGTCCTACTCTGACTGCGATTGATGAAGCAAATTTTGCTCTGAGTTCAACTCCGGATGTCTTTGAGATAAATTCTAATGTATCGTTAGAATCAGGGAAACAATCAGCATCATCACCAACCGGCAATAATGATGAAAACGCTGCGTTTCTAGCAGTCGAACTATGAATCAATAACTTGGCTAGCGAATACACGTGATCTAGATTATCGATTTCAATAATTTTCCCCTCATTTTTTACTGAATGGATTATACCAAGTTTTTCTAAGACATCTTTTAATTTTGGATTATCATTGGGGAATTGTAAGAGAGACGAGCAAGAACCAGAAGAATAAGAAGAAATATTGTTATCAGTTAGATTAGCGTTTCGTTGATATTGATAATATTTTTCTCTCAGTAATAAAACTTCATCTATGCTGACACAATCCCAGTAGAACGAATATTTTGGATGAAGTGGAATGGTAAACCTTCTGCTTATTTCAAATGCCTCTTCAACTGTAGGTGATGTTGAGAATGGCTCTTTTGATAATTGGATAAGTCTTTCGCTTATTTTTTCTCCAGTTTGGAAGGAGGCCGAGGCTTGCAATGCCAGCAATTTTGCCTGTAACTGTAGTGACCAAACTTCTTCCACATAACTTGCTGGGAGGAGCTGAGCATTATTTTCAAGAAAATCACCATAGCTTATTAGAATATCCCCTATGTAGAGTATTCTTTCAATGTTTGGTCGGATCTTTGCAGCCTGTTCCACTGTTGATACCTGTATGACATTACCATTGTCAAGCCTAACAAGTGGAGGCTCAATGGTGTCTACAAGGGCTATACTGGATGCCTTTCCTGGTACATCTATTTTGATTTGTGTACCTACAACAATGGCGTGGTTTAATAATATAGGCACAACAGGGTGAATTCCGATAGTTGCCAAACCAGTATTGAAGCATCGACCATATCTTAGCCGGAAGCCTCCGATTTTCTTACTCATTGAAAGCACTGGCCTTCCTGTAATAACTTCAGACATTCTGTGATTAGCCGCATCATCATTGCCTGTTTGAATAGCTCCTTGCAGTTCCTTGAGCCAATTCCAGCCATTTAGTTTTAATGTTTCAACCATTTTGAGTAATTTTCTGCTGCGACCGATCAGACCATCGTTCATTACCCTCAGCGCACCGCCTCGTACCCTGTCGGTATGGATTCTCTTCATACCTCTATGACCTAAAACCTCTACCGGATCTGTATCTATCCCATCGAGCTCGACCGGTAAGTTGGTTATACATTTAACTACATCTTCATCTAAGACCTTAAACTGGAAATTTCCAACTTCACGCTCATAAATTCTGAGTTCTTCGACAAATCTTCCTGTCTCGTCATCGTATGAATTTGCCGCATATTTTTCTAAACTAGTAATTTTTCTTATGTGATCTGCAATTAGCATTGTAAATGCGGCCTCAGTTCCTCCTGCGGACCTGATAGGACCGGCAAACGATATGGAAAGGTACTGGCTCCCGTCACTGTTATTCTTTAGTTGTACGTCCGAAATTCCTTGTAAAGGCGCAATTGTCATACCTTCTGTGACAATAGCTAGACTAACACGTACCGCATTGTCCAGTCTCGTACGTAAGTCACCGTTGCCATATTCTGCCAAAGCTATCTCTTCAGCAATTGTGAGTGCTGCCTTCTCTTTGGTTGACCACGAAAGTAAAACACGCAATCGATCTGCGATATCGATATTATGCATTTTTGCAACTCTATCGGCTAGATCGTACGCAATTTTTGGCTCTACTCCATCTGAAACATCTAGTCCCAGTTTGCGTGCTTTCGCAGCAAATTCAAATGTTTTTTGTACATGTTTCAAAATATTGTGTTGGTAATTTAAATAATAAGCTGGCATATGCACATCTTTTAGACGGAGCTCAGCCTCATCGATCATTGTCAAATGATGTTTTGTTGTCATCTTCTTATCTGCCTGATAATTGTAGAAAGTTTGTCTTCCCAGCTTCCATCCTGCTCAATCATTGTACTGATCACAATAACATCCGCACCAGCTTTAGCTATTTCCTTTGCTGCTTCAGGAGCACGAATTCCACCTCCAACTATAAGTATTCCTTCGTATTGTTTTCTCACAGCAGATACCATTTGGGGTGAGATACTTTGCGTAGCGCCTGAACCGGCCTCGAGGTATAAAAATCTCATTCCTAAATACTGAGCTGCCAGCGAATACATGACCGCAATTCTGTCTTTGCTGAAAGGAATTCCGCGTGCTCGGCCTATGAACCAGGCAGTAGTACCCTCGCCGATAATAAGGTAACCGGTTGGCAACGGTTCGATGTTATACTTTTTGACAGAAATGGCTCCCAACGCCTGAGCTCCTGAAATGAAATAAGGATCTTCTGAGTTAAGTAAAGTGCTAAATAGAATTGCATCAGCTCTGGGCGATACACCGGTAACATTGCCAGGAAACAATATCACCGGAATTTTAATTTGTCGTTTTATACTCGAAACTATTTCCGTCAGTTCAAGTTGATCAATTGCTGAAGATCCGCCTACTAGGACAGCTGAAGCTCCCATTGCTTCAACCTTTTTCGCAATTGAAGCTGCACCAGCAGAATTTTCGGAATCTATAAGTGGAAAGCATAGCGTGCCATACTTTTTGACCTCACTCTGAATGTAATACTCGATCTTATGCGTCACACCATTTGTGAATGCTTTGTAGTTGTATATCAATATGTATACGTTAGATTTCGTTATGAACAATACAGATCGATTAATTGTTGTTTATTTATTTGATTTTGATATATGTGGTGCATATCTTATCAAGGTTATTACAAATATTACAAGACGATTTGGACCAAAGGTAGTAGTACTTTAATGCTTCTCCGTTAGGAGGTTTGAATTAGGTTTGAATTTACTCGATCTTTCGTCTTAGTTTGTCTCAGAATCATTTTAGGGAATACGAAAGATATACGTACAATGGAAATTCAGTCACGCTAATTCAGTATTTATCTTGCCATCTAAAAGTCCTTGTGCTATGGCAAGACGCTCGGCCTTACTGAGTATATAGATAGCCTGAAGTAATGTCTCAATTGAATAGTATAAAGTATATCTTTAGTATGCTTTATTAGATACCGTACTTTACCGTACTTGCCTGGATTGTATCTCATCAAATTGTCGTGGACGACAAGAAGGATGCATGTAACCAATTGGTTGAGGGGTGGTTGTTTGACCCATATCCACTACGCAATAAAATGGTTTTTTGGGTAAAACAAAAGAATGGTAATACTACCAGATTAGAAGAGATTTGGAGTAATTCAATTTATGTTACGGTGGATAACAACTCAGATCTGAAGTCAATCTTATCAGTAATAGTAGCAAAACAGAGTAAAAATAATAATAATGTTGTGGTTATTAAAGATCACGAATTCGTATTCCGATATGAAATGATTACAGATGATACTAAGTCTGAAGTTCTGAAATTAACATTGTCAGACTCTACAAAAGCATTAATTAGCAAGAGATATTGAAAGAAGACTTGATAGTACTGGGATTGGAAAGTTTAGACTATACAATGTTGATTTACCACCAGCGCCATATTACTTCTACGAACACGATATTTTTCCGCTTGCATTTTATAAACTAAATAATAATAACTGTTGTTATTGTTCTTTTAAGTTGGAACATCAAAGATAATGTCTGGTCAACGGACTCCAAAATGCCGGATTTTAAAACTGTTCATCTGAAATTAAATCTAAAGAAAGAAGGAAAGATACCTAAACACACTGATAAAATTGAATCGATTTTAATTAAACGAGAAGAACAAGACTCCCAAGCTACTATTAATGAAATTCAGAGTGAATCAGAAGCCGACATGATCGATGAAATTGTAACGGAGATAACAAAAAAGATGAACCAGATTTTATATTCACAGAAGATGGCGATTCATTCACTTTTCCTTACTTGATTCATAGAGCTGAGCAGAATGGTATAAACCTGATTATTGGCATGCAATAACCTATATAGTAACAGGGTCGCGACTGTGTCCCTTTTGTATGCTACTATCATTGACCATGACGACCTGATATTGTTCTTTAATGAACAACAATTCACCCATAAACTCTATAATTCCACTTATCCCCAATCATATTATTTAATTGGTCGCATAGCGTCAAGAAGCGCATACCCTTTTCTGTTATTTTATAGATTGTTTGTTCTACTTTTATAAGCAAACCGTTATTTAATAGGAATGGCACATATTCTCTCATCTGTGTCGAAGACAGAAAAGCGCCATACATGATTCGCGTCTTGGTCGCCTCTCTTCCAGTAACTTCCCTTAAAATGGCCCCGATCACGTCGAGCCTGCTTCTGTTCCTTATATGTTCTTGTTCTTGAGCGGTAGGAGCTTCTTGGTTATTCATGCTAACCTTTGCTACCATCTTCAGTTTTAAAACCTTCACCACCCCAAACTAGATAACAAAAGACGTTAAGTTTGGATCTCATTAACAGTACTACCTATTTTTCTGATTAAGAGCTGAGAGTTTTGTTCAGTGTTGAAGAGCAGCTGATATCATTAACATAGACTACTGTTGTCTTCAATCTAGTTTTACTCTTCAATAAACCTTAAATGGGGTCTTCTTACTATGCACTCTCGACCAGCTGATCTTGGGTATACCGTATTATTATTCTAGTTAGGAACCAATCTATCCCCTTTTAACAATATTTTATATTTTTCTACATTTAAGTCCG
>Ga0209577_10002139_pt1 | contig 19202 bp, 24 predicted proteins | sample GraSoiAngelo_109_FD_185874 | JGI IMG/M metagenome (GOLD analysis project Ga0209577, IMG submission 185874) | Grasslands soil microbial communities from the Angelo Coastal Reserve, California, USA - 14_0903_12_20cm (SPAdes) (version 2) | ecosystem: Environmental > Terrestrial > Soil > Grasslands...
AGGGCGTCGAGCCGGCCGAGCTCGCCCGCCACCTCGGTGAGCATCGGCTCGATCTGGGCGCCGTCGGAGAGGTCGGCGGGGCGGGCGACCACCCGGACCCCGTGTGCCCGAACCGCGGCTGCGGCCAGCTCGAGCTCGTCGGCGCCGCGGGCGCACATGCCGACGTCCGCACCCTCGGCGGCGAAGCACTCCGCGGTCGCACGCCCCATCCCCTTGCTCGACGCCGCCACGAAGGCGGCCCGGCCGCGCAGCCCCAGGTCCACGCGCGGAGTATGCGTGAGCGGTCAGGCGGCGGGCGCGACCTCGGCGTCGGGGCGCTCCATGAAGAGCCGCTTGCGCCAGACCAGGTAGACGACGATCGCGATGTTGACGAGCAGCGCCCCCACCTTGAAGGGCGTCGGGCGGTGGAGCACCTCGGAGACCTCGAGGGGGAGGAACGCCCCGGTGGCGAGGACCACCAGGTACTCCGCCCAGCGCCGGCGCAGGGCCAGGCCGAGGCCCTCGACGCACTCGAGCAGGCCGTAGGCGATCGCGGCGATGCCGATCAGGTTGGGGTGGGACCCGAGCCGGTCGAGGATCCAGGCCACCAGCCGGCCCAGGAGATGCCGGCCGGGCTCGAGCGAGAGCTGCACCTGGAGGTCGTTGGCACGCTGGTGGAGGTCGGTGGTGGCCCCGGCGGTGATGAGCACGACGCCGCCGATCACCAGCACCGTGCCCTTGACGAAGCGCTCGAGGATGATGAGCTTGATGACGCCGTCGACCTCGATCTCGCGGCCCATCTCCCAGCGCAGCCAGCCCCAGAGGCCGCGCAGGCGGCGCATCAGTCGACTGCGGCGGTCTGCCGCGACTGCCGCCAGACGAACCAGATGCGCTGCACCGCGGTGATGTTCGTCAGCACCGCGAGGATCCAGAGGATGGGCAGCAGCAGCGGCGGGACCAGCAGGCCGAGCACGGTGAAGACCACCCGTTCGGGACGGGCGAGCAGGCCGCCGTCGCAGACGAAGCCGAGCGACTGCGCCCGCGCCCGCACGTACGACACCAGCAGCGAGCCGGTGAGGGCGGCGATCACGAGCATCGGCTCGACGGTGTGGTGACCGTTGAACAGGTAGTACCAGAGCAGCCCCATGTAGGTGAAGCCCTCGGCGTAGCGGTCGGTGGTCGAGTCGAGGAAGGCGCCGTAGCGGTACACCTTCCCGGTCACCCGGGCGACGGCGCCGTCGAGGACGTCGAAGACGCTGGCCAGCAGCAGCACGATGCCGCCGGCGATGAGCGCGCCGGTGGCGATGAGGACGCCGCTGATCGCGTTGATGACCAGCCCCATCACGGTGATGACGTTGGGGCTGACGCGGTCGAGGCCGAGCCCGCGGACGAACCGGCGGGCGCCGGCCCTAACCCAGTCCTGGAACCGAGTCGTGAACACCGGCGGCCACCATGTGCAGGCGCGCCCGGGCGCGCGCCTCGGAGTACACCTCGAGGACGGCGTCGACGATCCGCGCCCAGTCGTATCGTCGGGACGTGATCACGCCCTGCTCGGCGAGGCCGCGGCAGGTGCGGGGCTTGTCGAGGAGGCCGAGGATCGCCCGGGTCCAGGCCTCGGAGTCGTCCCGGGGCAGCAGCACTCCATCCCGCCCCGGGGTGATCACCTGGCGGAACCCGGGGATGTCGGAGGCGAGCACCGGCACCCCGCTCGACATCGCCTCGAGGAGAACGATGCCGAAGCTCTCGCCGCCGAGCGCGGGCGAGCAGAAGAGGTCGGCGGACGCATAGCAGCGGGGCAGCAGCCCGGACTCGACGTGGCCGAGGAAGCTGACGTCGGGGATCGCCTCGGATTCGACGTAGCGCTCGTACCCCCAGCGCATGGCGCCGTCGCCGACCACCACCAGGCGAACGTCGTGACGCCGCCGGCGCACCTCCGCGTAGGCATCGAGCAGCGTGGGCAGGCCCTTGCGCTGCTCGAGGCGGCCGACGAAGAGGATGGTCGCCTTGCCGGGGGTGCGGAGCGCCTCGAGCGGCTCGAGGCCGGCGTGGAAGCGCGCCGTGTCGATGCCGTTGGGCACGACGTGGTAGTCGCCGGCGAAGTAGCGGCTGACGAAGTCGCGCGCGGGGGCGCTCACCGCGATGCAGGAGTGCAGACGCTTGAAGTACCGCTTCAGGAAGGGACGGCCGTAGTAGTAGCCGAGGTTGCGCCGCTGGAAGGCGTGGAAGGTCCCGACGTTGGCGCCGCGGTGGAAGCGCAGCACGGTGATCGGCAGCGCCGGCACCAGCGGCTCGTGGTAGTGCACGACGTCGAAGCCCTCGGCGTCGAGCAGCTGCCGCACCCGGCGCACCAGGTGGAAGCTCAGCGCGATCCGTGCCACCGAGCCGTTGCCGGGCATCGGCACGCTGCGCCCGATGCGCACGTAGCCGGGGATGTCGTTGTCGTCGTCGACCTCGTTGCTCGGCGCCATCACCGTGACCAGGTGGTCGCGGGAGCGCAGCTCGGCGGCGAGGTGGCGGACGTGCTCGCTGACCCCACCCGGATGGGTGTAGTCGTACGGGGAGACGAGGCAGATCCTCATGAGGCGGCCGGCCAGAGGGGGTCGAGGACGTGCCACTGGTCGGGGTGCTCGCGGATCACGTGCTCCATGAGCCCGAGCACCTCGAGAGCGACCCGGCGCACCTCGGCGCCGCGCTCGGCGGCGGCGTCGTAGGGGATCTCCGGGTAGCACTGGCCGATCACGTCCTCGCCGTCGCCGCGGAGCAGCACGACGGGGACGATCGCCGCGCCGGTGCGGATGGCCACCTCGATCACCCCGACGGGGATCGGCACCGGCGCGCCGAAGAAGGGCAGCGGCTCGCCGGTCCCGGCGAGGTCGCGGTCGACCGCGACCGCCACGAGGCCGTTCGCGCGCAGCACCCGGTAAACGTCGCGGATCGCGGCCGCCCCCCGCCGCCGGGCGGTGTCGGGGTCGCCGCCGCGCATCGCCGCCACGTCGATGGGAATGACCTGCACGCCCAGCCGCTTGCGCGCCGCGACGATGTGGTCGAAGAGCTCGCGCGGCTGCAGCACCTCGGCGAGCAGGGCCATGTGGCCGAAGCGGTGGTTCCAGCCCGCCAGCCCGAGCTCCCAGGAGCCGAGGTGGAGGGAGACGATCACCACTCCGCGGCCGCGTGCCTGAGGCCCGAGCATGTGCTCGGTGTCGGTGGGGATCACCCGCGCGGTGGCGGCGTCCGGACGGTGGCCCATCTCCATCACGTCCACCCAGGAGCGGGCGAGGTTGTGCACATTGGCACGCAGCACCCGGCGCAGGGTGCGCTCGTCGGCGTCGGGGAGGACGTGGCGGAGGTTGGAGCGCAGCGCGGCGAAGCGTCCCGGCCGCAGCGTGAGCACGGTCCCCGCGAGCGCGGTGCCGAGTGAGTAGGCGGCGCGATGCGGAAGCCTCCGGACCACCCCCTCGGCGGCCCGGTAGGCGTGGTACGGGAGCAGCTGTCGCCGGGGCGCGCGGACCGGGAGCCCCTCCCGGCCCGCCGCCACCGCCGGTCCCGCCACCGGTCGGCTCAGGCGCCCGCGGGCGGTACGACCGTCTCGCCGAGCTCGGCGGTGTGCGTGCCGTTGCCCTCCGCCTCGTCGGGGGTGACCTTCTGGCCGCGGATCGCCTGGGCGCGCAGCGCGGCACCCGTCTCGGCGATGAAGTCGTCGGTCATCTGCCGGGCGACGTTGTCCGAGACCTGGTGGGGGGGCGACTTCATGAAGTACGAGGAGGGCCCCTCGAGCGCCCCGCTCATCCCGGTGTCGAGGGCAAGCTTGCAGCAGCGCACCGCGTCGATCACGATGCCGGCGCTGTTCGGGCTGTCGTGGACCTCGAGCTTCAGCTCCACGTTGAGCGGCACGTCACCGAACGAGCGCCCCTCCAGCCGGATGTACGCCCACTTGCGGTCGCTCAGCCAGGGCACGTAGTCGGACGGGCCGATGTGCACCGAGTCCTTCGCGATCGGATGGTCGAGCTGCGAGACCACGCTGTTCGTCTTGCTGATCTTCTTGCTGATCAGCCGCTCCCGCTCCAGCATGTTGAGGAAGTCGGTGTTGCCCCCGAAGTTCAGCTGGTAGGTGTTCTCCAGCTTCACCCCGCGCTCCCGGAAGAGCCGGGTCAGCACCCGGTGGATGATCGTCGCCCCCACCTGCGACTTGATGTCGTCGCCGATGATCGGCATCCCCGCCTGCTCGAAGCGGCGCCGCCAGTACTCCTCGCGGGCGATGAACACCGGCATGCAGTTCACCATCGCGCAGCCGGCGCTCAGGATCTGCTCCGTGTACCACTTGGTCGCGGTCTCGCTGCCCACCGGCAGGTAGTTGACCACCACGTCGGTCCCGGTGTCCTTGAGGATGCCGACGATGTCCGCCGTCGACCCCGGCGCCTTGGTGATCACCTCGCTGAGGTACTTGCCGAGGCCGTCGTGGGTCATGCCGCGCTGCACGACCACGTCGCTGCGGGGCACGTCGGTGAACTTCACGGTGTTGTTCTGACCGCACCAGATCGCCTCGCTCAGCTCCTTGCCGACCTTGGTGGCGTCGATGTCGAAGGCGGCGGAGAACTCGATGTCGCTGACGTGATAGCCACCGAGGTCGACGTGCATCAGGCCGGGCACGAAGTCCTGTGGGTCCGCATGCCGGTAGTACTCCACCCCCTGCACGAACGAGGAGGCGCAGTTGCCGACCCCGACGACCGCCACCCGTACCTTCTTGCTCATCGGCGTGTTCCTCTCCTGACCTCGTTGTCTCTCATTGGGCGGGCTCTCCGCTCAGCTGGGTGGGGGCGAGGTCGGACAAAAGGTCCCCTTCACTCCCCTTGACGACCATGAGCCTCATGAAACTGCGCATGTGCGCCGAAATGGCATCCCGGTCGAGCCGGCAGAAGACCTCCCGGCCCTCCCGGCGGGTCCGGATCACCTGGGCCCGGCGCAGGATCCGAAGGTGCCAGCTCATCCGCGGCTGGCTCACCTTGCAGAGCTCGGCGAGCTCCGAGACCCGCATCTCGGCGGCGGCGGCGAGCCGCTCGACGATGGTCAGCCGGGTCGGATGGGCCAGTCCCTCGAAGTGGACGCTGAGCTCCGTCGGGGGGGGCACCAGGCGGCGCTGTGGGCCGAGGCGGGCCGGCCGGCGGCCGGGATCCATAACGTCCCCTTTCATAAAGGAGAAATAGATAAAGGATGCGTTATGCATACTACCGCGGCCCCGGCGCCGGGCGCAAACCGGCCCGGTCAGCCGCCTCCCGCGATCTCCTGCTCCTCCCTCTGCTCCGCGGCGTGGACCTCCTCGGCGCCGGTGTCGGTCCGGGGGAGCACCGCCTGGAGGATCGCCATGACCACCACGATCACCACGATCACCACGACGAAGATCAGCGCCCCGATGAGGAGCGAGAAGAGGGGGCTGACGCTGGCGGCGGCGAGCGGATCCGGCATCGCCATACGATGACACGGCGATGGCCGAGGGCATCCGCGGGTCCGATTCCGACGGCCTGGTGGTCGCCGGCGGCCGGGTGGTCTTCCGCGCCCGGCGCCCGGCGGTCCTGGTGCTCCCCTTCGCCGTGCTCACCGAGGCGGCCGGCATCGCCTTCCTCGTCGCCGGCCTCAGCATCGGCTGGGCGGTGGTCGCGGCGCCGATCGGCGCGCTGCTCGTGACCGGGCTGCTCTTCCGCCCCGTCCTCGAGCTCACCCGCGAGGGGCTGCTCCAACGCCAGTACCCGTTCAGCAGCCTCACGCGGTGGGAGGTCATCGACCACCTCGACCTCACCCGCGCGGGCAACCGGGTGATCCTCGCCTACCGGCTGCGCGAGGGGGCGCCACCACCGCGCCGCCAGCCCGCCGGCGCGCTGCTCCGCGCCGCGGGCCGCCCCTTCGACGGCGGCTGGTTCGCGGACTCCCTGGCGGGGCGCCCCGAGGACATCCTCACCACCGTCAGCGGCTACCTCGCCGACCCGACCCGGCGCGAGCGCCTTCCCGCGGCGCGGCGCTGAGGCCCGGGCGCCTCCCCCGGCTACCATCTTCCGCATGACCGAGACGGACGCCGAGGTGCGACCGCCCGACGACGCCGGCCGCGACCAGGGCGAGCTCGGCGGCGCGGTGGTGCTCCGCCCGCGCAGCGCCAGGGGCACCCGGCGGAGCCGGCCGGCCGGCTCCGAGGAGGTCGGGGCCCGGTTGCGCCGGCTCCATGCCGCGACCGTCGAGGAGCTCGAGCGGCGCAGCGCGGCGGGGCTCGAGCCCGCCGACTCCGTCCCGGTGCCGGTCGGGACGCTGAGCTCGGTCACCCGCGACCTCCCCGCGCTCCTCCGCCGCACCGCCCGCGCGGCGCTGACCACCGTCGGCTCGGCGCGGCCGGAGAAGGCGCTCCAGAAAGGCATCGACGGCCTCGGCTTCCTCGCCCATCAGCGCGAGCTCGCCCGCCGTCAGGCCGCCGACCCGGACGCCATCGACGAGTTCGGCTTCGACCGCGAGTGGACCGAGTCCCTGCTGCCCTTCTTCCGCTTCCTCTACCGCGACTACTGGCGGGTGCAGGTCCGCGGGCTCGAGAACGTCCCGACCGACGGCGCGGCGCTGCTCGTCTCCAACCACGCCGGGGTGCTGCCGTACGACGGGGTGATGATCCGCACCGCGGTCTACGAGGACCTCCCCGGCCACCGCCACGCGCGGGCGCTGATCCTCAACGCCTTCTTCGGGGTCCCGGTCGCCTCCTGGTTCCTGCGCCGCACCGGCAACACCATCGCCCACCCCGACGACGCCGAGCGCCTCCTCCGCGCCGGCGAGCTCGTGCTCGTCTTCCCCGAGGGGGCGAAGGGCACGGGCAAGCTCTACCGGGAGCGGTACCGGCTGCGTCGCTTCGGCCGCGGCGGGTTCGTCCAGACGGCGCTGCGCACCCGGAGCCCGATCATCCCGGTCAGCGTCGTCGGCAGCGAGGAGCTGCACCCGATGCTGCTCAACCTCGACCTCGCCGCGCGGGCGCTCGGCCTGCCCTACTTCCCGATCACCGCCACATTCCCGTGGCTCGGGCTGCTGGGCCTGATCCCGCTGCCGTCCTCCTGGATCATCGAGTTCCACGAGCCCATCGCCCCCGCGGCCGACGGGCACGGCCCCGAGGCCGCCGAGGACATGGCGGCGGTGATGCAGATCTCCGACCGGGTCCGGGACACCATCCAGCAGGGGGTGTACGGCAACCTGCAGCGCCGCGGCTCGGTCTTCGCCGACCTCTCCGCCGCGGACTGACCCGCCGACCCGCCGGTACACTCCCGCGCTCGAGGGGAGCCGGCTGCGTCCCCGCCGGAACCGCCAGGAGGGTCAGGCCGTGGATCAGCTGAAGGAGTGGTTCGACGGCTTCCGGAAATTCATTCTCCGGGGCAACGTCATCGACCTGGCGATCGCGTTCGTGATCGGCGCGGCCTTCGGTGCGGTCGTCAAGGCCCTCGTGACCGACATCATCACCCCGATCGTCGCCATGGTCGTCGGCCAGCCGGACTTCGCCGGGCTGACCTTCACGATCAACAACGCCCACTTCCTCTACGGCGACCTGATCAACAACATCATCACCTTCGTCAGCGTCGCCGCCGCGATCTACTTCATCGTGGTCAAGCCGATGGAGGTCGTCGAGTCGCGCCGGGCGAAGCCCGCCGAGGGTCCGACGACGCATCCCTGCCCGGAGTGCCTGAGCGACATCCCGACGAAGGCCACCCGCTGCGCCTTCTGCACGGCGGCGGTCACCCCCGCCGCCTGAGGTTCGCCGCGGGGGCGGTACATTGGCCCCGTGCCCGAGATGCCCGAGCTCGAGGTGCTCCGCGAGCGCCTCGGCCCCCTCCTCAGCGGCCGCGAGGTCGCCGCGGTCGAGGTGTCGCCGCGCCACGGCTTCATGCTCCGGGTCACCCCCGACGACCTGACCGGCGCGCTCACCGGCCGCCCGATCGACGGGATGTGGCGCCGCGGCAAGTTCCTGGTGCTCGACTCCGGCGGCAATCACCTCGTGATCAACCCCATGCTCGGCGGGCGCCTCCAGTACGCCCCGGCCGGGGAGCGGGTCGCCGCCGCCACCGTCTTCCGGCTCCAGCTCGAGGGAGGCGACGACCTGCGCTTCCTCGACACCGTGCGCATGGGCCGCGTCTACCTGGCGGCGGCCGGCGGCCTCGACAGCGTGCCCGGCTGGAGCGAGCTCGGCCCCGAGGCGGTCGACATCTCCGCCGCCGACTTCGCGACCCGCATCCGCCGCCACCGCGGCGAGCTCAAGTCGGTGCTCCGCAACCAGTCCTTCGTCGCCGGGATCGGCAACGCCTACAGCGACGAGATCCTCCACGACGCGGGCATGCTCCCCCTCCGCAAGCGCACCACCCTCGACGCCGCCGGCGTCGAGACCCTCCAGGCGTCGACGCGGAGCGTGCTCACCGGGGCGGTCGCGGCCATCGCCGCCCAGCCCGGCTGGGTGGCGCACAAGCAGGACCGGTCGTTCATGCGGGTCCACGGCCGGGGCGGGGAGGCGTGTCCTCGCTGCGGACACCGGATCTCCGAGCTGACCGCCCAGCAGCGCGTGACCAGCTTCTGCCGCGGCTGCCAGACGTAGGCCCGCACTCCAGCTCCTGCACCCGGCGGGCCGCCTCCTGCCGGACCATCTCGGCGACGAGATCCACGTTCCACATGCCCACATCCTCGCTCCCGCGGCCGATTCCCAAAAGTGGCAGAAGCACCCACTATCGATAACTTCCTGCCATACTGGCCACCGTGCTCAGGAACGTCGCCGTCGCCGTCGCCGACCATGTCGCCGCCTTCGAGCTCGGCGTCCTCGCCGAGGTCTTCGGCTACGACCGCACCGCCGACGGCTTCCCCGGCTACGACTTCGCGGTGTGTGCCGTCGAGCCGCCACCTCTCCACACCTCGTCGGGTTTCACCATCGACACCCCCTTCGGCATCGACCGCCTCCGCGACGCCGACCTCATCGCCGTCCCCGCCTGGCGCGACCCCGACGAGCGTCCGCCGCAGCGGCTCCTCGACGAGCTCAACGCCGCCGTCGACCGCGGCGCGCGGGTGATGAGCGTCTGCACCGGCGCCTTCGTCCTCGCCGCCGCCGGCCTCCTCGACGGCCGCCGCGCCACCACCCACTGGCGCCACGCCGCCGCCCTGGCCGAGCGGTACCCGAGGGTCGACGTCGACCCCGACGTCCTCTACGTCGACGCCGGCCCGGTCCTCACCAGCGCGGGAACCGCCGCGGGCATCGACCTCTGCCTCCACATCGTCCGCACCGAGCACGGCGCCGGAGTCGCCAACGCCCTCGCCCGCCGCATGGTCGTCCCCCCACACCGCGACGGCGGCCAGGCCCAGTACGTCGAGACCCCGGTCCGCGTCCACCGTCGCGGGGACGAGCTCAGCGAGGTCCTCGACTGGGCGCTGGAGCGCCTCGACGAGCCGCTCTCGGTCGACGAGCTCGCCGCCCGCGCCCTGATGTCCACGCGCACCTTCGCCCGAAGGTTCCGCGCGGTCACCGGGGACACCCCGCACCGCTGGCTCCTGCTCCAGCGGCTCCTCCTCGCCCAGCGTCTCCTCGAGGAGGGCGACGAGCCCGTCGAGGAGGTGGCCCGGCTCGCCGGCTTCGGCAGCGCGGTCAGCCTCCGTCAGCACTTCGCCCGCTGGCGCGGCACCTCGCCGCAGCGCTACCGCCGCACCTTCCGCACCCGCGAGCAGCTCTCCGCTTAGGAGGGTGGGGGGTGGGGGGTGTAGTGGGAGGCGGCTACGCGGACGCGCTCGTCGGCGAGAACTCCGACGCCAGCGCGGTGAGCTGCTCCGGCGTCCCCATCACCACGACGAGATCGCCCGGCGCCAGCGCGGACCTGTCGTCAGGCCCGACGCTGAGCCGGCCGTCGGCGCTCCGCACCGCGAGCAGGACCGCGCCGGAGCGGCGCAGCGTCCCGGCGACGAGCCCGCGGGTGCCGGGGGGCACGACGAGCTCCTCGATCGCCATCGAGCCACCCTCGCGGGTGACCATGTCGATGACGTCGACCACCGCGGGCTGGAGCGCAAGCGCCGCCATCCGCCGGCCGGTGGTGGTGTATGGGCTCACCACCCGATTCGCCCCGGCGCGCTGCAGCTTGGGGATCGAGTCCGGGAACGAGGAGCGCGCGACGATGAAGAGCGAGGGGTTGAGCGAGCGCGCGGTGAGCACGATGTAGACGTTGCGCTCGTCGCTGTCGACGGCGCTCACCAGCGCCCGGGCGTGGTCGATGCCGGCGAGGTGGAGCACCTCATCGTGGGCGGCGTCGCCGACCACGCAGAGCTTCCGGTCGCGGCGGACGTCCTCGAGCGGCGTGGGGTTCATCTCCACGACCACGTAGTCGCTGCCGGCCTTCTCGAGGTCCTTCACCACCTGGGTGCCGGTGCGGCCGTAGCCGCAGACGATGACGTGGTCGCGGAGCGAGCGCAGCTGCGCGTCCATGCGCCGGTACCTCCGATACTCCTGCCACCTGCCGCTCGAGAGCTGCTCGACCAGGACGCCGAAGGTGTAGAGGAACCCGACGACCCCGAAGACGATCAGCGAGATCGTGAACACCTGGCCCGCGGCATCGAGATGATGCACCTCCTCGTAGCCGACGGTGGTGATGGTGATCACCGTCATGAAGAGGGCGTCCAGCACGCCGAAGTGCTCGACGACGATGTAGCCCACGGAGCCGTAGAGCAGCACCGCGACCAGCGCGATCATCGCCGGGGCGAATCCCCGCAGCAGCCGGGGCGCCGACCTCCCGGGGATCACCGGTCAGCCCGGGGAGGGGCGTCGGGTCCGGGAGCGCGGGGGAGCGGGCTCGTCGTCGTCGGCGTCCCCCTCCGCCGCCCGCCGCTGGGCCATGCGGTCGCGCAGCTCGCCCTCGAGGTCCCCCTGCGGGGCGTCGCGGCGGGAGAGCCAGAAGGGCATCCGCTCGGTGTCGTCGGGCACCGCCCGGCAGTGCCCGGAGAGGTGGGCGCGGAGCACGCGCTCGACGGCGGAGTCGAGACCCTGCCCTCCGCCCTCGTTGTCGAGCGCCTCGGCGAGGTCGGCGGGCAGGCGCACCGCGACCGTCCCGTCCGAGCCGCCACCGAAGAGCCGACGAACCCACCCCATAGGGGAGCCGATGTTAGAGGCGGACGCGTACCCTTGGGGGCATGAGCCCCACCGTGCGAACCCCGCGTCCGGCCGCGGCGACCAGGCCGGGCAAGCTGCCCTACACCGGGGACGAGGAGGCCGACCGGCTCCTCGCCGAGGACGCCAACGCCCTGCTCATCGGCTTCGTGCTCGACCAGCAGGTGACCGTGCAGAAGGCCTTCGCCGGCCCCCTCGAGATCCGCCGGCGGGTGGGCACGATCGACCCGCGCCAGCTGGCGGCGATGCCCATCGAGCAGCTGGCGGCGGCGTTCGCCGAGCGGCCCGCGATCCACCGCTTCCCGACCGCGATGGCGCAGCGGGTCCAGGCGCTCTGCGCCCACCTCGTCGCGGACTACGGCGGCGACGCCGGGAATGTCTGGGCCGGGGTCACGGACGCCGGCGAGCTCTGGAGGCGGCTCTCCGCGCTGCCCGGCTTCGGCGAGATGAAGGCGCGCACCGTGCTCCGCCTGCTCGAGCACCAGTACGGCGTACGGCCGGCCGGGATCGACGCCCTCCTCCCCCAGCATCCGACCCTCGGCGACGTCACCACCGCCGAGGAGCTCGACGTCTACCAGACCCAGAAGCGGGCGTACAAGGCGAAGCTGCGCGCCGAGGGCCTGGCGCCCCGCCGGCCGGGGAGGGCGCGGTCGTGAGCGCCTTCGAGACCTTCGAGGACGGCGACGTCCGCATCCTCAAGGTCGGGCCGATGGGGCCGTACGGGAACAACGCCTACCTGATCCGCGACCTCGGCCGGGGCGAGTCGGTGCTCGTCGACATGCCCCTCGAGGAGAAGGTGCTGCTCGACGCCCTCGCCGCCGAGGGGAGGGTGCGCACCATCGTCGCCACCCACTGGCACCCCGACCACTGGATGACCTACGACGCGGTGCGGGCCGCGACCGGGGCGCCGGTGCTCGTCGGCGCCCGGGAGATCAACATCCCCGAGGAGCGGATCGACGGACGCCTCGAGCACGGCGACACCGTGCCCTTCGGCAGCAGCGCGGTCGAGGTCCTGCACACCCCCGGGCACACCCCGGGGAGCATCAGCCTCCGGATCGGCCGCGCCGTGATCAGCGGCGACACCCTCTTCAACGGCGGCCCGGGGAAGACCTTCGCGAGCGGCGACCTCGAGACCCTGGTGCAGTCGATCGTCGACCACCTCCATCCCCTACCCGACGACACCGTGGTGCTCCCCGGGCACGGCGACACGACCACCATCGGCGAGAGCCGGCGCCAGTACGCCGAGTACGTCCGCCGTCCCCACCGCGCCGGCTACCACGGCGACGTGGAGTGGCTCAAGGGCGGCTCGTAGCCAGCACCGAGTCGAAGACCTCCGCGTAGGCGGCGGCGGTCGCGGCGGCGCCGAACCGCTCCGCCCGGCGGCGGCCCGCGGCCCCGAGGGACGCCCGGCGGGCGGGGTCGTCGAGGAGCGCCGCCGCCTGGTGTCCGGCCGCGACCGGCGAGCCGGCGAGCACCGCGGCATCGCCGCACATCTCGCGCAGCCCGCCGAGGTCGAGGGCGACCACCGGCAGGCCGCAGCCGAGCGCCTCGAGGACGGCGTACGGGAAGGTGTCGCGGCGCACCGGATGGAGGAGGAGGTCGGCGGCGGCGAGCTGTGGCCGGGGGCGCGGGACCAGGCCGCAGAACCGGACCCTCGGGGCGGCCCCCGAGGCGGCGGCGCGGCGGCGCCAGGCGGCGAGACGGTCGCCGCTGCCGAGCACGAGCGCGGTCGCGGCGGGGCGCTCGCGGAGCAGGGTGGCGACGGCGTCGAAGCCGGCGGCGTTCACCTTGTCGTGGTGGATGCGGGCCATCACCACGACCACCTCGTCCCCGCCGGCGAGGGCGAGGCGGCGGCGGGCGGCGGCCCGCTCCCCGGCGGTGATCGGCACCGGCGGGCTGATGCCGTTGTGGATCACCGTGCTCGGCGAGGGCGGCCCGTCGACCGCATCGCGCTGAGCGGCGCAGCAGAAGACCGTGACCCGGATCGCCGGCCCGCGGAGCGGCTCATGCCCGTCGGTCGCGGAGAGCACGACCGGCAGGTCACCTCCGGAGGCGACGAGGGCTCGGAGCGCGGGGTCGTCGACGCCCCACCAGGGGGCGTGGACGAGCGCCGGAGCGAGCCCGGCCAGGGTCTCGGGGACGCGGCCGCGGGCGAGGTGGAGGGGGACGCGGAGCTCGAGCTCCGGCGGCCACCACGGGGTCACCGCGGTGGCCCGGCTGAGGACCACGTGCTGCTCGAAGCGCCGCCGATCGAGGCCGTTGCAGAGCTCGAGGACGAGCCGCTCGCTGCCGCCGACCCCCAGGCCGGGGAGGAGGTGGACGACACGCCGTGGGGACACCGGCGCACGGTACCGCCGGGCCGGTGACAGACTGCGGCCCCGGTCGCCTCCGGGGGGTGTGGAGGCGCCGGGGCCGCTTGCGAGGACTGGGATCCTGGGGGATGTTCGGAGTCTATAAATCTGCTAGTTGTATTGTCAAGAGTTGCGGGTATGGACCACTGCCGAAAGGGGTGGGCTCCGCATGGGCGACGGGGAGGTCGTTAAACGTAAAGTGTCACTTGACAAGTGGTGGATGCCATGGGACGCTCCCGGCATGGCCGAGGGCTACTCCCTGCGGATGCGCGACCTGGTGCGGCTCACCGGGGTCTCGGCGCCGACCATCCACTTCTACGCGCAGCAGGCGCTGCTCCCCGGCTCGCACAAGACCGCGGGCAACCAGGCGCGCTACCCGGAGTCGACGGTGCCCAGGATCGCCTGGATCCGCCGGGTCCAGCAGGAGCTGCGGCTCTCCCTTCGGGCCATCGGCGGGGTGCTCGAGCGTTGGGGTGAGCTGCCCCTCGAGGAGCTGCGCACCCTCCAGATGGCCGGGAGGCTGCTCGAGGAGCCGGACCCCGCCGCCTCCGCGGAGGAGTTCGCGGCCCACACCGGTTGCCTCACCGACGAGGACGTCGAGACCCTGCGGCGGCTGCGGATGATCAGCGCCGAGGGCCCGCCGACCGCCTCGGACCTCCGCTTCCTCGACCTCGTCGTCGCCGGGCGCCGCGCCGGCTTCACCCCGGAGGGCGGCTTCTCCCTGGAGAACCTCGCGCTCTACCGGGATGCCGTCGAGCGCATCGTCCAGGAGGAGATCGCGCGCGTCGTCGGCCCGGTGCTGGGCCGCTACGACCCGCAGACGCTGCGCGACCTCGTCCACCGCGGCCTCCCCATCGTCGACCAGATGCTCGCCCTCCTCCACCGCCGCGCGGTGCAGGACGAGATGCAGCGCATCCTCGATCACCCGGGACTAGACCAGGCCACCGCCTGAGCCAGCAGAGAGGAGTTCGTCATGAGCACCCGCGCCTACACGCTTCCGGTTGAGCAGACCCGCTGGGAGATCCCCGGAGGGAATGTCACCGTCTTCAACTGGGAGTACGACGAGGGGCGGGACAAGCTGCTCAACCTCTACGAGAAGGGCAAGAAGCTGCAGTGGAACGCCCAGGAGCGGATCGACTGGTCGCACGAGGTCGACCTCTCCAACCCGCTCCAGGCCCCCGAGATGTACGTGCCGCTCTATGGCTCGCCGATGTGGGACGCGATGGACGAGAAGGCGCGCGCGGAGGTCTGCCACCACGGCGCCGCCTGGCAGTTCTCACAGTTCCTCCACGGCGAGCAGGGCGCGCTGATCTGCGCCTCGAAGATCGTGCAGACGGTTCCCGACATCGACAGCAAGTTCTACGCCGCCACCCAGGTGATGGACGAGGCGCGCCACGTCGAGGCGTACTCGCGCTACCTGCAGGAGAAGCTGCAGCTCGCCTACCCGATCAACCCACACCTCAAGGCGCTGCTCAACGACGTCATCACCGACAGCCGCTGGGACATGACCTACCTCGGGATGCAGGTTCTCATCGAGGGGCTCGCGCTCGCCGCCTTCGGGCTGATCCGCGACATCGCCCAGGACCCCCTCGGCCGCTCGGTGGTCGCCTACGTGATGCAGGACGAGGCCAGACATGTCGCCTTCGGCCGGCTCTCGCTCCGCGACTACTACCCGCAGCTGACCCAGAAGGAGCGCGACGAGCGCGAGGAGTTCTGCGTCGAGGCCTGCTACCTGATGCGCGACCGCTTCCAGGCGGAGGAGGTCTGGGGCAACCTCGGGCTCGACGTCGACGAGTGCGTCCGCTACCTCGACAACTCCGAGAGCAACCGGATGTTCAAGTCGCTGCTCTTCACCCGCATCGTCCCGATGCTCAAGGACATCGGCCTCTGGGGCCCGCGGATCAACAACGCCTTCGCCGACATGGGCGTCGACGGCTACCAGACCATCGACCTCGAGCAGGTGATGGCCGCCGACGAGCAGCAGGCCGAGGAGATCGACCAGCAGCGCATCGCCCAGGTCGCCGAGACGATCGCGGTGGGCGAGAGCGCCGCCTGAGACGAGAGGGGACGGGGCGGCGGGGTATGCCGAGTGCCACCCCGCCGCCGTTCTCTCAGCCGAGCCCGTTCACGATGTTGGTCACCTTGAAGTTCGAGTCGACCTTCACCGTGACCTCGGTGCCGTCGGACTTCCTCATGTGGGCCTCGTAGGGCGAGCCCTCGGCGTCGTTCTCGACGCGCTCGACGGTGGCGCCCGGAACCGCCGCCTGGGCCGCGGCGGTGACCTTGGCCGCGGTGTCGCCGGTCAGCAGCTTCTCGACGACGCCGTTGGCGCCGACGTGGCCGCCCTTGGTCGGGTCGAAGGAGCCGCGGCCGGGACCACCACCCGGGCCACCCGGGCCGCCGGGACCACCGGGGCCACCGAGGTTCGTGCCGTTGGCGGGGGCGCCGTTCGCGGGAGCGCTCGGGGTGCTCGTGCTCGTCGACGAGCCGGTGGCGGCGTGGGCGATCGCGTAGCCGCCGGCGAGGCCGCCGACGAGAAGGCCCGCGGCGGTGACGGCGGCGGCGCTGCGGGTTCGCAGACCTCCGAGGCGGCGCGCCGGGGGCTCGGCCGTCGCCGCGGAGGTGTGCATCTCGGGAACGAATCCCTCATCCATGGTCAGGTCTCCGATGGGGAGCTTGATCGATGGGACGAGCGTGCCGGTCGAGGCTCACAGAGCCCTGGGGGTTCCCTGGGAGTCGGCTGGGAATCCGCAGCTTAACGGAGCCTGAACACCACTCCCCGGGGTTTGGTCACAATCGCGCGCAGGCCGAGGCCTCCCGAGTCATGGGCCCTCTTGACCTCTTCATCCGGATCACCGACCCGGCGGGGCACATCGTCGCGGCGTCCGGGTCAACGCCTCCGCGAGCTGCCGCGGGCTGATGTTCGCGCCGCTGCAGATCAGCGCGATGCGGTGACCGCGCAGGCGTGACCGCACCCGCGGATCCAACGCCGCTGCGAGCGGCGCGGCGCCCGCGGGTTCGACGAGCGTGCGCGTCTTCTCGACCATCAGACGGACGGCCCGCAGCAGGTCGCGGTCGTCGACGAGGACGAAGTCGTCGAGGAGGCGGCGCATGATCCGCTGGGGGAGGTCGAAGGTCGTCCGCGTCGCCAGCCCCTCGGCGACGGTCGCGTTGGGGCGCTCGAGAAGCTGTCCGGCGCGCCACGCGTCGTGGGCCGCGGGGGACTGCGCCGACTGGACGCCGATCACCTGGATCGCCGGGTCGATCGCCTTGGCGACCGTGCACGCCCCGGCGGCGCCGCTGCCCCCACCGATGGGGACGATGACGACGTCGATCCCCGGCTCCTCGTCGAGGAGCTCGAGCGTGTGCGTGCCCACCCCGGCGATCAGGTCCGGCTCGTCGCCGGAGTGGACGTAGCGCAGGCCGCGCTCGGCGGCGAGCGCCTCGCAGTGCTCACGGGCGTCGTCGAAGTCGCGACCGGTGAGGATCACCTCGGCCCCCAGGTCGCGCATGCCCTCGACCTTGACGGGGTTCGCGTTCTCGGGCGCGCAGATGATCGCCGTGGTCCCGAAGAGGCGGGCGGCGTAGGCGACCGACTGGCCATGGTTGCCGGTGCTCGCCGCGACCACCCCCCGGGCGCGGACGCCGGCGTCGAGCTGGGCCATCAGGTTGATGCCGCCGCGCACCTTGAAGGCGCCGGTCGGCAGAAGGTTCTCGTGCTTGACCCACACCTCCGCGCCGATCAGCCGCTCGAGCGCGGCGGTGCGGCGGAGCGGGGTCGGAGCCAGGTACGGGCGGATCCGGACGCGCGCCGCCTCGACGTCCTCGAGCGTCGGCTCACGCAGCGTCTCGGCCCCGGTCACGAGGGCGACGCGACCTTCCAGAGGTGGCCGTCGGCCGCCGCGGCCCTGCCGATGAGCTCGTCCACCTCGCGGGAGGGGACGATGTGGTGGAAGGAGACGCCGCGGAACCCGATTCCCTCAGAGGCCACCCCCGCATCCTCGGCGGCCGCCTCCCACTGGTAGAGGGCCAGCGACGATGACCCGTCACCCAGGTTGAAGGACACGAAGTTGGGATGGTCCTGGGCGATCGTGCAGCCGAGCCCGTCCCCGTAGAACTTCCTGGAGCGGGCCAGGTCCTCGACGCCGATGATGATGGAGGTCATCTGCAGAGGCACGTTCGTCTCCCCGTGCACCCTACCCCGTACGACGCGCGTCACCTGCGGAGTGTGACCGGGAGTGCGCGCAGCCGGGGATCACCTGCCGCGCGGAGGCGCCTGTACCATCGCAACGGCTGGCCGTGGGGTGCGGGGAGGCGGGCGGACCGGCCTGCCGGCCCGCCGGTTGGCGAGGACTGGCGGCGGGCTAGCTGAGGTACCGCCGGTCTTCGCGACCGCCCGTGGTCCCGTACCAGGGGATGCCGATGATGACGGCGAAGACAACCACCAGGAACACGATGAACAGGGCCGTTTCGACTTCGATCATGGCGCAGATTATGGCCGTCACCGGGCCGGCGGCGGACCAGACAGATTCTCGCTATTTGAAATCCGGCTCCGCCCGGCGAGCGACAGCCCGAGGACCGCTCGCACTGGAGCGAACGGTGCGATAAGCCGGCCACACGGGAGCCATTCCAGGGATATGGGCGGCATCGGAGACGATTCGCGGACGGCTCGGATCGCGTCCACGCGCGCGTTCTTCGCTCCGAGAGCGGCGGGCTGGGAGGACCGGTTCCCCGACGACGGGCCGCGCTACGCGCGCGCGCTGGCCGACCTCGAGCCACCGGTCGGCGGCACCGTGGTGGATGCCGCGTGCGGCACCGGCCGAGCCCTTCCCGCGCTGCGGGCCGCGGTCGGACCGGCAGGAACGGTCATCGGTGTCGACCTGACCACCGAGATGCTCGCGGAGGCCGCGCGACGCGGCCGACGCTCCGTCGCCGCATTGCTGCTGGCCGATGCGATGACGCTGCCGTTCGCCACCGGTTCCCTCGACGCCGTCTTCGCCGCAGGTCTGCTGCCTCACCTGGCGGATCCGGTGTCCGGGCTGATCGAGCTCGCGCGAGTCTGCCGCCTCGGCGGTCGCCTGGCGCTCTTCCACCCCATCGGGCGCGCCACCCTCGCCCGCCGGCACGGCCACGAACCCGACCCCGAGGACATCCTCTCCGAGGCTCGGATCCGCCCTGCGCTCGAAGGCACCGGCTGGCACTGTGACCTCGTCGAGGACGCCGAGGACCGCTACCTCGTCCTCGCCGTGCGCGTGAACGGCGGTGTCCTGGCCCGGCCGGCGGGCTCCGACGGATAAGATCGCGCCCAGGTCCGGCAGCCGCGGCGAGGAGTGGGAGATGGCAGGTCCGGGGAGTGCGGCTTCGCTGGAGTCGCTGTTGATGGAGCGGTCGCTGAGCGACCGCGAGCTCATGGCGGCCAGCGACGCGGCCCCGGACTACGCGATCCTGCCCGACGCCAGCGTGCTCAAGATCGGCGGGCAGAGCCTGATCGACCGCGGGCGCGCCGCGGTCTACCCGGTCGTCGAGGAACTGGTGGAGGTCAAGCGGACCCATCAGATCCTCATCGGGACCGGTGGCGGCACCCGTGCGCGACATGTGTACTCGGTGGCGGCCGAGCTCGGCCTGCCGACCGGTGTGCTGACCGAGGTCGGCGCGGCGGTCGCCGGGCAGAACGCGCGGATGCTGGGATACCTGATGGCCCGCTACGGGGTGCCGGTCGTGGGTCACGGGGCATT